>Ga0070698_100001537_pt1 | contig 25611 bp, 24 predicted proteins | sample KBSK1502metaG_FD_65477 | JGI IMG/M metagenome (GOLD analysis project Ga0070698, IMG submission 65477) | Corn, switchgrass and miscanthus rhizosphere microbial communities from Kellogg Biological Station, Michigan, USA - KBS K1-50-2 metaG | ecosystem: Host-associated > Plants > Roots >... | reverse complement strand
CGGTAGGGATGCGCTCCCGACTTCGCAAAGCCTACGTCGCGGCGGCATTTAGGATTATGAACTGCTTCGAACTTAGGGGCGCCATAGTCCTGCAGGGCAGAAAGGGGTGGGACGACGGCGCCTGCGCGTCCGTTCCGAACTGAACCCCACACCGGACCTCAGATCGTCCGCTCTACCTGCGAAACAGAGAAATCGAGATAAGGATGCAACGGGAGGCCGGCTAAAGTCGCTTCTACCCCGGCTAACGATTCTGCTCGAACAATTAGCCACCCGGTTGTCCGATCGGGAGCCATCCAATGTTCTGCCATTTTTCCGGCTCGCCAGAGCTCCTTTACGGCCGACAACTCGTATGGCACTAATCCATTGGCTTCTTCTGTCCATCTCGCCGTCACGCGCCACCGCGCAATAAAACGCTTTGCCCCATCGACAAAATTCTCCGGATCGAATTCGGTCGTCGGCAGATGGGGCAGAACCGGACGGTCGTCGATTTCTTGGATGATCTGTCTCAGTTCCCGCAGATAGGCTTCTCGTCCCTTGTCCCCAACATGACTCGCTCCCCAAGCAATGAAGGGTTCCAGTGGCACGAACCCATTAAACCAAAAGATTCCATGATGGATTGGCTGCAAAATTGATTCCATCGACGCATGGAGACCGTTGCGACCGTAGCTCGTGGCTGGGCCCCCGGTCGTCATCAGTACCAAACCGTGCTTCCCAGCTCCTACTCCATTTTCGTACCATCGCCCTCGCTCATAGATCCGTTTATAGGTGAAGACTCGGTCCACCCACCCCTTGAGAATACCTGGCAAACCGAACCACCAGAGCGGAAAAACAACCACTAAGAGATCGCAGGTCTCGATCTTTTGCATTTCCGCTTCCAACTCCGTTACAAATCCGTTCCTCGTAGTTGCGTATTCTTCCTCCTGCTGTTGCTTGAGAAAGTCTGGATCTGCCACGGTCGTAAAATTGTTCCGGTCGGAAACCGGATTGAACTTTTCTGCATAGAGATCGGAGACTTGAACTCGCGCGCCGCACGCCTCGAAAATGGATTGTGCGGTATCTTTCAACGCCGAGCAAAAGCTCTTCGGCTCATGGTGAGCGTGAACTATCGAGACATGCTTCATGGGAAATTGAATAATAGCAGTCAGTACTCGATTCTATTGTTGGCCAAGATACGAACAAGTAACATCCATCGCTGAAAAACTCAATCGCGTTTCCCCCTGCATTCTTCGAGCGGTACTGGTAAGAAAGCGCGCCACCGTATTGGGTCGCGATCAGATCTCGAGGGGTACGTAAGCCAATTGGTGCGCTTCGGCGACCGCCTTATTTCTGATCTTCCCCTCCATCACATTAATACCGCCGGCCAATGCGGGCTGTTTTTTGAGAATTCCGTCCGGTCCCGCTTCGGCCAGAAATTCAATATACTGCGCGGTGACGTTGGTCAGAGCTTGAGTAGCCGTTCGGGCGTAAGCACCCGGCATATTTGCGACACAATAATGGATGATGTCCTCTTCCACGTACGTCGGTTCCTCATGAGTAGTCGGACGTGAAGTTTCGCAACAGCCTCCTTGATCAATGGCGATGTCGACGAGAACGCTTCCGGGCTTCATCGATCGGAGCATTGCGCGAGAGATCAATCGGGGGGCACGAGCGCCCGGCACCAGTACCGCACCAATCAATAGATCGGTCCGCGGGAGAATTTCCATCAGGTGCGCCTCGCTGGAATAGAGCGTGTGCGCCGTGTGCATTGTAATGTCCAGAAAACGCATCCGCTCAACGTCCACTTCCAGGATCGTCACATTCGCACCGAGGCCGGTGGCCATGCGCGCAGCGTTTATGCCAGATGTCCCCCCTCCGATGACTATGACGTTGCCGGGCAATACTCCCGGAACCCCGCCCAAAAGGACACCTTTTCCGCCACAATGTTTAGTCAGAAAAAATCCACCAACTATGATCGACATCCGTCCCGCGATCTCGCTCATCGGTTCCAACAACGGCAATCGCCGGTTGACTTCGACCGTCTCGTAGGCAATCGCCGTCACTCCCGAATCGATCAGCGCCAGGGTCAGTTCCTTGTTGGCAGCTAAATGCAAATAGGTGAACAGAATCTGGCCGGGCCGTAATAGCCGGTATTCGGAAGGCAGCGGTTCCTTGACCTTCACAATGAGATCTCCCTGTTCGAACACGGCGGTGTGGTCATCTAACAGTTGGGCGCCCGCTTGAATATATTCCTCGTCTGGAAAACCAGCGCCTGCACCCGCCTCATGTTCGACAAAAACTTCGTGACCCACGCGGACGAGCTGATAGACAACGGAGGGTAGCAACGCGACTCGGTGCTCTTGTTGTTTAATCTCTTTCGGAACACCTATTTTCATTGCCGCCATATATCCGCTGGTGCTCTGTCCAGCAACCCTTAACGGCGAACGAGTTCATCGCAAAGCGCCATTCAATTACGGATTTCGGATTGCCCATTCCGCGATCCGCATTCCGCAATCCGCAATTTCAATTCAGCGACGGGTCGTCTGGCGCAAGTGCAAGTAAACGATAAGCTGGGCCCAACGCGCTGACCAGACCCACCCAGGTCTGCTCGTTCAGCTCACCCGCAATCAATTTTGCTTCCGCCTCTTTCACCAGCCAAGCGTGCTGATTAATCTCGCCTTCGAGCTGACCGGAAGTCCATCCCGCATATCCGCGAAATGCCCTCACGATCGATTCGCCTCCGCTCTTCATTGCTTCCGCTTCGTCGAGCGATAGGTGAGTTTGGCAGCTAACCAGACCGGTGCCCGCGGAAAAAGAAAATGCGGCCAGTGTCAATTCGTCGGTTCCCACCGGCCCACCCGTATACACCGGCACCTCTGAAAGTACCGCCGAAGCGGGCGGCTCTACCAAAAAGTCGGCTAATACTTCAGAAGTAGGACGATTGATAATCAACCCAAATGCTCCTCCCTCCACATCGTGATTAGGCAAAAATACGATGGTGCGACGAAAGCTCGGATCACGAAGCGCCGGATGGGAGAGCAACAACTTACCAGTCAGACTAAATTCATGGGAAGTATCAGACGGTCTCACGGTCTCCAGCTTAGGAATCAATCACTTGCTGTTCAAGAGATCACTCGCTTAATTATCGAAAGACAAGGACAATGCGGTTTCACTGATGATGCAGTTTTCTTCTTCTCCTCTCGTTATCGCCGATCGAGAATTTCAGTCACGCCTGCTGGTGGGCACAGGAAAATTCGCGAGCAATACGGTTATGCGGGACGCATTGCATGCGAGCGGCACCGAGATCGTCACCGTCGCCCTGCGGCGGGCAGATCTCTCCGGTAACCATGATCCTTTTGCCAACATCCTGGACTATATTGACCCGAAACGATATCTGCTCTTGCCCAACACCTCTGGCGCAATGAACGCCGAGGAAGCAGTCCGATTGGCACGATTAGCTGCTTCCGCCGGCCTTCCCAAGTGGGTAAAATTGGAAATCCACCCCGATCCTCATTATTTGCTGCCTGACCCGATCGAAACCCTACGGGCAGCGGAGCAGCTGGTGAAGGAAGGATTCACCGTTTTGCCCTATATCAACGCCGATCCGGTTTTGGCCAAGCGTTTGCAGGAGGTCGGTACGGCTACGGTGATGCCACTCGGTTCACCGATTGGCAGCAATCAGGGGATTCGTACTCGCGACCAAATACGGATCATTTTGGATCAGGCTACCGTTCCAGTGATTGTGGACGCAGGCTTGGGAGCGCCAAGCCACGCCGCCGAGGCGCTGGAACTGGGAGCGGATGCCGTCCTGGTCAACACGGCTATCGCCATCGCCGAGGATCCAGTTCGCATGGCTTTCGCCTTCCGCCAGGCGGTCGAAGCGGGTCGCACTGCTTTCGAGATCGGGATTGCCTTCAGCCGCGAAATGGCATCCGCCACTAGTCCGCTCGACGCCTTCTTCCGAAAGGATGACGAAAAACTGATCGGCGAGGACGTCGAAACGCGGCAAGAAACTCGTCCAGATCAGACTGGCGGAACGCCCACCCGCGATAGTCAATCCGGGAATAAGTGATCGGTTCTTTTGCTGGATCGATCTTCAAATAGACGAAGCCCAGAAGCCTAGAGAATTGACCGTACGACTCCCCCATCAACGCGGATAGCAGCGCCATTCGTCCCTCTGTCGATGTCGGCCCTACCACAATCGAGTTGACCGTAACGGCGGTTCCTGCTGTCGTCTCTGCCAACCCACGCGCCAAAGCGATCTGCATCGTCTTTGTAACGCCGTAATGGATCATGTTGCTGGGGATGTTCACCCCAGATTCGCTGGATATGAAAATAATGCGGCCCCAGTCCTGCTTTTTCATAAGAGGCAGATAAAAACGACTCAGCCGGACGCCGCTCATGAAATTTGTTTCGATCAGCTTCGACCAGTCATTATCCGAGATCTTTTCGAATAGATCGGTGTTTGAAAAATTAACAATGTAATCGACTTGGCCGATTCCAATTTTCTCCAACTCCGTCTTCAGCGGCTGTCGATGATCGATCACATAATCTGCTCCCAGATTTTTGCACCATTCCCGGGTTTCGCGTCGCGACGCAGTCGCAATAACTTTTAGCCCGGCAAACTTAGCAATTTGGATTCCGATCGATCCAACACCTCCCGCTCCTCCGATTATTAAGAGGAGCTTACCTGCATCAGCTCCGGCGCGATCAATGTGCAATCGCTCAAAGAATGTTTCCCAGGCCGTGATTGTGGTCAGAGGAAGTGCCGCCGCTTCCGGGTTCCAAAATCCTTTTCCCGCTGACGAGACAACCAATTCCCGGATGTGGGAGCGTCACTCAAGGCTGCCGATTCTCTTGTCCCAGGGAGAGTCCACGGGCGGCACGGCAAAATCCAATGGCATGATCAGTGGTCTTCTGAGTTCCGCCGCGGAGATACAAAGGACGTACAGAACAGCAGCGGGGCGGGCGATTCTAAAAGCTTCGAGAAAGAGCCGCAAACTTGACATACGTGGCACGCAAGCTGCTTGCTAATAAATCCCCAATATGGGGTATGTGTTTAACTCGGACTGTGGCCCTCAGGCCCAAGGAGTTGGTTTTTTTAGGGTTTCATTCAAAAAAACGCGGCGATTTTTACTCGCTTGCTGGCCTGCCACTCTCCTCCAAGGGAGCCGGTGCAATCTTTTTGCGCGGCTAGTGCGATCTGATGTGGGAAGGAGAAACGGAATAGGAAAATTTCTGATTGCCCTATCAGTTTTTCTGGCTTCCTACCTTCCGCTCAGTGCCTCTTCACCCGGCGAACCGCTGCACTACCAACTTGCCAGCGATCCGCACCTCAATGGTAAGGGAAAGGACGGCGAGTGCATGGACTACGCACTAGCGCTTTCGTCCCGACTGGCCGAGCACGGTATCCACGGACGGCTCATCTTTTATCGATGGCACATTCGCGGCACCGAAACCGATGGAAGCCATGTGTTTGTTTTGTATCGCCTCCCTGATCACAGCGAGTGGATCGTCGATAACGAAATCCCGCATCCGCGAAAAGTTCCCGCCGACGCGAGTCTAATGGACCTTGTCTTTCTTTTGGGCGACACGAAAGCAGCGCCGGTAGATGTTGAGCTGCAGAACGGCCTCAATCATCTGAGCTTCTTCTAGAAGTAAATGGACGGCCGAGCCGTCCATTTATTTCTCGGCCGTTCCCATCCGGGTGCGCTCGACGAATTGCTCGGTCGCGGGATCAATCTGACGGCCATCTCGTCCACGAGCAGAATGGATGTACATCGATTGTCGATCGAACTGTTCTGATCGAGCCGGCGGCAGAGAAATTTCATATTTCACTGGTTGACTGTGATCGGCAATCTGGAGCTTCGGATTGTAGACGCTGTTGAACTTCCAGAGCATTTGTACGAAATTCGTCTGACCACGAATCAATCGAGCAGCGGCTAGTCCTGCGGTTTCTCGCAGCGCGGCGAACCCGAGATGTTTCATGCTCAAAACCCGCTGGGTTTCGACTAACTCATGATAAAACTCGGTCAGCGTAAGCTTGGTCGGCAGAACTGCGTGTTGGATGTCAAACAGCCGATAATCGCGCGTACTCAGATTGCGTAACTCGGTTCGCCAGCTCTCGGTTCCAGGGTAAGGCGTATTGACGCTGATATTAACGATCTCGGGAATCTCCATGCACCATTCGCGAATCACCCGAAACCGTTCGCGATCCCAAGACGGGTCCGCGATGATGTTAATTGCGACCGATACTCCAAGCGACCGGGCAAACTCCAGCGCTTCGAAATTCTGCGAGAGCGAAACGCGCTTCCGAAATTGTTTGAGGCCCTGTTCATCGATCGCTTCGATGCCAAGAAACATGTACTCCAGTCCAATATCGCGCCAAAACTGGAAAACCTCCTTGTTGCGCAACAAAATGTCCCCGCGCGTCTCCAAGTAATACTGTTTGCGAATTCCTTTGCGCGCAATCATTTCGCCGATTTGCATCCCATGTTCCGCCTGGATGAATGCCACGTCGTCTAAAAGGAAAACGCCTGGCTCGCGGATAGTGGCTAGCTCTTCAATCACACAATCCGGTGATTTGGTACGATAGCTCCGGCCGTAGAATGTCCAAGCGCTACAGAACACACAATCCCATGGGCAACCCCGACTAAATTCGATCGAGGCGCAGGGATCGAGAACTCCGATAAAATATCGACGACGGTGACGCAACAAGTCTCGCGCTGGCAGCAAATTGTCGAGGCTCGCCACGAATCGCGGACGCGGCCCTTCCCCATCGAGGGTCATGACGCCGGGTAACTGGTGGAGCGATTTGCGATCGCTTTCAGCAGCTGCCAGCACGTCCGTTATGACCGGCTCTCCTTCTCCTTTGAGAACGCAATCCAATGCTCCATCGGCATGCTCGAGTAATTCCTTCGCGGTAAAAGATGCGCTGTGCCCGCCAAGCATTATCAAGCTGTTTGGAAGTCGCTTCCGAGTCTCCTTCGCTAGATCGATAATTTCGGGAACATTTGCCAAGTAGTTGCAGGAATAAGCGATTGCGTCCGGCAACCATCGATCAATGATGCGGAAATAATCCCGCTCTGTCTCCGATTGTAGGTCAATGATCTGAACGTCGTGACCTTCTTTCCGGGCAGCGGCTGCCACCAGCTCAAGCCCGAGCGGCTCCAGGCGAAGGTAGATCTTTGAGTACATCAAACAACTCGGATGAACCACAAGAAGTTTCATAATGCCGGATAGACACTTTGAATTACTCCACGACCGAAACGCTAGAATAGATTCAGAGCCGGCAAACCGCAATCAGAATAGAGCGGTCTTTCAGAGGGCTAATGAAAGATAGAAAGCTCCGAACGTATCAGGCCCGCGCTGTTTGGTAAACTCATTGGAACGAAGCAAAAACGTGAACCCGGCCCGGAGATAGTCCTTGTAAAATACCTCAATACCGGCCAAAGCGTCGCCCACGGCGATTTCTTTGTCGACGCTTCGGCTATTTTGAAACGTGTTTCCATCGAGAAAAATATTCTGCGCCACCAGTCGTCCTTGGGTGCCCAGGTAAACGTCGAACCCGAGCGGGACGCCGCCGCGCTCAGCAGAGAAATACGATGTTCCCGAGTACCCCGGACGAATCATGTCGGGCCCCCAATCGGATTTCAAGCCACGACCCCACCGCAGCAACGCGTTCACACCTGCATAGGTAAAAATGTTGCCAGCCGCGAGCTCGACGCCGGGAATGATTTCCCAGGAATAGCCGTTGCCGAGATCGTGATTGAAACGCCATTTTCTGTCCCAAAACCCGACAGCACCAAATTCATTTCCAAGTTGCGCCCTCCAGCCATGTACTCGACCGATATTTGCAATATCATGGAAAGCATTTTCCACTTGGCGACCGATGGCCCATGATCCGACGATTCCACCCTGCACTTCGAAGGACGTAAGCTGTTGGTCATTATCGTTTTGAATCCAATCGAACCCAGCGTAGAGCCATCCGGCGAAAGGCCGATCACTCGGAGTGACAAACTTGTGGGTATGATCTTGCGGAGTGAAAATATCCTGCGCCACCGGTGTCCATTCCAGACGGTTGTCCGTCCCCTCACTCGGTCGGCTAAACACATAAATCGCGCGCAATAGTCGGACGGGCGCACTCCAGATGCTATCGTCTGCGAGTTGACCGGATGTTAGTGCGAGCTTGAATCCGTTGGTGTAATGCCGATCGCGTCCGAACAAAGCAAAGGTTGGATTCTCTTCGACGACTGTCACTCGGAACGGTGAACTAGGCTGCTGGAGGACAGAGACTTGATTCTCGTTTTCCGGCCCCGCTTCCGCGCGGATGGTCAAACCCATAAGCGCGAGTACTAATGCCCAGCTACGCAGGCCCTCGCTCCCGGCACTTTTTCGCAAGAACTTCCTGATTCTATCCGTTTCATTACCCAAATGATTTCCTGGTGCGCTTTTTGCACCCAAACCCTACTCGTCGAATAAAGTGCGGTTGGTTTTATTTTTTGTGACAATGATTTTGTGCAGCTTTCGATAACGCGAAGCAGAAAACCCATTCGGTCGCATTATTGCAACTTTTTTTCGCATCTTACGAACCGCGCTTTTCAGCCGCTCGCAGCTCACTCAGGATCCATTCGCGGGATCCGTTTTTAGGGATCCGTTTTTAGGGATCCGTTTTTAGGGATCCGTTTTTATTTTCTTTCCTTAATTCCTCGCTAGCCGAGACATGGAGATCTCGGCAATATTCCTGAATGCCGTCTCTGGCTCCACTTTCCCAAGAGTCTACTAATGTCGAATCGTTCATCGCTCCGCAAACTCAAATGCGCGAGCTCACTTGGCGCGCGCTCCTTACCGGCACTTTTCTGGGTATGGTTTTCGGCGCGTCTTCGCTTTATCTCACGCTTAAAGTCGGTTTGACCGTGAGCGCGTCAATACCGGTCGCCGTTATCTCGCTAGCTCTCTTTCGAGGACTGTCTAAGCTCGGGCTGCGCGATTCCACCGTTCTCGAAAACAACATTACCCAGACCGCCGGATCCGCGGGTGAATCGATCGCCTTTGGCGTCGGGGTAACAATGCCGGCGATTCTCATCCTCGGTTTTGATCTGGAAGTGACGCGAGTCATGATGGTCGCCGTGCTGGGCGGTTTGCTCGGGATCCTGATGATGATTCCATTACGAAGGGCACTGATAGTTAAGGAACACAATATTTTGAAGTATCCCGAGGGCACTGCGTGCGCCGCGGTACTTAAAGCCGGTGCTTCCCCTGAGTGCCGTGAGGCTGCATCGGCCGCCGCAAAAGAGGAAATGCGCGCCAGGGCTTGGAGCGATCGTGGCGATTCAACCGGTGCGCACGTGATCTTTGGCGGCTTCAGTCTCGGATTGCTTTACAAGATCTTGATGGTGGCGCTCAAGGGCTGGAAGGATGTACCGGAAAAGATTTTCGCGGCCCCGTTTAAGGCAGGCTCGATCTCGGTCGAGGTTTCACCTGAGCTGCTCGGCGTAGGCTATATTATCGGTCCTCGCATCGCCTCACTCATGTGTGCGGGCGGAGTGCTTTCCTATCTTTTGATCATCCCGCTGATCAAATTCTTTGGCGAGAACGTGAATGGCGTCGTCCCACCGGGAACTGTTCCGATTGCCGATATGTCGCCCAATCAGATCCGGGGCGCTTACGTTCTCTACATTGGTGCCGGAGCAGTTGCCGCTGCCGGCATCATTAGCCTTTTCCGGTCTTTACCGACGATTTGGCATGGCCTGTGCGGAGGTTTGGCTGATTTCCGTCTCAGCGCTGCGGCCGGAAACAATCGAGGAGCGGATGTTCCTCGCACCGATCGCGATCTTTCTCTCAAATTCGTCGCAATCGGCATCATCATTTTGATTATCGGAATTATCGCGACGCCAGCGCTCAACATGAATCTGCTCGGCGCGATCTTGATCGTAGTTTTTGGATTCCTGTTCGTAACGGTCTCCTCACGGCTCACGGGCGAGATCGGCTCCTCGTCTAATCCGATCTCAGGAATGACGGTAGCTACGTTGCTCTTTACCTGTCTGATATTTTTATTAGTCGGCTGGACCGGAGGAGCCTATTACATCACCGCGCTTTCCGTTGGAGCCATTGTCTGTATCGCTGCCTCCAACGGAGGCACGACCTCGCAAGACCTCAAAACCGGTTTCTTGCTCGGTAGTACACCAAGATCTCAGCAGACGGCTATCCTCTTTGGTGCGTTTGCCTCGGCGCTGATCATGGGACCGATCCTGCTGCAACTAAATAATGCAGCGACCGTATACATCCCGGCCGCCAAAATCGCGCCTGGTCTCGTTACCGACGCTTCCAAACTCACGCGCCCAGAAAAGATTTGGGGCCCTCAATCTCGCGATGATTCCAAAACATATTTCTCCTGGCACAAAACCGATAGTGTGGGCGGACCGCCCGGTAAGTATCTGGTTGATCAGGCCGGCCACGCGGTCTGGTTTGTTGACCCTGGTATTAACGGAACTATCACCGAGCGGCCTGACGGATCGAAGGTGCGCAAATTTGACGCCCCTAAGGCGACCCTGGTCAGCTACATTATCAAAGGCGTCCTCGACCGGAAGCTTCCCTGGGCCCTGGTGCTTCTTGGAGTAATGACTTCGATCACGCTGGAAATGTGCGGCATCCCCTCCCTGGCGTTCGCGGTCGGCGTGTATCTACCGCTCTCCACCTCCTCTCCGATTTTTATCGGCGGACTTATCCGATGGCTGGTCGACGCGGCCCGGCGTCGGCGGCTTCGAAACCTCACCGCCGGGCAGTTCGCTGGCGAGAGTGACAGAAGTCCGGGGGTGCTGCTTTCCTCCGGCTATATCGCTGGCGGCGCGATTGCCGGCATCGTCATCGCATTTCTGGCCGGCGCATTCGATCGGGTTGACGCTGCGCTCAATGACTGGTCAGAAGCCCACAATCCGTTCTTTCGTGGAGCGTGGAGCGATCTGCTCGCGCTCATTCCCTTTGTACTGATCTGCGCACTTCTCTATGTCGTTGGTCGTGAGCGTCCGGTGGTCCGGCGCCGTTAAGCATACCGATTTTCGATGGAGATACGCGCTACGCCCCTGCACATGAGCTACGAGCCGCTCATATCAAGAGCCTGTCAAATCAGCGTCTCAAGTGGATCCCGCTAGCGCAACAATGAGTCGCTAATATTGGAAAAAAAGGGGTTTCGCAATTACGATACGCGTCTGAGATATTCCTTATTCTCATACCGACGTCGCAAGCGTCGACAAATCGCAATTGATTGGACTTACTGCTCCAAACATTGTAGCGGTTTCGAGTTGTTGTCGTGAATCAGATCTGTTGCTCCATCACAAGAGAGTTGAAGGCGACCGAACAAGGAGGTGGTTTTTATCTCCAGCGCTCGAGTTGTTCGATCGAATTAAGTTACCAAACAGAGGCCGAAATTGCAGTCCTCGTTCGCTGGCACACCGGGGCGCGGCTTTTGGGCAACGGGCAGAAGGATTGGCGAGCCAGCGGTCTGGAAGACGCCCTGCGGCGCTTCCAAGAATACGCCCCCGCCGTGAATGTGCCTTACCATGCATGCGTAGCCGAGCTCTTGGCCCATCTGCCGTCGGGCGCAAGCGCCGGAAAGGTTGTTACTTTTCATCAATTTGTTCCAAGCGACTCTCTTGAAGGCTCGAACCAGCAAGATCCGCCCCAAGCCAAGCAAGCCCCTTCGGGATCGTAGTGTGGTAGCCTGACCCCGCCGTCGCTTCGCTATGGCGCGGCCTTATCGGCTTGGCGGGCGCGCCGTAGCTCGAAGAGCGGAGGTGGCCTCCTGGCTCAGGAATCCAGGGCCGCGCAGGGACTGTGAGAGGTGAGAAGTGAGAAGTGAGAAGTGAAACCGCGGCGGAAATCTCTCACCGCCCCTCTCACCAATCACTAATCACTCGTATGCTCCCTGAGGCTGGAGCATCAGGCTACTTTCAACCTACCCGCCCGGCAAATGCTCGCGCTACCGCTTCCAAAGGCGCTTTCAAATACCAAGCCTCGAAACGGTTCAAAAGCTCGGCCGCCAATTCCGCGAGCGGGATCGGAGATTCCGTAAATTGGTTTAGCGCTACAGTCGGATAGCCCTCGATCAGTGGGGCGGAGCGTACGTTGATTCCAATGCCTAAGACTTGGAAATCCCATCCATTGGAGGTCTCCAAAAGAAATCCACCTAATTTCCCTCCATCCAGATACAAGTCGTTTGGCGACTTGATGATCGCAGGCTTTTCACTCCAAAGCTCGACGGTCTCCGCCGCTGCGATCGCTGCCATTTGAATAAGGAGCGGACATCGTTCGACCGGCAATTGGGATCGCAGCAAGATGGAGAACCAGAGCCCCTCATTTGGTTGAGAGATCCATTCTCGGCCGTGCGTCCCTCGTCCGGCGGTTTGCTGCTGCGCGAAAAAAACGATTCCTTCGTCTGCTCCTCCGATTCCCGCCTGGCGCGCTACATCGTTCGTCGACGACGTCTCTCGAAAGACCAGGATCTCTCGACCAATGATCGTTGTGTCTAGTCGCGCCATGATAGTCTGCGGGACTAACGAATCGGGCTCGATCACAAGCCGAACCGCTCCTCCAGTCCGATCGAAGGCAAAGCCGGCTTGGGCCAGCGATTCGAGTAGGCTCTCCATTTCAAGAATGGAAACACCGATTTTTTCGGACAGAGTTCTTAGCGGGAGGGCACTGCCTACTGGCTGCAATTGCCGCACAATCTGAGTTTCCCGGGAATCGATCATGGATAGTCTAAAATGTGTCGAGCCTAAGAATCCGTGGCAACCTTCGAGCAGAATCGATCCGAGATCGCTACCCGCTCAATCTAAAAAGAGATTTTGATCGAGAACCGTTTTCAACGAAAACCACCGGAGGTTCCGCTCGCGTTAATTGCCAGCAGGCGGTCCCAAAACGTCCGGTTAAACGGCAAGCTGGTGAATTCCTCTCTCTCTTTGGCATCGGTTTCCAAGACCGAGCCCGTGCCGGATTGCTGAGGTTGGATCGGTAGGGACGCGCTCCGGCGCGTCCGTGAGCGTGTATCAAATATTCAAATGATGGGGCCAGGCGAGAACGCACCGGACCGGCAGGCCGCCGTCGCTACGCTTTGGCGCGCCCTGGCAACTCAGGTCCGGAACCCAGTAAGACCAGCTGCGACGTAGGCTTGGCGAAGTCGGGAGCCGGTCCCTACCGAGGTTTCCTAGAGCCGGTAGTAGCGCTCGGCGTTATCATGAAAAAGCCGTCGTTTTTCATCGGGACTGAAGTCGCGCGTAATCGAGTGAAAGGCTCCGTACAGAGTATCGAAATCGCTATAGAGCTTGTCGACCGGAAAATTGCTGGCGAACATGCATCGATCGATACCAAAGGTGTCTATGGTTTCAAGGACGAACGGCCGTAAACTATCCACTGTCCAACGCCAGTCGAAGGCACCTAACCCTGAAATTTTGACTGCCACATTCGGTGTGGCCGCGAAGCCGCCTAACCCTTCCCGCCAAATCCGGATTCCTTGTTCGTCTCGGTCGACCGGCATACCGGCATGGTCGAGGATGATTAGAGTTTCCGGATACGATCGCGCTAGATCCGCGCCTTCACCCATTTGCGATGGGTAGAGTTGAAGGTCGAAAGAAAATCCAAATTTTTGGAGAAGCGCAAACCCGCGACGCCACTGGCTGTCGGTCAAAAGATTAGGACGGCGGACGTAAGACTTCACTGGATCCCGGTGCCAGCAGACAATGTGGCGAATACCGCGGACGTTTTTATATTGAGCCTGACCGGCTAGAATCTTCTCAATGTCGGGCGCGTCGAGCTCGGCGCGAGCGACGATACCATGAGGAAAACCGTATTTGTCAGCTGCCGATTGGAGCCAGGCGGTTTCGCCGACCGGGTCGTCCGGGTCCCAACCACATTCTATATGTACCGACTTGACGACACTTTGATTCCGAACATCTGCCAAGTAGTCCTCAATGGCGTAGGTCTTCGCAATCGGCTCGATATCACCTTCCAATCGTGGTGCCAACGGACGCGTCTGCAACCAAGGATAGCGGTTGTGCTCAAGATCCCAAAGATGGTGGTGCGGATCGATTATGGGCAGAGGCATTGGATCCTTTCCGCCCATCGGCGAGGCGACGGACAGCGCATTACATTACGGAACATTCTCTTGAATAGACTAAACGGAAGCGCTTAGATCACGCCTAAATTTAACAAGTAAACGCGTAACGTTTTCCAAAACGAAAACTGTTCTCCCCTGCTCTGGCAGAGTCGACGCCGTACGCATGGCAATTCTAGAGTCTAAACTTAATACCAACTCACAGGAATTCCGCGCCAGCGTCGTGGCCATGCAAGCATTGGTCGATGATCTCCGCGCCAAAGTGGCCGAGTTGGCTCGAGGCGGTGGTGAGGAAGCGCGTCGAAAACATCTTTCGCGCGGCAAGCTGTTGCCGCGCGAACGCGTGCAACGTTTGCTCGACCCAGGCACCCCGTTTCTCGAGTTATCGCAGTTGGCGGCTTACGGCATGTACGACAATGCTGCGCCCGGGGCTGGAGTCGTCACCGGCGTCGGTCGCGTTTCCGGCCAGGAATGCATGATCGTTTGTAACGACGCGACGGTTAAAGGAGGAACCTATTACCCGATCTCGGTAAAGAAGCACCTCCGCGCGCAAGAGGTCGCCGCACAGAACCGGTTGTCTTGCATTTACTTGGTCGATTCGGGTGGCGCGAATTTGCCGAACCAGGACGACGTCTTTCCCGATCGGGACCATTTTGGTCGGATCTTTTACAATCAAGCCAATCTTTCTGCGCAAGGTATTGCGCAAATCGCCGTCGTGATGGGTTCATGCACGGCCGGCGGCGCCTACGTGCCAGCCATGAGCGATGAATCCATCATTGTAAAGAACCAAGGCACAATCTTCTTAGGCGGACCTCCCCTGGTCAAAGCCGCAATTGGCGAAGTCGTCAGCGCCGAAGATCTGGGCGGCGGCGATGTCCATACTCGATTGTCTGGCGTGGCGGACCATTTGGCCCAAGACGATTCTCACGCGCTGGCGTTAGCTCGGCAAATTGTCGCGAACCTTAATCGCACTAAATCGGTACAACTTGACGTTCGCACACCGGTCGAGCCGCGCGCACATCCGGATGAATTGTACGGAGTCATTCCGACCGATCACCGTAAACCATACGATGTCCGTGAAGTGATTGCGCGTCTGATCGACGGTTCCGAATTTGATGAATTTAAAGCTCGGTATGGTTCAACACTGGTTTGTGGATTTGCCCGTCTCTGGGGCTATCCAGTTGGCCTTCTTGCTAATAACGGAATCCTTTTTTCCGAGTCGGCGCAGAAAGGGACTCACTTCATCGAGCTCTGCTGTCAGCGAAGAATCCCTCTCATCTTTTTGCAAAACATCGCCGGATTCATGGTTGGCCGGAAATATGAGAATGAAGGCATCGCCCGTCACGGCGCCAAAATGGTTACGGCAGTCGCTACCGCTCAGGTCCCAAAATTTACGGTCATTATTGGTGGCTCGTTCGGCGCGGGCAACTACGGCATGTGTGGGCGCGCCTATTCTCCACGGTTCCTCTGGATGTGGCCGAATGCGCGCATCTCGGTGATGGGTGGAGAACAGGCAGCCTCGGTGCTTGCCCGGGTCAGACGCGATTCTATTGAGGCCAAAGGCGGCACATGGAGCGCTGACGAGGAAGAAGCTTTCAAGGCGCCGATTCGTGAACAATACGAAAGACAAGGACATCCTTATTACGCGAGTGCGCGCTTGTGGGATGACGGGGTGATTGATCCCTTGGATACCCGGCTCGTTCTTGGACTCGGCATCTCAGCCTCATTGAATGCACCAATTCCAGAAACAAAGTTTGGTTTGTTTAGAATGTGAGCAGCCCTGAGACAAATGCGGAATGCGGATCGCGGATTGCGGAATGTGAACTTCGCGTTCCGCAATCCGCATTCGGCATTCCGCATTTCTCTGCCAACGCCATGAATTATCAAAGGCTTGAACTAACCACGATTGGTCAAGTGCCAACGGTTAAATTGAATCGCCCAGAACTATTTAATGCGTTTAACGAAGCCACGATCGGGAAACTTGAGGACTGTGTCCACTCATTAGACCTTATAAGGCGATTGTGGCTTGCGGATTTCACATTCCGCAATCCGCATTCCGCATTCCGCATTTCTTCGCCAACCCGATGAATTACCAAACGCTCGAACTAAGCCTCACCGGTCCGGTAGCCACCGTTACACTGAATCGTCCGGAAGTGTTCAATGCGTTTAACGAAGTCGCGATCGCGGAACTTGAGGATTGCGTCCGCACGTTAGGAGATCGCGATGAACCGCGTGTCATTGTGCTCGCGGCACGGGGAAAATGTTTTAGTGCTGGCGCCGATCTGGATTGGATGAAGCGCATGGCAGAGTTGTCTTATGAAGCTAATTTTGATGATGCCTACAGGCTCGCGACCATGCTGCGGACGATTGACACCTGCCCCAAACCGGTGATCGCGCGGGTTCAGGGAGACGCCTTTGGCGGTGGAGTAGGCTTGATTTCGGCGGCCGATATCGCGGTTGCTGTCGAAAGCGCAAGTTTCAGTCTTTCCGAGGTAAAGCTTGGGCTGATCCCCGCAACCGTCAGTCCCTATGTGATTCGCGCAATCGGCGCCAGAGCCGCTCGCCGCTATGGCGTCACCGCCGAGCGATTTGCCGCCGTCGAAGCGCACCGCATTGGACTGGTACACGAAGTGGTAACTGCCGATCGACTAGATGCAACCGTTCAATCCATCGTTGCCGCGATTTCCCAAAACGGTCCGCACGCTGTCACCACGACCAAACAATTGATCCATGATATCGATGGCCGCCTGATCTCCGAAGAAGTCTTGCTGGACACGGCGGAAAGGATCGCGCAAATCCGAGCCTCAGAGGAAGCACGCGAAGGCGTACGCGCCTTTCTGGAAAAGCGATCACCGGCTTGGCGTAAGAACGGGCCGGGCTCCGCGGGCCAGGGTTCGTAGCCCAGCAACTCGAATCCTTGAAAATGTGATGTTTCAGAAAATCCTGATTGCTAATCGCGGCGAAATCAGTTGCCGCATAGCAGCCACGGCTTCCCGACTCGGCATTCGAACTGTCGCGGTTTATTCCGACGCTGACCGAAAGGCGAGACATGTAGAGGTCTGCGACGAAGCCGTTCACATTGGCGGAGCTCCTGCAGCGGAGAGCTATCTTCGCATGGAGCCGGTTATTCGTGCCGCAACGTCAACTGGTGCTCAAGCAATTCATCCCGGCTACGGCTTCTTGGCGGAAAATGAGGCGTTTGCGATGGCCTGCACCGAAGCCGGGCTCATTTTTATTGGTCCGCCGCCCTCCGCAATTCGGACAATGGGTAACAAAAACGCCGCCAAAGAGCTCTTAGCGAAAGCCGGTGTCCCCGTCGTGCCGGGCTATCACGGAAAGGATCAGAACGATTTAAAGAAGCGAGCCGAGGCGGTAGGCTATCCGATACTGCTCAAGGCGAGCGCCGGCGGCGGCGGAAAAGGGATGCGTCTGGTGGAGAAGGCCTCGGATTTCGAGTCGGCTTTAACATCTTGCCGCCGGGAGGCGAAAAACAGCTTCGGAGATGAGTCTCTGCTTATTGAAAAGTACTTGCTGTATTCGCGGCACATTGAAATCCAAGTGTTTGCCGATACTCACGGCAACTGCGTGCATCTCTTTGAGCGAGATTGTTCGGTCCAGCGCCGTTACCAAAAGATCGTTGAGGAAGCGCCAGCACCGGGAGTGACTGCAGAATTGCGGCGATCGCTCGGAGCAACCGCGGTGGCGGCAGCGCGGGCGGTAGGTTATATCGGCGCCGGTACTGTCGAATTCCTCATCGATCAAGATGCGCATTTTTACTTCATGGAGATGAATACGCGTCTCCAGGTCGAACATCCGGTCACCGAAATGATAACCGACCAGGATTTAGTCGAGTGGCAATTGCGGGTTGCGGCGGGCCTGCCACTTCCGGTGCTCCAAGATAGACTCACCATTCACGGCCACGCGATAGAAGCGCGCATCTATGCAGAAAATCCGGACAATCACTTTTTGCCTTCAATTGGGACTTTGCGAGTTTTGAAACTGCCGAAAGCAGTCGAATTCGAAATTGGGCTTGGTCCGGCTGCAGTGCGCGTTGATTCGGGCGTACGCGAAGGAGATGTCATTACGCCGTACTATGATCCGATGATCGCCAAATTGATAGTCTGGGGAAGTGACCGGACCTCCGCGGTCGGTCGTCTGCGCCAGGTACTCAGCAATTTCGTTGCGATTGGATTGCAGACGAATCGCGCTTTTCTGTCGCGCCTGGTCAGTTCCGCAGAGTTCATCGGGGCCAATCTCGATACGGGTTTGATCGATCGTACTCTTGACCGTTTATTGATCCTGGACCATCCCGTTCGATTCGCTCTGATTGCGCTGGCCACCGCCGCGCTACTCAAACAGGAGGAAATGAGATCCAGAGCCGACCCGCTCGACCCGTTTTCACCTTGGACGAAAACTTTCGGCTGGCGGCTCAATGCCGACTACATTCGAACGTTATATTGGAGGAGCTCTCACCAAGACATTGAGGCCAAGCTAACTTATTCGCGAGGAGGATACTTGCTGCAAACGGACCGCGATTCCGCATTCGTTTCTATTCTGGTGGATCGAGAGAACCAGTTCGTGCTATTGGCCAATAGCGAGAAAATCGCCGGCCACGTATATTCGCAAGGTGAAAGCTTTGTTATCGTTACGCAAGGCGAGCAGGTTACGCTGCGATGGATGGATCCGGTCAGCGTGGCATCGCAGGCCGAGCATGCGGAAGGAAATCTGAGCGCGCCGATGCCCGGAAAGATAGTCGCCGTCTTGGTCGGGAAAGGTCAAACCGTGACCAAAGGCGCACCATTGGTAACGATGGAGGCAATGAAAATGGAACACACAATTGTGGCGGTTGAGGACGGCGTCGTCGACGAGGTATTGTTCAATCCGGGAGATCAGGTCGACGAAGGGATACTATTGCTGCGCTTTACCCCAACTAACACCTGACCGTTGAATGCAGAAAGTGATTAGAGTCGTCGAAGTCGCCCCGCGAGACGGCTTACAGAATGAAGAAACCTCGGTTCCGACCTCGATCAAGGCGGAATTGATTGACCGGCTCTCCACTGCCGGCATCGCCCATATCGAAGCAACTTCATTCGTCTCGCCAAAATGGGTTCCTCAATTAGCGGACGCCGCCGAAGTGATGCGGCAAATCACGCGTAAACCGGGAACCGTCTATTCGGCCCTGGTTCCGAATGCCAAAGGATTTGAAAGCGCGCTGGCAGCCAATGTCGATGAAGTCGTGATCTTCACTGCCGCCAGTGAAACATTTTCGCAAAAGAATATTAACTGTTCGATTGCCGAGTCGTTTGATCGCTTTGCCCCCGTAGCCTTAGCCGCCAAAGAGCATCATTTGCGGCTGCGAGGCAGTATCTCCTGTGCCTTGGGTTGTCCGTACCAGGGTGAGGTGCCCGTTGCCGCAGTGGCCGACGTCGTTCGCCGTTTGCGCGATCTCGGTTGCGACGAGATCGATATCGCCGATACCATTGGGGTCGGTACCGCCAACCAGGTCAAAGAGGTTATCCGCGCGGCCGCACAAGAGTTCTCTATCGACCGCTTAGCTGGCCATTATCACGATACTTACGGACAAGCATTAGCGAATAGTTTGGCCAGTTTGGAAGTCGGGCTATCGATCTTCCATAGCTCCGTGGCAGGTCTCGGCGGTTGCCCGTTTGCCCCAGGCGCCACCGGAAATGTAGCTACCGAAGATCTTCTCTATTTACTGCATGGGCTAGGTCTGCCGACCGGGATCGACCTCGATGAAGTCGTGCGCACCGGCGATTTTATATCTCGGGCGATCGGACGAGAGAATGGCTCGCGGGCGGGGCGCGCGTTATTGGCGAAACAAGGACGTGCTGCCGAATAAGAGTTCTGGTTCAGCGCCGAAGGCGCGCCGTCCCGGAGGGACACGTTGATAGTAGCCCAGCACTTCAGTGCAGGGTTTGGTTTTTGAAACGACACGTCCCGGCAGGGACGATCGACGGGTGCTTGCGCTCGGAACCCGCGTGCGAGAGATCAGGAGCCCGAACGTTTCTATCGTCCCTCCGGGACGGACCTCTCTATATGCATCATTTCCCAGCACTTCGTACTGGGCTACTTTCATTGAGTCCCTCCGGGACGACGCGCCTTCGGCGCTCTCTGCTAGAACGCCGAGATCCCAGTCTGGGCTCGTCCGAGGATTAGGGCATGAATATCCTCGGTTCCTTCATAGGTATTCACCGCGAGCAAGTTCATCAAGTGGCGAACAACATGATACTCGTCCAGGATTCCGTTCGCCCCGAGCATGTCTCGCGCTGTGATGGCTATCTCCAGCGCTTTCTTGGCACAACAGCGCTTGACCAAACTAATCGCCTCGTGGGTGCATTCGCCTTCGTCTAGAAGCCTAGCTACTCGCAGGGCAGCCTGGGTCATGAGCGCGATCTCGGTTTGCATATCCGCCAGCTTCTTTTGGATCATTTGATTGGCAGCGAGTGGCCTACCAAATTGCTTTCGTGCCAAAACGTAATCTCTGGCAATCTTCCAACACGCTTCGGCGGCGCCGATCGTCCCAAAAGCAATACTGAATCGCGCCTTATTCAGCGATCGAAACGGTGCCGCCAATCCCTTGGCGTTTGGCAATATATTCTCCGCCGGAACGATAACATTATCCAGCCAGACTTCGCAGGTGGGTGCGGCGCGTAACGAAAATTTGCCGTCGATATCGGCCGTCCGCAGTCCAGGCGTGCCGCGTTCGATAATAAATCCGCGGACGATCCCCTCTTCATCCTTCGCCCACACAATCAAAACATCGGCGACGGTAGCCAGTCCGATCCATTTCTTCCTTCCATTAAGTTCATGGCCATCAGCCGCCTTCCGCGCCTGCGTAGCCATTGAGCCTGGATCCGAGCCATGATCTGGCTCGGTCAACGCAAAACAACCAACGAGTTCTCCTGTGGCCAATCGCGGCAGGTATTTTTCCTTCTGTGCCGGTGAACCATTGAGATAAATCGCCTCGATAACCAAACTCGATTGCACGCTAAATACAGTTCGGTAAGCACTGTCCACGCGCTCAAACTCCGGAGCGATCAATCCATAGCAAACATGATTCAGACCGCGGAAACCGTAGTCGTGTAAGTTGATACCAAGAAATCCTCTTTCGCCCATTTCTCTGATGACTACTGGATCAAAACTCTGCGTCCGAGTGGCTTCGATCACGCGAGGCATCAGGCGTCTTTGCGCGTAATCAGCGGCCTCCAGCTGAACCGATTTCTCAAAGTCTGCGAGCTGGAGGTCAAGTCGCAGCGGATCATCCCAATGAAAGGTAACGCTCTGGGGCATGCTCTACAGATACCGAAGACGGATCAGCGAATACAGGAGATCGTATCCATCGGCCGTTTCCGCTGCCGCATGGGCGCCAACAAAGCCTGGTACCCACGCCGATCGCACTTTTCCGGCGGGAACAAACGATGGTAGCCCAGTCCACGGAGGCGCGCGCGCGCTAAGATAGAGCTGTTGGGCGACCCCGACGCGCCGGCCCTACCCATAACGGTAGGGCGAAAACCTCGGCGCTTTGCATAGCCGCGCCTTTTGTTTTGCATCGCCATGCGCCGGGTTTGAGCCATGTCCCGGGATCAAACCTTTTCACGCAAATGTTCAAGAATCCCGCCCGCCGATCGTCAGCAAGATCGTTTTGTCGCACCATTTGCTACTTCGAAAGACTCCATCAAAAATCGGATCTACATGGATGATCCCCTGCGCGCCGGGCTGGTGAAACGGATCCGAGATTGCTACAATCGCAGAGAACGAATAAATACGGAGCGGTGGTGGTTCTGGAACAAGCTGCGGCACGGACGGCTCAAACCCGGCGTATGGGGATGCAAAACGAATGAGCGCGGCCACCCAACCGCCGAGGTTTTCGCCCTACCGTTATGGGTAGTGCCGGCACACCAGGAGTCGCTAAACGACTTTATTTTAATGCTTGTGACGCGGACGCGGCTGAAAGGAAATCTAATAGAAAGAAAGTCCAGGATATGGTTAGAGATCTTAACCCGGCAACAGCATTTGATCTGAGAATTTTTATCTGCGCATAGACTGCGTTTTCTTTCTATGGGTCCGTTGATCAGTTTGATTGTTCCGGTGTGGGGAGATGACGAACTGGCAGTCAATCTGATAAATAGTCTACCGGTTGTTCCTGAGCTGGCCGAGTGGATCGTAGTAGCAGTGAATCCCGCGCCGTCACTTCGTGATTTGGATCGGCGTGGTGCCATCCAGCTCATTTCGTGCAACGAACCCTCGCGTGGCAAACAGATGAACGCGGGAGCGAACGCCGCGCGTGGGACACTGTTATGCTTTCACCATTGCGATACTGAGTTGAGTCCCGAACACCTGAGCGCCTTGCAACGGGTGGCCAGCGACCGCGCTATCGCCGGCGGTGCCTTTCACCGGCGATTTCGAGCTCAACACACTATGTGGCGAGAACCGCTCGTTCGATGGCTAAGTGAACTGGGCGGACCACTGTTCGGCGATCAATCCATCTTCGTCACAGCATCGGTTTTCCGAAAGCTGGGGGGCTTCGCCGACATTCCTCTAATGGAAGACTTGGAGTTCTCTCGCAGACTGCGCCGGATCGGACGGGTTACGATTCTGGATCCACCGCTCTGGTCCCCTCCCCGGCGTCTCGGTCGGTTGGGAACTTGGTGGCGAACGTGCCGTAACGCCACGTTGATTGGGCTCTTCTATCTTGGCGTCAATCCGCGCACGTTGCATAGTTGGTATTATCGCCAGCTTCACACCCATCCAAATAGCAACCCGAATAACTCGCAGCCATCTGAAAATGACACTCGCGCCTAACCTCGATCGCCCAACCCGTCAGTCCTTTTCCCGCACATTGGCGAATCACCGACTGACTCTCCAGCGCAGCCGCACCGAGATCTTCCAGCTCAACGTGGGCAAGCTTTGTGACCTCACCTGCATTCACTGCCACGTGAACGCCGGACCGAAACGCAAAGAAATCATCACGCGCGCGACCGTCGACCGAATCCTCGACTGGTTGGCAAACGCCAACATTTCTACCGTGGACCTGACCGGCGGCGCGCCGGAAATGGTTCCCGATTTTCGCTATTTGGTCGAGCGGCTCCGACAAATGCCTCAGATCGAAACCATCATCGATCGCTGCAACCTCACGATTTTGTTTGAACCCGGCTTTGACTGGCTCGCCGAATTTCTGGTCGCCCATCGCCTCAATATTGTCGCCTCTATGCCATGTTACGGACCGGAAAACGTGGATGCCCAGCGCGGCGACGGCGTCTTCGACTTGAGCATACGCTCTCTTCAGCTCCTGAACAGCTTTGGCTACGGTCGGACGCCTGATCTTATCCTTGATCTCGTCTACAATCCCAATGGTGACTTTCTTCCAGCTGGCCAAGCGGAACTGGAGACTGACTATAAACGGGAGTTAAAGAAGCATTTCGACATCGATTTCCATCGGCTTTACACCATCACAAATATGCCAATCGGGCGCTTTGCTTCCTGGCTGAGACATAGTGGAAAATTGAGCGCCTACATGGAATTGCTGGCCGAAGCCTTCAATCCGGCTTCTGTCGCAGGCCTCATGTGTCGTAATACCCTGAGCGTTGGTTGGCGTGGTGAGGTGTACGATTGCGATTTCAATCAGCAACTCGGCATGCAATGGAAAGAAGCGACGCCGTTGTATCTCTGGGATCTCAATCCTGAGCAACTCAGCGAACGCCCAATCGCTGTCGGTAATCATTGCTTCGGTTGCACCGCAGGCTCCGGGTCCTCCTGTAGCGGCGCACTGGTTTCATGAAACCGAACGCGGATGGACACGAACAACCACGAATAGACGTGAATACACACTGACAAGTACCTCTTTATTCGTGTCCATTTGTGTCCATTCGCGGTTGATAGCAGACCCCCATTTTCCATAACCACGAATAGACGCGAATACACGCGAATAAGTACCTCTCTCATCCGTGTCCATCAGCGGTTTGTGCGCGGTAGGTTTGGCGAGCACGGCTTGATATGCTCCGGAGCACAACCGAGTACGGCGTTCGATATCAGGCAGCCGCGTGGATTCTGGCGGGAAGCAAATGATCGAGCCACTTGGCAACTCTGCTACTACTGTGCCGATAACTATGAAACCGGGAAGTGCTGACCCTCTTGTGGATGTCCCTTTTTCATCCTCGGGAACGGTAAACCGTTCGAACGATGCCCCTTTGGCCGATCGCTTGCATCTGGTGATCGACCGCGCCTTGGCGCGGAATCGCATTGTCGGAACCGCTATTCTTGTGGCTCGCGACGGAGGCATCGTTTTTGCTCGAGCCGCCGGCTTCGCCGATCGAGAAAACGGACAGCCTGTGCGCGCCGACACTATTTTCCGGCTAGCTTCGATGACCAAGCCGATCGTTTCCGCAGCAACGCTTGCGTTGGCTGAGCAAGGCAAAATTCATCTGGATGATCCGGTCACGCGATGGCTTCCCGATTTTCGCCCGGCCTTGTCCAATGGCCACCGGCCAACCATCACCGTGCGTCATTTGCTTACCCATACCGCCGGTCTCAACTATGGTTTTAAAGAGTCACCGGACGGCCCGTATCATCGCGTTCAGGTTTCGGACGGCTTGGAACAACCTGGGCTCGCAATAGATGAAAACCTGCGTCGACTGGCCTCTGTTCCCCTCCTCTATCCTCCAGGAAACATTTGGCATTACTCACTCGCGATTGACGTCCTCGGCGAAGTGGTAGCGCGGGCCAGCCACGCGTCCCTCCCGAAAATGATCGCTCAATTGGTTACCGGGCCGTTAGCGATGAAAGACACGACATTCTCTGTTTCCGATGCCACGCGGCTGGCCACCGCCTATGCTGACGCCGAGCCGCAACCAGTGCGAATGAATGATCCGCATGTGGTCAGAAACGAGGACGAGGTAATCACCTTCTCCCCCTCGCGCGTATTTGATCCGAATTCGCATCCGTCTGGTGGCGTGGGAATGATTGGGACAGCCCAGGACTATCTGATTTTCTTGGAAGCGTTACGCACCCGAAACAATTCAATCCTGCAGCCGGAAAGCATCGAACTGATGACAAAAAACGCTATCGGTGCTCTGCCTGCGCCGTCGCTCGATCCAGGATGGAGGTTTGGCCTGGGCTTCGCTGTACTCGAAGATCCCAAACCAACCGCTTCACCAAGGAATCCAGGTTCCTGGCGGTGGGGCGGGGTTTACGGAAACAGTTTTTGGGTTGATCCCGCGGCATGCCTCTCTGTCGTCGCTCTGACCAACACCGCAGTAGCCGGCATGACCGGTGATTTTCGGGATTCTGTTGTGCGAGCGGTTTATGGCATATAGCAGGAATAGAGAATTTAGAATTTAGAATCTAGGGGTTGGAATCCGCAAGAGTAAGCCGAAGGCGTAAGAGAACTTAGCCCAGGAGCCTGTCGGATTTGAAGGCGGAGCTGAACGGTAGCTTGCGCATCTAATCCGAAAAGCGTGTGGCCCTCTGGACAGGCTCCTTAAGCTCCGCTGCGCGGAGGAATTCATGGA
>Ga0070698_100001534_pt1 | contig 25641 bp, 21 predicted proteins | sample KBSK1502metaG_FD_65477 | JGI IMG/M metagenome (GOLD analysis project Ga0070698, IMG submission 65477) | Corn, switchgrass and miscanthus rhizosphere microbial communities from Kellogg Biological Station, Michigan, USA - KBS K1-50-2 metaG | ecosystem: Host-associated > Plants > Roots >... | reverse complement strand
CCTCCGCAGCGAAGCCCGATGACATCGATGCCGACGCGCTCGCCGGCGGCGACGTCGTATGGTGAGTCGCCAATCAGGACGATCCCATCGCGCGTGCACTCGCGAGAGCTGATCAACGACGTGACGGTCTCAGCCAGTGTCGAGTCGCGCGACGCGCCGTCAGCTGGAACGATGTCGTCGAGCAAGTCGGCAACTCCCGATGCGCGCGCGAGGTCCGGAGCTAAATCGGCGCCTCCCCCCGAAAAGGCGATGACCCGAAGCCGCTCTGCTTTCATGCGTTGCAGCAGGCGGCGCGCGCCGACAAAAGGCAGGATGCGCGGCAGGTACCAGGTCCGGAAGATCTTCTCCTGCTCGCGAAGCATCTGGCGCCCCTCGGGCGATTCAGCACTGACCCCCGCCACGATGCGAAGCAGTTCACCCTGGCCGACGCCACTCAGGTGACGGAGCAATTCGATCGAGACGTCGTGTCCGCCGTCGTGGAGTGAAACAAGCCACGACAGGGTTTCGGCTTCCCTCGTGTCCACCAAGGCGCCTTCGAGTCCAAAAATGACGGCCTTCCGTTCTCGCGGCCGAACGCGCTTGGCCAGCGCGGCCTGCGTCTTGTTGCTGATGAAGCGGAGTCGCGACCCACTGAAGCGTTCGGTGTCGGACCCTGGCGGAACCTCGTGCAGGTCGCGGTCGATAAGCGCTGGCCCATCGATGGTCGCGAATCCAGGCTGATGGAAGTCCGTCGAGAGGTGCATCGGCAAATTCCTCAGTGTGCGCGGAGTTTTCGTCGGCACAACATGTATTGCCCGTGTTGCGGGCGACATTGCGCCGCGGTAACGACTTTGCATTCGCCTTTCGGGGGATACGCGTCGCGCTCGGCTTCGTGCGTCGATGGTGATACAGGGCACAAAAATGCGCCGTTCATCCGACCGTGGTGGCTCGAGTGAACGGCGCATACTGGATCGAGACGCTAATGCGCACTGCCGACTGAGGTGAGGCGCTCCTCGAATTCCTTGATTTCCTTTTCCGCCGCTTCGCGCGTCTTGCCGTAGCGGTTCTGGAGAATGCCGAGCAGCTGATCGCGCTTGCCCGCAATGCGGTCAATATCGTCGTCCGTCAGCTCTCCCCATTTCTCTCGGACGCGGCCCTTGTACTCGCGCCAGTTCCCCTTGATTTCGTCCCAAGTCATACGTCACCTCTGGTGATTCGCTTCATTTCAACATCACCATCGTGTCACGGTGATTGCATTCCGCACCGGGACCACCTTTGCATGACCCAGCAGGGGTAGGGCATAACGTGAGTCGGCGACTGTGATGCCAGCCGTGGTCTCCCACAAACCACGTTGAGCTGCGCGAGAAGCGCGTTTCGCGTAGCCCTGCTGACGATCAACAGCCGCCGAACTCACACAGAGCAGCGTCTCTCACGCTGCCCTTAATTCTTCACTCCGCTGGATCTCCGTAGCCGAAGCCGGCCGTATCTGGCGCAGCGATCTCGTCGTTGTCGATGACCTCGTCGTCCTGGTCTACTGTCTCGATCGAATCGAATTCGAGTTCCTCGTCTTCAGCGATCGTTTCCGGAAGTGCGGCGTTCGATGTGTCCGGGTTGGACTCGTCGACCTGAGGCAGGCGCTCCTCTGGGATTGGCATCTGTATACTCCCTATTCGCGTAAGTGTCGGGAACTTCACGGCGAGGCCGCTTTGGTGAGCGACAGTATTGGCGCAATGCAGCGCTCGCGACATTCCCCGCGCGATGCATTTTTCTCCATCTCAGCAGGGGCAGGCGCACATGCCCCCGCGTTTCGTGGCGCCTACTGGCGGACCGAAGCGTCAGCGATGTGATGCCTGCCGCATTCGTTTTTCCAACGAAACGCGGCCCAGATCAGTCAGTATCCCGTTTCGATTCGCAACCTTCGAGCGACGTGGGGTAGTGCTGCGACGGACGATGACGGAGGATGTGACCATGATTCGGCGCAACAGAGCCGGCGGACTGGTCGCACTCGCGGCGACAGTTACACTCGCGCTGACATTCAAGGAATGGAGCGCGATGATCCGACCGGTGGATGGGTCAACAGTATCAGGCGAAGCGACCGCGCAGTCTCGCGCGGGTGACAGTTTGCTGGTGAACATCAAGATCAAGGGTGCCAAGGCGGGTGACACGAATCCGTGGCATCTACACAGCGGTGGGTGCGATAGCTCCGGAGCGGTGTTAGGCGATCCTGCCCGCTACCAGGCCATGCGCGTAGGCGCAGAAGGCACCGGGGAGTCCAGTACCATGGTGAGGACGGCCCTGACCGTTGGCATTCCGTATTCGGTGAACGTGCATCGATCCCTGACCGACATGGGGGTCATTGCCTGTGGAAATCTCCGACCTATTGCGGGTGGAAGTAGTCCCGATGGGAGCAAACGATGAGCGCAACGGTGCAGCGGCACGGACGGTACACACTGTTCGAGACGCCGAGGAGCAATCGGATCCTCGTACTAGGAGACAATCAGTGGTTCGCGTGGGTGAGCGGGCAACAAGGTGAAATCCTGGTCCGCTCGGAAGACGAGCATGATCGGGAACGCACGATTCAGGAGGGCGAGTTCTACCTTGTCGACTTCGAAGACGACCCCGACTTCACTGACGTGCCACACTTATTCCTGAGCAGAAACGGGGACTTCCAGGAAGTCATCCTTCCGAACGGTCTTCCCACGGACGACGACGTCCAGAAGCGCGTCGTGGCGACCGAAAAGACCGTCGCGGCAGGCGAGCTCAAACAGCACCTGGGTGCAGAGGAGCCTGGCCCTGGCGAATCGGGAACGGCGGAGCGTCGGCCAAGCGACACACAGCTCGCCATTCCGGACTTCGACGAGTTATCCGTGCGCGGCGCAAAGATCCGTCTCGATGACCTGAAGCCGGATGAACTGCGGCAACTTCGGGCGTACGAGGCGGAACACAAGCAGCGCAAGACGCTGATTCACGAGATTGACCGGCGCTTGCGGTGATGGGATCTAACAGCGTCCTCTAAGGGCGTTCTCTTAGGGCGTCCTCTAAGGGCGTCCTCTCAGGGCGTCCTCTAAGGGCGTCCTCTCAGGGCGTCCTCTAAGAACGCATCTTCTAGAACCGTCCTCTAAGAGCGTTCTCGCCCCTGGAGCACGTCGTGAGAGCACGCCATTAGAACTTACGGCCAAGTAAACCCCAGCCCGAACGAGACATGGTTCAGGCTTCCCCCATCGTAGTTGCTGGCGACGATGTCGAAATACGGCGTCAAGGCGAAGCGCTGCCCAACGCGAGCGTCGTAGCCGAGGCCGAGAGTAATGCTCGCGCCATTTTCTTCGATGTCGAACTGTCCGAGGTCGATGGAGATGTTGGCCAATCCCAGGCCTCCTTTGAGGTAAAGGCCACCACTGGGATTCGGATAAAACATGAAGACCGGCCCGATGCTGCTGACGGTGAGTGTCGTCCCGTCTTCGCTCTTGGTCCAGGCATTCAATTCACCGCCAATCAGTGCCCTCTGGCTCAACGTTCCACCCATCCTGAGGTACAGGTTGGTGCCACTCGTCCGTTCGTCGTCGCAATCATCGCAGCCGAGTGAACCATAGCCCAAACCGAAACTGATCCAGAAACCCTCACGGGTTTGTGCGTTCTGTGCATGGGCAGGCACGGTCAGGAGTGCGGCCAGCAGGAGGGTGAAGGCGAAATGGCGCATGCGAATCCTCGGGATAGGGAGACTCATCCGGCAATCGAAATAACGCACTCGGCAATAACGCGAGTGGGGTCGTCGAGCGTCAAGCCCCGTTAGGTTCACACGATCGTAACGCGGATCACACCGCCTGGTGACAAGCTCGTGGGCGAAGTGACCCGGCTCCCTCGAGGACCGACGGGGTAATGCATCTCGTGGCGTGTTTCGTACACGTCGCGACTCACCTCACATGGAGTGGCAACGATGCTTACCATCGCCGTAGTGTTGCTCGTCCTGTGGTTGCTGGGAATTGTATCGTCGTACACGATCGGTGGACTGATCCACATTCTGCTCGTGGTGGCGCTGGTCATGTTTCTCGTCAGCGTCATACAGGGACGGCGCACCATTGTCTGATGGAGGCGTGGCTGGCGGCGTGTAACGCAACACGCGTTGCCCCGTCAGCCACGCTTTGCCGGGCAGGAAAACCCTGCGAGACGGTTCGCAGAGGCAGCGCAAGGGCAGCGATTGTGGCGCGCGATCGGTAAGTTCACCCGATGGACAAGCCCATTCGCAGCCTCCATCACGTGACGGCAACGGTCAGTGAGGCCCAGGACGACCTCGACTTCTACACGGGCCTCCTCGGGCAACGACTCGTCAAGAAGACCGTCAATTTCGACAACACGCGCGTCTACCATTTCTACTACGGTGACGAGAAGGGAACCCCGGGAACGATCATGACCACGTTCCCGTACGGACAACTCGGCGTTAGGCAAGGCCGCCACGGCGCGGGCCAGATCACGGCTACGTCCTTCTCGGTGCCGTCGGGTTCACTCCCATTCTGGTATGAGCGCCTGGGCCACGCGGATGTTTCCTTCACGCCGGAGACCACGGGTTTCGGAGAAGAGGCCATCCGGTTCAGCGATCCATCGGGCCTGACCATTCGGCTGGTGGAAAGCCGGGCCGATTCCCGAACGCCCTGGCGCAAAGCGGATATCGACGACGCCAGCGCGGTGCGTGGGATTCACGGTGTCACGTTGACCGTACGCGATCCGAAGCAGACGCTCGAGTTCATGAACGAGCTGATGGAGGCGAGCGTGGTTGGCGAAAGCGAGGATGCCATGCGCGTCGCCGTCAACGGAGATGCCCCGGGCCGGCTCGTCGAGCTCGTGCGGGCCAGCGACGCACCGGCTGCGGTGAACGGCATTGGTACGGTGCACCATGTCGCATTCGCCGTCGACGACCCGCATCAGCAGCTCGAGGTGCGACAGGAATTGCTGCGGCGCGGTGTGCCGGTGACCGAGGTAATGGATCGGCAGTATTTCCGGTCGATCTACTTCCGCGAGCCGGGCGGCGTCCTGTTCGAAGTCGCAACCATTCCACCAGGCTTCACGGCCGACGAGGCGGTACCGGATCTCGGCAAGTCACTCAAGCTTCCTCCGTGGGAGGAGCCGAACCGCCCCAACATCGAGGCCGGCCTGCCGACGGTCACCCCGTCGTGAATGCCCTGGTTCCGCCACACGGCGGACAGCCGGTTTTACGCGCCGGTGCTCCGCTCGACGAGGCGCGGGCAGCCGTCATCATGGTACATGGGCGCGGTGCGGGACCGGCGAACATCCTCGACCTCGCTCCACACGTCGGTCATGATGGTGTAGCGTATTTGGCGCCGGCGGCCAGCGGCGGGACGTGGTATCCGCGCAGCTTCATGGCGCCGATCGAGGAAAACGAGCCGGGAATCTCGTCAGGCATCGCGGTGGTGCATTCGCTCATCGAAGAAGTCATCGCGGCCGGCATAACGAGCGACCGGCTCGTGCTCCTCGGGTTCTCCCAGGGTGCCTGCCTGACGAGTACCGCCGCCCAGCGACGGCCCGATCGGTATGGGGGCGTGTTGGTCTTCTCCGGCGGACTGATCGGTCCTCCCGGCATCACGTGGAAGGAAACGGGAGACTTCCGTTCGACGCCGGCGTTTTTCGGCTGCAGCGACGTGGATGCGCACGTCCCGGAAGCCAGGGTACTCGACAGCGCCGCCGTATTCGAACGCATGGGTGCCTCGGTGACGACGAGGATCTATCCCGGCATGGGGCATCTCGTCCACGAAGACGAAATCCTGTTCGCCCGGGACCTGTTGTCGCAGCTCGTGAGATGAACTTCGCGTACGGCACCCACGAAGTCCGCGTCGTTTTTGGCGCCGGGACGTTGATGTCGCTGCCCGACGAGCTGGAGCGCTGCGGCCTTCGGAAGGTGATGCTCCTGACGACGCCGAGACACTCGCCTGACCGGGATAACGTATTGACGTTGTTAGGCGCACGGATGGCGGGCGAGTTTTCCGGCGCCAGGCTGCATGTCCCCCTGGAAGTTGTCGCCGAGGCCCGCCGCGCGCTCGATCACTTCGCGCCGGAGTCCCTGCTCGCGTTTGGCGGGGGTTCGGCCATCGGGCTCGGGAAGGCGCTCGCCTTCGAAACGAAGTTGCCGCTGGCCGCGATCGCGACGACATACTCCGGTTCGGAGATGACGGCCGTCTGGGGGAACAGTGACGGCACGGTGAAGCGGACGTTCCGGAACACGGAAGTGGCGCCGAAGCTCGTGCTGTACGATCCCGATCTCACGCTTGGGCTTTCCCCCGCGGTCAGCGCGGCAAGTGGAATGAATGCGATCGCGCACTGCGTGGAGGCCGAATATTCGCCCGAGTATGGTCCGGTCACGTCCAGCTTCGCAATGGAGGGCTTGCTACGCCTCTCCGCGAGCCTGCCGATCGTGGTCGCAGCGCCTGACAACGCTGATGCGCGCTCCGAGGCTCTGTTCGGGGCGCACCTGGCCGGCCGCGCGCTCGATATGACGTCGATGGGGCTGGAGCACAAACTGGCGCACATCATGGGTGGCACCTTCGGGTTGAATCACGCCGAGGCCCACGCCGCGCTCGTCCCCTGGGTGACGGCCTGGAATGCGCCGGCGGCGCCGGAGGCGATGGAACGGATCGCAGCCGCGTTAGGTGCCGCCGCTGCGGCGGAAGGACTGCTCGACTTGTCCCGACGGCTCGGAATCCGTTCCCTCGGCGACCTGGGGTTCACCGCCGAGGGGATACCGCGTGCGACGGAACTGGCGATCGCGATGACATTCCCCAATCCTCGGCCGGTCGACGCCGACGGCGTGCGCTGGATTCTCGAGCGAGCGATTACCGGGTAGCCGAGCCGGTGGTAGAAAGACTCACGGTGAAAGATCCGTAGGTGTGGCGCCCACCATCCGTCGTGTATTCCGTCGAACGGAGCACTTTCTGGTAGGTCAGGATCAGCGCGGAGACGCCCACCGAAAAGCCACGAGTTGTCTCGCCGACGTTGCGTCGCGGGCTGATGCTCTTGATGTCGCGCCAGCCGCCACCACCCACGTCCGCCGGCGTCCCTTCGAGGAAGGCGTTGTACCAGACGTGCCGGCCTTCCTGGCGGTAGAAGACGAAGAACCAGGGTTGGTACTTCTCGATCCACTGCCAGACGGTACGCGCGACCCTGCTCGGGTCGATTCCTGTCGTCGGTATCAGATCCACTCCCGGCGCATCCGGGAACCCAATGCCAAGCCGACCGATGTACCCTGCTGAGGCACGGCGCATATGGGTGCCCAGTGCCAATTCGCCGGTAGCCGTCAGGTCGAAGACCCGACCATCCTTGTACGCGCCGTCGCAACCCTTCAGGCAGAACTCGCCTGGGAAGGGAATCCCGGCGATGTGGTCCGGTGGCCGGAAGGCGTACGAATTGATGATGCCGAGCTGCGCACGATTCCGGAGCTGGTTCCGCCAGCCCTGCGGTTTTTCGGAAGTGGTGGACCACGTCCAGTGGGCGAGGCTCTGCGTGGCCTCGGCGCCGGACGATGGACCAATGACACCCAGCAGCAGCTCCGTTGAAGCTGAAATCCGCCGACCCGGTTTGTGGATGCCTAACGTCACGAACGCCATGCCGGCGTAGGGACGTTCGGTTGGGCGCGGCAAGGTGTCGAACAACGTCGACGGCGTGTACATCGTCTGGCCGACGCTGAAGGAGACAAAGCCACACGGGCGGTCGCTCCGCCCGCCGACCAGGCTGCAGGTGCGATCGCTGGCAAACTCCGGCGGAATCTTGTCGAGCAGCCCGCGCAGCGAGAGCACGCTGGCCACCTGGTTGAGTCGCTTGTTCCAGGACATGAAGGCCCAGCGCGTACGAATCCCGTTCGTGTAGCTGCTGTCACTGCTGCCGCCAAACGCGTCGTTTTCCGCGGTCAGCGCGACGGATCGGTCCGATTGCCAGATCGATTGCGCCGGCAGCCTGGCACTGCCAAGCATCGCAGCGACCAGCGCAGACGCGGCACCGAGCGGTCTACTGAACACGTTTGACCTCCTTCACGACGAAGACGACGTTCTCCGGCTTGCAGAATGGGTCCCGCCACCGGATCCGGCCGAAGCCGTCTTCACCCCAGTCGGCGCCGAGGCTGTTCTTCACGATCCATGCGCCAGTGCCATCGGCGTTGCGTTCGAACCCGACGATGACGAGCGCGTGCGCGCCACCCGGAGTGTTGTCCGGGATGTAGACGCCATCTCCCTGAAAGTCGGCGAAGTTCCCGGCGATCCGCATTTCGTTTACGAGCGGCAGTCTTCCCCTGAGGTGCGCGCACAGAACTTTGGGGTCGTTGCTTAGCACCTGCTCGACCTTGCCGGACCATGTGTGGTCCTTCTGGTCGGGGCACGGAGGTTGGCTGCCAAAGCAGATCGTTTCGACGACACCCTTCTTCACCGCCTTGGCGGCGGGTGCGACGATTTCCTTCTCGTCGCCGAGCTTGAACACGTGCTGCTCGGACAGGATTGGGTCGGTTGCCATCGCCGGGTCGCGCAGGCAGAGCCACGTTTCCATCGCGGCGGCCAGCGCGAATCCCACGCATCGCCGGTCGCCGTCCGGTTGGCTGCGCACCGGCGTCAGCGGGCCGGTGAGTCTGGGATCGACAACCTCGGTTTCGGCAGCGGCCGCCGCGGTCGGTCCGCCCCGGCGTTTGCGCGCACGCTTCGTTCGGGTCGCGTCGGGAGAGAACGTGGTGTCGATGGAGCGCGAGGTGCTCCGTGCTTTCTCGAACCGCCGCTCCTCACGCGCATGCGCGTCGAGCGGAATGTGTTTGGGGCCGTGTCGTGGCTGTCCGCCCGCCGCCTGAGTGTCTGCGCGTTTTGCCGCGGTCGGCGCCCGGTTGGCGGATTTGCGTTTTGGCGCGGGGCGACGTGAACCTCGTCTTATCGCCATGGGATCGAAGCTCCGGTGAAGGGTCCGCTCCACCCGATCTGGAACACGATCGCGCGATACGGCAGGTTCGCAGTGCTGACGACCTTGGCCGAGCGGTCGGGCGTGCGGGTTTCCTGCGTATCGAAGGTGCCGGTGGAGCGAAGCAGCGCGAATTCGATGCCGCGCCCGCTCCCGACCAGCGGGATCTCGAACCCGAGGCCGACCGTTTTCCCCGACACCGTCCAGTAGTTCACGATGTCGCCCTGCGCGAATCGCTCGGCGGTGTGCCGGCCGTTTCTCAACAGGACGGAGAGTCGCATCGTGTCCAGCAGCTGATATGAAAACTTGAAGCCGGGTAAATCGAGGAACGAGAACGAATAGGAGTCGGTGGCCGGATTCAGGCCGCGGGCGTGCGTTGCACCGTACGCCAGGTGAGGCGTGACCGTGAATCGGGTGAGCGCGTGACACCAGGCCCGGCCCATTCGCCGGCAGGGCCACACCGCCGCGGGATTGATGCGCGCGCCAAGAAAGATCGCGAGCGCCCCATTTGGTTCGGACGGGCCCTGGTCGAAGGAGGTCGAAACGCGGGACGGCATCAGGCCGGCCACCAGCCCGGCGATCTTCGGTCGAGTGCTGTCGTTAGGTTGCTGGGCGCCGGCAGTCGCCGCGACCATGGCGGACGCGACGAGGAGGCGACTCACGGTCGAGACGGAGCGGTGGCGCCGCACGCCGATTCGCTTGATGACAGTGTGCACGGGCCTCCTCGTTGTCGGTCGGTGTCCCGTTGCGGCGGGCACGAGGTCGCGCGCGCCAACGATGCACACCTCGATAACCCACCGCCAGTGGGCGCGCTGATGAGCGAGCAGGCGAGTTACCAAAGATGGTCGTGTCGTTCACGTGTTGGCGCGCTGCCTTCTTCCGCGGTGGTTTGAGAGTCAGCGGCCACGTCTGCTCACCTCGCGGCGGCCTAACGAATCAATCGTTGGATCAGTCAAGTCCCGCAAAAGACTTAACGCAAGTGAACGCAAGCGCTAGCTCTACGCGTGGAAAACGTCATGAACGCGGAGGCGCACCGAGGAAGCACGGAGTATCGCCGAGGTGTGACGACGCAGTGACGACAATGCACTACAGTAGCGAATGACTACGGTGTCAGAATTGAGACCACAATGACTTCCTCCGTTCGCCTCGGCGCTGCCTCGGCGCGCCTCCGCGCTCAATGTGTCTTGACTATCCGCATAATCGCCCCTCCTTCAGCTACGGACTTCCCTCCGAAGTAGTTATGCCTCAAAACCCTAACGTGATATTCTCGGCAACCTAACCCACGTCCCAAGTTCACCCACGCAGGTAGGAGAAGACCCTGTTTCTGTGGAAGTCCTCGGCGTACTTCGCGTCCTCTGCGTTAAGATCTTTTTCGGAGTTGTGAATCTGCCACGGGGGTCCTGGAATCAGGTTTCATCCTTGCGACCCGTGGAACGACGTGTAGTGTTTCGACTTCACTACGACCGGGGCACGTGAGCGAGGCACAGACGGCGTCCATAACGGTGACGGTCAACGGCGCGCCGTTCGGGCGCAGCGTCGAATCGCGCCTGTTGCTCAGCGACTTCCTGCGCCACGACCTTGGCTTCACCGGGACTCACGTCGGCTGTGAACACGGTGTCTGCGGTGCCTGTACTGTGCTCCTTGACGGCGAACCGGTGCGCGCGTGCCTGATGCTCGCCGTCCAGGCAGATGGCCATGAGATCACGACGGTGGAAGGCCTTGCCAAGGACGGCCGGCTTCATCCGTTACAGCAGGCATTCCACGAGGCGCATGCCCTCCAGTGCGGCTTTTGCACACCCGGCGTGCTGATGACCGTGACGGCATTCCTCCGCGACCAGCCGGACGCCGGCGAGCCGGAGATCAGGGAGAGCCTCTCCGGGAATCTCTGCCGCTGCACCGGCTACCAGTCCATGGTGGACGCCGTGCTCCTGGCCGCGGCGCGGGCTCGCGGGTCCTCCGCACCCGCATCGGCATGACGAGACTCGTCGGCGAACGTGTGCTTCGCAACGAGGATGCGCGACTCCTCACCGGCCGCGCCCTGTTTGTGGATGATGTTCACCTTCCGGGCATGCTCCACGTCGCGTTTTTACGCAGCGATCACGCCCATGCTCGCATTCGTAGCGTGGACGCGACGCGAGCGCGAAAGCGACCCGGTGTCGTAGCTGTTTACACCGCCGATGACCTTGGCGACTACTGGCAGCACGGACCGCTGCTCGTCTCGCCACCACCGATCAAGGGCGCCGTTTTTCGCGAAGCGACGCAGGTGCCGCTGGCTCGCGACAAGATCCGGCACCTCGGCGAGCCGCTCGCCATGGTGGTCGCAGAGAGTCGTTATGTCGCCGAAGATGCCGTGAGTGACATCGTCGTCGACCTCGAGACGTTGCCGGCGGTGACGGACCTCGAGGCCGCGATGGAGCCAGGTGCACAGCGCATCCACGAGCAGTTCGACTCGAACATGGCCGCGCACGTGATCCAGTCGAAGGGCGACTATGCGAAGGCGCGCGCCAAAGCCCGAACGCTTATCGCGCGACGGTTTCGGTACGACCGTGGCATAGCGGCGGCGATTGAGAACCGCGCGATCGCGGCCGACTGGAACGCGACCGCCGAAGAATTGACGGTGTGGGACACGACCCAGGCCCCGATCCCCATTCGGAATGGCCTCGCGAGGCTGCTTGGCCTTCCGGAGGCGCAGGTCCGCGTGATCGCTCCGTTCGTCGGTGGTGGCTTTGGTCCGAAGATCATGATGTTCTACCCCGAGGAGGTTCTCGTTCCGTGGGCGGCAATGCGCCTCGGCCGGCCGGTCAAGTGGACGGAAGATCGACGGGAGAACTTCACTGCCACCACCCAGGAGCGCGGGCAGGTCCACGACGCGGAGATCGCGCTGGCGAAAGACGGCCGCATCCTGGGCGTCAAGGACGTCTTTCTCCACGACACCGGCGCGTACGATCCGTACGGACTGACGGTACCGATCAACAGCCAATGTACGCTGCTCGGACAATACGACATTCCGAACTATTCCTCCGAGTTCACGGCAGTTTTCACCAACAAGCCGATCGTGACTCCGGTGCGCGGTGCCGGCCGCCAGCACGGCGTCTTCGTCATCGAGCGACTTCTCGATATCGCCGCGCGTGAACTCGGGATTGACCGCGTGGAGATCCGGCGCCGCAACTTCCTGCGCCCGGGCGACTTCCCGCACGATCACGAGATCATCTTCCAGGACTTTCAGCCGCTCGTGTACGACTCCGGAGACTATGAGCCGGCGCTGCAGCGGGCCTCTGAACTGATTGGCTACGAGCGTTTTGTCACAGAAGAGCAGCCGCGCCTGCGGGCCGAGGGGAAACACGTCGGGCTGGGCATTGTCTCTTATATAGAAGGGACCGGAATTGGCCCCTACGAGGGGGCACGCGTTCGGGTGGAGCCGGGGGGCCGTGTCGTCGTCGCCACGGGAGTGGGGACGCAAGGTCAGGGTCACTTCACCACCTTTGCCCAGATCGTCGCCGAAGCGTTAGGCGTCGCCGTGACCGACGTGCAGGTCGTGACCGGCGACACGCGGGAGTTTCACTGGGGCACGGGAACGTTCGCGAGCCGTGGGGCGGTGGTCGCCGGGAGCGCCTGTCACGCCGCGGCCCACATAGTGCGCGAGAAGGCGATCACGCTCGCGTCCGAGCTGCTCAAGGTGAAGCCGAAGAACCTCACGCTGGATGCGGGCCGTGTCTTCGTGAAGGACGATCCCGCGCAGGGGTTCACGCTCGCCGAATTGGCCCGGAAGGCGAACCCATTGCGGGGCGCGGTGAAGCCGGGCACTGAGCCGGGACTGGAAGCGACGGCGTATTTCGGGCCTTCGCGCGGCAGCACGGCGAGCGGCGTTCACGCGATGATCGTCGAAGTCGACCGCGAGACGGGCCAGGTAGTCATTCGCCGGTACGTGGTGGTGCACGACTGCGGCCGGCAGCTCAACCCGATGATCGTGGAGGGACAGATCCAGGGCGGCGTGGCGCACGGGATCGGCAACGCGTTCTACGAGCAGCTCATATTCGACCATGGTGGCCAGCTGTTGAATGCGTCGCTGATGGACTACCTCCTGCCGACGGCGCTCGACGTGCCGAAAGTGGAAATGGCGCATATCGAGACGCCATCGCCGTTGAATCCCACGGGGGCAAAAGGCGTCGGCGAAGCGGGCGCCATTCCAACAGGCGCACTGTTCGCGCAGGCGGTGGAGGACGCGCTTCACGGGACCGGCGTCGAAATCCTCGAAATTCCGCTCTCGCCGAACCGGATTTTCGAGCTGATCGGCGAGGCGGGAAGGGCATCGCGTGGCGAAGCACGAGTGGTTGCGGCGCCGCCGGGCGCGCGAACCCTCGTCGTGGAAGGGTCATTCGACTTCGATGCTCAACCCCGTGCGGTGTACGAGGCCCTGCTCGATCCGGCGGTCCTGGCGAGCGCGATGCCCGGATCGCAGCGACTGGACCAAGTGGCTCCCGGCCAGTATCACGGAGTGATGAAAGTCGGCCTCGGTCCGGTTTCGGCGGCGGAGTTCACCCTCGGCGTCGCCATCCACGACGCGGTTCCTAACGAGGGTTATCGCATGACGGTCGATGCGCGCGGAGCCCTTGGCTTCGTCACCGGCACGGCCAGCGTGCAGCTGGCGCCGGGTACGCAGGGATCGACGACGATGCGGTATCGGGCCGACCTCCACGTCGGCGGGACGATCGCGGCCGTCGGCCAACGGCTGCTCGACTCCGCGGGTCGCATGATGAGTGGGAAAGGACTGAAGTCGCTCAACCGCGAGCTGACGCGTCGTCTTCACGCGGAGCCGCGGAGAGAGTCCGAATGAAACCGGCACCGTTCGCGTTCTATCGAAGCGCGAGTGCCAATGAGGCACTGGCACTGCTCGGTGAGCATGGCGACGCCGCGAAGCCGCTGGCGGGTGGGCAAAGTCTGATTCCCGCGATGAACTTCCGGCTGGCGCGTCCAGCTGTGCTGGTGGATCTCAATGGCGCCGCGGATCTCGCCGGCATCGATGTCCAGCCCGACGGGACCCTGCGTGTTGGAGCGATGACGCGCCAGCGCGCGCTCGAGCGCAGTGCTGCCGTTTCGCGTGTGGCGCCATTGCTGGCCGAGGCGTTGCCGTGGGTGGCGCACGCGGCGATCCGCACGCGCGGCACGGTTGGTGGCAGCGTGGCGCATTGTGATCCGGCCGCAGAACTTCCTGCGGTTTTTGCGGCCCTCGGAGCGCGCTATGAGATTCGCTCGTCAGGCAGGAGCCGCTGGATTACGCCTGACGCATTCGTGACCGGCCTGTTCGCCACGGCGCTGGAACCGGGTGAGCTCCTCACGGCGATCGAGATTCCACCAATGGCCCCACGCACTGGATGGGCCTTCGTGGAGATGGCGCGGCGACACGGTGACTTCGCGCTCGCCGGGGTTACGTGCACGGTCACCCTCGATGACAGCGGTGCCTGCACGAACGCGCAGATCGTGCTCTTTGGCATCGGTGACGGGCCCGTCGTCAGCACCGGATCGGCCGCGGTGATGGCGGAGGCGACGCCCGGTCCGGACGCGTTTCGCGCCGCCGCGGCCGCGGCCGAGAATGACGTGGATCCACACTCCGACATTCACGCGACGGCCGACTATCGGCGACACCTCGTCGGCGTGTTGACCCGCCGCGCACTCGCCCGCGCCGCCGAACGAGCGGGCGCCGTTCAATGAGTTTGCTGCCGAAGGGTCTCGTCGAGCTCACCGCTCCGATACCGCCGTCGCGTTATGCGAGCGAGGACCTCCTCCCGACGCCGCTCAGCGCGCGGACGTGGAATCTCTGGCACTTTGCGTCGCTCTGGGTGGGCATGAGCGTTTGCATCCCGACGTACATGCTGGCCGCGGCGCTGATCCAGGCCGGGCTCTCGTGGCAGGTGTCGTTGGCGGCGATCCTCATCGGCAATGCGGTGACACTGGTGCCGATGCTGCTCAACGGACACGCCGGCACGCGATTTGGAATTCCGTTCCCCGTTTTTCTGCGCGCCGCATTCGGCCCGCGCGGCGCTCACCTGCCCGCATTGCTGCGTGGTGCCGTGGCCAGCGGATGGTTCGGCATTCAGACGTGGGTCGGTGGGCTGGCGATCCATGAGATCCTTTCGATCCTGTGGCCCGGTTGGGTGCAGCTCGGCGGCGATTGGCAGTTCATGGGGTTTGGGCTTCCGCAGTATCTCGGCTTCCTCATCTTCTGGCTGATGAACCTGTATTTCGTCTGGAACGGCACCGAGTCCATCAAGTGGCTCGAGACGCTTTCGGCACCGCTCCTGATCGTGGCGGGATTTGCGCTCTTCTGGTGGGCGATGGTGAAGGCTGGCGGAATCAGCGCGATGTTCAGCGGCGCGACAGCCCTCGGCGGCGCACAGCCGTTCTCGTTTGCGCTGTTCCTGCCCTGGGTCACGGCAATGGTCGGGTTCTGGGCGACGCTGGCTCTCAATATCCCCGACTTCACGCGGTTCGCCCGGAGCCAGCGCGACCAGGCTGCCGGTCAGGCGTTAGGCCTTCTCACGACGATGCCCCTGTTCGCGTTTCTCGGGGTTGCCGTAACCAGCGCCACCGTCTCGATCTATGGCGAGGCGATCTGGAATCCCGTAACCCTCACGGCACGGATCACGGCCGAGCTCAAGAGTCCAGTGCTGGGCGTTCTCGTGCTGGTCGTATTGCTCGTCGCCACGCTGACGACGAACATCGCTGCCAACATCGTCGCGCCGGCCAACGCCATCGCGAACCTCGCGCCACGACGGATCACGACCCGCGCTGGTGGACTGATCGCCGCGGCGGTCGGTATCGTCATTCTCCCGTGGAAGCTTCTCGATAGCTACCAGGCGTGGCTGATCACCTACTCGGGCCTGTTAGGCGCCGTGGGTGGTGTCATCGTCTGTGACTATGTCGTCGTCAGGCGCGGACAGCTTGCATTACCCGATCTGTACGCGGAAGGGGGTGCGTATTGGTACGACGCCGGCATCAATCGCCGCGCTATGATGGCGCTGGGAGCCGGCGTAGTGACCGCTCTCGTCGGGCTCCTCCATCCGGCGTTGAGTTTCCTGTTCAACGGCGCCTGGTTCTCGGCCGCAATCGTCGCGTTCGTCGTGTACGCCATTCTCATGCGGCCGTCGTTGGCACCGGCCGCCGTCATCCCGGAGCTCAAGTGAAGACCTATGACCTGTCGCAGGACCTCAACCAGGAGGTCACGTTCTGGCCGTATTATCCGCCGTTCGAAGTCAAATACATCAAGCGGAAGGCGGAACATGGCGTGAATGCGCAGTACATCCAGACGTCGAATCACATGGGGACGCACCTCGACGCGCCACGCCATTTCGTCACCAACGGCCGCACCATCGAGCAGATTCCGATGGACTGGCTGTGTGGCCCTGGCGTGATCGTGGACCTGCGCGACGAGATGGACGACCTGGCGGTCTACACGCCGAAGATGATCGAGAAACGCGTGAAGGTGAAAGCGGGCGACATCGTCATCCTCCACACCGGATTCGAGCGTTACGCCCAGTTCGGAGCGGCGCCTGACGAGGAGCGCTACATTCACATGCACCCTGGCGCCCATCCGGACATCGTGCCGTGGCTGCTGAAGTTGAAGGTGCACATCTGGGGCGTGGACTGCGTCTCAACCGATCACCCGATGAACCTTCCGATCGGCCGGTTCCTGGGGAAGGGAATGCACGGACATTGCGATCGCGTGCGTGCCAAGGCTGAAGAGAAGTTCGGAGGGCCTAAAGGTGTGGCCAAAATGTTCCCGGACTCGGCGTACCAGCTGACGCATAACGCACTCTTCCCCGCGGACTGCATGCACATCGAGAACATCGGCGGTGAGATCAGCGCGCCAGAGCTTCAGAACAAGCGCTGCATCGTCGGGGTGTTTCCCTGGAAGTTCCGCGGCGGGGAAGCGGCGTTCTGTCGTACCGTGGCATGGATAGAGCAATGGCCGAAGAACCCGTAGGCCCGTCGGCAGCGGAGATCGCGCGCGCGGTATCGGCGGGCGAGTTGTCGGCGGTGGAGGCTGTCGAGGCGTGCCTGCGACGCGTTGACCGATTGAACGAGACGCTCAACGCGATCGTCACGCTGAATCCAAGCGTCATCGATGAAGCGCGCGAGCAGGACGATCGCATCGCCAACGGCGAGACACTCCCGCTTGCTGGTGTGTCCGTCGGCATCAAGGACGTCACGCCGGTCGCTGGGCTTCGCACGACGTACGGCTCGCCGGTCTACACACAACACGTGCCGTTCGAGGACGCACTGGTTGTCCAGCGACTGCGAGCCGCTGGAGCTTTGATCCTCGGCAAGACGAACACACCGGAGTTTGCCGCGGGTGGTAACACCTGGAACGACGTGTTTGGTCGTACCCGCAATCCGTGGGATCCCACGAAGAGTGCGGGGGGATCAACCGGTGGTGGAGCGGTCGGTCTCGCGACCGGGATGATTGCGCTTGCCGAGGGAACCGATCTTGGCGGTTCACTCAGGATTCCCGCGAGTTTTTGTGGTGTGTTGGGGCTGCGGCCGTCACCGGGCCTGGTACCGACGCATCCGAGCGACTGGGTGTGGGACACGCTGCAAGTCACGGGACCCATGGGACGTACGGCCGAGGACGTGGCCCTGATGCTTCAGGTGGTTGCGGGCCCGAGTCCATTCTCTCCACTGAGGCAGCCGACAGCGGGCCGTGATTTTGTTCAGGCCACGCGTCGAGGGCCGCAGCCGAAACTTCGACTAGCGTATTGCCCCGACATTGCCGGTATTGGCGTCGACCCGGAAGTCGAGCGCGTCTGCCGGAACGCTGCCGATGCACTCGCGAACCTGGGACACCACGTCGAGGAGGTGACGCTCGATTTCGCCAAGGCCCGTGACGCGTTCCTCAGCCTCCGCGGCTACTGGTTTGTTTCGCACATGTACGAGCGACTGGGACACATCGAGGAGTTCGGGGTCAACGTCAAGAACAACACGCAAGCCGGACTGAGCGGCTCCGCGCTCGACCTGGGTCGCGCGGAGCGCGTGCGCAGCGAGATGTGGCACACGTTCCGGGTCTTTTTCGAAACGTTCGATCACCTGCTGACGCCGACGATGTGCGTGAGTCCGTTCCCCGTCGAGGAGAACTATCCCGAGACCGTCGCCGGCAGAAAAATGAGGACCTATGTCGACTGGCTCGCACCGACATTCCTGTTGAGTCTCACTGGTCTGCCTATCGGGTCAGTGCCGTGTGGCCTCGACGCCGAGGGAATGCCGGTGGGACTGCAGGTCGTCGGGCGACCGGCGGGGGAAGAGGCGGTCCTGGCGCTGATGGCCGCCGTGCAGGCGGCACATCCGATGACGATCCCGCAGGAATGGTGAAACGTTAGGCGATCTGCCCAGCTACTCCTCTCTCAACGCCACCGTCGGACTCACGCGTGCGGCGCCCTGCGCAGGAATGAAGGCGGCGAAGACGGCCACGCCGCCGAGCAGCAGCACCGCGACCAGGAAAGGTCCCACCTGGTCGCCGATCACCGCGGGCACGCTGCCCGGGAGCCTTGACGCCAGGCCGCGCGCGATGGCGAGGGCCAGCACGGTGCCGACCGCCGCGCCGATCCCCGCGTACAGCGCCGCGTAGCGCATGAAGTGCCTGACGATGCGGTGCGGGGAAGCGCCGAGGGCCATGCGGATGCCGATTTCGGCCCGCTGTTGCGCGACGGCGTACCCGATCACGGCGTAGAGCCCGAGCGTGGCCAGGATCAGCGCCCCGATTCCGAGAATCGTCAACACGCGGCTGGCCACCCTGATGGGCAGGTAGGGAACGGAACTGTAGGCGTCGAGCGTCGACGGACTGGAAGTCGTTAGGCGGCCGTCCACGCTCTCGACGGCTCGTTGCACGGCGGGGATCATGGCCAACGGGTCTGCCGTGGTCCGGGTGTGCAGCGTCATGGACGCCCGTGGCCACTGCGCCGCGGGGAGGTACACGAACGGTGGAGATGGATCATCCAGCGGCCGGAGGAACTCGTATTTCCCGTCCGCCGCGACGCCAACGACGGTCACGTCGTTCCCGTCCACTCTCATGACGCGGCCCACAGCGCTGTTGTCGCCCCAGAACCGGCGCGCAAATGCCTGGTTGACCACCACGACGGGTCGCGATCCGGATCGGTCTCCGGGCTCGATGGCGCGTCCATCAAGTATGGGGATTCCCATCGTAGCGAAATAGCCGGCGCTCACGCTGTTCGAGAGAAACGACATCGGTTCACCAGGTTGCGGTACGTAACCCGGCACCTCGGTGTTCACGGGGAGGTAGCCCAGGAATCCCAGTGGAACGAACGACGCGGCCGTCGCGTGTTCGACGCCCGGCAGCGCGGCAACACGTTCCACCATACGCTCGAGCAGGGCCTCCTGGATCGCACGATCGGTTACTCCGGCCAGGTCGAAGTCGACCGATGACAACAACACTTTTTCCGGTTCACGAAAGCCGCGGTCGATGACCTTCAGCTCGTCGAGGCGCCGGATGAACAGGCCGGCCGTAGCCAGCACGGCGAGGGAAAGCGCGAACTGCGCGCTCACCAGCGCGCCACGCACACGGCCGCCCTGCGCGGTGCCGCCGCGAGTACCCCCGCCCGTCAGGGAAGCGCGCACCGCCACGCGTGTCGCCTTCAGGGCGGGCGCCAACCCAAAGGCGAAGATGGTCGACACCCCGATGACCGCGATCACGGCGAGCACGGTGCCGTCGAAGGGCGTGTCGACGACCAGCGGCAGGGGCGAGGCCGGGGCGAAAGAGCTGAGCGTGTTCCGCGACCAGATGGCGAACGCGACAGCCAGTATTACGCCGCCGATGGCCAGCAGGAACGACTCGGTCATCAGCTGCCTGACGACTCGTCCGGCCCTGGCACCTAACGCGAGCCGGACGGCGATCTCGTGTTCGCGGGCTGCGCTGCGCAGGAGGAGCAGGTTGGCGACGTTGGAGCAGACGATGAGCACGACAAGCACCGACAGCCCGAGCATGACCTTGAACAACGGCGCCATCCGCTCGACCGGCCCAACGTCGAGCTTCTGAGCTTCCAGCCCGACGTCGCGCAGCTCGCTGAATCGTGCGGACAGCTGCGCGCCCATCCCCTTGATGGCGACGTCGGCCGACTCACGTGTGCCGTCGGGCGTCAGGCGGGCAACGACATTCAGCCACGTCAGGCGCCGGTCATCGAGAAACCGCAGCTCTCCCAGTCGGCGTTGCAGTTCGAGTGGCACCCAGATCTCCAGCCCGAGGCGGGAGATGGTGCCGGCGAAACGTTCCGGCATCACGCCGATGACCGTCATCTCGCGGTTGTTGATCCAGAAACGCTGTCCGGCAACGTCCGATGACCCCGCAAATTTCCGCTGCCAGAGGCCGTAACTGATGACGGCCACCGCCGCGTTACCGCCGACGCGGTCCTCGTCAGGCACGAACGCGCGGCCAATGATCGGGTGCGCTCCCAGCACCTCGAAATAATTGGCGCTGGTCATCGCCCCCCAGATCGGCTCCGCATGACGCAGCTCCGTCTCGGCGCTTGTCCGGATGGCGAATCGCTCGATGCCGAACGCGGCCATCGATTCGAGGGCCTCGGGCTGCGCCGTGGCGCGCGCGTCGCGCAGGTCGACGAACGTCGGATGCGAGACAAGGTCGTCGCCGCGCGTCGTCCGGCTGCGAATGGAGACGAGCCGTTCTGGTTCACGAACGCGCGGGACGGGATTCGAGACGATGCTCCTCGTCCACACAAACACCGCGCCCGTGGCCCCGACGCTGAAGCCGAGGCAGACCATGATGGTCGCCGAGGCGAGGGCCGACTTCCGCATGACGCGAAAGGCAAACCGGAAATCGGTCGCGAGTTCGGAGAGGGTCACCGTGAATCGGGGTTCAATGGGGTCAGGCTCGATTGATAGTTAGTTGCGGCAACGTGACGGCCTCGCTCCGATCAATCGAGTCTGATCCATTGATCTAGCGATTCCCGACGAGGTCCTGGCGGCTGAACAACTTTCCGTTGGCAATCGTCTGCACTACTCGGTATGTGGCACTGATGTCCTGGAGCGGGTTGCCGTCGACGATGATGAGGTCCGCCAGCCGGCCCGGTTCGACTGTCCCCACATTGAGCCGCAGCGCCTGCGCGGAATTGACCGTTGCGGTCTTCAGGGCCTGGAAGGGCGTCATACCCGCCGCCACGTAGGCGATCAGCTCGGCCTGCACGTTGGCCGCGTTCGGTGTGTCGGTGCCGGCCACCACGCGCGCGCCGGCGTTTTGTGCATTCACGATCATGGCGTCGATGCCGCCCTGGTTGGCGCCGCCCCGACCGCCACGTCCGCCTCCGGCAGCCGCTCCACCACGGCCACCACCACCACCCCGTGCGCCACCGCGGCCGCCGCCGGTTACCGGGGCGCTCAACCAGGCGGGGTACAAGCCGAAGCGCTCGTCGGTCCGCAGCGCGCTGTCGGCCGCAATCATGCGGGTCATGGTGCCGCCGCCTAACGCCAGCGTGGGCGTGAAGGTCATGCCCGACTTCCCCCACAACTGCGCGACGTCATCGTAACTCCGCGACAACGTCGCCACCTTGGGCGAAAAGCCGCGCCGGCTCGTGCCGGTGGTGTGTTCCGTGCCGTCGAGTCCCGACAGTGCCGCCGGGTACACCTCGTGCGACGAGGTCGACATGCCGTTCGCGCGGCCGAACTGCGCGATGCGACGCGCCTGCAGGTCAGGCATGCGGACATAGGCCTTCAGTACGTCGTGACCTAACGCTTTGGCACGCTGCAGCTCGAGCTCGAGGTGTGCCGAGTCCTTGATGGCGACGGCCATCTTGTAGTAGACGCGCTGCCATTCCATGAGGTAGCCGGCCGCGACGACGCGGGGGCCGATCCGCACGCCGGCGTCGACGGCCTCCTTGTCCTCCACCCCTTCGTACGGCGTGCTGCCCGGGCTGCGAACCGTCGTTATGCCGAAGGCCAGGGCCGCACGCTCGTGCGCTTCGCCAAGGTCCTTTTGCATGTGCGAGTGGTACTCGATGAGCCCAGGCATGACGGTGCGTGTGCCGGCGTCGATCACTCGAACGTTCGAATGCGCAGCGTCAGAATGAGGCGCGACCGAGGTCACGCGGTTCTCCGAGATCACCACGTCCACGTTCTCACGCGCGACGTCGCTTTTCATGTCGACGAGGCGGCCGGCATGGATGAGGTATCGCTCGCGCGGGAAGGAAGGCGTGTAGGTCAGTGCCATGGGTACATCGCGCGCGCGGCCACTCTCGACCTCGACGATGCGAAGCTTGTCCATGGACTGGTACAGGATCGATTTCGAGTCACCGGTCCACGTCGGCATGTACGCCATGTCAGTCGTGAGGCGGCGCGGAGCCGCGGTGGGGGCGCCGTCGGCAGACGTCCCGATGAGCGACAGTTTGCCGTCGTACACGACGGCCATCTTCGTGCCGTCCGGCGATAGCACGGGACCGTTCCCCACACGCGAATCGATTGACTGATGAGGTAGCGGCGTATACCAGGTCGAGTCGCCACCCAATCTGGAGAGCGAAAGGATCTGGTTCGTCCCCTCGCGGAACCTGCCCGAATACGGTGTCAGCGCGGCAATGACCACTCGCTCGCCGTCTTTCGACCAGGTCGGATTGCCCGGTCCAAACAACGGCGCATGAATCTGTTTGACCTCGCCGGTCGCCATCTCGACGATGTTGACGCTGGCGCGACGCCAGACACCGTCGACGTTGAGGAACGCGATGCGCTTTCCATCCGGCGACCACGCGGCTCCCATCGCTGAACCTTCGGTACTTGTCAGGCGGCGGACCTGGCCGTTCGACATGTCGCGAACCCAGATGTCGAGGAGCTGCCCGCCTCGGTCCGTCGACCAGGCGAGAAACCTGCCATCCGGCGACCAGGATGGTTCGGTGTCGAGGAAGCGGTCCTTCGTCAGGTTCTCCGGCTTTCCGCCTAACGGCATGAGCCACAGGTCGCCGAGGGCGGCGAAGACGACGGACTTTCCGTCGGGGGAGATGGCGGGGCTCATGATCCCCTTGACCGGATGTGGGACGTTGGCTGTGGGAGGAGGCGTTGCAGCGGAGGTCCGCGCGGCCATTACGGGGAGTGTGGCCGAGAACTCGATCGTTCGTGAAGCGCCACCGCTGACGTCACGGCGGTGGATCTTTCCATCGCTCACGTACACGACCTCGGTTGTCGAGGGCCACGCGGCGCGGAAAGGAAACGCATTTTCGTCCCCCGTCAGTCCGCGCCCCTCGATCTCCAGCTGACTGCCGTTGCCCGCTGTAGAGTGATAGACGATCTGTCCGCCGGGTCCCCAGGACGGCGCATCAGCGCGCACTCCTTCTGCTGACAATCGACGCTCAGCGCCGCTGCTCAGCGTGACAATCCAGATTGTTTGTCCGCCGGCACGCGTCGAGATAAACGCGATGTCTGTGTCGTCAGGCGACCACGTAGGCATGAAGTCGTCGGCGCGGTCCTTCGTCACCTGCGTCAGCTGATTGTTTCGGGTGTCGAGGACCCAGATGTTGTAATTGCCGGAACCCGCCCGCGTATGGCCGGCGCTGATCGACTCGCCGCGATCAGATGAAAAGGCAACGCGCGTGCCGTCGTGAGACCAGGCCGGCTCGCGATCATCGAACGGTCCTCGCGTCAACTGGCGCTGGTTCGATCCATCCGGCGCGATCGCCCAGATGTCGTAACCACCGTCGCGATAACCTTGAAACGCGATCACCTTGCCATCCGGCGAAAAGGTTGGATGGCGCGCGTCATTGTAGGCGTCGGTGATTTGCCGGGCCGTGCCGCCGGTCGCCGGCAGCGTCCAGATCGAACCCTGCAGGTCAACCGCGAGCGTGCCCCGATCCGGGGAAACCGTCACCGACATCGAGGTGCCTTCGGTGACGGTGACCGAAGATGACTGGCTCCGCGACTCAGCCTGGTGAGCCGTGATGAACGCCACCGGTACGAGCGCCGCAATGAAACGGAACGCGTCGAGCTTCATGGTCTCTTCACCCTGAGAGAGCGATTCTAATAGATGTGGCCCGGCCACAATTTGCTGGTCGGGACGGGCGGACGCACGAGTTGTAGAGGCACTGTCGTGGGCCTGGGTCGCCTGTCACCTTCCCACCACCGCCATGCCGATAATCGAGATCGAAGCTCGCAGCCTGAAAGACGTCGGCTCGGTCCTGATTTTGTCGATCATGGCCGCGTGCGCCGATCCGTCCGGACCGGCAACGCTCCTTCATCCGCAAGTCCTGATCGTCGGCACCGAAGAAGGCGCCGTGGTTGTGGACCTCGATTGGCGCGGCGTCATCCGGCGGAGCGGTCCTCGATTTGTTGCGCAGGGCCCGAATGCTCTGAACGGGCGCGGTGAACTGATCACGGTTGGTCGATTGGAGGATGGCGCCACGGTCATGGCGGGCCTCGACATCGAAACTGGGCTCGAGAGGTGGCGGGCCGCGATCAGCCAGGGGACAACGGCAGCGCGAGTGGATGGCGTGGAGCTAGGCGCCACGATGATCACGTCGAATCCATCACGGCCTGAAGTCTTTCTCTGGCGCGCCGTGCAGAATGCGGTCTTCGGTATCGCGGGCTACGACTACAACACGCGGCGCATCACGCGCTTCATCGGACCGGTCGGAACCCGGTTCCGCGCCATGGCGGGCACGCCGGCAACGACGCAACACCCGGAGGGGTGCCTCGTGATGGCGCTGGACGCGGGGGCGGCAAATAATTCTCGCGCGTTCTTGCACGTCGTCTGCAGAACCAGTTACGCCGATCGCGACTCCATCGCCATTGCGTTGCCTTCCCGGCAGGTGCTTCAGATGGAACTAAGCGCGGATGGTCGTGACCTCATCCTCATGACGGACATCGAGTTCCTGAAACTGGATGCCGCCTCAATGGGGGTGAAGATTCGCGCCGCACGGCCGATGACTGCGCCGTTTTTTGCCGCGCGATCGACTGGGAGCCTGATCGTTCCCGACGTGGGCTCGTCGTTTGTGGCGAGCTCCGGCATCATCTACCTGCTCGGCGCGGACCTGGAACTGTCTTCTATCATTGACCTGCGCGGGTTGCCGCTCGGCGAGCGACCCCTGGGAATCCTGGGCGCGGAGGAGAGCCGCGACGGCAAGTGGCTCTACCTCGTCGGTGGCGTTCCCCGCGGTGGTCCACTGTATGGTCCACAGCAGACGCACGTCGTGATCATCGAGAAATCGACGGGGCGGGTCGTGGATACGGTGAACCTGAACACGTTCGGTGGCGGACGAGCCATCCTGCTCCCGTAGCTTGACCGCAGTGGGACCGAACGGGAAGTTCTGGCCGTGCGTAGCACATAGGCCGCAAGCCACAGATCCGTCCAGGTTCTCCCACCAACCCGGAACCCCACATGTCCAAACGAGCTCCATGTTTGTCCTGGCGCGCGCTGTCAGTCTTAGCCATCCCCGTGGTCGTATCGCTCGCCGGAGCGCAAGGCGGCGGTCCAGCCGCAGCCGCGCCGGCGCCAATGATCAACCAGTCGACCGATCCGCTGCTCCAATCGTTCCGGTTCCGGAACATTGGGCCGGCCAGCATGGGCGGGCGTATCGACGACATCGCGGTGTCGGAAAGCAACCCGAGCATCATCTACATCGGGTACGCGGTGGGGGGCGTCTTCAAGTCGGTGAACAACGGAACCACGTTCACACCGGTCTTCGACACGTACGAGGTTGCGTCGATCGGCGACATCGCGATCCATCCGACCAA
>Ga0070698_100001533_pt1 | contig 25644 bp, 25 predicted proteins | sample KBSK1502metaG_FD_65477 | JGI IMG/M metagenome (GOLD analysis project Ga0070698, IMG submission 65477) | Corn, switchgrass and miscanthus rhizosphere microbial communities from Kellogg Biological Station, Michigan, USA - KBS K1-50-2 metaG | ecosystem: Host-associated > Plants > Roots >... | reverse complement strand
CCCGTTCCCGCTGCCGCAGGGGATCGTAGCCGCCCCGGACGGCAACCTGTACATCACCGAGCAGGCGGGCAACGCGATCGCCCGGCTGGACCCGGTCACCGGGCAGGTGACCCAGTTCCCGGTGCCCACCCCGGCGGCCACCCCGCTGGGCCTGGCGCTGGGCAGCGACGGGGCGCTGTGGTTCGTAGAGCGGTCGGCGGCGAAGATCGGGCGGATGACCCTCGGCGGCACGTTCACCGAGTACCCGCTGGCCCCCGGCGCGGCCCCCCAGCGGATCGTGGCCGGCCCGGACGGGGCGCTGTGGTTCACCGAGCTGCTCGGCGGGAAGATCGGCCGGATCACCACCACCGGGGACATCACCGAGTACCCGGTCAGCGGCGGGCCGGTCGGCATCACCGTCGGCAAGGACGGCCAGCTGTACGCCGCCCTGTTCTTCGCCCCCGGCCTGGACCGGATCGATCCGGCTACCGGGCAGGTGACCGGCCACTGGGACCTGCCCGGCGCGGTTGGCACCCTGCAGGTCGCCACCGGCGCTGGCCCGGACATATGGGTCACCGACACCTTCGGCGGCAAGCTCTACCGCGTCACCCCCTACACCACCCAGTAACCCGGCACGCCCGCGCCGCCCGGTCGGCGGCGGAACCCACAGATTGGAGGACATCCCATGAGACGACTAACAGCACTGGCAGCGCTCGGCACGATCCTGGCCATCTGCCCGGCAGCGCTGACGGCCTCCCCCGCCCTCGCGGGCCGCGGTCCCGAATGGCAGCTGGTGCCGGCCAGGCCCTTCACCTTCGACGCGCGATACTGCGGGTTCAGGGTCCATGCCAGCTTCCCGGTCCACCAGGAGTACAGCAAGATCCTCAAAGCCGCCGACGGGTCGATGACCACCCTCGTCACCGGCGCCCTGACCGCCACCTTCACCAACCTGCGCACCGGAAAGGCCATCACCGAAAACCTGTCCGGGCCGGGAAAGGTGACCGTGGCACCCGATGGCTCCGTCACCGTCACGGAAAAGGGACACAACGGGCTCTTCTTCCTGCCCGCCGACGCGCGCCGGTTCGGCCAGCCCACCCTGACCGTCACCACCGGCCCGGTCACCGAGTCAATCGCCCCCCCGGGGATCATCACCTCACTGACCCGGCGCGGCCACATTCTGGTAGACATCTGCGCCGCGCTCGGCTAAGCCGCGCCAAGGCAGCGCGAGCCTCACCGAAGTTACGTCGCAACCGGCCCGTGAGCCCCCAGCTGAACTGGGGGCTCACGGTTCTGGCGATCCTTGGTGGCTAGGCGGCTGCCCGGGTCACGGGCACGCTGATGGGTCCGGCGCCGGGCGGGGCGCCCGGCCGACCGAGTGCAGGTGGCGCAAGGCCTGGGCGTAGGAGCCCGCGAAGCTGGCCTGGCAGTAGGGCAGGCCATGCTGGCGGCAGAACTCCTTGATCAGGGCCTGGGCGCGGCGCAGGTTGGGCCGCGGCATGGACGGGAACAGGTGGTGCTCGATCTGGTAGTTCAGGCCGCCCAGGGCCGTGTCGGTCAGCCAGCCGCCGCGCACGTTGCGGGAGGTCAGCACCTGGCGGCGCAGGAAGTCGGTCTGGTCGTTCGCATCCAGGATGGGCATGCCCTTGTGGTTGGGGGCGAAGGAGATGCCCAGGTATAGGCCGAACAGGCCCTGCTGGACGCCGATGAAAACGACGGCCTTGACCGGCGACAGCACCAGGAACACGACGCTGAGGTAGCCGGCGATGTGGACGGCGAGCAGGGCCGCCTCCGCTGGCCGGCGGCGAGACGTGCGGCTGACCAGGGCGCGGATGCTGGCCGCGTGCAGGCTGATCGCCTCGCCGAGCAGCATCGGGAAGAACAGGTAGGCCTGATAGCGGTACACCAGCCGGGCCAGGCGTCGGCCGGCCAGCGCCTGGTCGACGCTGAAGGCCAGCGCGCCGATCGCGATGTCGGGGTCCGCGCCCTCGGTGTTGGGGTGCGCGTGGTGGCGGTTGTGCTTGCCGACCCACCAGCCGTAGCTCAGCCCGACGCCGAGGTTGGCGAGCAGGATGCCCAGCAGGTAGCTGGCCCGCCGGGAGCCGAGGATCTGCCGGTGGCCGGCGTCGTGGCCGAGGAAGCCGAACTGGGTGAACATGACCGCGAGGAACGCGGCCACCGCCAGCTGCCACCAAGAATTCCCCAGCAGGACGAACGCGGTCCACCCGCCAGCCAGCAGCAGGACAGTGATGGTGATCCGGGCGATGTAGTGCCCGTGCCGCCGCTCCAGCAGCCCCGCCTGCCGCACCTGCCGGGACAGCTGGGCGTACCCGCTGCCGCGCGCGGGCGCCGCGTCCGCCCGCCCGGGCGCGGCAGACGGAGTATCCGCTGGCAGGCAGGACTGCCGGGCCCTCGCTGCTGCAGGGGAAGATCGGATCACGGGCGCTCCCGGGATGCACATCGTTGCCGGACAGGGGATGTGCCGCCGGGGTCTCGAGCGGCCACGGGCCCGGGCGAGGCGAGCCCGGGCGGGTATCACTCCTGACAATACCGGCTCGGCGTCTGCCGGCCGCCCGGCGTGACCCGGGCGCGGCGGCGTCAGAGCAGGGCGCGGGTACGCGCGATGCGCGCGTCGAGATCGGCGAGGAAGCCCTCGATGGCGGCCCGCTTGGCCTCGACGGTCGACCGCAGGTCCTGCTGCAGGGCGAGGCTCTCGCGCAGCAGTTCGGCGCGCTCGGCGTCGCTGATCCGCTGGCCCTGCCAGGCGAGCTTGATCTCGGCCAGCCGGTCGTCGTTGCGCAGCACCACGGCGATCTCGTCGAGGTTGAGGCCGAGCAGGGTCTGCAGCTGGCGGATGCGCTCCACCCGGGCCAGGTCGTCGGCCGAGTAGCGGCGCATGCCGCCGGGCGAGGACGCGGACGGGGTGATGAGGCCGAGCTCCTGGTAGTAGCGCAGCGCCCGCTCCGATACCCCGGCGCGGGCCGCGGCGGCGCCGATGCCGAGCAGCTGCTCGCGGTCACCGGCCACCGTGTCGGCGGCGGGGGGGGCCGCGGTGCCGCTCTGGGCCGTGGTGCCCATCTGGTCAGCCGGTCCCTTCCCTGACCTCGGGCTCGCCGGCCCCGTCGGTGCTGATCGGCAGCGCCAGCATGTCCCCGGTCAGCGCGTCCGCCGGCGCCTCCTCCTCCAGGCTCCGGCCGGCGCCTGCCGCGCGGCCGGCCGGACCGGCGGCCGCGGCCGCGTGCAGGTAGCGCCGTCCGCGGACCGCGGAGGCGACGATCGCGATCGCCGTCGCGGCGGCCGCGAACGTGAACGCCAGGTGCATCCCGTAGGCGAACGGCTGCTCGATCAGCCTCGGGAAGAACGACCGGCCGGTGATGTACGCGACCTGGTGCGCCGGCAGGCGCGCCAGCGCCCCGGTCGGGCCGAGCAGCTCACGGACCGGGTTGAACCCGAGGAACGCCGAGAACAGGCTGCCGATCGGCGGCTCGCTGGCGACGGTGTGCGCCGCCGCCGCGGGGACGCCCGCCGCGACCAGCCCGCGGTACAGGTGCGCGGGCAGCCGGGAGGCCAGGCCCAGCGTGACGATCGTGAAGAACAGCCCCATCGACAGCACGGTGGCCGAGTTCTGGAACGTGTTGAGCATCCCGGCGCCCGCGCCCCGCTGGTCCGCCGGCAGGCTGTTCATCACCGACGCCTGGTTGGGCGAGAAGAACAGCCCCATGCCGATCGCGAACAGGAAGATGAGCAGGGCGAACCACACGTAGCTGAAGTTGATCGGCAGCAGCTCGAGCAGCAGGAAGCCGGCACCCGACAGCACCAGGCCGGTGGTGGCGAGCAGCCGGGCGCCGTACCGGTCCGACAGCGCCCCGGCCAGCGGGCCGAACAGCAGGAACCCGAGGGTGAGCGGGACCATGTAGATGCCGGCCCACAGCGGGGTTCGGGCGAAGCTGTAGCCGTGCTGCGGCAGCCAGATGCCCTGCAGCCAGATGATCAGCATGAACTGCAGGCCGCCACGGCCCAGCGCGCCGAGCAGCGCGGCGATGTTGCCGGCCGTGAACGCGCGGATCCGGAACAGCCCCAGCCGGAACATCGGCGCGGGCACGTGCAGCTCGATCCAGACGAACAGCCCCAGGATCGCGATCCCGCCGATGATGCCGGCCAGCACCCAGGGGTTGGTCCAGCCGGTCGGGTGCCCGCCGTAGGGCAGCAGCGAGTACACGATGCCGGTGAGCAGCGCGATCAGCCCGACCGCGAACGTCGCGTTGCCGATCCAGTCGATCTTGGCCGGGATCCGCACCCCGTTGTCGCGCAGCTTGAGGTAGGCCCAGACGGTGCCGAACACGCCGAACGGCACCGAGACCAGGAACACCAGCCGCCACTCAATGGGAGCGAGCAGGCCGCCCAGCAGCAGCCCCAGGAACGAGCCGCTCACCGCCGCGATGCCGTTGATGCCCATCGCCTTGCCGCGCTCGTCCTGCGGGAACGCGTCGGTCAGGATCGCGGTCGAGTTGGCGAACAGGAACGCACCGCCGATGCCCTGGAAGACCCGCATGATGATGATCCACAACGCGCCGGCCGGGCCGGACAGGAACGTCACCGACAGGAGGATCGAGAACACGGTGAAGATGAGGAAGCCGAGGTTGTACATCCGGACCCGGCCGTAGATGTCGCCGACACGGCCGAGGCTGACCACCAGCACGGCGGTGACCAGCAGGAATCCCATGAAGATCCACAGGAAGTACGAGGTGTTGGACGGCACCAGCGGGTTGAGGCTGATCCCGCGGAACAGATCGGGCAGGGAGATCAGCAGGATCGACTGGTTGATCGTGACCATCAGGATCCCGAGCGTGGTGTTCGACAGCGCGATCCACTTGTAGTGGTCGCCGCGCGCGCCTGGGGCCTCGGCCCCAGCCCGGTCCTTGTTCCCGATCGCCATCGCCGCTCCTCGTCACCGCCTTCGGCCGGCCAGCCCGGCCACGCCAGCGTAACTAACCTTGACGTTAACGTCATACTTCGGCCGGACCGCGATCCAGCGGCGCAGGTCACGTGCCTGGGCGACAACGGCCGGGTGGATGACAACGTGCAGTCCTACATCGACAGCATCGCCGCCGGGTCCCGGCCGCCGGGGACCGGGGCAGCGGCGGGGGGCTCAGCGCACCCGCTGCACCGCACCCGGCGGCGCGTCCGGGACCGCGCCGGGGTGGAGCACGGCGGCGATGGCCTCCACGCCGGAGATCAAGCGGGGGCCCGGCCGCACGACGATGCCGTCCCCGTCGATCGCCCAGACGGGCGTGCCCGGCAGTGCCCGTGCAGCCAGGCGGGCGTGCTCGACCGCGCCCGCCAGGTGATAGCCGCACGGCGAGACGATGACGACGTCGGGGGCGTCCGCGGCAATGGCGCTCCAGGTCGTCTGCACCGAGGGCCGGCCCGGCCGGGACGCGACCGGCACCCCGCCGGCGGCGGTGACCAGGTCGGGGATCCAGTGCCCCGCGGTGAACGGCGGATCGACCCATTCGACCACCGCCACCCGCGGCCGCGGCCGCCCGGCGACCTGCGCCACGATCCGGTCGCGCCGGGAGCGAAGCTCTGCGGTGAGGCGCTGGGCGCGGCCGGTGACCCCGGTCCGCGCTCCCACCTCGAGGATCGAGTCCAGCACGTCGTCGAGCGACCGCGGATCCAGCGACAGCACGTCCGCCCGGCAGCCTAGATAGTCCAGCGCGGTCTGGATCTGGCCGGAGGGCAGCGCGCACACCCGGCAGAGATCCTGGGTGAGGATCAGGTCGGGGTCCAGCGCGGCCAGCGCCTGCTCGTGCAAGGTGTACAGGTCCTCGTCCGCGGCCATCCGCCCCCGGACGTAGTCGTCGATCGCGGCCGGCGTCATCCCGCTGGTGTCCCGGCCGCCCACCACGACCGTCTTGTCCGCGCGGGCGCGGGCGGGCTCGTCGCACTCGAACGTCACCCCGACCAGCTGGTCATCCAGGCCGAGCGCGTACACGATCTCGGTCGCCGAGGGAAGCAGGGAGACGAGCCGCACGCTCTGAGGATAGGCCGCCGCCGCACCCGTCAGCGGGCCGCCCGGGTCAGCCGGTCACGGCCGCGCCTGCGTCGGCGGGTGGAAGCCGGGTGAGCTGCCGTGGGCCAGCACGATCACCAGGGCCACGAGCGCGACCGCGGTGACCGCGGCCGCCGCCAGCAGCAGCCGCCTGGGCCGGGCCCGGGCCGCGCCGTCGTGCCCGGACGTCCGGCCGGACTGCCAGATGAGCGGGACCAGGGCGAGGACGGCGACGCCGGCCGGCACGTTGATCTTCAGCACCGCGAGGCCCACGGCGGCGAAGGAGATCGCGGTGCGCAGCCACGCCAGCCTGGTCCGTTCCCGCGCCAGGCCCGGGTCGAGATCTTCGGGGTCGTCGGGGTGGGCCACCGGCGCCTACCGGATGGCCGATAGCAGCAGGACGACGCCGGACAGCAGCCCGATGGCGGTGATCGTGCCGGTGAGGAGCACCGGCAGCACCGACCGGGGCAGCGGCAGGCCCTGGCGCAGCGCCCGCTGGTTGCGGACCCACTCGGCGTAGCCGGTGACGGCGACGAGCGCTCCCAGCACGATCAGCGGCACGCCAATCAGGTGCCGTCCCCAGGAGACCCCGGGGAACGGCGGCAGCAGCTGGACGATCCCCAGGCCGGCCACGACGAGGGCGAGCGCGGTCCGGCTCCACGCGAGGAACGTGCGCTCGTTGGCGAAGGTGAACCGGGCGTCCGGCTCGGTGCCCGCGTCGTCGGCCCCGGCGTCCGGCCCGGCCTCGTCACCGCTCGGCCCGGTCCCGTCGTCTTGGGCACCGGCTACGCCGGTCATGTCGGACGATCGTGGGCCGCGACCCGGCCGGCCAGCGCGCCCGGAGCCTTCAGCGGCGCCGCCAGATCCGCGGTCAGCCCGTGCCGCTCGGCCAGCCACTGCGCGTCCAGGTAGCTCATCCACACCGCGCCGGCGTCGTCCTGCCAGACCAGCAGCTTGACCGGGAGGTCGATCGCGGCCAGCGGCGCGGCCGCCATGGCCGGCGTGCCGGCCACCGGGTTGCCGAAGATCAGCAGCTTCGTGTCGCGCAGCGACAGCCCGGCGCGGGCCGCCTCGCCGCTGTGGTCGACGACCGCGAACAGCTTCGCCCCCGCCGAGCCGATCGCTTCGGTGAGCAGGTCGACGGTCACGCTGACCGGGTGCGGGCTGCGGGTGTGGACGATGCCGGCGGCCGGGCCAGCCCCGGCCGGCGCCTCCCCTGAAGGTCCGCTCATGTCTGCCTCCGAACTGTTGACGGGCCACCGCTGACAGCATGCCTTCCCTAGACTGCTCCTGTGGCGCCTGGTGGCGAAGGCACGTTCGAGCTGGGAACCGACGGGCCGACGTCGATCCTCGTCGGCGTGGACGGGTCCACGACGTCGCTGCGGGCCGCCTCGTACGCCGCGGGCCTGGCGCGCCGGCAGCGGGCCCGCGTGGTCGCGGTCTTCGTGGCGCCCACGGCGACCCTGGGTGGCTCGGCGGCCGGAGCCGGGCTCGCGGCCGCACAGCGGCAAGCGTTCGACGAAATGGCAGATGACCTGCGCCAGCGCGCCGACGAGGCGTCCCGTGAGCTGGGGGTCGACCTCACGTTCATCGCGACCCGCGGTGACGCGTTCACCGAGCTGCGCCGGATCGCCGACGAGATACGGGCCGACGCCGTCGTCGTGGGGGCGTCGGCCAAGGCCGGCCACCGGCTGGTGGGATCGCTGGCGGTCCGGCTGGTGCGGGCCAACCGCTGGCCGGTGACGGTCGTGCCGTGAGAGCGTGCCACCCATGACCGCGAAGGGGAGAGCGCGATGCTGACCGGGGTGGAAAGGGCCGCCGCGCGGCGGCGGCTCCGGCGCTGCGGCCCGGGGGCGGCGGACGCGCCGCGGCCCGAGCTGGCGACGGGAACCGACACGCTCGATGAGATCAGCCACATCGTCGTGCTGATGATGGAAAACCACTCCTACGACAACTACCTCGGGATGCTGGCCGGGCACGGCGACGGGCTGCCGCTCGGCCCGGACGGCCGGCCGCTGCCGACCAACCCGGCCGCCGACGGGACCCCGGTCCACCTACGCCACTTCACCGGCACCAGGCAGTACCCGGGAGTCCCGGCGCAGAGCTGGAACGCCAGTCATATCCAGTGGGACGGCGGCGCGTGCACGGGCTTCGTGCGCAGCGTCGAGCAGACCAAGCCGGGGCTCGACGCCTCGGTGCCGATGACCTACTGGACCGAGCACGACCTTCCCTTCTACTACGGGCTGGCCAGGACTTTCCCGCTGGCGACCCGGTGGTTCAGCTCCTGCCTGGGGCCCACGTTCCCGAACCGCCGGTTCCTCATCGCGGGCACCGCGCACGGCCTGATCGACGACTTCCCGTTCAGCATGATCGACAGGCCGGCCAGCGGAACGATATTCGACCTGCTCGACGCCCACGGGATCTCGTGGGTCAATTATCATCAGCTGTCCACGGTCAAGATCCGCTGGAGGCGGCTCGCCCACGCCCGCGGCCTGGGCATCCTGCGCGCGGCTGGCTCGCTGCTGGCGAGCTTCTTTCCCCAGCTCATCCCCGCGATCACCAGCAAGCTGCAGGTCACGGCCGACCTGTTCCCGCTGGGATTCCTGCGCTCGGTCAACCACCTGCGCTCGATCGACCAGTTCTGGGATGACGTCAGGACGGGCACGCTGCCGGCGGTCAGCCTTGTCGACCCGGACTTCCGCAGCGGGTCGGAGGAGAACCCGCAGGACATCTCCGTGGGGGAGCAGTTCGCCGCCAAGGTCGTCAACGCGGTCATGGCCGGGCCGGGCTGGCCGCGGACCCTGCTCATCTGGCTGTACGACGAGCACGGCGGCTACTACGACCACGTGCCGCCGCCGGCGGCCGAGCCGCCCGACGACGTGCCGGGCGGCAACCCGCTGCGGCGCTTCCCGGTGCTGCGGCTGCTGCGCTTCACCCCGCTGGGCCGCACGATCGACGCGGACGACTCCGGCCCCGGCCGCTACGACCGGCTCGGCTTCCGGGTGCCGGCCGTCTTCGTCTCGCCCTACGCCAGGCCCGGGCACGTGACCGGCCGGACCTACGACCACACGTCCATCCTGCGGATCATCGAGCGCAAGTGGAACCTTCCCCCGCTGACCCGGCGCGACGCAGGGGCCGCCGACCCGCTCGACGACATGCTGGACCTGGCCGCGCCGCCTGCCTTCGCCACGCCGCCGGCGCTGCCCGAGCCGGGCCAGCCCAGCGCTGCGCACTAACGTAAGACCGGGCAGTCACCGATCGAGGGGAGGTACGCGTCATGCGGCTCAGCGCGCGCAACCAGATCCGGGCCACCGTGACCAGCGTCAACGCCGGGGAGGCGATCGCCAACGTGGAGCTGGACGCCGACGGCGTCCGGCTCGTGGCCTCGATCACCGTCGAGGCGGCCCGCGACCTGGGCCTGGCCGCGGGCCGCGAGGTCACCGCGGTGATCAAGGCATCGGACGTCATCGTCGCCGTCGCGGACTAGACCCGGCCGCAGTCGCGGCCGAGCCGCTACGCTGCCGGTGTGAGCAGCCGGGCGACCGCCGGGGACGCCGCGGACTCGGCAGCGGCGCGCCTGGCCCGGCTGCGCTCCAGCCTCGGCCTGAGCCAGGAGCAGCTGGCCAGGCAGCTGGGCGTGTCCTTCGCCACGGTCAACCGGTGGGAGATGGGCCACACCCGGATGTCGGCCCGCGGGGTCCGCGCGCTGGCCGACTTCGAGGCGCGCAGCGCCGCCGCCAGCCAGCAGCTCGACCCGCTGCCGGTCGCCCAGTCCAGCTTCGTCGGCAGGCAGCGCGAGCTGGCCGAGCTGTGCGAGCTGCTGGGCCGGTCGCGGCTGATCACGCTGCTCGGGCCCGGCGGGGCCGGCAAGACCCGGCTGGCGATCGAGGCGGTCCGCCGCCTGGCCCCCGGCGGCAGAGGTGATCTTCATCCCGCTCGAGCCGGTGCGGCAACCCGAATCGCTCGTCGCCGCCGTCGCCTTCCAGCTGCGAGTACGGGACCAGCCGGGGGTCGCGGTGGCGGACTCGGTGGCCGCGGAGCTGCGCTCGTCGCCGCGGCTCATCGTCCTCGACGGCGCCGAGCACCTGCGCGGCGAGGTCGCCGGGCTGGTCAGCAGGCTGTTCGGCGCCGTTCCCGAGCTGCGCATCGTGGTCACCAGCCGTCTGCTGCTCGGCGTCCCCGGCGAGGTGTGCAGGACGGTGCCGCCACTGGCCTGTCCGTCGGCCGCCGCCCCCGCGTCGGACGTCGCGTCGTCGGACGCGGTGCAGCTGTTCATGGCCAGGGCAAGGGAGCGGCTGCCCGGCTTCAGCGGCGCGGACGTCGCCCCGCACGCCGTCGCCGAGCTGTGCCGCCTGCGACGCTGGCCGGAGGCGGCCGGGCACTACGCCGCCGCGATGGCGGCGCACCGGCAGGCCGGGCACGCCCACGACGAGGTGCTGGCCATGATCGGAGTCGGCCGGGCGACCGGGCGGATGGGCGACCGGGACGGTGCCATCCGCCGGCTGCGGGCCGGTGCTGGAGATCAGCCTCGATCCGGACGAGAGCGTCATCGCCGAGGTCGGCGAGTTCTCCTGGATGACCGACTCGATCCAGATGTCCACCGGGACGGGCGGCGGGATCGGCGGCCAGGGGCTGATGGGCGCGATCAAGCGCAAGGTCGGCGGATCGTCGTTCCTGTTCAGCACGTACACGGCGCACGGCTCCCCGGGCTGATCGCGTTCGCGGCCAAGCTGCCGGGCGGCATCCTGCCGGTGGAACCCCGCAAGGGCACCGAGTACATGGTGCACCGCCGCGGGTTCCTGGCCGGCACGCCGGGCATCCGCATCTCGGCGGGCTTCCAGCAGTCGTTCAGCGCCGGCATCTTCGGCGGCGAGGGCTTCATCCTGCAGCGCATCGGCGGCGACGGCCGCGCCCGGGTGGAGCTGGCCGGCGAGGTGGTTCCCTACACGCTGACCGCCGGCCAGTCGCTGCGCGTCCACCCGGGGCACATCGGCATGTTCGAGGCCTCCGTCTCCTTCCAGGTCATGCGCGTGCAGGGGATCGCGAACCGGTACTTCGGCGGCGACTCCCACCACTTCGGCGTGCTGTCCGGCCCCGGCACCGTGTGGCTGCAGTCGATGCCGCTGCCGGTGCTGGCCGCGTCGCTGACCCCGTACCTCGCCGACGCAGGCGGCCGTGGCAAGGCGGTCGAGGGGGGAGTCATCGGCGGCGTCATCAGCGACCTGCTGCGATGAACGGGCAGCCGGGCGGGCACCGGACCGCCGCGCTGGCCGGGGTCGCGGACGGCGTGGGCCCGGTCAAGTCCGAGGCGTTCACCGGCCTGAGCGGCAAGACCACGCCGGTGAGCACCGAGGAGCTCGTGTCCTTCACGAGGGGGTAGCGCAGCGGCCCTCGCCGATCGGCGCGGGCCAGCGGCGCCGCGGCTCCGCCGTGCGTCGGAGGCGCGTTCGGTCCCACCGAACGCCGCCGGCGCGGCCGCGATCACGGGTCCGGCAGCCCAGCTCCCGGGCCCCTCTGCCGTCCGCCAAGACCCGGTCCGCCGCGGGTCCCGGGTTGATTGTCGGTGCCCCGGACTAGCCTGGCGGGGTGCGCGACCAGGGCGCGGGCGCCGCGACGCCTGAAGAGCGGTACGAGGACCTCGTGACCGAGCTGCTCGGCGCCGAGGGGGTCACGCCGCCGCTCGGCGGCAGCGGGTTCGGCCGCTCCGCGCTGCGCTTCCGGGGCAGGATCTTCGCGATGCTGGTGCGCAGGCGGCTGGTGGTGAAGCTTCCCGCCGTCCGGGTCAGCGAGCTCATCGACGCCGGTGACGGGGTGGCCTTCGACGCGAACAAGGGCACGCCGATGAAGGAGTGGCTCAGCCTCGACCCCGGTTCCGGTCAGGCGTGGCTGACGCTGGCCCGCGAGGCCCTCGAGTTCGCGCGCCGGCCGGCCGCGCGCGGCGCGCGACGCCGCGGATAAGCCGGCCCGGGCGGGGCGGTCGCGGGGCGGCCGGGCGGGGCGGTCACCGCCGCCGCGCGGTGTGGTGTCATGGCAGGCATGAGCAACCTCGATACCCGGCCCGACGAGATGGCCTCGGAGGTCAGCGACGGTCCGGCGCCGCCGCCTGGTGCCGTTGAGGTGCTGCAGCCGCGCCTGGTCCCGCTCGGCGGCCCGCGCGCCATGACCGTCCGGCGCACGCTGCCGCAGCGGCAGCGGTCGCTGATCGGCGGCTGGTGCTTCATCGACCACTACGGGCCCGACCAGGTCGCGCAGACCGGCGGCATGCTCGTCCCGCCGCACCCGCACACCTGCCTGCAGACGGTCAGCTGGCTGTTCACCGGCGAGGTCGAGCACCGCGACAGCGCGGGCAACCACGCCCTCGTCCGGCCCGGCGAGCTGAACCTGATGACAGCCGGCCGGGGCATCGCCCATTCCGAGGTCTCCGCCCCCGGCACCGGCGTGCTGCACGGCGTGCAGCTGTGGGTGGCGCTGCCCGCGGTGGCCAGGTTCACCGACCCGGGGTTCGAGCACTACGCTCCCGGGCTCGTCCGGGGCGACGGGTTCACCGCGCGGGTGTTCCTGGGCTCGGTGCTCGGCAGCTCTTCGCCGGTGACCAGCTACTCCCCGCTGCTGGGCGCGGAGATCTCGATCGCGGCCGGCGGTCTGCTGCGGATCCCGGCCGACCCCGGCTTCGAGCACGGCGTGCTGGTGGACGCCGGCCAGGTGACCCTGAACGGAGCGGTGGTCGAGACGGCGCGGCTCGGCTGTGTCGCGGCCGGCGCCGAGGTGATCGAGCTGGCGGCGGGCAAGGACGGCGACGCGCGGGTGCTGCTGCTGGGCGGCACGCCGCTCGGTGAGCAGATCGTCATGTGGTGGAACTTCATCGGCCGCAGCCACGACGAGATCGTCCAGTACCGCGCGAACTGGCAGGCGCTGATCGGCGCGGCGCCGGCCGGGCCGGCCGGGGCCTCCGGGCCGGGCAGCCGGGCGGGGGCAGGCGGCGCGATCGGGCCGGCCGGCCCGGACCCGGGCCAGTTCGGGCTCCCCGTCGGCGACACCCTGCCGCCGATCCCGGCGCCGTCGCTGCCCAACGCCACGCTCCGGCCCCGCGGGTAAGCGCGCCACCGCGTGCCACCCGGCACCCGGTCGTGACCGTCGTCACCTGGCCGCCGACTGCAGCGCGTCGTGCCGGTCGTAGCCCCGGTTGCCGTGCTGCTCGGCGAGCATGCGCCGCATCAGCGTGGTCCGGTGGCGCTGGCCGAGCCGCTCGCTCAGCCGGGGCGCGGCCGGGGGAACAGGCCCAGGAACCGTAGCGCCGCCTGCCGGTCACCGGCGATCCGCAGATCGCCCGAGCGCTCCGCCTCGCCGGCCTGCCTGCCGCCGAAGACGAGGGCCCGCAGCGCCGGAGCGCTGGCCTCGATGACCGCGTCGGCCATCCCGTCACCGGCGCGCCCCGGCCCGGCGTCGCCGGCCGGCCCGGCCGGTTCGGCCGGCCCGGCGTCGCCGTCCCGCTCCGTTCCGGCGGCGAGCTCGAGGCGCCCGTCCCCGACGCGGGCGCTGAACCTGTCCTCGCCGAGGCGCAGCTCGATCCGGGCCCGCCACTCGCCGGCCGCGGCGGCATCGAACGTCGTCTTCAGCGCCAGCATGAGCGCCCTGGCGCTCAGCTCGGCGGCGGGCATCAGCGGTGCCTGGCTGCCCCACCGGCCGAGCGCGATGAGCACGTCCTCGAGCTCGCGGCCCCAGCCGGTCAGGTCGTAGACCCAGCTGGCGGCCGGGGGAGCGAGCCTGCGCCGGCGTACCACCCCGGCGGCTGCCAGCTCGTCCAGGCGCTGTGACAGGACGTTCGGGCTCGCGCCGGGCAGGCCCGCCCGCAGGTCGGTGAACCGCCGCGGCCCGAACAGCAGCTCACGCACGATCAGCAGCGCCCACCGGTCGCCGACGAGGTCGAGGCCGCGCGCGACGCCGCAGGGGTCCCCGTAGCTCCTTCTGCCCGTCACGGCGCGAGCCTATCACGTGCCGATCCTAAATGTGAACTAGCTAGTTGTTTTTTAGGATTAAGACGGTTAGGGTGCAGGCACAGACACGGTCCACCCCACGCTGGCAGGAAGGCGGATACCAATGACTGACCAGGCAGAAGGCCTCGCGAACGACGACATCCTGTTCGGCTCCGCGACCGCCGCGGTGCAGGCGCTCCGGCGCGGGGACGTCTCGTCCCGCGAGCTGACCGAGCTGCTGCTCGCGCGGATCGCCGCCGTCGACCCCGTGGTGAACGCGGTGGTCGAGCTGCGCGGCGACGAGGCGCTGAGCGAGGCCGACGCCGCCGACCGGGCGATCGCCAGCGGCGCTGAGCGCCCGCTGCTGGGCGTGCCGCTGACGGTGAAGGACAGCTTCAACGTGCGCGGCCTGCACACCACGTGGGGCAACCCGGAGGCCAGGGACTACGTGGCGGACTCGGACGCCACGGTCGTCCAGCGGCTGAAGCAGGCCGGGGCGATCATCGTCGGCAAGAGCAACGTGCACTTCATGCTGGCCGACTACGGGCAGACCGCCAACGACCTGTACGGCGTCACCCGCAACCCGTGGGACACCGCCCGCACCCCCGGCGGCTCGAGTGGCGGCGGCGCGGCGGCGCTCGCTGCCGCGATGACGTTCCTGGAGTACGGCTCCGACCTGGTCGGTTCCATCCGCATACCGGCGAGCTTCTGCGGCGTCTACGGGCTGAAGCCGAGCGCCGGGATCGTCCCGCTGGCCGGATTCCAGCCGCCGGGCGGGCCGCCCGACCTCGGCGCGGTGTCGTACATGAGCGCGGTGGGACCGCTCGGCCGCTGCGCCAGCGACCTGCGGACCGCGCTGGCCGTGACGGCCGGCCCGGCCGAGCCGGAGGCCAACGCCTACTCGTGGCGCCTGGCGCCGCCGCGGCACGCCCGGCTCGAGGACTACCGCGTCGGCGTCGTCCTCGATCACGAGCGGGTGCCCGTCTCCGGCGAGGTTGGCGCCCAGCTCTCCGCCGCCGTGGACGCCCTCGCCCGGGCCGGGGTCAAGATCGTCGAGGGGTGGCCCGCGGGTGTGGATCCGGTGCGGGACTACGAGTCGTTCGGCTACCACGTGCAGCTGTTCTTCGCCTTCCGGCAGCCGGGCCAGGACCCCGGGCCCGCGGCGGCGTTCGTCGCCCAGGAGAGCCGGCGGATGGCCGCCCGCGCGGCCTGGGGCCGGTACTTCGAGGACATCGACGTGTTCGTCTGCCCCACGGCCTTCACGACGGCGTTCCCGCACGACAGCAGGCCGTTCGAGCAGCGGACGATCGCGACGCCCGAGGGCGAGCGGCGGTACGACGACCTGCCGTTCTGGATCAGTCACGCCTCGCTGCCCGGCCTGCCCGCCGTGTCCGCGCCGGTGGGGACCACGCCGGCCGGGCTGCCCGTCGGAGCGCAGATCATCGGTCCGCTCTACGAGGACGACACGCCGGTCGCCTTCGCCGGCCTGCTGGCCGGCCTGACCGGCGGATACCAGCGCCCGCCCGCCTGAGTTCCCGGGACCCGGCGCCGGCGCCGTGGCGGCCGGCAGCTACGCAGGCGGGCTCGCGGGCGGGCGCAGCCTGATCCCCGTGACAACGGTGGCGTTCAGCTCGACGTTACGGGCCACCCGCGCCGCCAGCCCGTGCCGGGCGACGATCCCGACCGCCTGCTCCGCCTGCCCCTCGCTGGTCTCGGTCAGCAGGCCGCCGCCCGGGGCCAGCCACGCGGCCGCGGCGGCGGCCACCCGCCGGAGCACGTCGAGCCCGTCCCGGCCGCCGTCGAGCGCTGCCAGTGGCTCGTGCAGGCGCGCCTCCCGCGGCAGCGAACCGACCGCGTCGCTGGGCACGTACGGCACGTTGGCGGCCAGGATGTCGACGCGGCCGCGCAGCGCGGCGGGCAGCGGCGCGAAGAGGTCACCCTGGTACACCGTGCCTCCGGCGGCGGCCAGGTTGCGCCGGGCGCACCGCACCGCGGCCGGGTCGATGTCAGCGGCGTGCACCTCGGCGCCGGCCAGGGCCGAGGCGAGCGCGGCGGCCACCGCGCCGGAGCCGCAGCACAGGTCCACGACGACGGGGCGCCGCTTCGCGGCCTGCCAGGCCAGGCTGACCGCCAGGCGGACGAGGAACTCGGTGCGGCGGCGCGGCACGAACACGCCGGGATCCACGACCACCCGCAGGCCGTAGAACTCGGCCCAGCCGACGACGTGCTCGATCGGTTCGCCGGTCGCGCGCCGGTCCACCATCGCGGCCAGGTCGGCAGGCGCGTCCGCCGCCTCGATGAGCAGCTGCGCCTCGTCCTCGGCGAACACGCAGCCGGCGGCGCGGAGCCTGGTCACGATGGCGGACCGGGTAAGCGGCGACCGGGGAAGTGACATGGGACGGCAACACTACCCCGAGCCCCGCCGGGGCCGCACGGCCCGGCCGCGGCGGTAGGCTGCCGCGGCGGTAGGCTGCCCAGGCCCGGTCGTGCTGCTGACCGCGAACCCGGAGGTGGTCACCGATGCCGGCGCAAGTCACGCGGCTGCACCTGGCGCGGCTGCGCGGCCCGGACGGCCTGGAATGGCCGGTACACGGGTTCGTCATCACCCATCCGGGCGGCGCGGCGCTGGTGGACACCGGCGTCGGCGGCCCGCCGCGGGTGCTCAGCGACTGGCGGGTGGTGAACCGCTCGGTGGCCGACGCGCTCGCCGGGCTGGACATGACCCCGGGCGACATCGGCATGGTGATCAACACTCACCTGCACTTCGACCACTGCGGCCAGAACGCCGTGTTCCCGCACGCCGCCCACTACGTGCAGCGGGCCGAGCTGGCCCGATCCGAGCGCGAGGAGCCGGAGCTGTACGACTGGTTCGGCTTCATGAACGCGCGGTTCGAGCTGCTCGACGGCGACGCCGACGTGCTGCCGGACGTGACGGTGATCGCGACTCCCGGGCACACCGTCGGTCACCAGTGCGTCCTGGTCCGGTCGGCCGACGGCGGGTCCGACCTGCTGATCGGGGACGCGGCGTACACGCCGCGCCAGTACCTGCGCCCGGCCGGAGCCGAGCTGCCGCCGGGCCAGGCCAGCGACCCGGTGACCTGGCACGCGTCGGTCCGCCGCCTGCACGCGATGGCTCCCGGGCGGGTGCACTTCTGCCACCACACCGACGTCGTGCACTCCTGACCCGCCGGGCGCGCCCGGTCCGGCCGCCCTCGCCGTCGCCTGTTCCGCGGGCACGCCGCTGGCTAGGCTGGGGCCGGAAACAGCGATGTCGGAGCGAGGTGGCCCGATGACTGACCTCTACGTCCGAGCCGACGCCTGGGACCTTGCCCCCAACGACCCGGTGATCACGGCCTACGCCGGCGCGGTCGCCGCGATGCGGCAGAAGAACCCGTCCGACCCCACGAGCTGGGCGTATCAGGCGGCGATGCACGGGCTGCAGAACGGCTCGCTGGCCATCCCGCCGGCCAACCAGTGCCAGCACGCCAGCTGGTACTTCCTGCCGTGGCACCGCATGTACCTCTACTACTTCGAGCAGATCGTCCGGGCGCAGGTGATCGCCAACGGCAGCCCCGCCACCTGGGCGCTGCCGTACTGGAACTACGACGCCGGCGGCGACGCGAACAAGCTGCCGGCGGCGTTCCGCGATCCGGCCAGCGCGCTTTACGTCGCCCAGCGCGCCCCCGGCTTCAACGACGGCGCCGCGGGGCTGCCGACCGGGCCGAACGGGATCACCTCGGCGTGGCAGGCCTTCGACCTGCCGACGTACACCGGGGCGGGCGACTTCGGCGGCGGGCAGACCAACACGCCGATCCAGTTCTTCGACCAGACCCAGACCGGGCAGCTGGAGAACACCCCGCACAACGCCGTGCACGACGCGATCGGCGGCCAGAGCGGCCTGATGGCGAGCCCGTACACCGCCGCGCGGGACCCGATCTTCTGGCTGCACCACGCCAACATCGATCGCCTATGGTGGCTGTGGGAACAGCAGGCGCAGAACAGCGACCCGTCCGACCCGAACTGGGGCGGGCAGAACTTCCTTTCCATGGGCGGCTTCTACGATGCGAGCGGCAATCCCATCCAGGCCGGCGCGGTGCTCACCTGCGCGGGGGTACGGGAAACCGCGGCCCAGCTCGGCTACACCTACGACAAGAAGGTCTTCCCCACCCAGGGACCGGCTCCGGCGCGGCGGGTGAGCTGGCCGGCGCCCTGGCCCGGGCCGCCGCGGGCGGTGGCGGGGCCGGGCGCGCCCCGCAGCCTGGTCGGCGCCAGCGACGGCCCGGTCCGCCTGGTGGGCCAGACCGTGACCGTCCCGGTCGCGATCGACGAGCGGGCCGCCGCGTCGCTGCAGGCGCCGGGGCAGCCGGCCGTCCAGCACCGGGTGTTCCTGGACATCGAGCACATCGACGCCGAGCGGAACCCCGGCCGGGTGTACGGCGTCTACGTGAACCTGCCCAACCCCGGCCAGCCGGCCGACGCCGATCTCGCGACGCACTTCGCCGGCAACCTGTCGCTGTTCGGCATCGAGGCCGCGCGCCGGCCGATGCGGGACGAGCCGCCGCACAGCCTGAACGTCTCGCTGGACATCACCCGCGTGCTGGACCGGCTCGCGGACGCCGGCGAGTGGACCGACGGGCACCAGCTGGCGGTCACCTTCCGGCCGACCCCACTGGAGGCCGCGCCGGACCGCGCGGACCTGACCGCCACCGACCACGCCAGCCTGCCGATCATGATCGGCCGCGTCAGCGTCCACTACGCCTGATGGCGGCGACGGACGTCACGCTCGCGCGGCCGGCCGGCCCGGCCCTGCGGCGGCTCCTGCTCCGCCGCCCGGAGCTCGGGGCCGCGGTTGTGGTGGCGGCCGCCTGGGTGACGCTCGTCGCGCTCGACGCCGCGGGGGGGCGCGGCAACGGCGCAGGAGCCGGCGGGATGCCCGGCATGACCGCCCGCGGCCCGGCCACGCTGGGCGGCGCGTGGTCAGCGGCCGTCTCCGGCCTGCCCTCGTGGATCCTGATGACCGTCGCGATGATGGGGCCGGCTGCCCTGCTCAGCGTCGGCTATGCCGGCCGCACCAGCCTGCGCTGGCGGCGCCGGCGCGCGATGGCGGAGTTCTCGGCCGGCTATCTCACGGTGTGGGCGGCGTTCGGCGTGCTCGCGCTCGCGGCGGCCGCGTCCGCGCCGGGTGTTGCCCGCCCGGTCACGCTGGCCGTCGTGCTGGCGGCCGCGGCGGCCTGGCAGCTGACCCCGGTCAAGCGGCGCTTCCTGCTCGCCGCCCACCGCAGCGTCCCGCTGCCGCCGCGGGGATGGCGGGCCGAGCGGGGCGCGCTCGCGTTCGGCCTGCGCAACGGCCTGGCCTGCGTCGGGTCTTGCTGGTGCCTGATGCTCGTCATGGCCGTCGGCCCCGGCGGCGGGTTGCTGTGGCCCGCCGCGCTCACCGGCGTCGTCACCGCCGAGCGGCTGTCCCGCAGGCCGCGCCACGCCACCCAGGCGACCGCGGTCGTGCTCGGCTTCGCGACCGTGGCGACGCTGGCGGTCGGCAACCTGCTCCGCTAACGAACCAGGCCCGCGGGCAGCTCGGCCGGCAGGCCGAACACCGGAAACAGGCCGGGTTCGTTGAACGAGGCGATCCGCGCGACGGCCGGCCCGGCCAGCGTCAGCACTTGAATCCCGTGTGCGCGGTACACACCGTCGGGCCCGCGCTCCCAGGCCGCGAACCCGGGCTGGCCGTTGGCGGCCACCGCGGTCAGCCGGAAGCGGCCCGGCTCGGACAGCACCTTCGCCCGCAAGAAACAGCCGACCCGCTCGCGCCCGGCGAACCAGACCGGCTGCGGCGGCATCTCGAGCACGGCGTCCTCGCGCAGCAGCCGCGTGAGCGCGTCCACGTCGGCGGTCTCGAACGCCGTCGCGTACCGGTCGAGCAGCGCGCGGTCGTCCGGGTCGGCGGGCTCGCGCATCTCCTCCTCGGCCGGCGCCACCTTGTGCAGCTGCGCCCGGGCGCGCTGCAGCGCGCTGTTCACCGCGGTCGTCGAGGTGCCGAGCAGCTCGGCGGCCTCGACGGCGCGCCAGCCCAGCACGTCGCGCAGGATGAGCACCGCGCGCTGCCGGGGCGCCAGGTACTGCAGCGCGGCCACCAGGGCCAGCCGCATGCTGGTCCGGGACGTGACGACCGAGGCGGGGTCGTCGGGCGACGCGCGCAGCAGCGCGTCCGGGAAGGGCTCCAGCCAGGGCACCTCGGGCCGTTCGGCCGGCAGCGGCGTCGCCGCGTCCGCGCCGGGGGCGCCGAGCCCCGACGGCAGCGGACGCCGGGCGCGGTTCTGCAGCGCGCGTAGGCAGGCGTTGGTCGCGATCCGGTACAGCCACGTCCGCAGCGACGACTCCCCCCGGAATCCGCCGTAGGACCGCCAGGCGCGGATGAGCGTCTCCTGCAGCTGGTCTTCGGCGTCGTGCACCGATCCGAGCATGCGGTAACAGTGCGCCAGCAGCTCGGCCCGGAACGGGTCGGTCAGCCGCGCGAAGTCCTCGCTGCCCGGCATCGCCGCCTCCTCCTGCCCGCGTTCGCGGCCTGTCACCCGTATAGGTCCGTCGCGCGGCCCGAAATCATCGCTCGCAGGCCGGTGAGTTTCCGCGCTGGCCCGTACCTAACCCAGTGTCCGCGTACAAGCAGCGAACCACTGAGGTGAACCACCATGCCCGACCGTGAACTGTCCGGAACGACCGCCCTGGTCACCGGGGCCAGCCGGGGCTTCGGCCGCGGCATCGCCGCTGCCCTGCGCGCCAGCGGCGCCCGCGTCGTCGGGGTCGCCCGCAACCAGAGCATGCTCGACGACCTCCGCTCCCAGCTCGGCGACGGCTTCATCCCGGTCGTCGCCGACGCGACCGACCCGGTCGTCGCCGGCCAGCTCATCGACGCGTACCGCCCGGCCACGCTGGTGCTCAACGCGGGGGCCGCCCCGTTGTCCCGCCCGCTGCACCGGCACACCTGGGAGACGTTCAGCCGCAACTGGGACGTCGACGTCAGGCACGTCTTCACCTGGACCCGCGAGGCGCTGCTGGCCCCGCTCGACCCGGGCAGCGTGGTGGTCGCGTTCTCCAGCGGGGCCGCGCTCAACGGCTCGCCGCTGTCCGGCGGCTACGCGGGAGCCAAGGCGGCCATCCGGTTCCTCACGTCCTACGCGGCGGCCGAGTCTGAGCTCAGCGCGTTCGGAATCAGGTTCGTCGCCGTGCTCCCGGACCTGACGCCCGCCACCGAGCTGGGCGCGGCCGCCGTCGCCGCCTACGCCGCCCGGCAGGGCGCCAGCGTGCCCGACTTCCTGCGCGCGAGGGGCCCGGCGCTGACCCCGGAGCAGGTGGGCAAGTCGGTCACCGAGCTCGCCACCGACCCGGGCCTTGACCAGGGGGCCTACCGGCTCACCGCGGCCGGGCTCAGCCCGCTCGGCTGACCGCGTCAGCGCGCCCTTTAACCCTCTCAGGCGACGGCGCCCCTGGCGCAGCCGTTCGGCTACATGCAAGATTCAGTCATGACCAATCTCAGTGCCCTCCTCCAGCGGACAGCCGACGATCACCCGGACCACCCCGCGATCCGGCTGGACGACTTCGTGCTGACCTACGCCGAGTTGCGCGACGCGGCGGGCCGGGCGGCCGCGCTGCTGGCCTCGCTCGGGGTCGAGCCTGGGGACCGCGTCGGACTGATGCTGCCGAACATCCCCGCCTTCCCGATCGCCTTCTATGGCGCGCTCGCCGCGGGGGCGGTCGTGGTTCCGATGAACCCGCTGCTCAAGAGCAGGGAAGTGGCGTACTACCTGGGTGACTCGGGCGCCAAGGCGCTGTTCGCGTGGCAGGCGGCCGCGGGCGAGGCGGCCAAGGGCGCGGCCGACGCCGGCGCGCAGGTCATTCACGTCGACGACCCCGCCCTGAGCTCCCGGCTGGAGGGCCTGTCCCCGGTGACCGCGTGGGCCGACGCCGCGGGCGACGACGACGCGGTGATCCTCTACACGTCGGGCACCACGGGCAAGCCCAAGGGCGCGCAGCTCACCCACGACGGCCTCACCCGCAACGCCACGCTCACCGAGCGCACGCTGCTCTACAGCGGGTCGCAGGACATGGTGATGGGCTGCCTGCCGCTCTTCCACGTCTTCGGGCTGACCTGCGGCCTGAACGCCACGATGGCGGTCGGCGGCGCGCTGACCATGCTGCCCCGGTTCGACCCGGGCAAGGCACTGGAGATCATCGAGCGGGACAAGGTGACGATCTTCGAAGGCGTGCCGACGATGTACGCCGCCATGCTGCACCACCAGGGCGACCGCGAGCCCGACACGTCGTCGCTGCGGGTGTGCGTGTCCGGCGGCGCGGCGATGCCGGTCGAGATCCTGCGGCAGTTCGAGGAGAAGTTCGACTGCATAATCCTGGAGGGCTACGGGCTGTCGGAGACCTCGCCGGTGGCGTCGTTCAACCACCCGGACAAGGTCCGCAAGCCCGGCTCGGTCGGCACGCCGGTCGAGGGGGTCGAGATGCGCTTGGTGGGCGCCGACGACGCCGACGTGCCGCCGGGCGAGGTGGGCGAGATCGCCATCCGCGGCCACAACGTCATGAAGGGTTACTGGGGCAGGCCGGAAGCTACCGCGGAGGCGATCCCCGACGGCTGGTTCCGCACCGGCGACATGGGCCGGGTCGACGAGGACGGCTACTACTACATCGTGGACCGCAAGAAGGAGATGATCATCCGCGGCGGGTTCAACGTCTACCCGCGCGAGATCGAGGAGGTCCTGCACGAGCACCCGGCGGTCGCCGAGGCCGCGGTCGTCGGCATCCCGCACCCCGATCTCGGCGAGGACGTCGGCGCCGCGGTGGCGCTGAAGCCGGGAGCGACCGCCGACGAGGCCGAGCTGCGCCAGTTCGTCAAGGACCGGGTCGCGGCGTACAAGTACCCGCGGCACGTCTGGCTGGTCGACGAGCTGCCCAAGGGGCCGACCGGCAAGATCCTGCGCCGCGAGGTGCGGCCGCCGGAGCACCCGCTGTGACCCCGGGTCCGGACGGCGGCGCCGAGGAGACCGCGGCCGAGGCCGCCGAGGCGGCCGGCGCGCTCGACCTGCTGATGTCGGACGCCGCGCTCGGCGTGCTGCGCATGTTCCGGCCGGACGCCGCCGCGCTGCGCGCCGCGCTGCGGCTGGCGGGCAAGCCGAGGCTGACCGGCGGCACGCTGGCCGTGCTGGGCGCGGAGCTCGGCAAGATCGCCCTGGGCAGGTCCGCGGTCGCGCCGCCGCGCAAGGACCGGCGGTTCGCCGACCCCGCCTGGGCGAGGAACCCGGTGCTCCGGCGCGCCATGCAGGCCTACCTGGTGACGGCGCAGACCGCCGACGGCCTGCTGGCCGCCGCCGAGCTGGACTGGCGGGACAACGAGCGGATGAAGTTCCAACTGGCCAACCTCGTCGCCGCCGCCGCGCCGAGCAACAACCCGCTGACCAGCCCGGCGGCGTGGAAGGCGGCGATCGACACCGGGGGCCTGTCCGCCGTGCGCGGGATCCGCGCGCTGGTCTCCGACCTCGCGGCGTCACCGCGGATCCCCACGATGGTGCAGCCCGGCGCGTACGAGGTCGGCCAGGACCTGGCGGTGACGCCGGGTGCCGTCGTGCACCGCACCGAGGTCTTCGAGCTGATCCAGTACGAGCCCGTGACAGAGATGGTCAGCCGGTACCCGCTGCTCATCGTGCCCCCGATGATCAATAAGTTCTACATCACCGACCTGGCGCGGGGCCGCAGCATGGTGGAGTACCTGATCGGCCAAGGCCACCAGGTGTTCGCCGTCTCCTGGCGCAACCCCGACCGCAGGCACCGGGACTGGAACCTGTCCACCTACGGCGGCGCCATCGTCGAGGCGCTCGAGGCGGCCTGCACGATCACCCGGGCGGCCAAGGCCAGCATCTGCGCGCTGTGCTCGGGCGGGATCGCCTCGTCGATGGTGGCCGCCCACCTGAACGAGACTGGCCAGTCGCAGCGGCTCGCCAGCATCTGCCTCGGCGTGACCGTGCTGGACCAGTCGCGGGCCGGGACCGCCGCCGCGCTGGTGGACGAGTCGACCGCGAACGCGGCCCGGGCGGCCTCGCGCGCCCGCGGCTACCTCGACGGCAGCTCGCTGGCCGAGGTGTTCGCGTGGCTCCGGCCCGAGGACCTGATCTGGAACTACTGGGTCAACAACTACCTGGAAGGCAACAAGCCCCCCGCGTTCGACATCCTGTACTGGAACGCCGACACCACCCGGCTGCCGGCCGCCCTGCACAGCGACTTCATCGACATAGGCCTCGCGAACGCGCTGACCGAGCCGGGTAAGGCCACGATGCTGGGTTCTCCCGTCGACCTGTCCAAGGTCGACACGGACGGCTACGTGATAGCCGGGGTGGCCGACCACCTGTGCCCCTGGCAGTCCTGCTACCGCAGCGCCAGGCTGCTCGGCGGGCAGGTCCGCTTCGTGCTGTCCACCAGCGGCCACATCGCGTCGATGGTCAACCCGCCGGACAACCCCAAGGCCACCTTCCAGACGGCGCCGGACAACCCGGCCGATCCCCGGGAGTGGCAGGCGCAGGCGACCACGGTCGCCGGCAGCTGGTGGCCTGATTACTCGGCTTGGCTGACGGAGCGGAGCGGCGGGCAGAAGGCCCGCCCGCGCGCGCTCGGCCGCGGCGCGTTCCGGCCGCTGGCACCCGCCCCGGGGACCTATGTTCTCGACCACTAGGCCGTCCGTCGTCCGCAGCGTCGCGGTCGGCGGCCAGCAACTGCGCGTGGCGATCCGGCCCGGCCGCGCCACTCGGGTGCCGCTGCTGCTGATCAACGGCATCGGGGCCAGCCTGGACCTGCTCCAGCCGCTGGTCGACGCGCTCGACCCGACGCTCGAGGTGATCCGCTTCGACGTCCCCGGCGTCGGGGGGTCCTCGCTGCCCGCGGTCCCGTACCGCTTCACCGGCCTGTGCAGGCTGATCGCCCAGATGCTGACCGAGCTGGGCTACGGCGAGACGGACGTGCTCGGCATCTCCTGGGGTGGCGGCGTGGCCCAGCACTTTGCCGCGTTCCAGCGCGCCCGCTGCCGGAGGCTGGTGCTGGTCAGCACCGCCACCGGCTCGCTCATGGTGCCGGCCAGCCCCGCGATCCTGATCCGGATGCTGACGCCGCGGCGCTACCTGGACCGCCGCTACCTCGAGCGCATCGCGCCGCTGCTGTACGGCGGCAGCGCGCGGAACGCGCCGGAGCGGGTGGCCGCCGCGATGAACTCCCACCTGCGGGTGGGCTCGCCGCGCGGATACCTGTACCAGCTCACCGCGGGCGCCGGCTGGACGAGCCTGCCGTTCCTGCCGCTGCTCCGGCAGCCGACCCTCATCATGGCCGGCGACGACGACCCGATCATCCCGCTGGTCAACGCCCGGCTCATGCACCGACTTATTCGGAATTCGCGGCTGCACGTCTACCACGGTGGGCACCTCGACCTCGTCACCGAGGCAGCGGAGCTCGCGCCCGTCGTGCACGGCTTTCTCGCCGCGCCCTTACCTGTATCGGTCGGTGACCGCAAGCGGTCGATGTTGGGACTCTGCCTGGGGTGGTGCCCTGGTTTTGAGATGCGTGAGTCTGGTCCCCTGTCCCCGGATAGCTGCCGGTTTC
>Ga0070698_100001532_pt1 | contig 25649 bp, 24 predicted proteins | sample KBSK1502metaG_FD_65477 | JGI IMG/M metagenome (GOLD analysis project Ga0070698, IMG submission 65477) | Corn, switchgrass and miscanthus rhizosphere microbial communities from Kellogg Biological Station, Michigan, USA - KBS K1-50-2 metaG | ecosystem: Host-associated > Plants > Roots >... | reverse complement strand
GCACGTGCAAGAAGCCGTCGCGCGCGCGGGCGACATCATCGAGATTCACAACGCCGCGGTGTTCCTCGTCACGAGCCGGCCCCTCGAGCTTCCGACGCTGACCTCGAGCGCGCCGGCGGCGTTCGCGTACGGCATGCCCGATCCGTTTGGCATGGTCGGCGAGAGCGAACTTGCATGGCGGCTGCGCGATGGGCTCGCGTTCGCGGCGGCAACGGATCGGCATGTGCTCTTGCTCGGCGAGAGCGGCGTCGGCAAGGAGCTCGCCGCGCGCACCGTGCATGGGCTGTCGTCGCGTCGCGAGCAACGATTTATCGCGCGCAACGCAGCGACGATGCCGGAGTCGCTCATTGATGCCGAGCTGTTCGGCAACGTCAAAAACTATCCGAATCCAGGGATGCCCGAGCGCGCGGGGCTCGTCGGCGAGGCGGATGGCTCGACGCTGTTCCTCGACGAGATCGGCGATCTGCCGGAGCGCTGTCAGGTGCATCTGTTGCGCGTGCTCGACGCAGACGGCGAGTACCAGCGGCTCGGCGAAGCGCACGCGCGGCGCTCGTCGTTTCGCCTCGTCGCGGCGACGAATCGCTCGCTCGATCTGCTCAAGCCGGATTTTCTCGCGCGGTTTACCCATCGCATCACGCTGCCGGGGCTCATCGAGCGACGCGAAGATGTACCGCTGATGCTCGCGGAGATCCTGCGCCGCACCGCGCGCACAAACCCGACGATCGCGGCGCGCTTTTTCGAGCGCCGCAACGGCGAGGTTGCCGAGCCGCGCCTCGCGCCTGATCTCGTCATTCATCTGCTGCGCCATCCATTCACGCATCACGTGCGCGAGCTCGAGCGACTCGTGTGGCTCGCGCTCGCGTCGACGGATGCCGACTACATCGGCCTCACGCCTGCGGTCGAGGCGGAGCTGCGCGCCTCCGCCGAATCCGAAGTCGATCCGTCGACCGTCGATCGCGACACGCTCTCGCGTGCGCTCGCCGAGCACGGCCGCAGCCCGACGCGCGCCGCCAAAGCACTCGGCCTCAAGAACCGGTTCGTGCTGCTGCGTCTGCTCAAGAAGCACGGCATTTCCGCGAGCGCGGAGGACGTCGATGACTGATGTCTCGATCATGCGCGATACGCTCGAGATCACGCTCGCGAAGGACGACACGTTCCCGCAGCGCTTTTACGATCATCTCTTCACCGCGCATCCTGAAGTGCGACCGCTGTTTCATCGCAGCAGTCAGGGCGCCCTGAACAAGATGTTCGCGCAGAAGCTGATTTCGATCGTCGACCACCTCAACGATCCCGACTGGCTCGCGCGCGAGCTCACGCGCCTCGCCACGAATCACAAAGGCTACGGCGTGAGCATCGAGATGTACCCGTGGGTCGGCGAGGCGTTGATCGCGACGTTGCGCGAAGCATGCGGCGATGCATGGTCCGCCACCGCCGAACGCGCGTGGCTCGAAGGCTACGCGAGCCTCGTGCGCGCGATCGTCGCGGCGACACCCTGATGCTGCGCCGCGTGCGCGGCCGCAGCGCCGGCTTGCATCATCGTCGCGATCGCGGAGAACGCGAGTGTCCACTGCTCGGCGACCTCATCGGTCCACGCCTCGGCTGCGACTTCGGCGAGCGTTGCGAGCAGCGCGTCGCCGACCCAGTTGTACATCTCGGCCGTCACACCGTACTCGATGTGACGCGCGCCGAGCTCGCCGAGCGTCGCCGCGAGCCACGGCGCATCCTCGAGGTGATCGAGCACCGCCGCGATCGCGCCCGCGAGCATCTTTGCCTGCATCTTGCGGTCGCGACGGAACATCGGCGCGAGCACCGGATAGCGCTCGAACAGGATCTCGTAGAAGCGCACCGTCAAATCGGGGCGGCGATCGATGATGAGGTCAAAGCTGTTGCGGAGAATGGTTGGATTCATCGTGGGGCCGGTGAACAGCACGCCCCGTGCCGCAATTCGCGCAAGCGCTGCGCGCAGTTACCCAGCGCGCCAGCGTGTGCGCACGTGCTGCCAGCGTGCGCGCACTACGAGACGACGCCGTAGACGTTTTTCGCCTGGCGCTGGATCTCGATCGCATCGCGCAGGTTTTCGAACAACTGGCGCGATGCCGGCAGACCGACGATCTCGAGGCTCGGCGTCGTCGCATCGCTCGCGAGCACCATGATGTGCGCGATGCCAAGCACTCGATCGGTGAGCGTCTGGCGATACGAGACATCCTTGACGCGCCACAGCTGGATCACGTCGATGCGCTTGGAGAGCAGGCCGCGCTCGTGCTCGATCGCCGTGTTCGACACGCGGAACTTGACCGAGCTGCGATAGAGATGGAGCGCGAAGCCGATGACGACTGCGGCCGCGATCGGAATGATCGTGTCGAGCAGCTTCACGCCGGCAGGCGCCGTCTTACCGTCTTTCCAGATCAGGATCGCGATCGCGATCGCGGCCGCAACCGCGGTGACGAGGTAGTAGCCGAAGTACGCCTTCCACGATGGATGCCCCTCGTAGAGCATCTTGCGCTCGGTCTCGGGATGCGCAGCGCCGCCGACGGCGCGCGCGAACGGCGGCGCATTAGCGGGCGCTGCTGTCGGTGCTGGCTCGTTGACCATGGATCCGCAGAACCGGCACTTGATGGCCTCGTCCTGGATCTCCTCCGCGCAGAACGGACATTTCTTCATGGCCTACATCCGGTAACCGATACCGAGCATGAAGTCGAGCCGGATCAGGCTTGACATGACCAACCCCTCCTTCGCCGGGCTAAAGCTGAATGCGAGCGGAGTCGCCGTGAGCGCGATGTTCGGCGTCAATGCGTAATCCACCGATGCGGCGACGCGCAGCGCAAACATCGTGAGCGTGCCGGTCGTTGCGTTCGCGTTCACGGTGAACGGGCTGCCCATCTCCTCGATGCCGCCAAACAACAGCACGCCGAGGCCGAGGTCACCGCGCACGCCGATCTTCGGCGTCACCATATACGTCGCGGCGCCATTCGCGAGCAGCGACGTCAGCGACGCGTTCTTCGTCTCGCCGCTGATGTTGTTCTTGTACGGAAGCGGCGTGAAGCCGAGCGTGACGCCCGCGTCGACGACGAGCTTGCCATCCATCTGCGTGACGACGGGATAGCCGGCCGTCAGCGCGAATGCCGTGTTGAGCTGCGTGTCGACGTCGCCCGCCGCGATCTTCGAGAGGCCACCAACGAACCGCGCGTTGATCGTGTGGGGCGTGACCATGTACGAGCCGGTGACGCCCTCGTTGCCGCCGTCGCCTTCGCCCTCGCCCTCGCCTTCGCCACCGCCGCCGCCGCCTTCGCCGCCGCCACCTTCGACCTGGCCCACCGTCTTGCCGGTCGGCGCGGTGCCGCCGGTCGTGGCACCACCTGTCGTCGTCGTCGCGCCGCCGCCGGTCTTCGGCGTGGTGCCCGTCTTCGGCGTGCCACCCGTCTTCGGCTTCACACCGGTCGTGCTGCCATCGGGCCGCATCGTGTTATCGGGCGGCTTCTTCGCGATCGAATCCTGCGTACGCGCGCACTCTTCGAGCTCCGTGATGCGCTGCTCGATCTCGGCGCGCTTCTCGGGCTTGAGCGGTTTGACCGCGTCCTGATCCTTGAGCGACAGGTACCGCTTGTAGAAGAACGCGGCGTCCTTGCACTTGTTGCTTTGCCGGTACGCCTGCGCAACGTTGTACAGATACGCCGGCTTCTTCGAGTCGTTCTCCTCGAGCGAGAAGCCCTGCTTGAATGCTTCGGCGGCCTTCTCGAAGTTGCCGAGGTTGTACTGCGTCTCGCCTTCTTTATACCAATCGTCGGCGGTATTCGGTTGTGCCAGCGCGAGCATGGGCACCAGCAGCGTTGCAAGCACGATGCTCTTCTTCATGCGAGCTCCCAGCGACACGCAGATGGTCGCTTCAGTCAGGCTTCTCGAGACAGGTGTCGCAGCTCTTCGTCGAGCCACTACCCTTGTTCCCGCTCCCCTTTTCCTTACTACCCGTTCGCGACCCACCGCTCGACTTCTTTTCCTTGAGCGGCGTGTCGAGTGAGACCGTGTCCTCTTTGATCACGAGTGGCTTTTTGTACTCCTCGTGTCCCTTGAGCTTGAGCGTGACGGTGACGTCGACCTTCGGCAGCGACAGCGTTGCCGGCGTCTTTTTGCCGACGGAGACACCGTTGATGAGGATGTCGGCACCCGATGGCGTGGACTTGATCGTCACCTGCGCGAGCTTGACCTCGTTGCCATTCGGCGCGACCGCGCTGCCCTTGTTGTCGGGCACGGTCACGGCGCTGCCCTGAGGTTGCGGCGGCGGCTGCGGCTGCGGTTGCGGTTGTGGCTGTGGTGGCGGCGGCTCCGCCGAGCCCGAGCCCATCGCGATCTTGCTCGAGCCCTCGTCGGGTTTCGCCGCGGATTGCACGCTGTCCTTGCGATTGAGCACGAAGAACACGGCGCCTGCCGTCAGCGCGACGACGAGGCCGGCCGCGATGAAAAATGGCGTCTTGCTCCGTCCGCCCTGGACCTGGCCCGCTGCCGAGCTCAGCGTCGTGGGGCCCGGCGCACCCGTGAGCGTTCCGGGCACGGGCGACATCAGGCCCGGCACCGGCGTCATCGGCCCCGGTGTGAAGCGCACCGTGTTCGGCAGCGGCGTGTTCGACGGCATCAGCTGCCGCGCGAGGAACCCGCTCACGCCGCCGTGCGATTCGACGTAGCCGACCGGATCGCCCATCGCGCGGATGAACTCATCCATGTTCGGGTAGCGCATGTCGGGACGCTTCTCGAGCGCCTTGAGCACGACCTGCTCGACGTGCGGCGACATCATCCGGTACTGCGACGGCGGAATCGGCGCCTGCGTCAGATGCTGGACGAGGATCTCGCCGTAGCCCTCGCCGATGAACGGCACGCGACCGACCATCATCTCGTAGAGCACGACGCCGAGCGCGTAGATATCGGTTCGATGATCGACGGTCGCGCGACCCTCGCACTGCTCCGGTGACATGTACGCGGGCGTGCCAAGCACGAGTCCCGTGCGTGTCTTGTGCGACGACAAGCCGTCGGTGCCCGTCAGCTTCGCGATGCCGAAGTCGAGCAGCTTCACGAAATCGCGCTCGCGACCGCGCTGAATCAGGATGATGTTGTCGGGCTTGAGGTCGCGATGAACGATGCTGTTCTTGTGCGATGCCGATAGCGCGTCGGCGACCTGCAGGCAGATCGTGAGCGCGCGCTCGGGCGCGAGCGGTGACTCGGTGCGAATCACCTGCGATAGCGTCATGCCCGAGAGGTACTCCATAATGAAGTACACGAGCCGATCGCGACCTGTCGGGCTGGTCAGCACGCCGTAGTCGACGATGTCGACGATGTTCGGGTGGCCGATCGCGTTGACGGCCTTCGCCTCGGTGAAGAAGCGGTCGGCGACCTCGGGATTGCTCGCGAACTCCGCGTGCAACACCTTGAGCGCGACCTTCTTGCCAATCGTCGGGTGCTCGGCCAGATAGACCGAGCCCATTCCGCCTTCACCCAGCTTCTGAGTGACCAGATAGTTGCCGACGGTCTGGCCGATGATGTGGTCGGGTGACGCCGCTCCGGCTTGTTCCATTTCCACTCCGCGAGGCATCATGATAGCTCACAAGGCGCTGAAAAGTCGCGGCTACCGGACCCTCGTGTTACTTCGATCATGATGCGCCCTCTCGTGTTGTGGGTGATCGTGGGTGTGCTCGGCTCGACTGGTAGAGCCGACTCCCTTCCCGATGTGAGATCGCAAGCCGCTGTCGTTATCGACGCAGAAACCGGCGCAGAGATCTTTGGCAAGGATGCCGATGAGATCCGCGCCATCGCATCAACCACGAAGATTTTTGTCGCCCTTGCCGTCCGTAAGAAGGGCCTCGACTTGGATGCGTGGACGGAAATCACCCGCGCCGACGTGAAGCACGCGCATGGTGGCTCGCGCACACGTCTCGACATTCGCGAGGTGTTTCGCAACAGAGATTTGCTCCGCGCCATGCTGATGGCATCAGACAACCGCGCACCCTCCGCGCTTGGGCGCGCCGCGGGCTTCGATACCGATGGGCTCGTCGCGGCGATGAATGACATCGCGAAGGATCTCCATTTGAAGCGCACCAAGTTCACCGACGTGACCGGCCTGCGCGGCAACGTGTCGACGGCGCGCGAGATGGCGATCGCACTGCGCGCGGTGCTCGAGGATCCGGTGCTACGCGAGATCATGGGCGACGATTACGAAGTGATCGTTGGCAAAGGAGGTCGGCCAAAAATCGGTTACGGCAACACGAACCAGCCCCTGGTCGTGAAGAAGTACGACGTGATCGGCGGCAAGACCGGCTACACCGCCGCCGCCGGCTACTGCTACGTGACCGGTGCACGCTTTGGCGGACGAGAAGTCGTGATGACATTCCTCGGGGCCAAAGGCAAATTGACTCGGTTTGGCGATTTCAATCGCGTAGCTGCATGGCTCGCGCAGGGAGCGCCCGGGGCGAAGGTCGCGATCGACACGCACACGCGCCGTCCGCCGCTCAAGCTCGACGGCAACGTCGGCGGGCGCGTTATGCTGCGGCCGTGACCTGGTCTCGGCGTGAGGTGCTCGCGTCACTCGGCGTGGCGTCGGCGCAGGCGATCTTGTCGGCGTGCGGCGGCGCGCAAAGGAACGCGCGGCAGATGCCGACGGATGTCGATCCGCAGGTCCGCACGTATTTGCGCGAGGCTGTCGCGAAGCTGCGCGGCGCGGGCTTTGCGAGCGCGCACGTGCTCGCGGTCAGCAGGCATCGCGTCACCGCGGCGATCGACGTGCTCGGCGCGGGTGTCGCGCGCGGCCAATGCGACGGCGCCGTGCTCACGGTGCGCGATCGCGAAGGCATGGTGCGCGAGCACGTGACGAACGACCTTTCGCGCGATGGCATCGCGAGTGCGGTGAAAGTGCTCGCCGGCAACGCGCGTGAGGCAAGCGTCGATTTCGGGCGCGCGCCGGCGGCGCCGCCGATTCCCAATCCCGAGCTGCGGCGTTTGCCCGATGCGCAGTTGCTCGCGCGTGTCGGCGCACTCGCGATGCGCGATCGCGAGGTCTCGAGCCGCGTCGTGTATTCGGCGGCATTGCTCGACATCGATGACGCGACGGTGTGGTCCGTGGCGCCGGGCCGCGACGTCGTCCAGCGCTTGGTTCGCGTGCGGCGGTCGCTGACGCGCGTCGCATGGAACGGCACGCGCCCGATCGTCAGCGAAGCGACGCGCGCGTGGCGCGGCGGCATCGATGAGCAGGATCTGTCGCAAGCCGAGATCGTCGCCGCGAAGGACAACGCACTCCTGCTGATGACGCCGCGCGCGTTCGAAGATCGCGAATATGCCGTCGCGTTCGATCCTGCGGTTGCGGCGAGCATCATCGATGTCGCCGTGCGCTCGCTGCTGACGAGCTCGGCGGCGCGGCGGCCCGAGGTCGCGCGACGGCTCGCAATCGGCGCGAACATCATCGCGCCGCTCGTCACGCTCGTCGATGATCCGACCGCGCCCGGCGCGTACGGCGGATTTCAGTTTGACGACGAGGGCCAACCCGCAGCGGCGCTGACGCTCGTCGATCGCGGCCGCATCGTCGGCCGGCTCGAAGATCAAGGGCGTGGTCGCGGGCGCCGGCCCGGTCACGTCGGTCGCGTCGAGCCGGCGCCGTCACACCTGCGCGTCGCGCCCGGCACGTTCGAAGCAGCCGCTCTCGTCGATGATGGCTTCGTGCTCGAGGGGCCGCTTGGCACCGTCGTCGATCCGGCGAGCGATCGCGTTGTGATCGCGGTCGCGCGTGCGCACGAGCGCGTCGCCGGCAAGCGCACGGGCCGCGTGTTCGCCGATATCGAGCTCGTCGGCGAGCTCGGCAAGCTGTTCGCTTCGATCAACGGGCTCTCGAAGCAAACGCAATCGATCGGGCTGCGCGATGAGCTCGATGGCCAGCCGCGCTGGCGATCGATCGAGACGCCGTGGCTCAAAGGACGCGGCTTGCTGCGCGCGCGCCGGAGGCCGACATGATCGATCGCCGCACGCTCGTCGGCGCACTCGAAGTCAGCCGGCTCGCCGATTGGGTGATCGTCGAGCGCCGGCGCGAGATCGGCAGCGTCGACGAGCGCACGCGCTTGCGACGCACGGAGGCGCGCCAGCTGTGGACGCTCACGGTCCATCACGATTCGCCTGCCGGGCGCGGCTCGGCGCACATCACGGTCGACGCCGTCGACGAGAACGCGGAAGCGGTCGTCGACCAGGTCGCTGCACTCGCGCGCGCATCGATCGGTCCGACCTGGCTGAGCCGGCCGCTTGCCGCGCCCGCGCGCGTTCGCGTCGAGGATCCGGCGCTCGCCAAGCGCGAGCCGCTCGATGCGGCGAGCGAGCTCGTCAAGCGGCTTGTACGGCCGACCGAGGTCGTCGCGACAGCAACGATCACGCGCGACCACGTCTACCTCGATACGCGCGCCGGGCTGCACGCCGAATGGACCGAGACGCTCTACCGCGCGGAGCTCCTCGCGATCGCCGGAGCGCGCAGCGTCGTCCTCAGCCGCGATGCGCGCCATCGTGACGGCCTCGATCTCAGCGCCGCGCTCGTCAATGCGAGCGAGGACCTCAAGCTCCTCGCGCGCGCCGGCGCACCGGTGGCCGGCAAATGCTCGATCGTGCTCGCGAGCGAGGCGTTACTCCACGATGGCATCGGGGTGTGGGCCGCGTTCGTGAGCCAGGCCGATGCCGTCATCGAGCGGCAAGGTCTTACGCGCTATCGCGAGCGCGCGCCGATCATGCCCGGTGCCGATCAGATCAGCGAGCCGCTCACGATCGCGAGCGACGGCGCACTCGACTTCGGCGTGCACTCGGTGCCGATCGGTGACGAGGGCGACGCCGTGCGCCGGTTTCCGCTCGTCGAGCGCGGCGTTGCCGCAGGGCTTGGCCTGTCGCCGCGAGAGGCGGCGCTGCGCGGCCGCGATGCGAACGGTGGCGTGCGCAACCTCGTCGTCGAAGCCGGTAGCTGGTCGGGCACGATCGATGCGAGCATGGGTCGTGTGGTAGAAGTTCGTCGCTTGCGTAGCCTGTCGATCGATCCGTACACAGGTGAGGCGTCGCTCGAGATCGCGCTCGCCGTCGATCACTCGAAGGCGGGCACGCGGCCGTTTGCGGGCGGCTCGCTGCGCATCGATCTGATCGCGGCGCTCGCGCGTGCAAAACGCACCGCGGCCGTGCTCACGCGCGGTGCGTACAAGGGCCCGCAGGCGGTGCTCGTCGAGCGCGCGGAGCTGATCGCGTGACGACCGCCCTCGAGCTTGCCGAGCAGCTGCGCAAGCGCGAGGTGTCGTCTGTCGAGCTCGTGCGGAAAACGCTCGACGAGATTCGCACGCACGATCGCGAGCTCGGCGCATTCGTGGAGGTCGCGGCGCGGCGAGCGCTCATGCAGGCGCGGCGCGCCGATGCGTTGCGTGCGCGTGGCTCGCGTGCGCCGTTTCTCGGCGTGCCGACCGCGATCAAAGATCACGAACCCGTGCGCGGCCTCGGCACGCGCATCGGCTCGCGCGCGTTTCGCTGGCTCGTGTCTCCGATCGATGGCTACGTCGCGCGCGCGTGTCGGCGCGCAGGCTTCGTGATCATCGGCAAGACTTCGTGCTCGGAGCTGACGATCCTGCCGTTCGTGCATTCAGCGCTGCACGCGCCGACGCGCAATCCGCACGATCGCACGCGCTACTCGGGCGGGTCGAGTGGCGGCGCAGCGACTGCCGTCGCGGCGGGCATGCTCCCGATCGCGCCCGGCTCCGATGGCGGCGGCTCGATTCGCATCCCGGCCGCGTTCTGCGGCCTCATCGGCTTCAAGACAGGGCGCGGCGTCGTGCCGAATCCGTACGGCATGCTCGATATCGTCGACATCAGCTCGATCGGCCCACTCGCGCGCACCGTGCGCGACGCCGCCGCGATGACCGATGCGCTCGTCCAGCATCCCGATGGCTCGTTCGTGCGTGCGGTCGACACGGCCGTTGCCTCACCGCTTCGCGTGAAGGTGCTCGTGCAAGCACCGCTGACGAACGTCGACGTCGCGGCCGAGCACGCAGCCGCCGCCGTCGCCGTCGGTCGACGGCTCGAACAACTCGGGCACACCGTCTCCGATGCCGGGCCGCTCGCGAAAGACCTCGACGAGGTGCTGCCGATCATGGCGCGCATGGTCGCGCGCATCCCGCTCTTGCCGGGCATGGTGCGCTTGCTCGAGCCGGCGACGCTGTGGCTGCGCGAGCGGGGCCGCGGCATCACGCGCAGCGACGTGCTCGCGCTCGCCGATCGTCTGACGCGCGAGATCCTCACATGGTTCGGCGATGCCGATATCGTCGTCACGCCAACCGTCGCGCAACCACCGCCGCGCGTCGGCGCGTTCGACGGCCTCGACGGTGAGCGCGTGTTTCGCAGCGCCGCCGGCCTTGGCGCGTTCACGGCACCGTTCAACATCACCGGCCAGCCGGCGATCACGATTCCGTGGGGCACGACCGCGAGCGGCCTGCCCATCGGCGTGCAGCTCGTCGGTCGGCTCGGGTCCGACAAGCTCCTGATCGCACTCGCGGCCCGGCTGACGGGCGAAGCGCGCTAACATGCGCGGGTGACTCCGCTCGTCATTGTCGGTTGTGGTTATGTCGGTACGCGGCTCGCGAAGGCCGCGATCGCAGCTGGTCGTCAGGTGCGCGTGTGCTCGCGCTCGACCGGCCGCTTGCAACCGCTCGTCGCGCTCGGCGTCGAGGTGAAGTTCCTCGATGCGAGCGTACCCAAACATTTCGCGACCGCGCTCGCCGGCCTGCCCGGCGCGACCGTCGTCTATTCGATCCCGCCGATCACCGCGCTACCGCCAGGCCACGCGCTGCGCGCCGCCCTGCAGGGCGCGTACGGCACCGGCGCGAGCTGCTTCATCTACTTCAGCTCGTGTGGCATGTACGGCAACGAGCCCGACGACGAAACGTGGATCGACGAAGAGACGCCGCTCACGCCCGACTCGGCAATGCAGAACGTGCGCAGCGATGAAGTCGAGATCGAGCGCTGCGCGTTCGAGCGGCTGCGCACCGTCGTGCTTCGCCTCGCACCGGTGTACGGGCCCGGCCGCGGCGTGCGAGAGCGCATGCTGAGAGGGCAATATAAGATCCTCGAAGAAGGCCAGCACGCGACCTCGCGCATTCATGTCGACGACGTCGTGCGCGTGGTGTTTGCCGCCGAAGAAAAAGCGCCCACTAAGTCCGTCTTTCTCGTCGCCGACGATGAGCCGACGACGCAAGGTGAGTACGCACGCTGGCTGTCCGCGCGGCTCGGCGTCGAGATGCCGCCGAGTCGACCGATCATCGAGGCGGGCTCGTCGCGCGTCGCGCACCGCAATCGCAAAATTCGCAACACGAAGCTCAAGGAGGTACTTGGCGTGACGCTGCAGTACCCCTCGTATCGTGAAGGCGAAGCTGCGATCGAAGCAGAGACGAGCGGCTAACCGCCGCGCTGCTTACTCACGAGCGCTGCCATGAGCAGCATGGTCAGAGTCGAGTTCTGATTCTGGGTGTTGTTGTGGCCGAGGTCCTTGATGTCGGAAGCGAGCTTCGTTAGCGCGAGCTCGGTCTGCGCGTCGAGCTTCCTCGTCCCGCCGGTGACGACTGTCAATTGTTCGGAATCGAGATCCTGCATGGCTGTTCCTTGTGTTGGTGCAGCCGGATGAAAAGCACGCGACGTGCCACGCGCATCTTGTCTACGAGCGGTTGCACTCCGACGGTGTTTTGCAGCCCGAGGTAGTCAAATCTTGCGCGTATCGTGTACTGCGGTGCGCACGTTACCTGACGTCTCTCGTCGCCACTGACAGGTCGATCTGCCGCCTGCAGTTGATGCTGCGTGTTAGACTTTCGGGCGGGGACATGGACGGCGCTCGTCGAGAAACGCTGGCTGGACGGCTCGTCGACGGCTACGAGCTCCTGCGCATCCTCGCGACTGGCGGCATGGGCGATGTCTACCTCGCGCGTCACGTCAAGCTCGGCGTGCAGCGCGCGATCAAAGTCATCTGCTCGAACCAACGATTCGATCCAAAGGTGGCGGCGCGGTTCGAACGCGAAGCGCGCGTGCTCGCGCGGCTACAGCACAACTCGATCGTGCAGATCGTCGAGCTCGGTCGCCTCGAGGAAGGCTGGCCATATTTCGTGATGGAGTATGTCGAGGGCCCGAGCCTCGATCAGATGCTCGAGAGTCGCGGCATGATGCGCGTCGCCGACGCGCTCCTCGTCCTCGCGCAGATCGCGAATGCACTGGCGTATGCGCACGCAGAAGGCATCGTGCATCGAGATCTGAAGCCCGCGAACGTGCTGCTACGCAACGGCGATCTGCAACAGGTCAAGATCATCGACTTCGGTCTGGCGCACATCATCGACGAAGACATCGTGCGGTTGACCGCCAGAGGCCAGCTGATCGGCTCACCAGCGTACATGGCACCCGAACAAGCGCGGGGCGTGCTCGAGATCACCCCGGCCGCCGATGTCTACGCGCTCGCCGGTGTCGCGTATCTGCTGCTGTCGGGTGACCCACCGTTTACGATTCGAAGGCCGGTGGAGCTGATCTGCGCCCACGCGACGAAGATGCCGCCGCGGCTAAGCGAGCGCCTCGCTGATCTGCCGATGATGCTCGACGATCTCTTGTTTGCGTGTTTGAGCAAGGAACCAGAGCTGCGGCCGCCCGCGGGAAAGCTCGCGTCGCATCTGACGCGCCTCGCGCGCGAAGCTGCAGCGGAAGCGATGCTCGACGAGAGCGCGACGTTGGTCGAGCCGGCACGCGGCGACTGAGTCAGTCGAACCAGTGCATCAGCGCCGACTCGGCGGGCAGCAGCAGCTTCCACGGCTTGGGAAACCAGACCCACCGCTCGTCGACGCGAACGAGGCCGTCGTACGCCATGCCGTACATCCGCCCGAGCTCGACGAACTTCCAACACACCCACGGCACGTCGGGCACGAGGCGATCAATGATCTTTTGATAGCCGCCTGGAAATCGACGGCCGACCGTCGAGCCGAGCTGATCCGACATACAGATCCACGCGAGCACGACGGACTGGCCCGGCTTCGCGCCGATCGGCGGGATGTTCATCCACAGCTTTTCGTAGACGGCGCGTGCGGCGGGCACCGACTTCTCGACGAACACCTTCGCGTAGTCCTCGTCGCGAGGGCGCAACTCGTTCGTGAGCACGATCTGCTCCGCGGCGCGGGTCGGATCGATGAACACCGTCAGCCGTTTGGCAGCGTCATCACGGAGCGCAACTAGATCGCGAGTTTCCATCGGACCGATCGTTTAGACCGTACAATATAATAAGGCAGGCGTGCTCGCCGATCTCGCGTCGCAATCCTCTCTCACGCGGGCGACCACGGTGGCGACCGTCGGTCGCGGCGGCGAGCCCAAGCTGCGCGAGCTGCTCGCCGATGCGAGCCCCTACATCATCGCGGGCGGCAGGATCAGCGAAGTTCGTTTCGCGGCGCTCGAAGCGCTGCAGCACCTCTTTTACGCGACGAAGCGCCGCCCCGATTTCGGTGTCGTTCGCGTGCGCAGGCCGCTCCCAATCGCCGAAGCGACGTGGCGTGCGACGCAGCTCTCGACCGAAGAACGCCGGCGCGTGGCCGAAGCCGTCGAGCACACGTTGCGCACGCAGGTCGCGCCGGCCCCCGAGCACGAGCCCGCGCTGCGCGCGTACGCTCTGCTCCAAGCCCTCGGCCGGATCGAATATCGCGACGACGAGGTCGATCCGCGCACGTACGCGACGGCGTTGCAGGAGGAAGTCCGCATGGCCCAAGTCGCACAGCCGCGACCGCGGCCGCACCTGCGGATCGCGGATCGAGACGATGCGGCGCGCACGTTCGGCTATCTCTATCGCGACGCGCGCGAGGTCTGGGCGCTCGATTTTGCCGAGGGCATCGGGCCGGCTGCCGCGCGCGAGGATGTTGTATTGGTGTTGAGCAAGCTCGCCGATGACGAGCCCGACGTGCTCGGTGCCGTGCGCGCCGGCATCGGTGACGCGTTTGAGGCGGACCTAGTCGCGGATTAGCGAGGTCGCAAGCCGCGGAGCAATGTCGCGACACCGGTCTCGAACGCGTCGTCGATGCCGGGACCGAGGCGAAAGGCGCCGGCAAGCTCCATCGACACGAAGCCGTGGACGAAGGCCGTGAGCACGCGCGCGGCGGTCAACGCGTGCTCGGCGCCGAGCCATGCGGTGAGTCGCTCGAGGACGGGTTTCGTCGCCGCCGCACGGATTGCCACCGCATCGACATCGGGCAGCGACGAGGGCTGAAACATCAGCGCATACGCATGACGGTGCGCCTTCGCAAAGCGGCGATACACGCGCGCCATCGCGGCGAGGTCGCGCTCTGCACGCGCGCTGACGGCCGTACGTTCGAGCGCGCGCTGCAAATCGCCAAACGCCGCGCGTTCGAGCTCGCCGATCAGTGCGCCGCGATGCGCGAATCGCTTGTAGAGCGATGGCGCGCGCACGCCGACGGCATCGGCGACCGCCTGCATCGAGACGCCATCGGGCCCATCGCGCTCGAGGAGCTCGCGCGCGGCGGCGAGGACATCTTCGTGCGATGTCTTCGCGATCGCGGGCATCAGCGCCTGCCGACGAGGCCGAGGTGCGTGTAGCGAAAGCCCGCGGCGTATTTGAGGCCATAGCCGAGCGCGCGATCCATGCCGATGTGCGCAAGCCAGATCAGCGCGTATGGCAGGAGTGCCGGCAACGCAAGCAGGCTCACCATCGCCAACGCGAGCGGACCGACCGTCGAGTGCACGAGGTTGTAGACGATGGCGCCGACGCGGGGACCCTTTAGGTAGCCGAGCAACGACAGGTCGGGAACAAGAAACAAGACCGCGAACACACCACCCGAGAATCCGAGATGGAAGTACGCAACGATCGCCGCGGCCAGGAGCAGCAGACCTTCGAAACGCTGCGTCACGCGCACACCGCCCATCGCCTGCGCACCGCCCATCGCCTGCGCACCGCCCATCGACTGCGCACCGCCCATCGCCTTCGCGCGCGCCGCCCCGTCATCGATATGCGGCGCCGGTGTCGCGTGCGCCGCCCTGTCGTCGATATGCAGGGCCGGTTCCGTCCGCGGGTTCACGACCGATATGCCTCGAGCTGCCATGTCGTCCTCATTTCCAAGGCTATGTTCAATAGCCTTGAAGGCTACTATACGTAGCCTTCGCGGTTCGTCAAGGCCGGCGACGCAACCGCCGCGAATTGCTCCGCTTCCGCCAACAAGGTTGGCGCCCTGCTCTCGCAACTAACTGGATCGTGCGGGCCGCGCGATGGCCAAGGTATTGCTCCGACAGATTGCGTGCATCGCATCATCGCGCTCTCTGTGTGTGTCGTGGTCGGGTGTGGCGATTCGAGCAGCGACGACGATGGGCCCGGCATCACGAGCAAGATCGGCACATTCGAAATTCCGTTCGCAGGCCGCCCTCGACTCGACCTGCTGTTCGTCGTCGACAACTCGTCGGCGATGACGCAGTACCAGAGCCAGCTCGTCGCGAGCTACGCGAAGTTTGCCGACACCCTCGCGACGACTAACGGCGGTCAGCCGGATCTCCAGATCGCCGTCACGACCGGCGATCCGGCGAGCGGGGGCGTGCTGCGTACGGCTGCGAGCGTCAACGGTGCGATCCTGATCGACGGCGTGCGCGACGGCGTGCGCGTGCAGAACTACACGGGCACGCTCGGCACGGCATTGACCGAGCTGCTCGATGCCGGCATCTCCGGCGCGACGAGCCAGGAGCTGCTCGGCGCGATTCCTCGCGCGCTCGACCAGAACCCGACGTTCGTACGCGAATACAGCTATCTCGCGGTCGTCGTGATCGCCGCGAGCGACGATGCCGCGAGCAGCGACGTCATGGCCGTCGCGAACGAGCTGAAGAACCGCCTGAGCGCATCACGGGACTTGATCGTGGTCGGCGTTTACGCGAGGCCGGCGCCGCGCCTCGATTCATTTCTCGCGCAGTTTCCATATCGCAACGCGTACACCGCGATCGACGCGGCAGACCCGAGCGCCGGGCTCGCGGAGCTCACGTACTACAAGACAACACTCGGTGCGCCGTGCCTCGCCTGGGCTCCGCTCGACATCGATCCGGACACGGCGGGTGCGCAGTACGAATGTTCGGTCGTCGAGACCGTCGTCGAACGCGGCGCGGAGACACTGCTACCGCGCTGTGGCAGCGAGCAGCCGTGCTGGGATTTCGTGCCCGATCCGATCAACTGCTTCCTCGGCGATCACCTCCTTCTTCGCGTGGACCGCGCGGAGGCGGGAGCCCCGTACGAGGCGTCGATCGTCAAAGGCGAGTGCCTGATCGAGTGACGTGCGATACTCGGCGGGCATGAGTCTCGCAGTCATCGGCGATCACGCGTCGTATGAGTTCCGCTGGCGCACCTGGGCCCTGTTGCGCGATGTCATCGTCGCAAACCTCGACGAGAAAGAGTTTTCAGCGTTCTGCTCCCTCGGTGATGCGATCGTCAAAGGCTCGTTGCACGTCGACGCGAAGGCGCTCGCCACCGATATCGCGCGAATTCGCGAATGGCTCGTCGGCCGCTCGTTCGACGAGCTCGTGCTCGGCGCGCGCACGTCCTCGCTGCTTCATTTCACGGACATGGCGACGGAGCGCCGTCAGCTGACGTTTACCGAAATCGACCGCATCCGACCGGTCGCCGACTCGAAGGACCTCGCGGAGTACTTCGCGACGATGCTCGATTCACTCGACCGCGTGTGCTCGCACCCGACCGCCGACGGAACCATCGAAGTCGTCGACGGTTAGCGTCACGCCGCAGCTTTCATCAGCTCATCCCCGAGGCGGCGAAAGTGCCACGCCTGCACGAGCTGGCGCGCCTGCACATTCGATAGGTCGGCGCGCATCTTTGCGATGAACATGCAGGGGATCACGGTCATCGACAGGTTCGCCGCGAATAAGAGCCCGATCGTGCCCGCCTGCGGCAGCGCGATCATCTGCGGCAAGACGATCCATCGGCCGGCATCGAACGCGTAGGAGCGCGGAATCACGTCGAGCAGCTCGAGCACGGTCGGCACTGTCAGTGCCAGCGCGGCGACGAGCAGCGCGAGCTGACGGAACCAATGCGATGGATGCGCCTGCAACACGATCGCGTAGCTCGCGACGAGCGTCGGCATCATGATCAACGGACCGAACACGCGGCTGATCGCGATCGCACCGAGCAGCATGAAGATCATCACCGCGATCTGCAGGCCGTAGCCGATGTGGCGCCGGCTCGCCGCGTAGAACGCCGTCGCACTCGCCGCAGCGGCAGGAAACGCGATGTAGAAGACATCCCACCAGCTGCGGATGCCGATCGCGAACAGCACGGGCACGAACAAGAACCACGCGAGCATCGCGGGCCCGGAGTAATGCGCGTAGGTGTGAATGATGCGCTCGGTCTGTTCGCGCAGCTGCTCGCGCACTGTCGGCGGGATGATCTTCGGCGGCGTCGTCATGACCTCGCCGAGCAGCGCGACGTGCTCGGGCGCCGGATTGAACGCGAGCGCCTTTGCGAGCTCGCGCATCGCGGTGCCGCGCTCGGCTTCGCCATCGGCATCTTCGAGATCCGCACGCGCGAGTGCGGTCTTCGCGGTACGCGCGTGAGCGGCGGCGAGCTCGCGCCGCCGCTCGAGCTCGCGATCGCCTTCGAGGTAACGCACGACGGCCTGTTGCAGCGCGCGCGCCGATGGGTACCGCATCGTCGGATCTGCCGCGGTCGCCTTCACGCAGATCGTTTCGAGCTCGGGCGCGATCGCGCGGTCGGGCGTACGCACCGATGGCCGCGCATCACCCGGCACGAACGGTGCCCGCGGATCGCGTAGCAGCACGAGCGTGAGCAGCTCGAACAAGATCGCGCCGAGCGAATAGACATCCGCTTCGGGCCCGACCTCCGGATCATTCATCTGCTCCGGCGCCATGTAGAGCGGCGTGCCCATGATCTCGCCGGGCGTCGAGAGCCGACCCTCGGGCTCTTCCGCGATCTGCGAAACATTGACGAGTCGCGCGAGGCCCCAATCGAGCACGTAGACCTCGCCGAAATCGCCGAGCATCAGGTTCGCCGGTTTGAGGTCGCGATGGATCACGCCACGCGTGTGCGCGTAATCGACGGCGAGACACACGGTCGCGAACGCCGACAACAGCTCGTGCTGCGTGAAGCGCTGCTTCGCTGTCGCATCGCCGGCGCGCAGCTCCTCGAGGATCGCGTGTAACGTCTTGCCCATCACGCGGCGCATCGTGAAGAACGTCGTCCCATCGGGCCTGCGATCGATATCGTAGACCGGCACGATCGATGGATGCTCGAGCTGGCCTTGCACGCGCGCCTCGCGCAAGAAGCGCGCGCGCTCCTCGGGCGCGAGCGTGCGCTCGCTGCGCAGCTCCTTGACGGCGACATCGCGGCCGATGCGTTCGTCGCGCGCGAGCAGCACCTTGCCCATTCCGCCGACGCCGAGGATCGAGCCCTCGGTGTAGCGCGGCAGTGTCAGATCGACGCTGGTCTCGTCGCCTGCGATCGGCTGCGCGGTCGTCGCCCAAGCGGAGGTTTGGGTTAGGCTCGCGTAGGTCGGAAAGCTCGGCAACGTCGGGGAGTCGCCCATGCCCGATGCTACGGCTAAATTGATTAAATACGTACGTCATGCTGCTCGCGCAGATCAGCGATCTCCACATCACGCGCCCCGGCCGGCTCGTCGCCGGCAAGGTCGACACGTCGGCGTATCTGAGGCGCGCGATCGCGAGGCTCAATGCGTTCACGCCGCGGATCGACGCCGTCGTCATCACGGGCGACCTCGTCGATCGTGGTGAGCGCGAAGAATACGAGGCGTTGCGCGAGATGCTGGCCGAGCTCGCAGCGCCCGCGCATCTGCTGATCGGCAATCACGACGAGCGCGCTGCGTTTCGCAGCGCTTTCGGCGGCAACGGCGCTTTCGTGCAGTACGCGATCGACGTCGGCGCGCTGCGCTTGCTCGCGCTCGACACCGTCGATGCCGGGCGGCCGGGCGGGCGATTGTGCGGGGAGCGCCGCGCATGGCTGGCCGCGGAGCTCGCACGCGCGAGCGGCCCGATCATCATCGCGATGCACCATCCGCCGTTCGATACCGGCATCGGGTTCATGGATCGATGCCGGCTCGATCGCGACGACGGCATGCGCCTCGACGAACTGCTACGGAAACACAGCAACGTCGAACGCGTCATCTGCGGCCACGTTCACCGCAGCGTCACGGCGCGCTTCGGCGGCACCGTCGCAGCGATCGCGCCCTCGTGCGCGCATCAAGTCACACTCGCGCTCGATCCCGATGCCCGCGACAGCTTCGTATTCGAGCCGCCCGCGTTCGTGCTGCATCGCTGGGATGGCGCACTGGCGTCGCACGTCGTGCCGATCGAGCCCGGCGATGGCCCGCACGAGTTCTAACGGCATTGAAAGCCGATATACAGCGCGTCGTTGTCATCGACGTCGCCGTCGGGATTGAGCCCGAACATCACGATCGATTGCCCGCCGAGAGTGAAGCTCGTGCACGTATCGTCGCCGCCCGCGCCAACATCGCAGCCGCCGACGCGAACGCGTCCCCACTTCGTCGGTGGGCCGCCACAGCCACTACAGCCGTCGCGCCAGCCGTATGTGATCGAGCAATGCTCGGAGAAGTACTGCACCGCGAGCGGCGCGAGGCTCTCGCACTCGAAACCGCTGCTCGTCGTCGCGACGACGAATTGCCCCGCCGGGCAGCCCATCGTTTGCATGCTCGTCACCGGTGCGGGCGTCGAGCAGCGCAGACCGATGTGCAGCTTGTCGTTGCCATCGACATCGCCGTCGGTGTTGAGCCCGAACAGCGTGACGTTCTCGGTGCCAAGCATCGCCGTCGAGCACGTGTTGTCACCGCCGGCGCCATTCATGCAGTTGGGACCCGCGGAGAATCCCCACTTCGCGGGCTGGGTCTGGCAGCCATCGCAGCTGTCTTGCCAGCCGACATATAGCGAGCAGTTTGCATGGATGTATTCGACGAGCGCGACAGCAACCGGCGCGCACGTCCACGTCGAGCCGACCTTGCCATCGATGAACTCGCCGGCTTTGCACGGCGCGGTCGACACCGTCGATGGCGCCGTCGCGGCACAGTGGAGCGCCGAATAAAGCTTATCGTTGCCATCGACGTCGCCATCGGGATCGAGGCCGAACAGCGTCACGGATTGGCCGCCGAGATTGTGCGTCGAACACGTGTTGTTCGCGCCCGCGCCGTTCACGCACGAATCGCCGCCGACGCGGCCCCACTTCGCGGGCGGCGTGGTGCAGCCGTCGCAGCCGTCGCGCCAGCCGTAATACACGCTGCAGCTCGTATCGAGCGCGCCTTGCAGTGCGGGTGCAGCTGCGGCGCACGCCACTTCGCCGGTTTGAGCGATCTGCGTCGCGAGCTGGCCCGCCGCGCACCGCGTTGCGCTGCCGCTGCCACCGCCGTCGCCGCCTCCAGGCGGAGCATCGATGCCGGTGCCCGGTTGCGCGTTCGCACAAGCGGAGAGCACGGCGGCGAGCGCGACCCGTTTCACATCCCCAGCGTATCGCAACTCAGCGCTCATCCGCGCCGAGATCCGGCGTGGTCCCTCGCGCATCGCCGTCGATGTCGTTCGCGACATCTGCGAGCGGCAAGCCCTGATCGAGTGCGCCGCTCGCGCTGTCCTGGAGATGAAGGTCGCCGCGCGTCGCATCGACGAACTGCGCCAGCGCCGGCATCAGCTGGACCTTGCCGACGGCGCCGCGGCCGCCATCGCGCGCGACAACATTCGTCGCGATCGAATTGTCGATCGTGACGAGCGAATTCGCGAACCGATACTCGATCGCATTGCCGCTCGCCGCGCCGGTGACGACGACTGTATCGGCGAGGACCTTTGCTCCCATCGCTTGCTCGAGACAGATGCCGCAATCGAACGCGGCGACATCCGCGTAAACGAAGTTGTTGCGAATGATGCCGTCGTAGTTGCCAGCGTAGCTGCCGACTTTATCGCCGGCGTGCGGGCTATCCGCATACGGCCGCTCGATGAGACCCGTTCCATCGCCAAGGCCCAGGCCAATGCCGCGCGCGTTGTTGACGAGCACGTTCTGCTCGATGATCTGATCGCGACCCGTCTGCCAGAAATGGATCGCGTGCTCGGCGAGCGACGCGACATCGCAATAGATGCCTTCGAAGCGATTGCGCCGCACGAGCCAGCCGCGCGCGGCATGCGCATCGATGCCGCCGGTGTAACAGGGATAGCTCGCGTTATCTGGATTCGCTGGGACGTACGCGCGCCCCGCGGTCGTCATCGTGAATGTCGAGCACGCGACCGTCACGTCGTCGACGAAGTGCGCCGTCGCGAACTCCGCGTTCGATTTATCGGTGTTCGATTTGACGAATTGCTGCCCGCCGTCGACGAGCACGAGCCCGTACAGCACATCACCGTGGAGATCGGCCCCAGCGCCCGGATACAGATGGACGAGATGATCGCGCGCGTTCGCGATCGTCACATGCGCGATCGTGACGTTCGAAGCGCTGATCTGCACGATCTCAGCCGGGACGTGCGCGCCGCCATCGATGATCACCTTGCTCGCGTCGCGCGAAGCCGAGATCAACGTGACGCCAGGCTTGCTGAAGTTCATCACGACGCCTGCCGTCACGTTGTAGGTGCCGTCGGCGAGGCGAATCACGTCACCCGATTGCACGCCGAGCACGATCGAGCCGAGCTGATCCGCTTGCGCCGGCGTGACATCGATAATGTTGCCGGCGGGCATCTGCATTGGCTCGCATGCGGTCGCGCCGATCGCCGGCGCATCGACGACGACGGCCGCATCGCCCTTCGCGCCATCATCGCCGCATGCGGCAAGCACGATGACGAATAAGCAGCGCATCGCCGCATGATCGCACGGAGCCGCCCTTTCGGGCAGGACAACGCGCACAGCGATCTGTGTAGGCTCGGCGCATGACGCTAGAAATCTTCTGGGCATCGGGAAGCCCGTTTTCATGGCGCGTGTTGCTCGCCGCCGAGCTCAAGCGCATCCCGTACGAAGCAAAGCTCCTCGAGCTGACGAAGGGCCAAGGCAGGACGCCCGACTACCTCGCGCTGAGCCCGCGCGGCAAAGTGCCGGCGATTCGCGACGGCGAGTTCGTGCTCGCGGAATCGCTCGCGATCCTCGCGTACCTCGATCGCAAGCATCCCGAGCCGCCGCTGTTCGGTCGCACGCCCGAGGAGACCGGCCGGATCTGGGCGGCGATCGCGGATTTCGAATCGTACATGCGCGAGCCGCTCACGCTCGTGAACCGCTGGCTCTTCGGCGACAAGCCGCGCACGCAAGAAGTCGACGACGCGCACGCAAAGGTGCTCGCCGAGATCAAGCGCTTCGAGGCGCGCGTCCCAGATCGCACGTGGCTCGTCGGCGATGCACCGAGCGCGGCCGACGTCGTCTGGTTTCCGGCGATGCGCACGATCGTGCGCGCCGGCGTGCGTGCAGAAGCGCGTGCACGCGAGCTCGATCTGTTTCCGTTCACCGAGCGCTATCCGGCGATCGGCCGCTTCATCGCGAGCGTCGAGGCGCTACCGGGATACGACAAGACATTCCCGCCGCACTGGCGCTGAGGCACCGATAGCGAGCGAGCATGTCGGGGCCTGCCTCGGCCGCGACTGCGATCGCGATTGCGCGCGCTGCATGCTGGGCGGCTTCGTCGCGCCGCTTCAACACGAGCTCGATCTGCGCCGCACGGGCGAATAGCTCGGCGGAGAGAAGATCGACGCCGGCGGTTGCGAGCGCGCGAGCCGTCAGCTCGCTCGCTCGCGGCTCGTCACCGAGCTGCGCCCACACGACCGCGAGGTCGAGTGCGAGGTCAGCGCTCGGTTCGGTGGTGCGCGCATCGACATCGCGCGCGAGCGCGCGCGCTCGTTCGCGTGCGCCCGTCGCAAGCGCGATACGCGCGCTCAGCACATCGAGTGCGGCGCGGTCCGCGGCGGCCAGCTCGCGCTTGCCTATCGCGGTGACAAGCTCGTTCGCGCGCGCGTGTGCGCCGGCGAGGTTGAGGCAATATGCGCGGTACATCTCGATATCGGTGCGAGCGATCGCCGCGAGGTGATCGGCACATGCGCGCGGATCACCGCTGCGCTCGGCCATGATCGCTTCGCTGAAGCGCGCCTGGATCACGCCGAGGTTGTCGCGTCCCCACGCGCGCTCGAGGCCCGGAATTGCCGCCGCGAAGCTCGTGCGCGCGATCGCGTGCTCACCCGCGTCGACCGCGAGCGAGCCGCGCTCGGCAAGCTGTGCGAGCGTGATCGGATTCTCGGCACCGTAGGCCGCGCGGCGAAGCGCGACCACGCGATCGGTGATCCGGCGCGCCTCGGCATGACCGGTCGCGGTCTTGGAGTCGCGCGCGATAAGCGCCAGTACCATCAGCGTACTACTCAGCGATACGTGATCGCGGCCGCGCACGCGCTCCTTGATCGCGATCGCGCGTGCGGCGAACGCGCGCGCCTCGTCGTCCTTATCGACGTAGTGCAGGATCAGCCCGAGCAACGAGAGCGTCTCGCTGACGTCGACGTGATCGGGGCCCAGTGTCGTCTCGGCGAGCTTGACGGCTTCGCGCGCGATCGGCTCGGCCTCCGCAGGCCGGCGTTGCTCGTACATCGAGTTCGCGAGATCGCGCAGCGCGACGATACGAAACCAGCGCTCGGGGCCTGTCGATGGCATCGTCGCGACCGCGCTGCGCAGCAGACGCTCACTCACGGCCAAGTCGCCGCGCGACGCTGCGAGTGCCGCCTCGGCGACGAGCGCGCGATTCTCGAGATCCGTCCGATTACCAAGTCGCTGCACGACCGCGCGTGCCCGATGTAACAGCTCGAGCCCAGCATCAGCCTTCTGCTGCAGTGACCCGACGAGCGACGCATGCCCGATCAGGACGCGCGCACGCAGGTCATCATTACCGGCCGCCTCCGCCGCGAGCTCGGCCTCGGCGAACCGCATGCTCGCGCGATCGAGCTGGAGATCGTCAGCGAGTGCTTCGGCGGCCACCAGCCGCGCCTCTGCAACGAGCTCGTGATCGCGAAGCTCGACGCCGAGTGCGATCAGCGGCTCGACGGTGTCGACCGTCTTGCTCGCCTGGCCAAGCGTGCGCAACGGACGCGCACGCGCAAGCTCGAGACGCGCCGCGATCGCGCGCGGATCGGTTGGAGCCGTGCGTGCGCCGACGCGCGTCGCCGCGCAATCGTCGATCGCAGGCAGTATAGCGACTGCTTCGCCACCGCGTGCGAGTGTCGCGCGATCTGCGCTCGCGAGCCGCGCGAGCAGCGATTCGACCGCCGCAAGTCGTTCGCGCAGACACAACGTGCGGCGATCGAGCATGGCCGCGGACTGCTCGCCGCGCACGTATGTCGCGCGGCAGCTGTCGCCGTGCATCGCGGTCAGGCTCGCCGACACCTCGTCGATGCCTCGCGCGACAACCCTGCCAGTCTCGCTCATGCCGGCCGCGCGATATGCCGCCGCGAGCCGCATGACGGCCGGCGGATTCCACACGCCGGCGACGACATCGCGCGAGCGCGCGCATGGATCAACATCGTCGGCGGATCGCGCGATCACAAACGCGGCTGCCGGTACGGCGACCGCAACAGCTGCAGCGGCCAGCCATGCGCGGCGCGGGCGCACCAGTCGTTCGAGCTCGCTCGCGACGTTGGCCATCGATGGATGGCGGCGCTGCGGATCGCGTTCGAGACCACGTGCGACAAGATTCTGAAGCGCGCGCGGACCAGATGGCTTTGCGCCCGATACGGGACGTCGCCCGGTCAGGACCTCGTAGAAACAAACGAAGAAGCTCCACTGATCGGTGCGCTCGTCGGCGCTCACACCGGCGCGCTGCTCTGGCGCCATATACGCCGGAGTTCCGGCGGCGCCGTGCGGCCGTCCCTGCAGTGCCGCGAGCCCGAGATCCGCGACTCGCGCGCGTCCCTTAGCGTCGAACAAGATATTCTCCGGTTTGACATCACGATGGACGAGGCCCGCCGCATGGATCGCAGCGAGGCCGCGCGCCACATCGCGCATCACGGACGCGACCGCGCGCCACGACTGCGGCGTAGCGAGCCACGCGCGCAACGTGCCGCCGGCGAGATACTCCATCGAGATCGCGACCTGGTCGTCGACCTCATCGATTCCATACACCGTGACGAGATTGTCGTGCTGCACGCGCGCCATCGCGCGCGCTTCGTCGACGAGCCTGCCGCCCGGCGCGTGCAAGACCTTGAGCGCGACATGGCGATCGAGCCGCGAATCGCGTGCGAAGTACACGACGCCCATCGCGCCGACACCGAGCACGCGCTCGATGGCGAAGCGACCGATTCGCTCCGGCACCGCCGACTCCGTGCCGCGTGCGAGCTCTGCAACGATCTCGCGACACGCGTGACATGCGTCGAGGTGCTCGGCGAGCTGGTCGAGCCGCTGCTCTGTCACGGCGTCGAGCAGTGCGTGCTCGCTCGGGCAGGTCATGCTGATAGCATAGACAGCGATGGCCAATCGTGCCGAGCTCGAGCACCATCTCGCGCAGGTTCGCGAGACAGCTCGCGCGCGCTGGCCCGGTCTCGACCTCGACCTCGACCTGTTCGCCGCGTACGCCGTCGCTCGCTACCCAGAAGGCCTCGCGCTCGCGCGCTGGTGCACAGAA
>Ga0070698_100001531_pt1 | contig 25679 bp, 21 predicted proteins | sample KBSK1502metaG_FD_65477 | JGI IMG/M metagenome (GOLD analysis project Ga0070698, IMG submission 65477) | Corn, switchgrass and miscanthus rhizosphere microbial communities from Kellogg Biological Station, Michigan, USA - KBS K1-50-2 metaG | ecosystem: Host-associated > Plants > Roots >... | reverse complement strand
TCGCTGGCTGGCCCGGTCTGGCTGGCCGCCCCGGCGGGCTGGTCGCTGGCTGGCCCGGTCTGGCTGGCCGCCCCGGCGGGCTGGTCGCTGGCTGGCCCGGTCTGGCTGGCCGCCCCGGCGAGCTTGTCGCTCATCGCGGCATCCAGTCCGCGACTGGCTCAGTCGCCTGCGCTGGCGCGGGAACACCGGACGGGCCTCCGCCTGCGGCCGTTATCGCGGGGAGCATGAGTTCGAACTTACTGCCCGCCCCCTTTGCGCTGTGCACCCGGACCTCGCCGCGGTGCCCGCGCACTATCGAGCGGACGAGCGCCAGGCCAAGCCCGGCGCCGCCGGGCGTGCCGATATTAGACCCGGTCCTGAACCGGTCGAAGATGTGCGCGAGCTCGTCCTCCGGGATGCCCGCACCGCCGTCTTCAATGACTATCCGCGCGACTGCCGTCTTGTCACCCTGGCAGACCGACAGCCTGATCAGGTCATCCGGGCCGGTGTGCTGAACGGCATTCTCAACCAGCGCATCCACGGCCAGTCCGAGGCGTGCCCGGTCGGCTCGGACCGGGCCGGCTGCAAGCTGCCCAAGCTGCCAGTCCCGCTGTGCGGTCGGCTGCCAGCGGCCGAACGCCTCGCCGATGAACTCGTCGAGCGCAACCGGCTCGGGACGCAGGAAGTCCGGGTTCTCGGCCGCGGCGATGATCAGCAGCCGCTCGCCGAGGATCCTGAGCCTGGTCAGCTCGCCGGCCACCACGTGACTGTCACGCTTCTCCTGGCCAGCCAGTTCGCCCGCCAGCAGCTCGGCATGCCCGAGTGCGATCGTGCCTGGTGTCCTGAGCTGATCCGAGGCATCCTGCAGGAATCTGCGCTGCGTCGCGAGCAACCGGGCATTCTGCTCGCGGACCCGGGCGCGCCCGGAGTCGGCGGCGAGCCGGCCGCGCGCGTGCCACACCATCGCCCAGAACATGGCGGCCATCAGCGGGACTTCGGTCAGCTGGCCGGCTGACCCGGTATGACGCAATACGTCGGCGCCGGTGGCGGCAAACGTGCCGAGGCTGACCGCGGCGAGCACGCACAGGGTCTGCCTGGCCGGCCAGATGCGGAAGCCGTAGAGTAGCGTGACGCTGATCCAGATCAGCTGGAAGGGGATCGTCTCCCAGCGCTGGAAGATCACGATAGCCGCCAGGTTGAGCAGCGAGAACGCCACCCAGGCCAGGTCGAGCCAGACCGGCCAGAAGGGCCATCGGTCGCTGGGCCGCAGGCCGGCGATGATCGCCGTCGCCCCGGCCTGCCGCCCCGGCCGCCATCCGGCAGGCCAGCCGCGCAGCCCGGGGAAGGCGATCCCGTTAGAAAGCGGCCAGCTGATAGCCCTCACCACGCACCGTTTTTATCAGTTCGAACCCGAGCTTGGAGCGCAGCCGCCGCACGCAGACGTCGACGACGTTCGAGCCCGGGTCGAATTCGAGTCCCCACACCGAGGCCAGTAGCTCGCCCTTGGGCACGGACCGGCCTGGATGTTCCATCAGCTCCCTGAGCAGCAAGAACTCCAGGCGCGTCAGGGGCACAGGGCCGGTGCCGATGTTAGCTTGCAGCCGCCCTACGTCCAGGACCAGCTCGCCCGCCCTGATCATCTCGCCCGGCTGATGACCTTCGGCACGCAGCCGGGCGCGGACTCTGGCCAGCAGCTCGGCCAGCGAGAACGGCTTGGTCAGGTAGTCCTGCGCACCAAGCTCGAGGCAGGCGACCTTGGTAGCCACGTCGTGCAGGCAGGACAGCACGAGGATCGCCTGCTCTGGCTGCCGGCGCAGGATCTCGGTGAGCACTACCCGCCCGTCCATGCCCGGCATGATCAGATCGAGGATGACCAGGCCGTAGCCGCACCCGGCGACCTGCTGGAGTGCCTCGGCGCCGTCTCCGGCGAAATCGATTGCATATCCGGCGGCGAACAGCGCTCGGCTGACGAAGTCACGGATTCTCGGCTCGTCGTCAACGAGCAGGATGCGTGATCCGGCTGAGCGATTGGCCGGCTGATCTTTGATCATCGCGGGCACTTCACTTCGCGTTGGCCACGTCAGCGGGGTGTGGCTACCGAATCCGCCGCTCTGCGCGCCGTAGGGCGCTCAGCAGAGGATGTACTCCATTAGCCACCCCAGGTCAAGCATGAGAGCCCCATGCAAGCCGTTGCATCGCATGGAAGCAAGCAACAACTGCCCGGTCAGCGGCAAGTTTATTACTATTTGAATGCGGGCAGACACTCGGCGCAACCAAAACGCCGGTTGCCGGTCAGGTACGGCCGAGGCCGTACCGCGCCGCCGGACCATGACAATTTCGTCATTCACGACTCAGGTCATTGCCGGTCCCCGGCGGTGATCGCAAGATCGGACACGTCTAAACCTTCAGGTTCAGCGGCCGCGCGGGGCGCGCGGCCCGCTTATGGTGCTCGCCCGCGAAGAAGCGAGGTGGTGGCTGGTGTCTCTGCCGGTCCGTGTCGCGACCCTGCTGGTGGCGTTCCTCGCTGTCGTCGCGGGCGCGGTGTTCATCGTCATTCACTACCTGCTCGGAGTCGGCGGCCCGCCGGTGGTGAACTACACCTCCGCTGCCTCGGGCGGACAGGTCAACGTCGTCCTGCAGGAAGACGCGCAGAACACCGTGTCAAGCAGGCCGGACTGGGTCAGCTACTTCGTGCAGGACCCGCAGACGAAGAAGTGGGTGCACACCACATTGTTCAAGGTGCCCGCCAACACCAGGGTGAACATGACGATCCTCGGCTACGACGGCTGCACCCCGCTGCGGAACAACTACTTCTCCCAGGTCGAGGGGACGATCGGCAACACCGTGAGCCTCCAGCAGTTCAAGGACACCGGCAAGCCACTCGGGTCGGCGCGGAACGTGTCCGTCATCAACTCGTGGTCGCACTGCAATGTCGGGCACACGTTTGCGATCCCGGGACTGCACCTGTTCGTGCCGGTCGCCTCGCCCGGCGCGCAGCTGTCGGCCAACAGCCTGTGCGGCGTCTCGCCGTGCACCTCCGGCCCGTACAGCCTGGAGAAGTTCAGCTTCATGACGCCGAAGTCAGGCGGCGAGTTCCGGTGGCAGTGCTTCATCCCCTGCGGCGGCGGATTCCTCGACGGTAACGGTGGTCCCATGCAGACGATCGGCTACATGACCGGCTTCATGACGGTGGCCTCCTGATGGCCGCGCAGCAGGCGGCGCCCGCCCCTGCCGAGCCCAGGCACGGGCGGAGGATCTTCCTGATCTGGCTGGTCCTGGCGCTGGCCGCCGACCTCGTCATCTGGTTCGTGTGGGCCCCGCACATGCCGCCTGGCGACATGACCGACTCGGCGCGCCACCAGCAGTTCGACATCGCGGTGCTGGCCGTGACGGGCGCGCCGGTCATGGTGGCCGTCTGGGTCTACTTCGGCTACGCGCTGGTCGTATGGCGGAGCCGGCCAGGCGACGAGGAGGACGGGCCGCCGATCCATGGGCACACCAGGATCCAGCTTGCCTGGATCGTCGGCACCACGGTGATCGTGCTGTTCGCGTTCGTCTTCGGCACCGTGGAGCTGGTCGGCCCGGCGGGCGCCGGAGCCGGCGAAGGCCCGGCGCCGATCTGGAAGATCAGCGGGATAACGACGGCGGCGTGGACGCCGGGCACCAAGGACATCCTGCAGGTGCAGGTGATCGGCCAGGAGTGGTGGTGGATCTACCGCTACCCGCAGTTCGGCGGCTTCGAGTCGACCCAGCTCTACCTGCCGAAGGATACCCCGCTGGAGTTCCACGTCACCTCGCTCGATGTCATCCACAGCTTCTGGGCCTACCGGCTTGGCGTGAAGGCGGACGCCAACCCGGGCGTGGACAACGTCGCCTACACGAGGCCGGAGCAGCTTGGCGGTTTCACCGTCCGCTGCAACGAGCTCTGCGGCCTGTGGCACGGCGCGATGTTCAACTCCGGCGCGGTGGTCACCCAGGCCGCGTTCCAGAAATGGGCGACGGCCGTGCTGGCCAAGGAGCAGCAGGACGGCCTGATCGCCGCCATGCCCCCCTACGCCCTGACCTATGACCCCACCGTGATCCCGCAGCTCGGCAAGGACGTGGTCCAGGTGACCGGCATCACCGGGGGCAATGGCTACTACTACTCCGGCAAGCAGGCAGGGACGCCCGGACCTCCGGTGTCGCCGTGATGCCGCGCATGCCGCGGACCACGGCCGAGGGGCCGGCCGCCGTTTCGATGATTGAAGATGAAGAGGTGACCGGATGGCCATCGAGATTCAGCCGGGCGCAGACAGAATCCAGCCTGTCGGCGGGGGTCCGGAGTCTGCCCGGCCGTGGTGGCTGAGGCCGGCCTTCCATACCGGCCTGGCCCTGGCGGTGATCGGCTACTTCTTCGGTCACTGGCTAGGCAACTTCCTGGCCAGCGGCTACCCGCAGAACGGGCTCTCGGACAACAATGACGTGCCGATCGTGCTCGGCTACGCGTTCGCGGTGGTCGGCTGGGTGGCCGGTCTCGGGACGTTCAATGACCTGGGCCGGCTGATTGCCGGCAAGCCGATGCAGGACGTGGAACACGCTCCGGCTGGCGGGCTCGCCAAGTACTTCAGGTTCACCCTGGACCACAAGGTTGTCGGCATCCAGTACCTGTTCGGGATGATCACCTACTTCCTCACCGGCGGCCTGTTCGCGATGGCGATCAGGTCCGAGCTCCTCTCGCCGTCCTTCCACCTGCTGAGCCCGAGCACCTACGTGATGGTGGTGGGCGAGCACGGCACGATGATGATGATGATGATGACGTCCATCATCCTCGGGCCGTTCGGCAACTACCTCGTGCCGATCATGATCGGCTCCAAGCGGGTGGCCTTCCCGAGGCTTGAGGCACTGTCGTTCTGGCTCACGCCGGCCGCGTACATCATCCTGCTGTCCGGGCTGCTGTTCGGCGGGTTCCCGTTCGGCTGGACCGGATACGCGCCGCTGAGCATCCAGGCGGGACAGGGCGCGGACGCCTACTACTTCGCGTTCGGCCTGATGGGGATCTCCGTCATCCTGGCCGGCTTCAACATCATCGTGACGATCGTCAACTACCGGGCGCCTGGGATGCGCTGGAGCCGGCTGCCCATGTTCGTGTGGGCGATGTTCACGGTGTCGTTCCTCATGGTGCTCGCCGCGCCGGTGCTGGTCGGCGGGGCCTACATGACGCTGATGGACCGCACCTTCCAGACCGCGTTCTTCGCCAACACCCTCGGCGGCAGCAGTTACTTGTGGCAGAACCTGTTCTGGTTCTTCGGCCATCCGGAGGTGTACATCCTGGCGCTGCCCGGCTTCGGCATCGTGTTGGAGATCATCCCCGTGTTCTGCCGCAAGCCGCTGTTCGGCTATAAGACGGCCGCCGCCGGGATGATCGGAGTGACCCTGCTCAGCTTCTTCGTCTGGCAGCACCACCTGTTCGACAGCGGGATCAACCCCGACATGCGGCCGCTGTTCATGCTGACCACCGAGCTGATCTCGATCCCGACCGGCTTTATCTTCCTGGTGGCCATGGGGACCTTCTGGAAGGCGAAGATCAGGTTCAGCATCCCGATGCTGTTCGCGCTCGCGTTCTACTTCAACTTCCTGATCGGCGGCATCTCCGGGGTCTTCCTGTCCGACGTGCCGGCCGACACCACCGAGCACGGCAGCTTCTTCGTGATGGCCCACTTCCACTACACGATCATGGGCGGGCTGATCTTCGCCTTCATGGCAGGCATCTACTACTGGCTGCCGAAGATGACCGGGATCAAGCTGAACGAGAGGCTCGGCAAGATCCACTTCTGGACCATGTTCATCTTCTTCAACTCCACCTTCCTGCCCCTGTTCGCGCTGGGGCTGATGGGCATGCCGCGGCGGGTGTTCGAGTACGCGCGGAACCTGGAGACGCTCAACGACTGGGTCTCGATCTCCGCCTTCTGCCTGGGCGGATCCATCCTGATCTTCCTGATCAACGTCGTCATGTCGACGTTGATCTGGCGGGAGCGCGAGACCGGCAACCCGTGGCGGTCCCGCGGCCTGGAGTGGCAGGTCCCCTCTCCGGTGCCGCCATCGAACTTCGACGTGGTCCCGGTGGTGCTATCCGGCCCGTATGAGTACGGGGTGAAGGACGCCCCGCCAGTCGCGGACCTGAACCCGCCGGCCGGTGTCATCAGCGGCGCCCTCGCGGGCGCGGGATCGGAGGCTTAGCCATGGCCGAGACGACCGCGCCGCCGCCGGCCGGGGCCGGCCGCGAGGCCGAGGAGGCCGCCTTCTATCACGAGGCGGCGCTCAACGCCACCTGGACGGGCTCGCGCCTGGCCCTGGGCGCACTGTCGTTCCTGTTCGGCGCGTTCGCGTTTGCCTACTTCTACCTCCGAGCCGTCGACTCTGGCGGTCGCTGGCACGGCTCCGGCTACCACCCGCCCTCGATCCTGACGGGCACGTTCATCATGTTCATGGTGGTGCTCAGCGCCGGCCTGCAGTACTCCGGGCTGCAGCGGATCAAGGCCGGCGACAAGAGGATGTGGCAGATCGGGGCCGTTGCCGCGCTCGTGCTCGGCGTCGGCGCGGCGGCGCTCCAGATCATCGAGCTGATGTTCCTCCCGTTCTGGCCTGCCAGCTCGGGCTTCTCCAGCGTGTTCGTCGGCTTCGGCCCGGTGTTCGTGGTCACCGTGCTGGCGGCGATGGTCTGGCTGGAGATCCTGCTGGCCAGGTCGAGGTCCATCCTGGCGATCTCCTTCGTCGAGCAGCCGCCCACCTACGCCGAGACGGCCGCGCTGCAGCGCTTCCAGGCGTCGCTGTCCGCCTTCACCACCGTGTGGAACTACCTAGCGGCGGTGGCAGTACTGTTCTGGGTGTTGTTCTACGTGATCTGACCGGCCTGAGTTGATCTGATTCGCGGCAGGAGGCTGGATATGCCTGGACCTATTCTCGCGTCAGCGGGCAGCGACTGGAGCTACGGCGGGTCCATCCTGACGTTCCTGTTCCCGATGATCCTGTTCCTGGCAGTGGCCGGCGTCCTGTGGGTTCTCTATACCAAGCCGCAGCAGGTTCCTGGCCGCGGCTACCTCGCGAACGAGCGTTCGGTCGCTGCGACTCCGACCGTGACCGCCGCAGGCGCGACAGCAGGGCCGGGCGGGGCTGGCACCCAGCCGGCCGGCCCGGCCGGGGCTGGCACCCAGCCGGCCGCCGCGGCGGCAAGCGCGTCAGCCGACGGGCCTGCCGCCAGCGGCCGGGCGGACCCGGCCGCCGGGCCGGCCGGGCCGGATGCACAGACACCCGCGGCCGGCGAAGCGAAGGCCGGCGAGTGACACAGGCGACGAGCGCGCTGCCCGGGCACGGGCATCCGCAGCCAGGCGTGGCCAGCGGGGGGCGGCGTCCCGCCCGGCTGGTCGCCAGGTCGCTTTTCCTGCTCACCAAGCCGCGGATCATCGAGCTGCTGCTGGTCACCACCGTCCCGACGATGCTGCTGGCAAAGCGCGGCCTGCCGTCGGCCTGGCTGCTGGCGGCAACGCTGCTCGGCGGCGCGCTCGCGGCCGCCAGCGCCAACACCCTGAACTGCTATCTCGACCGCGACATCGACGCGGTGATGAAGCGCACCTCGCGCCGCCCGCTGGTCGCCAAGGGGACGAAGGCGCCGATCAAGCCCGGCGAGGCGCTCGCCTCCGGCGTCGTGCTCGGTGCGCTGTCCACCGTGCTGCTCGGGCTGGGCGTCAACTGGCTCGCCGCTGCGCTGGCCGACGGAGCCATCCTGTTCTACGTCTTCGTCTACACGCTGGGGCTCAAGCGCAGGACCGCGTCCAACATCGTGATCGGCGGCGCGGCCGGCTGCTTCCCCGTCCTGGTCGGCTGGGCCGCCGTCACCGGCACCGTCAGCCTGCCCGCGATCGTGCTGTTTGCCGTGATCTTCCTCTGGACGCCGCCGCATTTCTGGGCGCTGGCCATGAAGTTCCGGGAGGACTATGCCGCGGCCGGGGTGCCGATGCTGCCGGTCGTCGCGACGCCGGCCGCCGTGGCGCGGAAGATCCTGGCCTACTCCTACGCCATGGTCGTCGCCACGCTGGCGCTCGCCCCGTACGCCGGCTGGCTGTACGGCGGCTGCGCCGCCGCGCTTGGCACCTGGTTCCTGCTTGAGGCACACCGGCTCCGCGGGCGGATCTCCGGCGGTGACGCGCCCGCCCCGATGCGGCTGTTTCATCTGTCGATTGCCTACCTGAGCCTGCTGTTCACGGCCATCGCGGTGACTGCCCTGCTGCCATTCGGGCGGTGGTAGCAGCTCGGTATCGGCTGCCCGTGCCCGGGGCCGGTCATGATCACCGTGGCGCCGGCCTGGCGCCGCGAACGCCATCCGCCGACCGGCCTGGCCCGGATGCGGACGCGGCAGCCCAAGCCGCTGCCACATGCGCTCGCAAAGTCCGGGTATAAGCTGCCAAAAGTCTTCGTGCCGGATACGTCGCGGTGCCACTTCGAGGGCATTGTGGCCGATGTGACCAGGCTCATCCCGCTGCCCAGACGGGCCTTTCTCGGGATCGGCGCCGCGCTGGCCGCCGGCGGCGCCGTAGCCACCGCGAAGCTGGCCACCGCCGGACAGCCGGGTGGTCACCCGAGCGCGGTCTGGCGCCGGCGCGTTGTCCGGGAAAATGCGCTGCCCGGAGACCGGCACTGGCGAATCAGGCATCTCGGCTTCCCCAGCGAGATCGAGGGATACGCCGGGCAGGCGAGCGTCTTGCCAGGGCAGCCGGTCCGCCTGTACGTGTCCACCACATCGGCCGGGTACCGCGTGGTGGCGTTCCGGATGGGCTGGTACGGCGGCGACCTGGCCCGCCGGGTGTGGGCATCGGGCCCGCAGCGTGGCCGCCGGCAGCACGCGCGGGCCATGGCCAGGAACACCAACACGATCCGCGCCGACTGGGAGCCGTCGCTCACCGTGCCGACCGACGGCTGGCCGGAGGGGTCGTACCTGTTCCGGCTGGACGCGGACTCCGGCGCGCAGCGGTACGTGCCGCTCACCGTCCGGTCCGCCCATACGGCCGGCAAGGTGGTGATCAAGAACGCGGTAGCCACCTGGCAGGCCTACAACACCTGGGGCGGTTACGACCTCTACAACGGCCCCGGCGGGATCAGCGACTATGCCAACCGCGCTCTGGCGGTCAGCCTGGACCGGCCATCGGACGGGAACGGGGCTCCGCTGTTCCTCGTCTACGAGCGGAAGGTGATCGAGCTTGCCGAGCGGATCGGCCTGCCGCTTGCGTACGTGACCGGCATGGACATCGCAGCCCGGCCGCACCTGCTGGACGGGGCGAGCGCGCTGATCTCGCCCGGGCACGACGAGTACTGGTGCCCGGCCGAACGCGCCAGCGTGACCGCGGCCAGGGACGCCGGCGTCAACCTGGCCTTTCTCGGCGCCAACGCGATGTTCCGGCGGACCAGGCTCGCGCCGACGGCGCTCGGCCCCGGCCGGCTCATCATCTGCTACAAGACCAGCTATCTGCAGGACCCGATGTACGGCAGGCACAACGCGCTGGTGACCAGCGACTGGCGGGAGCCGCCGGATCCGGACGCCGAGTCGTCGCTGACCGGCACGCTGTACGAGTCGAACCCGACCACCGCGGACTTCGTCGTGCGCTGCCCCGACGCCTGGCTGTTCCGCGGCACCGGGGTGCGGAAGGGATCGCGATTTCGCGGCCTGGTCGGCACCGAGTACGACCGGGTCAATCCCGGCTATCACGTCGAGCGGCCCATTCAGGTGCTGTCCCATTCCCGGCTGACCTGCCGCGGCATCCACAGCTTCGCCGACTCGGCGTATTACACCCACCACGGCGGGGCTAGCGTCTTCAACTCCGGCACGATGCGCTGGGTGGAGTCCTTCGGCGGGCGCAACAACTTCGGCATCGACGCCGCCTGCGGCGCCTTCACCAGGCGGGTCACGGCGAATGTGCTGCGAGCCTTCGCCGACGGCCCGGCCGCCGCGAAGTATCCCGCGCACGACAACCTGCACGCGGTCAGGGAATGGCCCGGCGACCCCATCGCCGCCCAGCACGACCTCTGGTGACCAGGCGCGGCGCCGGACGGCGGTCCTCCCATGATCACCAAGCCCGACAATCGCGCCAGGAGGACGTTCCCACCTCGCCAGCTTCGCCGGAAGCAAGCTCCTCCCGGGCTACGTCCTATTACTACGGATGATCCGGGGTGCTCGGACGCGCGAATCTTCCGTGATCATGGACGGCGCCGGGTGATCAGCCGTAGGCGCGCGCCGCCGCAGTCGGATGCGAACCGCCCGGGCCGAGCGGCGTTTCACCGCAGTAGTCTGTTTTATAACGGCCCGTTCATCAGCGAGCGAGGTGGCTCAACATGAATCAGGCGCCAATGCTCGGCCGCCGGGCACGGTGGGCGGTCCCGTTTGGTGCCGTCGCGGCTGTCGGCGTCGTGGTGGCCGGGTCCGCGCTGACCAGCGCCCAGGCCGCGCCGGCCTTGCCGGCCCGCACACCTGCGCAGCTCATCGCCGCGATCGCGGCGAACAAGTCGGTTCCGGCGTCGCTGAGCGGCACCATCGTGACCAACGCGGCACTCGGCCTGCCCGACCTGCCGGGCACCGGCGACCCGACCTCGATCGCGTCGCTGCTGACCGGCTCGCACACCATCAAGATCTGGTACGCCAGGCCCGGCCAGCTCAGGCTGGCCCTGCCGGTGCAGCTTGGGGAGACCGACCTGCGGGTCGACGGACGCCAGGTGTGGCTCTGGGACAGCCAGACGAACACGGCGACTCATGCCACGGCGCCCGCGGCCCCCGCGATGCGATTCGCTGGCCACCATGGCCCGTTGCGCCGCAGCGCACCCCGGCAATGGAACGCGTTGTCCGGGGGCATCGGATCCGTGCCAACGCCGGAGCAGGTGGCGCAGCGGCTGCTTGCCGCGATCGGGCCGACGACCGCGGTCAGCGCGGCGAGCAATATCACGGTGGCCGGCCGGGCTGCCTACCAGCTCGTGCTCGCGCCGAAGAACCCCGCGTCCCTCATTGGCCGGGTCGCCGTCGCGGTCGACGCCAGCCGGTACCTCCCGCTGCGGGTGCAGGTCTTCGCGCGCGGCGCGGCCAGCCCGGCCTACCAGGTCGGCTTCACCGCGCTGTCGTTCGCCCGCCCGGCGGCGTCCAACTTCGCCTTCACCCCGCCGCCCGGCGCCAAGGTGAAGACCGTCAGGCCGCAGGCCGGGCCGCTGGCTGCCTTCCCGCCGGGCGCCATGCCTGGCGTCGGCGGCGGGTTCATCCGTGCTCCGCGACACATGATCATGTGCCACGGCGCGGTGACCCGGCTCAACGGCATGCCGAAGCGCGGCATGCTGCTGCCGGTCAAGCGCGCCAGGAGCCTCTTGGGGGCCGTGCCGGTGCCGAAGGGCAGCCGTACCATGAACCCGCTGCGGGCCGCCATGCAGAACATCCGCAGCGGCGTGCCGAAGCACCTGTCCAAGAGCCAGCGGCAGCGCCTGCTGAAGCAGCTGCGCCGGGACATAGCCCGGGCCAGGCGCCTGCACCCCGGCGCAGGCTGGCAAGGGGCTGGCTGGTACGGCGCCCGCGTGCACGGGAATGTCGCGCCGGGCGTGACGTTCCCGGCCGGGCTGGCCGGGACACCGAGGGTGATCGGCTCGGGCTGGACAGCCGTCGGCGTTTTCCCTGCCGCTGGCCTGACCGCAGGCCCGGCAGGCGGCGTGGCCGGCGTCCTGCTGCGGTCCGCCACCGCGGTGCACGGCTCGTGGGGGAGCGGTCGGCTGCTGCGCACCAGCCTGCTCTCGGTGCTGATCACCAGCAACGGCAAGGCGCTGATCGGCGCCGTGACGCCGTCTGTCCTCTACGCCGCCGCGGCGCAGGCGAAGTGACTTCAGCCTCGCGCGCGGCGGGCCAGCGGGACGAGATCAGCTTCGGCAGCGTTGACGATCAGCCGATGCCCGCCGCTGCCCGCAGCCAGCCGCCGGGCGCGGCCGGGCCTGCCATCACGACCAGCGGGCTGACCAAGCGCTTCCGCGGCGGCCAGGTCGCCGTGGACGGCATCGACCTGGCAGTGCCGCACGGCGCCGTCTACGGCTTCCTCGGCCCGAACGGATCGGGCAAGACCACGACGATCCGGATGCTGCTCGGCCTGGTCCATCCGACCAGCGGCAGCCACGAGCTACTCGGCGTGCCGATGCCGGCCGGCACGAACACCATCCTGCCCCGGGTCGGGTCGCTGGTCGAGGGTCCGGCCTTCTACTCGCAGCTGTCCGGGCGGGCCAACCTGGCCAGGTTCGACGCCGCGGACCGGACCGCCGACCCGCGGACCGCCGATGCGCGGATCCGGGCAGCGCTCGACCGGGTCGGCCTGCTCAGCGCCGCGCGGAAGCACTACCGCGCGTACTCGCTCGGGATGAAGCAGCGGCTGGCGATCGCCGCTGGCCTGCTGCGGCCGCGTGAGCTGCTGATCCTGGACGAGCCGACCAACGGCCTCGATCCGCAGGGCACTCGGGAGGTGCGCGGCCTGATCAGGGACATCGCCGCCGACGGAACCACGGTCTTCGTCTCCTCGCACCTGCTGGCCGAGGTTGAGCAGATCTGCTCGCACGTCGGGGTGATGCGGACCGGGCGGCTCGTGTTCGAGGGCACCCTGGACGACCTGCGCAGCCGCGGCACCGCGCGGATACTGGTCCGCACGGCCCAGCCGGCCGGTGCCGCCGAGGTGCTGGCGAAACTCGGGCTGGCCGATGTCCGGACCGGCGAGCATGAGGCCAGCGCGCAACTCGGCGGCCAGGCGCCGGAAGAGATCTGCGCGCAGCTTGTGCACTCTGGCGTCCCGGTTGCCGGGCTCGCCACCCCGCGGCCCAGCCTGGAGGACCTGTTCGTTGAGCTCACCGGCGAGGGTTTCCGTGTCGACGGCTGAGGTCACCAGCGCGCGGCCGGACCATCCGGCCGGGCGGGCGGCCGGCCCGGTAGGCCCCGTAATTCACTGGATACGGTTCCTGCGCTCCGAGCTCAGCCTTATCTTCCTGCGGTGGCGCAACCTGGCCCTGCTCGCCGTGCTCGCCGCGATCCCGGTACTGATCGGGATCGCGCTGAAACTATCCTCGCCGGGCGGCGGCGGCGACGGGCAGGGGCCAGCTTTCTTCGTGCAGGTCGCCGGTAACGGCGTGTTCCTCGCGCTGGCCTCGCTGAACGTGCTGCTCATCCTCGTCCTGCCGCTTACGGTCGCGGTGGTCGCCGGGGACTCGGTGGCAGGCGAGGCCGGCCACGGTACGCTGCGCTACCTGCTCGCGATCCCGGCCGGGCGGGCCAGGCTGCTCGGGATCAAGTACGCCGCGCTGGTGATCTTCTGCCTGGCCGCGTGCGCGGTGGTGACCGTGGCCGCGCTGCTGATTGGCGCGGCGCTGTTCCCGGTCGGGCCGGTGACGCTGCTATCCGGCACGACCATCTCGCTAGGCGCCGGCTTGCTGCGGCTGGCGTTCGTCGCCCTGTACGTGGCAGCCGCGATGGCCGCGCTGGCCGCGATCGGGCTCGCGATCTCGGCATTCACCGAGCACCCGATCGGCGCCATCGCCGCCATCATGGTGCTCGCGCTGGCCAGCGAGGTGTCCGACAGCGTGCCGCAGTTCGCCGTGGTGCACCCGTACCTGCCGACGCACTGGTGGCTGTCCTTCGACGCCTTGCTCAGGTCACCGATCGCGTGGCCGGACCTCTGGCACGGGCTGGCCTCGTTTGGCATCTACGCGGTCATCTTCGGCGCGATCGCCTGGGCGCGGTTCAGCACCGCCGATGTCACCAGCTGAACCGGGCCGGGCGGCGGAGCCGGACCGGGCGGCGGCGCAAGCGCGGGCACCGGAGCGTGCACCGGGCCTGGCCGCGGAGCAGCCGAGGCTCAGCACCGGACGGCTGCTGCGGCTGTCCGCGTCGGCCTTTGTCGTGCTGGCTGCCGAGCCGTCGTTCGTGCTCATCGACACGGCGGTAGTGGGCCACCTCGGGCCGCTGCCGCTCGGTGCGCTTGGCATCGGGGGCACGCTGCTTTCGCTGGTCGCGATGATCGGCAGTTTCCTCGACTACGGCACCACCGGCCGGGCCGCTCGCTGGTTCGGCGCGGGCCAGCCGGACCGGGCCGTTGAGGAGGGAACCACCGCCTCGGTGCTGGCGCTGGTACTCGGCGGTGTCGCCGTCGGCGGCGGTGAACTGTTCGCAGGCCCGCTGCTGCGGCTGCTGGCGGGCGGCGCCGGGCCGATAGCCAGCGCCGCGGAAACCTGGTTCAGGATCGCGGTGCTCGGCGTGCCGGGGATCCTGCTGGTGCTGGCGGGCAATGGCTGGATGCGCGGCGTGCAGGACACCCGCCGCCCGGTCCGGATCGTGCTCATTGCCAACGCGCTGTCAGCCGCGGCCTCGCCGGTCCTGGTCTACCCGCTCGGCATGGGCCTGGCCGGCTCGGCGGTGGCCAACGTCAGCGCTCAGGCGGTCGGCGGATTCCTGTTCCTGCGGGCGGCGCACGGCGAGCGCGGCCGGTGGCGGCCGCGGTGGCCCGTTCTGCGGGCCCAGCTCGGGGTGGGCCGGGAACTGCTGCTGCGCGAGGCGGGCTTCCAGGCCTCGTTCCTCACCGCGGCCGCGGTCGCCGCCCGGATGGGCACCGCGCAGGTCGCCGCGCACCAGATCGGGCTGGAACTCTGGGAGTTCAGCGCGCTGCTGCTTGACTCATTCGCGGTCGCCGCGCAGTCGCTGGTCGGAGCCGCGCTGGGCGGCGGCGACGCGGGCCAGGCGCGGCGCACCGCATGGCAGGTCGCGCGGTACGGCCTGGGCGCGGGAATCGTGTTCAGCGCGGTGCTGGCGGCCGGCTGGTTCGTGATACCGGCCGCGTTCACCTCGTCGGCCGCCGTGCGGCATCAGGCGCACCTGCTCTGGCCGTACTTCATCGGCTTGCAGCCGGCCGCGGGCGTGGTGTTTGCCCTGGACGGCGTGCTCATCGGGGCGGGCGATGTCGGATTCCTGCGGACCGTCACGCTGGTCGCCGGGGTAGGGGTCTTCGTCCCGATCACGCTGGCCGCGCTGCATTTTCACTGGGGCATCGGCGGGGTGTGGGCCGGGCTGGCCGCGTTCATCGGAGCCAGGCTGATCGGCATGCTGGCGCGGACCGCCCGCGGCCGCTGGGCAGTAACCGGGGTCGTGCCGCAGGGCGCATGATGGCGGTCCGGGGGGGCGCATGATGGCGGTCCGGGGGGGCGCATGATGGCGGTCCGGGGGCGCGGGCCTGGCTCAGCCGTTCAGGTCGGGGAAATCGTCCTCCCAGAACTCCGTGCCACCGTGCGCAGCCTGGGTACGTGGCGCTGCCCGCGCGTCGCTCGTCCCGTGGGCGGCCCGCCGGTCATCCTCGCGCGCCCGCAGCTCGACCCGGCGGATCTTCCCGGAGATCGTCTTCGGCAGCTCGGCGAACTCCAGCCGCCGGATCCGCTTGTACGGGGCCAGCCGCTGCCTGGCGTAGGCAAGGATCGCGAATGCCGTCTCCGCGGACGGGTCGAACCCGGCGGCCAGCACCACGTATGCCTTCGGGACCGCGAGCCTGAGCGGGTCGGGGGAAGGTACCACGGCTGCCTCGGCCACCGCCTCGTGCTCGATCAGCACGCTTTCCAGCTCGAACGGCGAGATCCGGTAGTCCGAGGCCTTGAACAGGTCGTCCGTCCGGCCGATATAGGTGATATAGCCGTCGGCATCCCGGGCGGCGACATCGCCGGTGTGGTAGTAGCCGCCGCGCATCGCATCCGCCGCGCGCTCAGCGTCGCCGCGGTAGCCGGTCATCAGGCCGAGCGGGCGCCGGGCCAGGTCGAGGCAGATCTCGCCCTCCTCGCCCGGCCTGCCGGTCAGCGCGTCGATGAGCGTGACCTGGTAGCCGGGGAGTGCGCGGCCCATGGACCCGAGGCGGACCGGCTGGCCGGGCGAATTGCCGATCTGCGCGGTGGTCTCGGTCTGCCCGTAGCCGTCCCGGATGGTGATGTTCCAGGCGCGGCGGACTTGCTCGATTACCTCCGGGTTGAGCGGCTCGCCAGCGCCGACGCATTCTCGCAGGCTGCGGACGTCGGCGCTGGCCAGGTCGGCCTGCACCAGCATCCGCCAGACCGTGGGCGGCGCGCACAGTGACGTTACGCCGCAGGCCGGGATGGCATCGAGCAGCGCGGCAGCTGAGAATCGCTCGTGACCCAGGATGAGTGCGCAAGCGCCGGCTATCCAAGGTGCGAAGACGTTGCTCCACGCGTGCTTGGCCCAGCCGGGGGAGGAGATGTTCAGGTGCACGTCGCCCGGTTGCAGGCCGATCCAGTACATCGTGGACAGATGGCCTGCCGGGTACGACGCGTGGGTGTGCTCGACCAGCTTCGGCTGCGAGGTCGTGCCCGACGTGAAGTAAAGCAGCAGCGGGTCGGTGGCTCTGGTCGGCCCGTTGGCGGCGAACTCTTCTTTCGTGTTGAACGAGCCGGCGTAGTCGCTCCAGCCATCCGGGGCATTGCCGCCGACGGCGATCCGCGTCCAGTTTCCCGGCAGGCCGCGGAACTTTTGCGTCAGGCCCGATTCCGTGATGACGTGCCGGACTTCCCCGCGCGCGATCCGGTCGGCCAGGTCCTCCGGGCCGAGCAGGGTAGAGGCGGGGATGATCACCGCGCCGAGCTTCATCGCGGCGAGAATGACTTCCCACAGCGGCGCGATATTGCCGAGCATGAGCAGCAGCCGGTCGCCGCGGCTGACGCCGAGCCCGCGCAGCCAGTTCGCCACCTGATTCGACCTGGCGGCGAGCTCGGCGTAGCTGAGCCTGGTGTCGCTGGCCTCGGTGACGACGCGCAGTGCGCCAGCCTCCGGCTGCTCGGCGGCGAGCACGTCGAACCAGTCGAGCGCCCAGTTGAACTCGTCGAGTTCCGGCCAGCCGAACTGGCTGCTGGCCGCTGCGTAGTCCTTGCGATACCGCAGCAGCAGGTCGCGCGCCGCGCGGAACGCCTCAGTGCCCGGGGTTGGTTCTGTCATGCAGACATCGTGGCACCCTCCGGCCCCGCCGCCCATCCTCGCTGCCCGTTCATCTGCCCGTTCATCTGCCCGTTCATGATCACGGAAGATCCGGGCGCTGGAACCCCTCGGATCATCCATGATCATGAAGCAGGAACAGCCGGCACCATGTGTCGGCGAGCCAGCGGGCGAACCGCTCCGGTGGCCAGCCGCATTCGCGCACGAGCAGGGTGTAGTACTCGGCGGAGTTCATGCTCCACACGACATCGGCGACCTCGTCGACGTCCAGGCCCGGCCGGAGCTCGCCGGTGTCGGCGAGGTCCTGGGCGAACAGCCGCATGTTGCGGGCCCGCCGGGCCGCGATTTCGTCCCTGATCTGCGCGAGTTCAGGGGCCTGGGCAGCGGCGTCACGAAGGACCAGGTGCAGCGGGGCCAGCCTGGTGTTCACCGCCGCGACCGCGTCGGCATAGATCCCGATCTTCTGGCCGGCCGTCGGTGCTGCCCGCACCGCCCGCACGTAGTCTCGCTGCTCAGCCGGAATCGCCTGGTCCGTTCCGGAGATGGCGGTCTCCATCAGCAGCCGCATGAGCACGGGCTTGGGCCCGACCGAGGCGTAGACGGTGTCTACCGCGACGCCTGCCCCGGCGGCGATCTGCGCGATCGTGGTCGCGACGAAGCCCTGCTCGCTGAACAGCAGGCGCGCGGCGTCCAGGATTGCCTGCCGCGTTCGCCGGGCCTGCTCCGCCCGCACCGGCGACCGGTAAGTCCTGGGCTTGACGGGCTCGCGCATACGCCCTACCTTACCAGTATTGATCCGAAATATATTCGGGCGAATTTGGGGAAGCTGGTGGGACGAGCACGATGGACACCGAGACGACAACCGCTGCCATTCTGGTCCGGGACGGCGGCGAGGGCCCGGCGACCTGGGCGCTCGGCGGCCTGTTCGAGCGGCTGGCCTCGGCCGGCGAGACCGCAGGCGCCTTCGGGGTGTCGCTGGTGACCCAGCCTGCCGGCACGGCCACCCCACTGCACGTGCACACCCTCGAGGCGGAGGCCTTCTATCTGCTGGCCGGTAACCTGACCTATCGGGCCGGCGAGCAGACGTACAAGCTGAGCACCGGATCCTTCATCTACCTGCCAAAGGGCGTGCCTCACGCCTTCCGCGTCACCGGCACCGGCCCCGCGCGCTTCCTCGCCCTTGTCGCACCTGGCGACTTGATGGCGCTCTATGACGAAGTCGGCCGGCCGGCGCCAGAACGTCGGCTGCCCGAGCCCGATGAGACGTCGATGCCAGAGGAAATCCAGCGGTGGATTGAGACCGCCCCGCGCTACGGACTGCACGTAGTCGGCCCGCCGATACCCGCCGACGCCTGACCCGGTAATGGCTCGGTGGTCAGCTTCCGGTGAAGCGCATCCGTCGTCGGCCGTTCATGATCACGGAGAGTTTCGGGGCCTGCACCCCCCCGATCCTCCGTGATCATGAACGCGTCAGTTAGGCCGGGTCACACCTGGCCGAGCGCCGTTTCTGACTCGCTGGCACGATCACGGGGGTCGGCGCGATAGCGTCTGCGACGTGCCCCCCGGCCGCGCTCCTCAGCCCTCCGCAGGCGATGCCCGCGTCCCGTCAGGCAAGGCAGCCCGCGCGGACGCGGCAGCCGCCGGTACGCCTGACGTGGCCGGGCTGCTCGCTGTCGCGGTCGCCGATATCGGCGGCGCGGAGCGGCCGGGGCAGGTCGCGATGGCGACGGCCGTTCAGCGCGCCATCGACACCGGCGAGCACCTGGCGGTCCAGGCCGGGACCGGAACGGGAAAGTCGCTGGCCTACCTGGTTCCCGCGGCCCGGCACGCGGTGACGGAGCATGCCACGGTCGTCGTGTCGACCGCCACGATCGCGCTGCAGCGCCAGCTGATCGACCGTGACCTGCCGCGCCTGGCCACCGCGCTCAAGCCGGCCCTCGGCCGCGCACCGGTCTTCGCGATCCTCAAGGGCCGCAGGAACTATCTGTGCCTGCACCGAGCGGCGTCGGGCGCACCGGAGGACCCAGCGGAAATGCTCTTCGACGCATCCACGATCTCGGCCACCGGGCGGCAGGTCGAGCGGCTGCACGAGTGGGCGGCCAGGACTACCACCGGCGATCGCGACGAGCTGGTGCCCGGCGTCAGCGAGCAGGCCTGGCGCCAGGTCTCGGTGACCGCCAGGGAGTGCATCGGCGCCCAGCGCTGCCCGTTCGGCACGCGCTGCTTCGCGGAGCTTGCCCGCGATGAAGCCGGCCGGGCGGACATCGTCGTCACCAACCACGCCCTGCTGGCCATCGACGCGGTTGAGGACTTCGACGTCCTGCCCGAGCACGACGTGGTGATCATCGATGAGGCACATGACCTGGTCGACCGGGTTACCGCCGTCGGCTCGGCTGAGTTCTCCGGGCCCGCGTTGGAGGCCGCCGCCCGCCGCTGCGGCCGGATGATCGAGGACGCGGTCACCGGCAGGCTGCGGGATGCCGGGACGGCGGCCGCACGGCTGCTCGACGAGATCCCGTACGGCCGCATCGACGTCCTGGCCGAGCCGCTCGCCGTGTCGCTAGCCGCCGTCCGGGACGCTGCCCGGGGCTGCGCGACCGACTTGCGGGCCAGCGCTAAGAACAACGAAGAAAATCCGGAACGGATCGCCGCCGGCCGGTCGGCCCTGGCATCGCTGGATGAGATCCATGACGCGGCCGACAGGATCCTCGGCGCGTTCGGCGCGGACATCGCGAGCCGGCCCGATGTGGTGTGGATGGACCGACCCCCGCCGGGCGCGGAGTCATCCCGCCCGCCCACGCTGCGGGTGGCCCCGCTGGAGGTCGGCGGGCTGCTGGCCGAGCGGCTGTTCGGCCGTCACACGGTCACGCTGACCTCGGCGACGCTGTCGCTCGGCGGCTCGTTCGAGCCGATGGCCCGGCAGTGGGGCCTGCCGCGCACCGGGGCGCCCGCTGCGGCCAGCACGGAAAGGACGGTCGGTGACGCAGCTGCGGCCCGTGACGCAGCTGCGGCCGCCGGACGGAGCGCGGTGGCTGGACGGGATGCGGCGGCCGGTGACGCAGCTGCGGCTCCCGCACGGGGCGCGGTGGCTGGACGGGGCGCGGCTGCCGGACGGGGCGCGGTGGCTGGACGGGGCGCGGTGGCTGGACGGGGCGCGGTGGCTGGACGGGATGCGGCGGCCGGTGACGCAGCTGCGGCCGCCGGACGGGGCGCGGTGGCTGGACGGGGCGCGGTGGCCGATGCACCGGGCGGGCCGGCTGCGCCCGTCGCCATCCAGGACGCGGCGGACCCGCATTCGCTGGCCTGGTGCGGCCTGGATGTGGGCTCGCCGTTCGACCATCCGCGCAGCGGCATCCTCTATGTCGCGCGGCACCTGCCGCCGCCCGGCCGTGACGGGCTGGCCGAGGCCTACCTGACCGAGCTGCAAGAGCTCATCGTGGCTGCCGGCGGGCGCACGCTCGGGCTGTTCTCCTCGATGCGCGCCGCCCGGCAGGCGGCGGACGAACTGCGCGGGCGGATCGAGTTCCCGCTGCTCTGCCAGGGTGACGACCCGACCTCGCAGCTCATCACGAAGTTCGCGGCGGATGAGGCCAGCTGCCTGTTCGGCACCCTGTCGCTATGGCAGGGCGTCGACGTGCCCGGACCGTCCCTGCAGCTGGTTGTCATCGACCGGATCCCGTTCCCGCGGCCCGATGACCCGCTGGCGTCGGCCAGGCAGCGAGCGGTGGCAGCTCGCGGCGGCAACGGGTTCATGAGCGTGGCCGCCGCGCAGGCGGCCCTGCTGCTAGCACAGGGGACGGGCCGGCTGCTGCGCACGATGAGCGACCGGGGAGTGGTGGCGATCCTGGACCCGAGGCTGGTCACGGCCCGGTACGGCAGCTTCCTGCGGGAGTCGCTGCCGCCGTTCTGGACCACCACCGACCCCGCGGTCGTCCGTGGTGCCCTGCGGAGGCTAGCTGGCTGAGCTGGTGCCCTGCGCTTTCTGCCGGGCATCAATTCCACCTGGCCTGGATTCATGACCGCTAGGCTCGGGCCGAGATGATGAACGGTGAACAGAGCCCCGACGAGGACGCCTTAACAGAGGCGGGCCGTCCTGACGGGCTGAGTCGCAATCATGACGAAGGCGGCATCGAGCCGGCCTATGCGGTGACCGGCTCGCCCGCGCCGGACGTCGCTGCCCGGGGCGGACATGCGGACACGCCCGCTGGCATGGACGCCGCGCAGCGGAAGAAGCCGAAAAGGGCGAGGTCGTTCTGGCGCCAACTGTCGGCGCTGGTCGTGGTAGGGCTGGTATTTGCGCTGGCGATCAAGGCATTTGCGGTGCAGGCGTTCTATATCCCGTCCTCATCGATGGAGGACACGCTCAAGATCAATGACATGATACTTGTCAATAAGCTCGTCTATCATTTCCGCGCAATCGCGCGCGGCGACATCATCGTATTCAACGGTGCGGGCTCGTGGTATCCGGTGCCGCCGACGACCGCCAGCCCGAATCTCTTCGCCCGCATTTACGACGCGACCCTGCAGCCGCTGCTGCGCTCGATACCCGAGCTGTTCAGGACTGCTCCCGGCCATGCCGACCTAGTCAAGCGGGTCATCGGGGTGCCCGGCGATCGGGTGGCGTGCTGCACCGCAAAGGGTCTGATCACCGTCAACGGCGTTGCCTTGCACGAGAACTCCTACCTGTATCCGGGCGACTCCCCGGCCAGCGCTCCGTCCGCCACGGGGTACTTGTCCTTCAACATCACCGTGCCGCCAGGCCGCCTGTGGGTGATGGGCGATCACCGAGGCGTGTCAGAGGACTCCCGGTTGCGCCCCGCCGCCCCAGGCGGCGGGACAATCCCGGAGGACAAGGTGATCGGGCGAGCCTTCGTGATCGTGTGGCCACCGAGCCGGTGGCGGTTCCTGCCGATCCCCTCGACGTTCGCCCGGCCAGGTATCGACTCGTCCGCCGGCGCGGCCGCCGCCACCGGCGCAGCCGCAGCCGCTCCGTACCTGCCGGCCGAGGCAGGATTCGCGCTGGCCATCCCGCTGACCTTACTGCTGCGCCAACTCCGCCTGCGCAGCATAAAGAGCGCGCGCCACCTGGCTAGCGGGCAGGGCCCGGCCAGTAACGCCACTCAGGGTCACCCGCTGAGCTGCTGACGGACCCGGCGGACTGGCGCTCAGGCACCGCGGCCGCTGACGTGCTGCAGCGCTACAGTACGTCGTGGCCGGGGCGGTTTTCTTCCGGCAGCGGGGTGCGCACCGCCGGGATCGAGCCGAGCCGTCCCGCCTGGTAGTCCTCGAATGCCTGGACGAGCTCGTCCCTGGTGTTCATCACGAACGGGCCGTACGCGGCGACGGGTTCCCTGATGGGCTGGCCGCCGAGGATCAGGATGTCCATGCCCGCGCTCGGGCCGTCGGGTCGGCGGTCCGCCGCGACGCTAATGACATCGCCGTGGCCGAAGACGGCGAGCTGGCCCATCCTGGCGGGGCGCTGGCCGGCCCCGACGGCGCCGGATCGGCCGGTGCCGGATCCGACGGTGCCGGATCCGGCGAGTACATAGCCCAGCGCGTTGAAGTCCGGCCGCCACGGCAGCCGCAGCTGGGCGCCTGGCTCAAGGGTGGCGTGCAGCAGGGCGATCGGCGTATGCGTAACGCCGGGTCCCTGGTGGCCAGCGACGTCGCCGGCAATGACCCGGATCAGCGCGCCGCCATCCGGCGAGCTCAGCAGCGCCACCTGGCCGGCCCTGATGTCCTGGTAGCGGGGGCTGGTCATCTTCATCCTGGCGGGCAGGTTCACCCAGAGCTGGAAGCCATGGAACAGGCCGCCGCTCATGACCATGTCCTCGGGCGGCTCTTCGATGTGCAGAATGCCGCCGCCCGCAGTCATCCACTGCGTGTCGCCGTTGGTGATCATCCCGCCGCCGCCATTGGAGTCCTGGTGGCGGAATGTCCCGTCGATCATGTAGGTGACCGTCTCGAAGCCGCGGTGCGGATGCCAGGAGGTGCCCTTCGGCTCACCCGGCGCGTAGTCGACCTCGCCCATCTGGTCCATGTGGATGAACGGGTCAAGCGCCCGCATGTCGATCCCGGCGAAAGCACGCCGCACAGGGAAGCCCTCGCCCTCGTAGGCAGACGGCGCCGTGGTCACGGCCAGCACGGGCCGGTCGGCCGCGATGGCCGGGTCTGGCTCCTGGATACGGGGCAGGATCAGGGTGTCATTGACGGTGACCGCTGGCATTTCGTCCTCCTTCAGCAAAGCATCGCGCACGCCTGCCCAGCCGGAACAGGCCGGGCAAGACCTGCATCCGCGCCAACGGTAATTGAACTCGCAACATTCCGCTCTGGGCGCAACCCGCTCTGGATGCGACCCCCTTGGCTGCGGCCCTGCTCTGGGTGCGGCCCTGCTCTGGGTGCGGCCCTGCTCTGGGCGCGGTCCCGCTCGGGGTGCGACCCGCGCTGGACACTCGGACCGCGCTGAGTTCAGCCGGGGGCAACTGTCTCAGCCGTTGAAGGTGAAGTTCAACGGGAGTTAACCGGGAGCTGCCCGTCCACTGCCACATCGAGCGCGTGGTGATCACTCGCGCGGTCAGTTCGGGTTGTAGGGCGCGTACCTCAGATCCGGGGCGGGCATGGAGATGAGCGAGCGCAGCATCGCGGTCTCCCGGGAGAGCAGCGCGTGCTCGGCTGCCAGCCGACCCGCCGCGTCGCGCTCGGCGAGCAGCGCCTGCTTGTCGCTCAGGTCGATGATCATTGATGCCGCCACTAGGTAGGACAGCAGGACGGGATCGTCCGGCAGGTCCGGGACGGCGAGCTGGGTCGCTCCGCGCGCCGCGAGTGCGCCAAGATAGGCACGGAACGCGGCCTGCACGGCCTGCGCCGCGTGCCCCGTGGCTGCCTTGTCGCCGGCCTCCTCGGGAAGCAGGTCAACTTTGCCTTGCAGGTAGGGCTTCGAGTCGTCCAGATCCGCCAGCCGAAAACGCTCCGTGCCGGCCGTGACCAGGTCGAACCGGCCATCGTCGCGCTCGGTGACCTGGCGCAAAGTCGCCGTGCAGCCGATCTGGTACAGCGCGGAGATGCCGTCTATGCCGGTCTCGCGGCCCTTACGGATGGCGATGACGCCGAAGCGCCGCGGCACGGGTTCCGCCAGCAGATCGCGGACTAGCTGCCGGTACCGTTCCTCGAAGATGTGCAGCGGAAGCAGCAGGCCGGGGAAGAGCACGGTGCCTAACGGGAAAAGCGGCAGCGACTCGGTCATGCTGCGACCCTATGCCGGTCCTGATGGGCGGGCGAATCGTGGCGGTCGCCTGCGTCGTCCGGGCGGGCCGGTGGTCAGGGGTGTGCGCGGCGGTGGTGCGCGGCGGTCGCCTGCGTCGTCCGGGCGGGCTGGTGGTCAGGGGTGTGCGCGGCGGTCGCCTGCGTCGTCCGGGCGGGCTGGTGGTCAGGGGTGTGCGCGGCGGTGGTGCGCGGCGAGCACGTCGCCGCCGAAGTCACTGCGCGGACGGCGCAGCACGGTGTGCGCGTGGTTGCCGTCGCTGCTGGTGTTGTCGTACTCGATCAGCAGGTCGTCGCCCTGCACGCGGTAGTAATGCCGCTGGCCCGGTGTGGTCGGGCCCTCCCAGGCGAAATACAGCTGGCTGGCGGTCACCCGGGCGGCTTCGCGGGCAGCCAGGCCGTCGGTCAGCCGGCCGAGGTAGAGCGCGACCAGCTGGCCAAGGACCGCCCGCGGCGCTGGTCCGAGCCGGGCGGCGGCAATTCCGTGCGGCTCGATGTTCTCCTGTGCGCGGGGCCTGGTGCCGGTCCGGATGTCGGCGGGGGCCCGGTCGGACACCACTGCGATCGCCCGGCCTGCCGGGCCCAGTGCATCAAGCAGCGCGCGCGCCACGTCTTCCTCCGGGGCGAGCGGCCTGGACACCGCGCGGCCTGCGTAGCTGACGCAGGCGGGATTCGCCCCGAGGAAGACCGGAGCGGGCGAGACCTCAGCACCGGACACGGTCATCGTGACCGAGAGGTGGTGCCCTTCGAAGCGCCACGACCACGGCTCGTCGCCGGCTGGGTCACCGAAGACCGTGACCCAGTAGTCGCCGCTGTGCCGGCCCTGCCGCCAGCCCTCACGCCGGTCGAGCACTTCTTCCAAGGCGACAATCGCCATCGCCTGCGCGTAGGCATGCTCGCTCAGTGCGGTGGCCAGCAAGCGGTAGGCGGCCTTCCGGGCGGGCCCGCCCATATCCGCGATGCAGGCACCTGGCCTGAGCCGCGGACGGTATTCGAGCCACCGGCGCGCGTTGTCGTCGGTGAAGGACCGTGCCGCAAGCTCGCGCTGCGGGCCGTCGAGTGCCGCCAGCAGCGTGGTCGCGGCCGACCGCATCTGGCCGGGCAGGGAATCGGCAGCCATGCTCCCGGTATATCAGGGCAAGGCGGCCCCGGCAGGCGCCCCCGGCCGCATCTGGGCCCAGCCTCTTCATGATCAAGGAAACCGCCCAGGCTGCTTCATGATCACGGAAGCTTTGCGGGGCGCCGGCCCCCAGAACTCTCCGGGATCATGAGCGTGCCAGCGGGCGGGCGCATGGCTGCGCTGCGCGGGCTTAGACCGAAGTTGCCGTTCGTTGGGTAGATAATTCGGCCGCTGGCCTGGTGTTTTACGGTTTTGGCGGGGTGGGTGTTCTGGCTACCTCAGGGTGAGCGGGATCGGGGCGCCGATGAGGTCGAA
>Ga0070698_100001530_pt1 | contig 25679 bp, 24 predicted proteins | sample KBSK1502metaG_FD_65477 | JGI IMG/M metagenome (GOLD analysis project Ga0070698, IMG submission 65477) | Corn, switchgrass and miscanthus rhizosphere microbial communities from Kellogg Biological Station, Michigan, USA - KBS K1-50-2 metaG | ecosystem: Host-associated > Plants > Roots >... | reverse complement strand
CTCGTCCCCGCGTAGGACGCCTCCGTGCCGAACACCCGGTCGAGCTCGGTCGGGTGGCCGCAGCTCTCGTGGAGCTGGAGGTAGAGCATCGACGGGTCGAGCACGATCGTGCGGCGACCCGGGGGGAGCTGTGGCGCCGTCAGCAGCGCGACCGCCTCCTCGGCGTAGGCCTCGGCATGGCCTGCCAGGTCGAGCTCGCGGATGTACTCGTAGCCGCCGGCCCGATACCCGCCACCGGCGTCGGGATAGCTGCGGCGCTGGTGCTCGTCGCCGTCGATCGCGTTCGCTTCGACGGCGCTGCCGACCTGGGTCAACACCTGCTCGGTGTAGCTGCCATCGGACGCGGCGAAGGTCTTCCATTCGCGGTGGCCGGTGTAGATCGACTCGGTGAAGGTGACGCCCTTGACCTTGCCCGCGGCGCGATCCGCGGCGACAAGGTCGGCGATCTTGGTCTCCAGCGAGATCTTGAACGGGTCCTCGACGACCGGCGTCTCGAACGTCCCGGTCGCTCGCGGCCGACCGTCGAGCTCGACCGGACGGCGCAGGGCCGTCGCCGACGCCTTCGCGACACGGACGGCCAGGGCGCCGACCCGGTCGGCCTCGGCGAGCTCGAGCGTGTCGCTGGCGGCAAAGCCCCACGCGCCATCGACGAGTACCCGGACCCCGAAGCCGTCGGTCTCGCCCAGCGCGACCCCTTCGACCCGCCCGCTCTTGACCGCGATCGACTCGTCGCGGCGGCGGATTACCCGGACGTCGGCATACGTGGCGCCGAGCTTCTCGGTGGTGTCGAGCGCACGATCGGTCAGGTCTGTCATGCCGGGGCCGGGAGCGTACCAAGGAGCAGTGGGCGGTGCCTACACTCGCCGCGTGCCGGGTCGATTCATCACGCTGGAGGGTCCCGAGGGCGCGGGCAAGACGCTCCAGGCAGAGCGGCTGGCCGAGGCCCTGCGAGCCCGCGGCCAGGTCGTCCGGCTGACGCGCGAGCCGGGCGGCACGACGCTCGGGGAGCAGATCCGAACGGTGGTCCTCGGCGGGGCGGTGGCCGGGGACGGCGGGATCGACCCCCGAGCGGACGCACTGCTGTTCAACGCGGCGCGGGCCCAGCTCGTCGCCGAGGTGATCCGCCCGGCACTCGCAGCCGGCGAAGTCGTCGTCTGCGCCCGATTTGCCGACTCGACACTGGCCTACCAGGGCTTCGGCGCGGGGCTGCCGATCGCCGAGCTCCGTTCGATCGCGGACGTCGCGACGGCAGGGCTCTCGCCCGACCTGACCATCCTCCTCGATGTCGCGCCGGAGGTCGGGCTCGACCGAAAGGCCGCTGACGCACGCAACCGGTTCGAAGCCGGCTTCGACCTTGACTTCCACCGGCGAGTTCGGACCGGGTTCCTCGAGCTCGCTGGGCAGGAGCCAGCGCGCTGGCGCGTCATCGATGCAGGCCGGGCAGCGGATGTCGTGTTCGAGGACGTTCTCGAGGCCGCCCTAGGCACCCTCTGACTAGAGAACCTGGGTCAGCGCCTGCCCGGTCAGCACGACCCCGAGGACGACCACCAGCGCGGCTGTCGCCAGCTGGATCGGTGCGACGACCCGACGAAGCCGGTCAATCGACGGCGTCCCTCCATCGAGCCGCCGTTCGACGAGGCGCCGGGCGTGGACGAGCAGGAGGCCGATGCCGGCGAGCACGACGGCCATGCCGACTCCGAACCCGACGACCAGGACGACGCCGTAGGCGACGCGCCCCGCCGCGATCGAACCCAGGAGCAGGATCAGCGCCGACGCCGATGGGACGAGGCCGCCCGACAGGCCGAGGGCCAGGAGGCCCCGCCACGAGATCGAGTCGCCGTCTTGGGCGTGTGGGTGGGTGTGCGGATGCGCGTGGTCGTGCCCGTGCCCGTGGTTGCGCTCATTCCCGTGATCGTGATCGTGTTCCAGGCTGTGCTGGTGCGCGCGCCGGTGCGCCGCAGCCACCCAGCTGGCTCGGAGCCGTTGCCACAGCAGCGAGCCGCCGATCGCGATCACGAGGCCGCCCGAGGCGACGCCCAGCACCGGGTACAGCCGCTCCGGCGGGAGCAGGCTCGACGCGGCAACCGTGATCCCTGCCAGCACCATGACTCCGAGGGTGTGCGACACGGTGACCGCGAGGCCCAGCCCGACCGCCTGCCGGCTCGAGCCACGGCCGCCCACGAGGTAGGCCGCCATGATCGTCTTGCCGTGGCCTGGCGAGAGCGCGTGGAGGACGCCCAGCGCGAAGGCGATCGCGAGCGAGACGATGATCGCCAGCGGCGTGAGGTCGTTGACGTCGATGAGGGCCGTGAGGTCACGTCCGACCCCGCCGGGCACCGCTCCGATGGCGCCGGTGGCGCCGCCGGACTGGCCGGCCGCCGCATCGATGGGCGTCGCGTCCGGTGCCTTCCAAGCAGGGAGCGCGGGTCCACCCGGGGTCAACGACACCTCGACCTGGCGCATGTCGAGTGGCTGCGTGAGCAGGTCGGTCGGGTAGCTGGTCAGGCGGCTCGAGACGCCGGCCAGGTCGGCGGCCGTCGTCCCGCTCTGCCCGGCGATCGTCATGCCATCGCCGATGACCACGATCTCGCGCCATCCGATCCGTTCGGCGAAGGACCGGTCGGCGAAGGTCAGCGACGTGCCGCTGGCCATGGCCGCGGGCAGGGCGGCGGCGTACTCGCAGACGAGGCGCATGGTCGAGAGGCCGCCCGCGCCGGGCGGGAAGCTCATGCCTGCCGCGCCGAGGGTGAGGGCCATCGGGGCGCCGGCAACGGATAACGCAAGTTCCGCTGCCAGGGCGGTGCACGCCGCAGCGTCCTGACCCGCCAGCTCGCCCGGCTGGAGCGTCCCGTCGCCGTTGGCGTCGAGGCGTTGCCGCTCCTGGAAGGCCGGGATCTCGGCGCGGTCGATGACGACGTCGAGCGCGACCCGATCCTCGGCGATGCGCAGGGCCGCGAAGTGGTTGATCGTGAAGTTCCCGAGGGGATGGGCGAGCGCAACGGCGGGGACCACGAAGCCGAGGGCCAGTGCCACAGCGATTCCTGCCAGCGTCCGCCGACGCCGGCGGGCGCGCCCGTGGGACCGAACTGGGCGCGCCGAAGCCGGGTCGGTGGATGCGAGCCGAGGCGTCGACGGGGTCACTGGAGCGTCTCCAGCGAAGCGCGAGCCTTCGCGGACGAGAGCGGATCCAGCGCGCCCTTGATCGCCAGCGACTGCTGGAGCAGATCGCGGGCTCGCGCCGGGTCACCGACGCCGAGCGCGATCTCGCCGGCGTGGTAGAGGAGCATCGCGTCGCGTGTGCCGATGGCGAGCGCTTTCGTCATGGCCGCGTCGGCGTCGGCCGCGCGGCCGTTGGCGAGCAGCGCCCACGCCTCCGCGTCGTACCCGTACACATCGCGGCGCTCCGCCAGCTCCTTCTGCGCGAGTTGCAGCGCAGTGGCGACGTCGCGCTCGTGGTTCACGTCGAACAGCACGAGCTGGCGGTTGAAGACGAGCCCGCTGGAGCCCTGCAATTGGGCGATCGCGAGCACGGTGTCGTACTGCTCCCGTGCGCCTCGGCTATCGCCGCGCAGGGCGAGCAGGTCGCCGAGCGCCGCCAGGGCGTCGGGCTGCGGTGCGACTGCGATCGCGGCACGGTAGCCATCGATGGCCTTGTCGAAATCTCCGACGGCGGCTGCGGCCCGTGCCCGACCGGCCAGGGCGAGGTAGCTCTGTGGCCAGGCGTCGAGGGCGCGGTCGAAGGAGGCGCCGGCGGATTCCGGGTCACCCGCGGCGAGCTGCATGGTGCCGGCCAGGTACGCGTACCAGCTGAGGCTCGGGCCTTGGACGCCCGCCTTCCCGGCGGCCGCCTCGGCGGTCCTGGCCTGCGTGACGGCGCCGGCCGGGTCGCCGCGCAGGAACGCGAGGCGGGCCATGCGGGCGGTGATCGCAGCGCCCGGGGCGAGGGTCTCCACGCGGCTGTACAGGTCCGTCGCGGCGTCAATGTCGCCGAGCTCGAGCTGCGCGTCGCCCATGATCGCGAGGATCGCGGGCTGGTTCGGGGCGGTGCGGTCGAGCGACGACGCCTCCGTGAGCGCTCGCGAGAAGTCATGCGTCGCGAGGGCGAGGCGCGCGTGCAGGGCAAGAACGTCGAGCTGGTTGGGAACGATGGCCAGCGAGCGTTCGGCGGACTCGGTCGCTCGGCCGTAGTCAGCGACGTCGCCGCTCAGACGGGCGCGGGCCTCGTACAACGTCGCGAGGTTGCCGGCGGACAGGAAGTCCTTGTAGTTCGCTGCGACGTTGTGTGTCCAGGCGGCGATGTTGTGGTCGATCATGAGGAGGCTGTCGGGCGCGCCGGCCACGGGCGCCTCGGGCGGAGAGACTGGGGCATTCACGGTCGGCTGCTGCGCCGGCGCGATGGGACGGGACGGAAGCGTGGCCTGGAGCACCGATCCGGCCTGGCTCGCGACGACAATCGCCACCGCGACGATGAGCAGGGCGAGTGGTCGCGGGCTTCGGACCCGGGGGAGGCGGACAGCGCCGAGGGCGGTCATCTCGATCGAGCTCCGGTCAGATAGGGCGTTCAGGGGGGTCGGAAGGAAACGCGGGGAGCGCCGCCAAGACGGCGCTCCCGATCGCGCGTGGCTCAGTGCGGAACACCGAGGTACGGGAAGCTCGACAGGTAGTCGGTGTGCGCCGACACCCCGTCACTGGTCACGCAGCTGTTCGTGGTGATGCCCAGCTCGGCATCGATCACGTCGTCTGCGAGGGCCCGGCCGTTGAGGGCCGTGCCATCCGCCTTTGTCGTCACGTTGTAGGTGATGACGTCGGGCAGGAGGATGTTCGCGAGCACGCCGGCGGTCGCCGCGTCGTAGTCGTTGCAACCGAAGGCTGCCTTCGTCCCGAGCACGGCATTGATGTTGGTGAGCGTCGTGATGATGTTCGTCCGGAACAGGCCGCCGAAGGCGGTCCGCTGCTGTGACGGCGGGGTCGCGTTGAAGCGGTTCTTGGTCTGGCCCGCGTTCGCGTCAACCAGCTTCGTGTTGAACACTGTGTTGATCGCCGGGCGGCCCATCTGGTCGGCCGCCACCCACGACGAGCCGCTCCAGTAGGCGGTGGTGCCCCAGACGCCGATGTTCGTCGCGCCGATGGCGTCATCCGGGACCTCGATGACGAGCGCGTTGGTGTTGAGCGTCTCGAAGAAGTCGTTGGCGTTGCCGTCGAGAACCTCGAGGTTGTCGGTGCCGATGTGGAACACGGTGCCGATGAACCCGGTGAGATCGAAGAAGAACGGGTCGCTGCGGACGCCTGCGAAGACCTTGATGCCGTCCTTCGCGGTACCGATTCCCGAGCCGCTCGTCCAACCCGAGCCGACCTTGACGCCCACCGCGTAGCTGCGGGCGTTGGTCCCGGTGTAGCGAGTGACCGTGTACGACTGGGCCCCGCTGCCGTTCGGGACGCTGAAGCGCCAGACGTAGGCGAGGTCCTGCTTCGCGTCGCCGTTGCGGTCGACGTTGATCGCGTAGCGGACGTTCCTGCCGAAGGTGGTGTTGAACAGGTTGATCGCCGGGTTCGTGGTCATGGCCAGGACCGTCCGCGAAGCATTGCTGCCCTGGAACACGTAGACGTCGTTGATGTCGCGATCGCCGTGGTCCGAGTGCGGGGCAAAGTCGCCGTTGGCGTTGGTGAGACCGCCGAGCGCCGGCGCGTCGAGGTGATCGGCGCCCGTCACGAGCAGCGGAGCGCCGCCCAATGCGAGCGTCAGAGCGGCGGCCGCGATGAGCGCGCCACCCCGTAGAGATGGTCGTTGCATTCCGATGTTCCCCTCCAAGGCAAACCCCTCCCGCCCGCCGGATCGACGCGTCCTGGATCCGGCGTTTGGGTGGTGGTCTGGTATCAGTCGGACGGGGCGACTGGCGCCCGTCCTCGCTCCTGTTACGCGGCGCCAGTCATGGCGGATCAATGCGGTGCGGGGAGGTCGCCGGGGTCACGCCGGTGCACGCGAGGAAGGCGCTGTGTCGTCGCTACACTCCGCGCCGTGAGCCGCGCTAGGGGGCGATGGAGCCGTCGGATTGAACCGTTGACGGCTGCGCTGCGAAAGAGCCGATGAGCGATCCCGAGATCGCGGCGCGTGGCACCTCCAGGTCCGATGCAGACCGGACCGATCGGGCCTGGATGGACCGCCTTGCGGGCGGCGATCTCGGGGCGCTCGATCTTCTGTATGAGCAGTACGGAGCGATGGCTTTCTCAATTGCGTACCGAATCACTGGTGACCGGTCGGCTGCCGAAGACGTCGTCCAGGACGCGTTCCTGGGCGCCTGGCGCAACGCCGGCCGGTATGCCGGCGCCCGCGGTTCCGTTCGCACCTGGCTGCTCGCGATCGTCCACCACCGCGCGATCGACGCAATCCGACGGCGACGCCCGACCGTCGAGCTCCCTGATCCGGAGACCGTCCTCCCCGACACGCTGACCCTGCCTGACGCCTGGGGCGACGTCGAGCTGCAGCTCGACCGCGAGGCGGTTCAGGTGGCGCTCACCCGCATCTCCGACGTCCAGCGCGAGGCAATCGAGCTGGCCTACTTCGGCGGGCTCACCCAGACCGAGATCGCGGAGCGAACCGGTGTTCCACTGGGCACGGTCAAGGGCCGGCTGCGGCTCGGACTGCAGGGCCTGCGCGCGGCGCTCCTCCCGCTCGATGGCGGGGGAGGAGGCGGCGGTGGCTGAGCACACCTTCGCCGGTCTGACCTGCTCGGACGTGGCTGATCTCGCGCCGGCCTTCGTTCTCGATAGCCTCGGTCCGTCCGAGTCCGACGCGGTCCGCCGGCACCTGGCTGAGTGCCCCGAGCTCCACGCCGAGATGGCGGAGCTGAACTCGGTGATCCCGGCCCTGTTCGCGACCGTCGAGCCGGTCGAACCGCCGGCTGGTCTGAAGGCCCGAATCATGGCCGCGGCAGCCGCCGACCTGGCGGCGCGCCAACCGGCGGTGACGCCGCCCGCCGTGGCACGGCCTGCCGCGGCTCAGCCTCGCCCCGCCGCCGAGGCACCACGACGCGGCTGGGATCTGGGCGCCCTCTTCCGGCGACCGGTCTGGTCGGCGGTCGCGGCTGCAGCGCTCATCGCCGCGGTCGCGCTCGGCGCGTGGAACGTTCAACTCCGGGACCAGGTCGCGGGCCTGGAGGCCTATCGCAGCGGCGTCGTGAAGGTGCTCGACACCGCCGCCCAGCCGGAGGCGCAGCTCGCGGTCCTCGCTCCGCCGGAAGGCCAGGGCCCGACCGGGCTCGCGGCATGGGGCGCCGATGGCAACGTTGCGCTGGTCATGCGCGACCTGGAGCCGACGACCGGGACCCAGGTGTACGAGGCCTGGCTCATCGCCGGCGATGCGGCCCCGATCCCGATCGGCGGCTTCCAGGTCGGAATGGATCGCACCGGCACCTTCGGCACGAACCACGTGCCGCTGGGCGCGGGCGTCGTGGTCGCGCTGACGCTCGAGCCGACCGAAGGGGCCACGAAACCGACGCTGCCGATCGTCGCGCTGGGCACCGCGCACGCCCAAGCCAGCTGATCCCGGGCGCTGACCCGGTCCGCGAACCCGTCTAGGTCGAAGCCGACCCCGAGCTGACCCCGGTGCCGGTGCCGTTGCCCGAGTCGCCGTCGTGCGCGGCCTCGGCGAATGTCCCCGGACCCGCAGCCTGTGCCGCACGCAGTGCGGCCTCGGCGGCGCGGACCAGGTCATGGCCGGTCCTGCCGTCGACGGGGAAGCGAGCCAGGCCCGCCGAGACGGTGAAGCGCTTGCTCGCCGCTCCCGTGCGGCCGGCCACCGCATCGACGATCCGCCGTGCCACGGTCGTGCCCTTGGCCCCCGGCGCGACGACGAGGAACTCGTCGCCACCCCAGCGGGCGACCGTATCGACGAAACGGACCGTCTCACCGACGACGGCCGCGACCTCGCGCAGCACGTCGTCGCCTGCGGCCCGGCCGTTCGCGTCGTTGAAGCCGGTCAGGTCGTCGACGTCGAACAGGACGATCGTGAGCTCGGCGTCCTGGCGCGCCGCCCGCGCGATCTCGAGCTCCAGCACCCGCTCGATCGTCCGGGCGTTGGCGAGGCCGGTCAGCATGTCGGAGTTCGCGACGCGCTCTGCCCAGTCGATGCGCTCCGCGGCGTTCGTTGCCAGTCGGGCCCGATCGACCACGACGGCGATCAGATCGCCGATTGCCGTGATCCGCTCCGAGATGTCCGCCACGGGCGCGGCATCCGCCTCGACAGCAAGCGCACCCACAGGCTCCTCGATGCCCTCCCGCCCGATGACGACCGGCCACGCGGACGTGACACGTCCATCGGCGCCGGCCTCGCCAGTTGCCTGGATGCGCTCCTGGGCCGCGAGCTGCACAGGGCTGCCCTCGCTGGCTGCGGCAGCTTCCAGCGCCTCGATCGCATCCTCCGCGTAGCCTCGAGCGGCGGCGACGGCGAGGCCGCCGCGATCACCGTCCCACAGGTAGGCTGCCGCGCGATCCGCCCCGGTCGCGCGCAGCGTGATCTCGAGCAGCTCGTTGAGCGTGGCATCGGGATCGTCGCTTCGGGCGACGGCACGGATCGCTGCCAGGAGCAGGGGGTCGGGAGTCAAGGCCGGGCGATCGTACACGAGCGCGAGGGGTCGTCAATCGAACAACCGATCGACCGGCCGAGCGGCCGGAATCGGGATGACCCGCTCGTATACTCCCGGCCGTGAAGCTGGTCCTGGCGATCATCCACAACGAGGACGCGGGCGCCCTGGTCGAGGGACTCCTCGAGAAGGAATACCGGGCGACCCGGCTCCACTCGTCGGGCGGCTTCCTCAAGCAGTCCAACGCGACCATCGTGCTGGGCGTCGAGGACGACCGCGTCGACGACGTGATCTCGATCATCGCCGAGCACTGCACGTCGCGGACGCAGGTCGTCAACCCGATGCCGCCGATCATGGAGCCTGGCGAATTCTTCATGCCCTATCCGCTCGAGGTCGAGGTTGGCGGGGCGACGGTCTTCGTGCTGCCCGTCGAGCGCTTCGAGCGCCTCTGACGGGCGGCCAGGATCAGCTTGGCGCCGACATTCCGCGTGCTGAGCTGACCGGCAGGTCGTCGTAGCCCTTGCGGCGGTAGATGATCGTCGAGATCAGCCAGCTGGCGATGAAGATCGCGATGATCCCGAGCCCGATCAAGCCGAAGTCGAGCTTGCCGACGAGATCGAAGATCCCGCCTCGAAGGCCGAGCCGGTCGGCGAGCAGCCCGATGACCTCGATGCCCCCGATCAGGAAGGCGACGAGGACCGACACGAGGGTGATGTTGAGGTTGTAGTAGAGCTTGCGGATCGGCTTGACATAGGCCCAGCCGTAGGCGCCGAGCATGAGCACGCCGTCGGTGGTGTCGACCAGGGACATCCCGGCCGCGAAGAGCGCCGGCAGGATGAGGATGTACTGGACCGGCAGGCCGCTGCCGCCCGCCGTCGCCGCGAGGCCCAGGAGCGCGACCTCGCTCGCAGTGTCGAAGCCCAGGCCGAACAGGATGCCTAGCGGATACATGTGCCAGCTCGTGCGCACGAGGCGGATCGCCGGCCGCAGGAGCCGCGCCAGCAGGCCCCGGTTCTGGAGGAAGTCCTCGAGCGACGCCTCGTCATAGGCGCCGCCGGCGGACACCTTCCGGAACATCCGGTAGATATCGATCAGGACCACCAGGTTGATGAACCCGATGATCAGCAGGAACGTCGCCGACACGACCGTCCCGATGAGGCCGCCGACCTCCTCGAACGTGGGCATGTCCGCGATGAAGCCTGCCGAGATCGCGATCAGCAGGGACATGGCGACGACGATCGTCGAGTGTCCCAGCGAGAAGAACAGGCCCACGCCGACGGGCCGCTGGCCGTCCTGCATGAGCTTGCGCGTGGTGTTGTCGATCGCCGCGATGTGATCGGCATCGACCGCGTGGCGCAGCCCGAAGCCGTAGGCGAGCACCGCAGCGGGCAACAGGATCGGGTACTGGGTGGACGCCGCCAGCGCGATGAGCCAGGCGCCGATGTTGAAGACCAGGAGGAACCCGTAGGTCCGGAGCAGGCGGCGTCGCAGCTGGGGATCGGCTCGCAAGAGCGCCGTCGCAGCCGAGAGCATGACCACCTCCGTGGGTCGGGTTCGGGTCGAGCGAGGATACGAGTCCATGGGTCCTCTTGCAAGACATTGCAAGAAGCACGAGTTGCACCTGCATCTACGCCCATCAAGGGCCGGCGGATCAGTCGTAGGCTTCGGCCATGACGCAGGTGTCGTGGTCCCACGTGAAGGACCTGGTGCGGGCGAGGGGGCAGCGCTGGACGCCACAGCGGCGCGTCGTCGTCGACGTCCTGTCGCAGACCGAGGGCCACATCAGCGCCGTTGACCTGATCGAGCGCTGCCGCATCCTCGATCCCGCGACGACGCCATCCACGGTCTATCGCACGCTCGATGTGCTCGAGGAGCTGGGCCTCGTGCGCCATGGCCACGGCGCCGACGGCCGCGAGGAGTATCACGTGCTACCCGAGCGCGAGCACGGGCACATCCACTGCGACTCGTGCGGGCGGTTCTGGGAGCTCGACGCCGCGGACGCCGTGGCGATCACGCGGCAGCTGCGCGGCAAGCGCGGCTTCCTCGTCGACCTGTCGCACGTGACCATCGTCGGCCGCTGCGCCGACTGCCTCGCGGGGCGGCCGACCGCGGGATGAGCCCGCTTCGGCCCGATCTCGTTGCCTGCTGGCTCTTCCGGCTCGACCCCCGCGGACGGCCAGAGATCCTGCTCATCCGCCGCGCCGCCGACCGCATCTACGCCGGGATCTGGCAATGCGTCACCGGCCGGCTCGAGGGCGACGAGCGCGTGGTCGACGGCGCGCTGCGCGAGGTCGAGGAGGAGACGGGTCTGGCACGGGCAGACATCGCGGAGCTCTTCGAGACCGACATGATCAACTGGTTCCATGAGCCGAGCGTCGACGCCGTCTGGTGCGAGGCGGTCTTCGCGGCGCAGCTCCGCCGCGACGTCAAGATCCGCCTCTCGAACGAGCACGACGACCTGCGCTGGCTCACGCCGCCTCAGGCCAGGTCACTCGTCGTCTGGCCCGCCTACGAGCGCGCGATCGACATGGTCGAATGGCTGGTCGATCACCCGGCCAAGGCGAGCCACTATCGCTTGCTAGACTCTCCGCCACCGTCGCAGGAGGAGAGCCCTCGCCAGTGATCGACCAGCGGACGCAGGCCTCGCCCGCCGAGCGCCTGCCTGCCTTCCGCTCGAAGGTCGACGATCTGCGCCCGACCTACGGCTTCGAGGACGTCTCGCTCGCACCCGGGCTGGAGACGATCGAACCGAACGATGTCGAGCTCGGCCAGACGTTCTGCGGCATCGACCTCGCGATCCCGATCCTTGCCGCTGCGATGGATGCCGTCGTCGATCCGGCATTCGCGGGGTCCCTCGCCAGGCTCGGCGGCCTTGCCGTGCTCAACCTCGAAGGCGTGCAGGCGCGCTACGACGAGCCCACCTCGGTGCTGGAACGGATCGCCACCGCCCCGGACGAGGAAGTCCAGTCCGTCCTCTCGGAGGCCTACCAGGCGCCGATCCGCGAGGAGCTCGTCGCACGCCGAATCGAGGAGATCCACGCGGCCGGCTCGAAAGCCGCCGTCTCGGCGACGCCGGCCGCAGCGCGTCGCTGGGGGCCGTTCTGCGCCGAGCACGGGGCCGACCTGTTCCTGGTCCAGTCGCAGGTGTCCTCGGCGCGACACCTGGCCAGCGGCTACGACCCGCTCTCGCTGGCCGAGTTCACGAGGTTCATGCCCATCCCCGTCGCCGTGGGCAACACGACCAGCGCCCAGGCTGCGTACCTGCTGATGGAGCAGGGCGCGGCCGCGGTCTTCGTGGGCGTCGGGCCCGGCGCCGCGTGCACGACGCGCGAGGTGCTGGGCATCGGCGTGCCCCAGGTGACCGCGGTCGCGGACGTCGCCGCGGCGCGCGATTCGTACCTGCGCGAGACGGGTCGATACGTCCCCGTCGTCGCTGATGGCGGGATGCGCCGCGGCGGCGAGCTGGCCAAGGCAATCGCCGCCGGAGCCGACGCGCTGATGCTCGGCTCGCCGCTTGCCCGCGCCGCCGAGGCGCCGGGCCGCGGCGTGAACTGGGGCATGGCCGCGCCGTCGCCGGTGCTGCCGCGCGGCACGCGGATCAAGGTCGGCACGGTCGGGACCCTGGAGAAGATCCTGCTCGGTCCGGCGACGGTGAGCGATGGTTCGCAGAACCTCGTCGGCGCCCTCCGCCAGTCGATGGCGGCGCTCGGCGCTCGCACGCTGCGCGACATGCAGCAGGTCGAGCTGGTCTACGCCCCGGCGGTGCAGACCGAGGGCAAGAGCTGGCAGGGCCGCGGCCGCTGATCGCGCGGGGCTGATGCGGCCGACGCGCGGCGTTGGCGCCTCCGCTCCGCGCTCACGCACGTTCGCGTGCGCTCGCTTTCGGTGCTCGGTGCCGCCTTGCGCTCCGGCCGCCTGAGCCCCGCGACCATGGATCCGCTCGGCGAGCAGCTCGCGGACTGGGGCAAGGTCGTCCGCCTCGAGACGCGTGGCCGGGTCAGTGGGCGGCCGCTCGAGGTCGCGCTCGGGTACATCGAGGAGCTCGACGGCAGCGTTCTCGTGGCGGCCGGGAGCCCCGAGGCGGACTGGGCGCGCAATCTCGACGCCCATCCGAGGTGTCGTGTCCGCCTGGCAGGGCGCGATTGGGCCCACGCCATCGCGGACCCACTCGATGCTGTCGAGGCCGCACGAACCGTACGCGAGCTGATCCTGCGGTACGGCACGCCGGCGGAGCGGCTGGGCCGCGGGCCGGCCTATCGCCTGCGGCAGGTCGTTGGCGAGTGACTGCCCTGAGCTACGGCGCGGCGGTCCACGGGCCCGACTCGAGCCTCGGCCCGCCGACGCCGTTGCAGGGCGGCATGTCGCCCACCTCGGGGAACGACGAGCCGGTCACGCCGACCTCCTCGGTGCCGAGCCGGATCACGAGCTCGAGCGGGAAGTTCGGATCCGGGCCGCACCAGTTGGCAAAGCGGACCTCGGCCGAGTAGCTGACGTCCGGGTCGAGGTCCAATCGGCCCGGGCCGCTCGTCGTGGACCCGACAAGCTCGGTGCTCTCGGCATCACGGAGACCAAGAACCGGGTAGAGGTCGACCGAGCACTTCCTTGCCGCGACCAGCACGACGGCCGTCAGACGCGAGCCGGCGGCGCCCTCGACGAGATCGTGCGACGCCTTGAGATCCGCGGCAGTGCACCCCGGGCCGGCCGCGAGCGAGGTGGGCGCGGGCGTCACGGCCTCCGTCGGCTGGGCAGCGGTCTCGCTCGGCAGCAGGGTCGGCTGCTCGGTTGGTGGCGCCACGGTGGGTGGCTGGGTAGGCGGCGCCGTTGGGGTTGCGGCGCAGGCGCCGAGGGCGAGAACGAACAGGCTGGCGAGGAACGGGGCTGCGGCTCGCGTGCGGGCGCTGCCCCGTCGGTCGGCCATGCAGCGAGGAAGGGTACCGGCGGTCGTCGCGGAGCGCCTCGGGCGGCCGGTAAGATTCGGGTCGACAGCCGCGCAGCCAGCGACGGCGGCGAAGCGAGGGACTGGATCGGGCGTGACGGGCAAGGGCAGGACGGTGCACGGCGAGGCCGCCAATGCGGGCCACCGTGTCCTCGCCCCGGACGACGCCGAGGTCGAGGCATATCTGGAGACCGCGCTCCATGCGCCGGGTCCGGAGCGCACTGCCGCCGACCATCCCGCAGGCGAGAACCAGGGCCTCGTCGCCGTCCTCGACTTCGGCAGCCAGTTCGCGCAGCTGATTGCGCGCCGTGTCCGCGAGCTCCACGTCTACTCGGAGCTGCTGCCCCACGACACGTCCCTGGAGGAGCTGGAGCGGCGGGGCGCCAGCGCCGTGATCCTGTCCGGCGGCCCGAACTCGGTCTACGACGAGGGCGCGCCGAAGCCCGACCCGGCGATCTGGACCGGTCGCCTCCCGGTCCTCGGCATCTGTTATGGCGCCCAGCTCATGGCCAGCGAGCTCGGCGGGAGCGTGCAGCCGACGCCGAAGCGTGAGTACGGCCCCGCAACCGTCGTGATCGGCGACGAGGACGGCCTGTTCACCGGCCTCGACCGGACGCAGCCCGTGTGGATGAGCCATGGCGACTCGATCACGACGCTGCCCGAGGGCTTCCGGGCAACGGCGCAGACGGACTCGACCGAATTCGCCGGCCTTGCCGATCCGGGCCGCCATCTGTACGGAATCCAGTTCCACCCCGAGGTCGCGCACACGCCGCGCGGGCGGGACGTGCTCCGCAACTTCGTCGTGGGCGTCGCCGGGATCCGCCAGTCGTGGACCCCGGCGAGCTTCATCGAATCGACGGTCACCGAGATCCGCGAGCGTGTTGACGCACACGCCCGGGCGGTCGGCTCGGACGGCAGGGTCATCTGCGCGCTGTCCGGCGGCGTGGACTCGGCGGTCGCTGCGGCGCTCGTGCACCGAGCGGTGGGCGATCGCCTCACCTGCATCTACGTCGACCACGGGCTGATGCGCAAGCGTGAATCGGAGCTCCTGCGGATCACCTTCGAGCAGAACCTGGGCATGAACCTGGTGATGATCGACGCGCGCCAGCGTTTCGTGGCCCGGCTCGCCGGCGTCATCGACCCGGAACAGAAGCGGAAGATCATCGGCGACGAGTTCATCCGCGTCTTTGAGGAGCAGGCGGACAGGCTCGGCCAGATCGACTTCCTGACCCAGGGCACGCTGTACCCGGACGTCATCGAGAGCGCGACATCGGAAACGAAGGCCGCGCAGAAGATCAAGACCCACCACAACGTCGGTGGGCTGCCGGCGGATCTTCGGTTCAAGCTGATCGAGCCGCTGCGCTACCTGTTCAAGGACGAAGTCCGCGCCGTCGGCATCGAGCTCGGCCTGCCCGAGGCGATGGTCCACCGCCAGCCGTTCCCCGGCCCCGGCCTGGCGATTCGGATCATCGGCGAGGTCACGGCCGAGCGGCTCGAGACCCTGCGCGAGGCCGACTGGATCGTCATCGATGAGATCAAGGCCGCCGGGCTGTACCGCAGCGTCTGGCAGTCGTTCGCGATCCTGACCCCCGTGCGCAGCGTGGGCGTGATGGGGGATGGTCGAACGTACGCGAACGTGGTAGCAATTCGGGCGGTAACGTCCGACGACGGCATGACTGCCGATTGGGCGAAGCTGCCGTACGAGGTACTGGCGAAGATCAGCAGCCGTATCGTCAACGAGGTGCCGGGGGTGAACCGGGTCGTGTATGACATCTCGTCCAAGCCACCGGCAACGATCGAGTGGGAGTAGCGCGCCGATGAGCCCAGCCCGCAGGAAACCCAGCGGCGAGACGGTCACCTGCCCGTGGTGCTCCGCCACGGTGCCGGTCAAAGCCGCGACGTGTCCCTCGTGCGGTGCCCAGCTGCGTGAGGCCGCCGAGGGCGACATCCTCGGCGTGACCCAGATCGACCCATCCGCGGTCTCGCGTGCCCGGCGGGTCAAGCCGCGCCGGCTGACCTCCTGGCTCACGGGCGAGGGCCCCGTCGAGGAGGAAGAGGTCGGCAAGGTCGAACCGCCGTCGCCCGACGTGAAGCGCGAAATGCTCAAGATGGAGCTTGCGGCGATCGATGCCGAGCTCGAGGCGAGGGCGGCCGCGGCGGCGGCCAACCGCGACCTTCCCCCGGAGGGCGCCGAGCCCGCGGAGCCGGGCCCGACCTGAGCTCGCGCCTGCCCCCTCCCGGGCCCTCGTTCCTGCGTGAGCAGGAGCTGCGGGTCGGGGAGCGCCGCCTCCTCGCCGGGATGAGCCGACCGTCGAGTCCCGCCGACGACTGGTGGACGGCCGTGCTGTGGATCCAGGACGATGCCAGCCTCGCGACCTTCGCCGAGCTCGCTCCAGCGGCTGGGCCGCCGCCGGACCCGCCGCTCGTCCGCCTCGGCCCAGCGCTCGCTGGCGGGCTTTCGGGCCTGATCCTCGAGGACGCCGGCAGGCTCCAGATCCGGCTCGGCCTGGTCGTCCCGCCCGAGGATCCGGAGCGACCCTGGCGATGCCCGGCAATCGTTCGTGCCGCCTTCCGCTGGGAGCCGGCGCGGGCCGCCTCCCTGCAGCCGAATGCGCTTGCCTCGGAGGTGCTCACGGCGTTCCGAAGGGCAGTCGAAGGCCTGGCCCGGCGCTAGCTCGCCGGTGCCGGGCGCGACGACAGAGCACGCGCGGGCCCAGGGCTATGCTCGGCGCAGAGGGCACCGAGACGGAGGCGAACGTGGGCAGCACTTGGACGGGCTCGATGGCGGCTGCCCTCGCCGCGAGCCTCGGACGACCCCGCTGGTGGGTCATGGCCCTCGCCGCGTTCCTCGTGCGCGGCGGAATCGCGGTCGTGCTGCTGCCCCTCGTCGGCCTGCCATCCGCGCCGGCGCTCGCGACGGCCCTCGCGCCGACGATCGAGGCGCTGGCCATGAGTCGCCAGTCGCTCGAGGCGGCCCTTGCCGCCACGGCCATCATCGGGCTGTTCATCGGCCTCCTCGCCGCCGCGGCCTACACCGGCACCTGGTTGGACAACGCCCTTGCCCGCGAAGCGGAGGCCTCCCCGGAGCTCGACCTGCGCCTGCCTCACATCACGCGATCGCCCTGGCGCACGCTCGCCGTGCGCTTGACAGCGCACCTGCCGACGCTGGTCGCCCTCGCCTACGGCGCCGTCCGCATCGTCATCGTCACCTACCAGGAGCTGCTCGCGCCGGGCGACCCGACCGTCCCGATCGCCCTGCGCGTGCTGTCCCGGGCGCCCGACGCGATCGTGGTCGCCGGGCTCGCCTGGATCCTCGGAGAGGCGATCGGGGGTCTCGCTGCCCGACGGGCCGCAGAGGGCGAGACAGCCGGCCAGGCGATCCGTGGCGCGATCCGCGACCTCGTCCGCCGACGCGGCGTCGCCACCTTCGTGGTGACCGACGCAGTGGTCGTGGCGGTCGTCCTCCTGCTCCTCGTTGTCGTCGGCCGGGCGGCCGAGCACGTTCGCGGCTACCTGTTCGGCGGCGTGAACGATGTGAGCCTCGCGGCGGCGCTGCTCCTGCTCGTGACCACGTGGGTGCTCGCCCTCGCCGTCCTTGGCGCCGCGCTCGCATGGCGAGCGACCGCATGGACGATCGAGGCGACGCCCCGGCGCGGGCTTGCGCCAGCCGCCGCCAGTGCCGCCGACGAATCGCCGGCGGCGGGGGAAGCTGCCGCGGGCTGACCCGACCCGCTCGATCGAGCGATCGAGCGCCCGTCCGTCACGCAGACGATGCTTCGGGCGTCGGAAGCGACACGCTGGGCCCGAATCGGCCCCTGTTACACTGCCCGCCGGTCGTCGCCCCCCACCTGCGACGAAGGCTCACACGACGGAGGCGCCGGCTCGCCGCATGGACCAGATCTTCACCGCCATCGGCGACGCAATCGGCTCGGTCTTCGACAACCCCGTCATCCAGCTCGGGATCAAGCTCGCAGCCATCTACTGGATCCTGCTCTGGCTCGCGGCCTCCTACTGGGCCTTCCGGGACATGCAGTCCCGCAGCGACAACCCGATCGCGCCGTACCTCGCGGCCGCCTTCGTGATCATCTTCACGCCGCTCCTCTTCCCCCTCGCGGTGTTCACCTACCGGATCATCCGGCCCCAGGAGCGGATCGGCGAGGTCTACGAACGGAACCTTGCCGAGGAGGCGATGCTCGCCGAGATCGAGGCGATCCCGCACTGCCCGACCTGTGATCGGCGAGTCGATTCCGCCTGGATCATCTGTCCGACCTGCCGAACCCGGCTCAACCGGGTCTGCCCGAACTGCACGCGGCTCGTCGGGCTCGACTGGACGCTGTGCGCATGGTGCGGCCGCGAGTTCGAGCGCCACGACCAGCTCGCCGCCGGATCGGCCCCGATCGTGAGCCTCCCGACGCGTGAGGCACTGCCTGCCGGTGAGCTCGAGTCGGTGAGCGAGCGCGTCCGGGCATCCGTCCGCGCCACGCGCCGCACCTCCGATCAAGTCGCGGAGCGTTGACCGAAGCCTCCGACCCGGAGGACCCGTCGCCTCCCGCGCCTGACCCAACACCCGACGGACCGGCACCTGCCGGCGCGCCCAGCCATCGCTACCTCGGGCTGACGACCTTCACGGTCGAGGGCCGCCGGGCACCGGCCCTGTTCGTGGTCGGCTGGCTCGCGACGATCGTCGGAATTGGCCTCACCGGCACCGTCGCCTTCGGTGTCTCGGGCCTGGCCGGCGCGGCCCTGTCACTGGCTTCGCTGTTCGGGCTGTCCATCGGGCTGGTGCTGCTCGCCGGGTCGCAGACGATCGAGCGCCGCGCGGCCGGTGCGGCCTACGCGGGCCCGTCGCCCCTGCTGGTGCTTCTCGCGATCATCGCCGTGTCGCGGCTCCTCGGCTTCCTCGTGGGCGTCGCGCTGCTGCCGGTCGCCGACCGGATCCCGGTCGAGCTGGGCGACCTGTTTGCGGTGGTGCTCCAGGCCGGGGTGTTTCTGGGTGTCGTCCGGCTGACGGTCGTCGGGCCCGGCGTCCTGCGTTGGTCCGAGATGGGCTGGGTCGGGAACCGCGCGACGGCGATCCGGGGCCTATGGGGCGGTGCCGTGTTCGCGGGGCCGCTCATCCTCGTCACCTCGGTCATCGTCGCGGTTGCCGTGAATCTCGCCGGCGTGGCGCCACCGAGCCCGCTGCCGCCGACGGGCACGGCTTCCGGGCTGGTGCTCCACCTGCTCGCCGGTGCGGTCGTCGCACCGGTCGCGGAAGAAACTCTCTTCCGGGGCTTCGCGCTGACGGCGTGGCGCCAGCTCGTCGGCGTCCGCGGTGCGATCGTGCGGTCGTCCATCGTGTTCGTGCTCGCCCATGTCCTGTTCGTCTCTGGGGACACGTTCGCCGAGACGGTGCGGGTCGCGCTTGTTGCCGGCGTGGTCCGCATCCCGGTCGCGTTTGCGCTCGGCTGGCTGTTCGTCCGGACCGGTTCGATCTGGGGTCCGATCGGCCTGCATGCCGGGTTCAACGGAATCCTCATCGTCCTCGCCGAGGCCGCCGCGCGAGCCTGACCGGATCACGGTGAGCCGGGGGTGAGGCGCCGATGACCGGCAGGTGGGCGCCCCTCGGTAGCCTCCGGATCGTCCTCGGGTCCGGATGGCGGGGGGAATCGGCGGGCTCCCGTCGTCCGGGCCCGAGGGCGCCGACACGCAGCGAGGGCCGGCCATGACCGACACGGATGGACCGATCCCGTTCGCCCTGGCGGTGGCGCGCGGTCGCCGGATCCGCGAGCTGCCGTCGAGCGAGCGGCCACGCGAACGCCTGGCGTTGCGCGGAGCGGCGGGGCTGACGGCGGCCGAGCTGATCGGGCTGCTCTGGGGCTCGGGGACTGCAGGGCGCTCAGCGGTCGACGTCGCTGCCGACGCGATCGCCCGGTTCGACGGCCTCACCGGCCTGGCCCGGGCGAGCACCCCGGAGCTGGAGACCGTGCCAGGCATCGGTTCCGCGCGGGCGGCGCAGCTCCAGGCCGCGTTCGAGCTCGGCCGGCGCCTGCTCGCAGATTGGCCGGCGGGCCGTTGGTCCATCCGCTCGCCACGCGATGTCGCCGACCGGCTCGTGCTCCAGATGGGCCGGCTCGAGCGCGAGGAGCTGCGGGTCGTGATTCTCAACACGAAAAACGCGGTGCTGCGCGTGGTGACCGCGTATCAGGGCAACGTCAGCGCCTCGCTCGTCCGCGTGGGCGAGCTGTTCCGTGATGCCGTCCGCCTCGACGCGGCCGGCGTGATCCTCGTCCACAACCACCCGTCGGGCGATCCCACGCCGTCGCCGGACGACCTGCACCTCACCGCCGAGGCCCTCGCGGCGGGTCGCCTCCTCGACATCGACATCCTCGACCACCTCGTGATCGGCCACGACGCGTATGTCTCGCTGCGCGACCGCGGGGTCGCTTTCGATCGCGTCGGCAACCGACCACCGCCGGCTGCGTAGGCGCGCCGTCGTCTTCCCGATGCGGTAGAGATGTCGAGACGTAATGCGGCGATCACATGAATCGGATGAAGTACCGATGGCGGGAGCCCAGGTCTGATCGCCGCGACGACGCCGTAGGGAGGAACCGGATGCGTTGGTCATCAGCGGTGCTCGTTGCGGGGGTTGTCATTTCCGTCTGCGCTTGCAGTGCGAGCCCCGACGCAGCGACGCCGCCACCGACGCCGTCGGCAGCAATCACGAATGAGTTGCCCGTGCTCACGCTTCAGGCGACGGTGTCGAATCTCAGCGGGACAATCGCTGTAGTCGTCGCGTCCGACGCAATCTGGGTCCTCGACCACCAGCATCCCGCCGTTCGCCGAGTCGACCCTGCGACGAATGCCGTTACGGCAACAGTCGAGCTCGGCGAGGGCTTCGCGAACGGTCTGGGACTTGCCGGTGGCAAGCTGTGGACGTTCCACCAGACCGCGGGTGAGGTGGTCGGGATCGATCCCGCGACCGCCACTATTGTCGCCACGGTGCCCGGCGGGCAGGACGGCGATACGTTCTGGGTCGGGGATGACGCCGCTTGGTTGCTGACCGCCGGGAGCCTTGTGCGGGTTGACGGCGCGACGTCCAAGGCCACCTTGCTGTCACTCGCCGAGCCGTGCCCCGTGGCCGGCGCAGCCGCGGCCGGTGGGTTCGTCTGGTTCGCCGCGGCCGACGGCGCGATCTGCAAGCTCGACGCGAAGTCAGGCGCCATCGCCGGTCGTGGAACGGGCGCCGGCATCGGTGCGGGCATGCAAGTCGTGGCAGGCGCGCCATGGGTTCCAACGAGCGACGGGGGCCTCGCGATCTTCGATCCCGCGGCGATGTCCGTGTCGCGGAACGTGCCGCCGCCCGCCAACGGGACCTTCCATGGGTCCCTGTACGGAATTGGGCATCCCGACGAGAATGCGGTCGTGGCGGGCAACGTGGACGGAAGTGCTGGCTGGGTTCGGTACCTTGGCGGGGCAGTCGCCCGGGTGACGCTCTCCGGGACACCGAGCATGGCGCTGTACGCCGGGTTCCCGCCGGACACCCTGCCTGGTCGGGTCGCCGAGGCGTTCGGATCCCTGTGGGTCGCGAACTTCGGCGCTGGAACCGTCGAGCGGTACGCTCTGCCCACGCCGTAGACAACCGGGCCGCCTGGCGATCGAAGGGCCGGGGCTATACTGCCGTTTCCCGCGCACGACTCGCGCGGTCGCACGTCCGCACGGCGGAACTCGCCCGATCCGACCCAGAGGGGGCTGCCCTTCCGAATGCTCGACCGCATCCTCGGCCTGTTCTCCCGCGACATCGGGATCGACCTCGGGACGGCCAACACCCTCGTGCACGTCAAGGACCGCGGCATCGTGATCAGCGAGCCGTCGGTCGTGGCAATCGAGGCGCGCACGAAGCGGGTCCTGGCGATCGGGGCCGAGGCGAAGCGGATGGTCGGCCGGACGCCCGCGAACATCATCGCCATCCGCCCGCTGCGCGACGGCGTGATCAGCGACTTCGACGTGACCGAGCAGATGATCCGGTACTTCGTCGACAAGGTGCACGATCGCATCGGGCTGCTGCCGCGGCCGCGCATGATCGTGGGCATCCCGTCGGGCGTGACCGAAGTCGAGAAGCGAGCCGTGCTCGACGCGGCGCTGAACTCCGGGGCCCGCTGGGCGCGCCTCATCGAGGAGCCGATGGCGGCCGCGATCGGCGCCGGGCTGCCGGTGAGCGAGCCCTCGGGCAGCCTCATCGTCGACATCGGCGGCGGCACCACCGAGGTGGCCGTGATCAGCCTCGGTGGCATCGTCGTCAGCCGGTCGATCCGGATCGGCGGCGACGAGATGGACGTCGACATCGTCAACTTCGCCCGGCGCGAGTACAACCTGTATCTCGGTGAGCGCACGGCCGAGGACATCAAGATCGCGATCGGCTCGGCGGCGCCGGGGGAGTGGGACGCGGGCAGGGTGAACCTGCGCGGCCGGGACCTGCTGACCGGGTTGCCGCGGAGCGTCGAGGTTGGCGCCGACCAGATCCGCGAGGCGATCGAGCCGTCCGTGCAGCAGATCGTGGACACGATCCGCGACACGATCGAGGAGACGCCCCCCGAGCTCGTCGCGGACATCATGGACCAGGGCATCGTCCTCGCCGGCGGCGGCGCGCTCCTTGCCGGGCTGGACAAGCGCGTCGCCGAGGCGACGCAGATGCCCGTGCACGTCGCCGACGATCCCCTGACATGCGTGGTCCGGGGCACCGGTGAGGTCCTCCAGGATCTCAGCGGCATGAACCGCGTCCTGGTGACCGAGACCTACTCCCGGCCGCTGCGCTAGGGCATCACGCCGTGACGGCGATCCTCGCGAACAAGGCATTCCGGCGACGCGTGATCGCCTACGCCGCGCTGCTCGGCACGTCGCTGATCCTCGTCACGGTCTCCTCGAACCCGCTCGTGCGGGACGTGCAGAACGGCGTCGCCTTCGCGTTCAAGCCTGTCCAGGTCGCGGTCGGCAGCGTCGCCCGCGACGTGGCCTCGATCGCCACCACGATCGCCGAGATCGACCGCCTGCGCCAGGAGAACGCGGAGCTGCGCCAGGAGAACGACCGTCTCGAGGCGGAGAGCCGGTCAGCCGCGGAGCTGCAGCGCGAGAACGAGCAGCTGACGGGACTGCTGCAGCTGCGCAGCGGCCTCCAGTACCAGACGCTCGCGGTTTCGGTCATCGCGCGCGAGTCCAGCGAGGCGCGCCGGGCGATCGTGATCGACCGAGGGTCCGACGACGGTGTGTCCGCGGGCATGGTCGTGATCGGCGCCGGTGGCGCGCTGGTCGGGCGGATCACCGACGTCGGGCCGTCGTTCGCCCACGTGGTGCTCATCAGCGATGCGACCTCGACGGTCATCGGGCAGCTCCTCAGCAGCGCGGCCACGGGCAAGGTGATCGGCCAGCTGGGCGGCGCGCTGGTCATGCAGGACGTCGACGCCGCGGCGGAGGTGACCATCGGCGAGGAGGTGTTCACGGCCGGGATCGAGCTCGAGGGCGGCATTCGCTCGCCGTACCCGAAGGGCCTGCTGATCGGCCGCGTCGTCGACGTGACGCGCGACCCCAACGAAGTCGTCCAGACCGTGTTTCTCGAGCCGGCTGCGCCGCTCGACCGGCTCGAGTTCCTGCTCGTGATCACCGACTACGAGGGCGGCATCACCGGTCCGATCGAAACCGGGGTGCCGTGCGACCCGACCAAGGGCGGCACGCTGCCCGACTCCGACCAGCCGTGCGCCTCGGATGCGCCGGCGCCACGCCGCTAGAGGCCGACTCCACCAGACCGCACCGGACCGCCCGGTACCACCCTTCTCGGTACTTCCGTACGGCTGTCCGCCTCGCGAACGCGCGCGTAGCGTCGGCAGCCTCCGGCCAGGCGTGCGCCGCGTCGCGCATGCGCCCCGAGGGCCGACGGATCGAGGAGGAACGTGGGCGAGCCCGGACCGCGCCCGGACCGCAGCCCTCGCATCGCGCTGGCGCTCGCCCTTGCCCTCCTGCTGCTGGCGCCGCTGCCCGTTGCCGCTGGCGATGGTGGGAGCGCAGCCGCAGCCGACCCCGCCACAACGAATGGAGCATTGGCAGGCTCCGCCCACTATCGCCAGGCCGAGGAGCACGCCGGCGACGTCATCGACTTCGAGCCCGGCGGCCTGGTGAGCGTCCCGTTCGTGCCCCGGACCGACGACGACTGGGTCGTCGACGGAGGAGCGTCGCGCGCCCTGCCTGCCGGGCTCGCGACGGGCCGCCAGATGCGCGATGCTCCGGACAGCCGCGCGTGGGCGACGGGCACGCCCGAGGACGCTGCCGAGCCGTGGCATTTCCAGGGCGAACGCGGCGCCAGCGAATCGACGACGGCTGCGTCGCAGCTCGCATCGGCTGGGGCCGTCCTGGCCCAGGCGACGATCACGCCGAGCGCGGACGGGCTCGCTGCCGCTCGCGTCGGCGCGAACGGCCTGCGTCGCGAAGTCTTCGGTTTCCTGCCGTACTGGGAGCTCGGTGCGAGCAGCACGGTGCTGGACTGGCGCACGCTGTCGACCGTCGCGTATTTCAGCGTCGGCTGCACCGGCAACGGCAAGCTGCTGAAGCACAACCCCGATGGCAGCGCGACCACCGGCTGGGCAGGTTGGACCAGCACCAGGATGAGCTCGGTCATCAATGCCGCCCACCAGCACCAGACGCGTGTGGTCCTGACCGTGACGTGCTTCGCCTGGAGCACCGGCGGGGCCGCGACGCAGGCCGCATTGCTGGGCAGTGCCGCCGCCCGGGCGACCCTGGCCCGGCAGGTCGCGGCGGCCGTTCGCGACCGGGGCGCGGATGGCGTCAACCTGGACTTCGAGCCGATCGGCGCGGGCTACGGGGACGAGTTCACGAAGCTCGTTCGGTCGATCCGCGCCGAGCTCAACGCGATCGCCCCGGGCTACCAGCTCACGTTCGACGCGATGGGCACCCTCGACAACCAGCCGATCGCCGCGGCAACGGCGCCGGGCGGCGCAGACGCGGTGTTCATCATGGGCTACGACTACCGGACCGCCACGGCGAGCACCGCCGGCTCGATCGCGCCCCTCACCGGGCCCGAGTACGACCTCAACGACACGATCAAGGCGTTCACCGCCCAGGTCTCGCCGTCGAAGCTGATCCTGGGCGTGCCGTGGTACGGCCGGGCGTGGTCGACGCCGAGCGACGACCCGCACGCGAAGAACATCTCGGGCGCCAGGTACGGCAGGGTGGCTGAACCGACGTACTCCCAGGCGGTCAGCCTGCTCGGCACCTTCGGGCGGCGCTGGGATGCCGTCGAGGCGTCGCCCTGGACTGCCTACCACAAGGAGACGTGCACGGCGGGGGCCGGCTGCGTGATGTCATGGCGCGAGCTGTACGTCGACGATGCCGCGTCGCTCAAGCTGCGCTATGACCTGGTCAACCGCGCCTCGCTGCGTGGCGTCGGGATCTGGGCGCTCGGTTTCGATGGCGGCCATGGCGAGCTCCGGGCGGGTCTCGCCGCGAAGTTCCTGTCCGACCGGACGGCACCGGTGGCCGGCATCGTCACGCTCCCGCAGCGGTCGCGTGACGAGGGCTTCCGGGTCGCCTGGACCGCCTATGACGAGAGCGCGATCCGCGGCTACGACGTGCAGGTTTCCGTGGACGGTGGCCGCTGGACCTCGTGGCTCACGGCGACGACCGCATCCAGTGCGATCTACCTGGGCACGAACGGCAGGAGCTACGCCTTCCGCGTCCGGGCCACGGACGTGCACGGGAACGTCTCGGCCTGGCGGTCGCTGCCGCTGGGGTCGTCGGGAGCGCCGCGTTCCATCACCGTCGGCGGGTTTGCGACAGTGCTCGCCGATGGCCTCCGCCTCCGCGAGGCGCCCTCGACCGACGCCGCGGTGATGACCAGGTTCGACCGGGGCGACGCCCTCCGGGTGATCGGCGGCCCGGTCAGGGCAGACGGCTTCGCCTGGTACCAGGTCGCGGCCCCGATCCGGCAGTGGGGCCCGGTCGACACGCTGCAGATCGGTGGCTGGGTCGCCGTGGCCGGCACGGGCGTGACCAATGTCGCGCCGCGCAGCCCGGTGTACCGGACGCGGATCGACGCCGGCATCACCGGCCTGCGGCTGAACGACGGCGGGCGTCGGGTGCTCACGCCGAACGGTGACGGGATCAACGACCGGTTGCGC
>Ga0070698_100001529_pt1 | contig 25681 bp, 22 predicted proteins | sample KBSK1502metaG_FD_65477 | JGI IMG/M metagenome (GOLD analysis project Ga0070698, IMG submission 65477) | Corn, switchgrass and miscanthus rhizosphere microbial communities from Kellogg Biological Station, Michigan, USA - KBS K1-50-2 metaG | ecosystem: Host-associated > Plants > Roots >... | reverse complement strand
GCCGCTCTCGCCGCCGTGGAACAGGTGGCAGAAGTCCTCGATCGATTTCGCGCCGTGCGTGAGCTCGCGGATCGCCGTGTCGACGTCGAGCCAGATCAGCCAGCCCTCATCGTAAAAATCCGTGCCGCGCCGGTAGGCGGTCCATTGGCCCGGCGAGAAGTACAGGAGCTGTGCCGCCATCGTCGTGTCCGCCAGCGGACGCCACTGGCGGCCAGGCTCGTTGTCGAGATAGGCCGCAATCTGCGCGAGCCGATCCTTGTAGTACGACTCGCTCCAGATGCCGCTCCGCTCGGCCAGGACGTAGCCGAGATATTGCGTCAGCCCCTCGTAGACCCACAGCAGATCGCCGACCATCGGCTGCTGAAAGTCGGGCGTGGCCAGGCCGGCGGGACGGCGGAACTTGCCGTTCCACGAGTGCACGTACTCGTGCGCGACGACGCCGATGGAGTTCTGCTGGGTGAGCGAGTTCTCGTTGACGCGCGAATCGTTCGACTGGTGATGCTCGAGGCCGAAGTGCGCGACGCGATCGCTGAGCGTCAGCAGGAAATGGTAGCGGTCGTAGTGACGCGCGCCGAACATCGCGTCCGCTTCCTGGACGAGCCGCTTCCACTTCTGCGTGAGATCCGCGGGGATGTCGATCGAGGCCGCGGTGTCGCCGACCAGGTCGGCCTCGACGCGGCGCGGCGAGGTGTCATCAAGAGGAACGACGCGGAGGTACTCGCCCGCGATGACCGGCGAATCGACCAGCGTGGTCAGCGAGACGGGCGCGAAGTCGACCGTCCCACCGCTTTCGCCGCTCGATTTCAGCGCGGTCGCGAACTTCCAGCCGGACGGTATCTGCAGGCTCGCGCGGACCATCAGATCGTTCGTGCGCGCGCCCTGCGGGTAGAGGAGCACCTGGTTCCAGGAATAGATGCCGAGATGTGCGGTCTCGGAGGCCGCGGAGCTGAAGCCGCCGGTGCCGACCGCGGACAGAAAGTCGAGGCTGACGTCGAGCGTAGCAGCGCCCTGCGCGACGTCGACATGAAACGCAAAGAGATCGACCGGGTCGCGGCGCCACGGAATCGTCTTTCCGCCGGCCGAGAACGTCAGGCCGACGAGATCGTCAATCGCCCCGTCCGGCGAATGCTCGCCCGGCAGCCACTTCGGATAGACCAGCGTCAGCGCGCCCGGCGTGACGGTGAGCGTTTCGCGTGCGTGCAGCAGCCTGCGCGGCGTCTCGCGCGCATCGAGCGCGAGCGTGACGACGCCGGTGACGCGCGACTGCGCAGGCGCCTGCGCGGATGGCGATGCCAGCGCGCACGACGCGACGAGAACAACGAGGGCAATTCGTCTCATATCAGTCCTCGCCGGGTCCGCGACTTCTGGCGCCGGTGCGTCGCGGCACCCGGCCTACGCCTACGTACGTAGGGCGGGTCCCGCGGAGCGTATGCGCCATGCGTCGCGGCACGCGGCCTACGTACGTAGGGCGGGTCCCGCGGAGCGTACGCGCCATGCGACGCGGACCCGCCTATAGATAGCTTAACCACCAATCGCGGCGCCGTTGTTTGACGCCGGCGAACCAGCGGCACAGCGGGTATTCGATCGCGATGACGCACGCCCAGCAGAGATAGACCGTCCAGAGGTGAAAACCGGTGCCCCAGGGCGCGTTGAAAAAGGCGGGCGGCTGCGTCAGCAGGTAATCGAACGGCCTCCCCGCCACGATGTTCGCGACGATCGCGGCGACGTGCGCGAGCGGCCATTGCAGGAGGTAGAAGAACAGCGGGACGCGGCCGAACGTGATCAGCGCGGCGGCGGGTCCGCTGCGGCCGGGCATCGGTGCCGCCGCGGAACCCGCCCTACTCGTCCTACCCGCCCTCTTGTCGAACCAGGACAGCGCGAACAGGGCCGGGCCGAGCGTCATCAGCAGGTACAGCAGCGAGGGCGGGTATTTCGTGGTGTTGATGAACGAAAGCACCGTGAAGAGCGCCATCGACTGCGCCGACCACCGCGACGGGTCGCCGTAGATGTTCATCGCCCGTATGACGACGAACGCGGCCATCAGGAAGAGGCCTGCGCGCCGGACGAGGCGAGTGCGGCGTTCGGCCTCGAGATCGTACACCGCGCCGAACGCGTAGCCCGCGGCCATCACGCCAATCCACGGCACGAGCGGATACTGAACCCAGACAAGGGGGCCGGACGCGATCGGCATCACCAGCCCGGCCCGGTGCAGCACCATCCACAGAAACCCCTGGCTGCTCACCCCATCGAGCGTGTTGTGCAGCGCGAGCATCGCGACGCCGAACACCGCGACCGCGCGAAGCGGAAGGTACACGAGCCCCGCGAGCACGACCATCGACCACCCGATCGCCCAGATCACCTGCAGCGGCCCGACGAAGCTGAAATCGAGGTTGAACCAGATGAGCGCGTGAAGAACGACGATTTCGACGGCAATCAACCAGATGCCGCGGGATAAGAGGAAGCGCGCGAGATCCGGGATCGATTTGCCGCGCATCTTCTGCAGGTAAGCGCTGACGCCGGAGAGAAAGACGAACACCGGCGCGCAGAAATGCGTGATCCAGCGGGTCATGAAGATGGCAAACGAGGTGCTCGCCAGGTCGGTCGGGTCGTAGCGGAGCGCGGGACCGTGCACGAAATCGCGCGTGTGATCGAGCACCATGATCACCATGACGATGCCGCGGAGGAGATCGATGGAGTCGAGGCGCGCGCGGGTCGGCGTCGCGGGCCGGACCGAATACGCGGGAGCGGCAGTCGCCATCGCCCGCGAATCCTATCGCAGGTTGTCGATCGTGATGGGAGTCAACTCGCCTGCCGGCGTGAAGCGGAACACGGCACCGTAGAAGTAGAGCTCCGACTCGAGACACCTGATGATCGTCTCAGCCCGCCGAAACCCGTGCTGCTCGCCTTCGAAGGCAATATAGGCGACGGGCAGCCCCTTGGCGCGCACCGCGTCCGCCATCTTCTCCGACTGATCCGGCGGCACCACCTTGTCCTCCAACCCCTGGAAGAGAATCAGCGCGCACGACAGGCGATCGGTGAAGTGGATGGGCGACCGCTCGTAGTAGAGATCCTTCGCCGCCGGATACGGGCCGATCATCGTGTCGAGGTAGCGCGACTCGAACTTGTGCGTGTCCTTCGCGAGCGCCTCGACGTCGCTGACCCCGTAGTAGCTCGCGCCGGCCCCGAACATCGCCGGATGGAACGTCAGCGCCGCGAGCGTCGTGTATCCGCCCGCGGAGCCGCCGCGAATGATCAGGCGATCGGGATCCGCTTTCCCCTGTTCGACGAGATACCTCGCCGCGTTGATGTTGTCGTCGACGTCCACGATCCCCCATTGCCAGTTCAGCCGCTCGCGATACTCGCGGCCGTAGCCCGAGCTGCCGCCGTAGTTCACGTCGACGACGGCAAAGCCGCGGCTCGTCCAGAACTGCACCTGCAGGTCGAGCACCGCCTTGGTCTGCGTCGTCGGCCCGCCATGGCTGACGACGATGAGCGGCGGACGATCGGACGGGAGCGCGGTGAAGTCGGCGCTGGCCGGCGGGTAATAGAACGCGTGCGCGGTCAGCCCGCCTTCGGTCGGAAATTCGATCGCCTCGGGAATCGAGATGTGGCGCCGCTCCAGCTTCAACGTCGCAGACGAGCGGATCAACTCGGTGCCGCCCGTCACGAGGTTCGTCCGCGCGACGGTCGGCGGCGTGTCGGGTGACGCGGCGACGTACACCGCGTGTGTCGGCGTCGCGGTGAGCCATTCGAGCGGCTCGAGGTCGGTTGGAACGTCGGTGAGCGTGCCCGACTCGGTGTCGATCGTCGCCAGCGTCCATCGGCCGCGGCGGACGTACGTGACCGCCATGCGCCCGTCGTCGGCACACGCCCACGTCGACCAGCCGAACAGCCATTGCGGCCTTCCGAACTCCGCCTCGTCGAGCAGCTGCCACAGGACGGGCACCACGTCACACGTCACGCCTCGAGGATCGCACTTGTACAGGGACCACCATCCCGTGCGATCGCTGGCGAAGTACAGCGTGCCGTCGGGCGACCATCCCGGCTGATAGATCGATTCGTGCGGACCGCCGGCCACCAGCATCGGGTTCGCCAGCGTGCCCTCGTCCGTCACCGAGGCCACCCACAGCTCGGTGCCGTCCCACGGCATCTGCGGATGGCGCCACGACAGCCACGAGAGCCGTGAGCCGTCGGGGCTGAGCCGCGGCGTCGAGTAGAAGTCGTACCCGGACGCAATCACCTCGCCGGCATTCGGATCGCTGTCGAGCCGAATCGACACCAGCGTCGTCTCCGGCTCGTGTCCATCGCGCGAGTGATCCTCGCGGACGCAGACGAGCCGCTGGCGCTGTTCGTCAATCGTCGCGTCGGCGTAAAACCACTTCCCCTCCGGGGTGACCGCATCGGGCGCGCCGGACCCGACGATGCGATAGATCCGCTGATCGAGGAAGTTCGAGTAGTAGACGAACGATTTCGAGACGACGTACGCGCCGCCGCCGTACTCGTGCACGCGCGTACGTACGTTGTGGTCTCGCGGCGTCACGTCGGCGATGGTGCCGGCGGCGTTGCGCCTGACGAGCGCGTTGCGGCCGCCCTCGTGCGGCCGCCCCTCGAGCCAGTAGATGTCGTCGCCGTCGAGCGCGACGAAGCCGAGGCGGAGCCCCTGCTCGGCGACGGTCTTTGCGGATATGGGGGAGGTCCAGGTTCCGTACGGCGCGACGCTAGCCACGAGCAGCAAGCATAGTTCACGCGGAGATGCTGCACATCGTGACGTGAGTGTCGTGCGCACGTACGCGCGACGGGCCGAGCGACCAGGGGCCGGACGGCTGCGGGCTCCGACGTCAGCTCCCGTCCCGGATGATCCGCCCCGCTTCGATGTCGCAGGTGCCGCTGCCAATCGCCAGGCGCGTCTGGTCGCGCAGGCTCTCGGCAAACTGGATGAACCGGTGGGCGTCGGCGAAGTTGCTGACGAGGCCGAACGAGACGCGGATCGCCCCCGCGCTCTTTCCGCCGCGGCTCGTCACGAGCTCGAGGAACCGCGCGAGGTTCATGTTCGCGTCGAGCTCCAGCGCGGCGCGCACGTCGCTTTCGTTGATGCCCTCGGCGGTCTCGCCCGCCCCCGGGTTGCAGAAGCAGCCGGTGCGCAGCGAGATGCCCTGGGCGCCGGCCATCTCCTCCACGCGGCGGTAGTCGAGGAGGTGTCCCTCCGGATCGTAGAAGTTCAGCGTGATGGTGCCGCCCCGCGAGTCGGTCGTCGTCGGCCCGTAGATGCGCACCATGTGATGGCCATTGCTGTGCTGCAGGTCGACGAGCCGCTGAAGCAGCCAGCCGGTCAGCGTGCGCACGCGCGTATGGATCACGTCCAGGCCGACCGAGCGGAGGTGCCGCAGCCCGATTTCGACGGCCGGGATCGCCAGGTAGTTCAGCGTGCCGTCCTCGAAGCCGGCCTCCCCCGGCGACAGGATGCACGCCCGCCCGCTCACCGTCGCGAAGTTGACCGTGCCGCCCGCAAACCAGGGCCGCCGCAGCGTCGCCAGCACCTTGCTGCGCGCCAGCAGGCATCCGACGCCCGTCGGGTAGCCGAACATCTTGTAGAACGAGACGCAGACGAAGTCCGGTTTCACCGCGGACAGGTCCAGGTGGTTGGTCGGCACGAATGCCGCCGCGTCGAGCAGCACGTCCCACCCGCGCGCGTGCGCGAGGTCGACGAGATCGAGCGGGTGCCTGACGCCGGTGAAGTTCGACTGGGCGGGAAACGCAAGCAGCCCCGGCCCCGTTGACGGCGCCGCCAGCATCCCGTCGAGCTGCGCGCGGTCGATGCGAAGGTCGGGAATCGTCAGCGGCGCGTAGTCCACCGGCGCGCCCTTCGCGCGCGCGAACTCGCGAATGCCGTTGACCGAGTTGTGATTGTCGGCCGTCAGCAGCAGCTGCGTCCCCTGGCTGAACGGATACGACTCGCCCACGTGCTTCAGCGCACCGGTCGCGTTGGCGGTGAAGATCGCGGCGTACTCGTCGGGCGGCGCGTTGAACCACTCGAGCACCGCCCGCCGCGCCTCCTCGACCAGGCTCGTCATCCGGTGCGACGAGGGGCTCGCCGAGTGCGGGTTGCCGTAGACGTGCTCGTTCAGCAGCGCGGCATGCTCGAGCACCTGCGATTCCGCGTGCAGGCTGCCGCCGGTGTAATCGAGGTAGGCGTGATGCTGATCGTCGAGACGGCGGTACTCGCGCACCCGAAGCGCGTCGATCTCGTGCGTGGAGGCGTACTCGGGAAAGGCGGCCAGGAAGTCCTCGTAGGCGTCGATCACGGGTGATCAATCTTCATCGCGAATTCGACGGGATCGCGCAGCGTGCCGAGGTCGTACACCTGCACGCAGTACTGCCCGGCATCGGCGGCCGTGCTGATCTGCGGGCTCGACCCCGCCGCGGTATTGACCGAGACGCCCAGCCGGCAGCCGCCTCCCGTCACGCGCGGCAGGCCGACGCCGAGCCCCAGCGTCGCGCCCGCGGCCGTCAGCGTGACCGCGATCGTCCCGGACGAGTTGACCGTAAACGATCGGCTGCTCTGGCCGCCGGGGGCGACGACGCTAGACCAGTTTTCGCTCGTCGGCGTCGAGGTGTTGCTCGGTGTGGTGGACGTCTTGCCGTCCCCACAACCGGCGGCGAACAGCGCGATCACGAGCCACGGAAGCACGAAGACGCGGAGCAAAGAGGTTGCGACGTTCATGGATGGGTGATCCGCATCGAGAAGTTCGCCGGCGCGCGCAGCCCGATGACCCTGTCGACATCGGCGATGTTCGCGCAGTAGTCCGAGGCCGGGACGAGCGTGTCGGTTATCTGCGCGGTCAGCGCCGGCGTGGTCTGCACGACCTTCGAGAGCGTGCAGCCGATCACCGTCCCGGCGTCGTCTTTGACGGTCTTGCCCCAGCCAATCTCCAGCGTCGCGACGATCGTGCCGGGCCGGTCGATCGGCGAGAGGCTGGCGAGGTTGATGGAGGTCGTACCGTTGGACCCCACGGAAAACGCGTAGAACTTCGACTCGCGCACGTTGAGGATGTCGTCGAACCGTTCGGTTGCCAGGCTCGGCGTCGTCGACGACGGAGTCGTCGGGGTCTTGTCGCCGCAGGCGGTGCAGAGTGCAGCAAGGATGGGTAGGAGAGCCGCGAATCGCATGAGTAGTAGTCGATCTTATCTGACGCGGATGGGGCGGGTACGGCTGGCCTACCCACCCGCCTTACCCGCCCCACTCGACCCACCCGCCCTATTTCAGGTGCTTGTTCACCAGCTTCGTCATCTCGAACATGTTCACACTCGCCTTGCCGCCGAAGACCGCCTTGAGGGACGTGTCCGCGTTGATCATCCGCCTGTTCTTCTTGTCCTGCAGCCCGTTCTTCTTGATGTAAGCCCAGAGCCTCTTGGTGACCTCGGTGCGTGGAATCGGCTTCGAGCCGACGACTTCCGCGACGGTTGCGTCGGGGGTGACCGGCCGCATGAACGCGGCGTTCGCCGTGCGCTTCCGTCCACCAGTCTTCTTCTTCGATCCCTTAGCCGCTTTCCTCGCCATCTTCTTGGCCATGTAAGCTCCTCCGCCTCGCCGAAGCCCGACACAGGGTGCGAGGGGCGAAGGCGGGCGCGACGTGTCGCGCCGGCGATGCGTGCGCACGCGAGCGAGCGACGGACCTGATTATCGCCCGAACGCCGTGTTTCGCGCCGGCCGAGGTCGCCACTGTCGTAAACAGCCGGGCGCGCGCCGGAACCGCCCTGCTTGAATCGACGACAGACGACCCTTACTATGAAGGACCCGGACCCACCATCCGAAAGGTTTAGAAGAGCTGATGCGAAAAGGTTTCGTCACCGCTGCGCTCGCGATGCTCGTCAGTTCCGCAGGCGCGTCGGTCATCGCGAAAACGGCCCCGGCGAGCGCCGCGCCCGCAGCTCATGCGGCGGTGGCGCGCCAGGCGTCCGTCGCTGTGCCCGGCGTCACCCTCGATCGGGCGATGGCTGTCAAGTCGGGCGTGAACGCGGACGTCCTCGGCCTGGCGCTCAGCGCGGTGTCGTGCGGCGTGGCGTCCGGCGACCTCCAGGCGCCGCCGACCTTGACGCTCATCGACTACTCGCTGCCGTCGACGACGCCGCGGCTCTGGGTGTTCGATCTCCGCTCCGGGAAGATGCTCTTCAACGAGCTCGTCGCGCACGGCCGCAACAGCGGCGACAACGTGGCCACGCGCTTCTCGGACGTGGCGGAGAGCCGCGAGTCGAGCGTCGGCCTCTTCCGGACGGCCGACACCTACGTCGGCCACAATGGCTACTCGCTGCGTCTCGACGGGCTGGAGCCCGGCTTCAACGCCAATGCGCGCGACCGCGCCATCGTGATGCATGGCGCCCCGTACGTCGATGCATCTGTCGCGAAGGCAAACGGCAGGCTGGGCCGGAGCTGGGGATGCCCGGCGCTGCGCGAAGCGGTCGCCCGGCAGGTGATCGATACGGTGCGCGGCGGCGGCGTGATCTTCTCGTATTACCCGGACGCGGCCTGGCTGAAGACGTCGCGGTTTCTGAACTGCCGGGGCCAAAAGGACCCGGCCTCCACTACGGTTGTAGCGACGAACTGATCGAATCGAGGAGCGCGGCCTCGCGCTCCACCGCCTTCGCCACCCTCGCGATTTCGGTTTCCGCCTCGGCGTACTGCTTCTCCTCGATCGCCTCGCGCACGCCGGGCATCGTCTTCACCGCATATCCCGTATAGAACCCGGGCGCATACAGCAGGTGCCGGTACCACGGCCGCTTCGGCAGGCCGGCCTCGTCTGTCAGTTGCCGCTCGGCCTGCAGCAGCTTCGCGTTCGCCGCGCGAACCGCGGCGCTGTTCGAGGCCAGCTTCGCCCGCGCGGCGTCCACCGCGCGCTGATAGCGCGCGGCCGCCTGCGTGAGCGCCTCCGCGGCGTTCTCGAGCGGCGCGAAGTTCAGCGCCGGCGCGACCGTTTCGGTCTTCGGCGCCTGGAGCGGCCGCTTCGGATCGTTGATCGCTGCAAACACGCCCTCGTCTATCTGCCTGTTCCGCTCGCGCGCGTCATCCTGCTGGGTCTTCAACAGCGTCTGGAGCTCTTTCACGTAGGTCTGGACCGTGTCTGCCAGGTCGGTGAACTCGAACGGCAGCAGGTCCGCATCGGCCAGACGGATCATCGTCGTGCCGGCCACCTGCGCAAGCGTCCGGCCGTAGGCGAAGTCGGTGTCGAGGAACTTCGTGTAGTAGTAGAAATCGTCGTAGATCGAGTGATAGACGCCGTCGCTGCTGTCGAAACCGCTGAATCCAAGGTTGAGCGACGGTATGCCGGCGTGCTGCAGGAACGACGAGTAATCGGACCCCGACCCGAGCGCCGCGATGCGCAGATCGGCGCGCGTGCGGGCGTCGTTGCGCTCCTCGCGCGAGCCCCGCGCAATCGCCCTGGCCTGCGCTCGTTTCCAGACGCTTCCCTTCGTGTCCGGATCCTCGACGTCGCGCGCCACCCCGTTGACGAGACGCTCGAGCAGGTGCGAGCCGGACGGGTTGAAGAAGCCGCGGCCGGTCCCGTCGGAGTTCACGTACGCCACCGCGTGCTCGCGCAGGTCCTTGTCGTGCGCCTCCACCCACTCGGTCGAACCGAGCAGTCCCTGCTCCTCGCCATCCCACGCCGCGTAGATCAGCGTCCGCTTCGGCCGCCATCCCTGCTTCGCGAGCTCGCCGAGCGCGCGCGCTTCCTCGAGAACGACCGACATGCCGGAGCCGGGGTCGCCGGCGCCGTTCACCCACGCATCGTGATGGTTGCCGCGAATCACCCACTCGTCCGGATAGGTCGAGCCCTGCATCCGCGCGATCACGTTGTAAATCGGCGCGCGGTTCCAGTTGAACGCGAGCTTCATGTGCACGCGCGCCGGGCCGGGACCGAAGTGATAGGTGATCGGCAGCGCACCGCGCCACGGCTCTGGCACGACCGGTCCGCGCAGTGCGGCCAGCAGCGGCTGCGCGTCCGCGAAGGAAATCGGCAGCACCGGAATCTTCGTCAGCGTGGCGGCGTCCTTGACGTCGAGCCGCTTCGCATCGGGCGTGGAGCCGACGCCCGGCGTCAACGGATCGCCGGGATAGGTCGGCATGTCCATCACGCTGCCGCGCTGAACGCCGCTGCCGTTCCGTGTCGGACCGTCGGGAAAGATGTCGTCGACGTAGTACCCGTCGTCCTTCGGGTCGGAGTAGATCAGGCAGCCGACGGCGCCATGCTCGGCGGCGACCTTCGGCTTGATGCCGCGCCACGAGTTGCCGTAGCGCGCGATCACGATGGCGCCCCTGACCGAGATGCCGCGGCGCTCGAGGTCGTCGTAATCCTGCGGCCGGCCGTAGTTCACGTAGACGATGGGGCCCGTGACGTCGCCGTCAATCGAGTAGGCATTGAACGACGGCAGCTGCTCGGCCTTCTGTCCCGACGTCGGATCGGCCGCAACCGCCGGCTCCTCCAGCTTCAGCCGGAATGCCGTCGGCGCGACCATCTCGACCAGGCGCTCTTTTGGCGTCGGAAAGAGCGCGTCGAAGGTCTCGATGCGCGCGTCCCAGCCCCACTCCTTGAACTTCGCCAGGATCCACTCGGCGTTGTCCTTGTCGTACGGCGAGCCGAGGTGATGCGGGCGCGCGCTCATCCGCTTCATGTAGTCGCCGATGTGCTTCGCGTCGGGAATGGCGCGGTACTTCGCGTCCCAGGCGGGCGCATTCTGAGCCGCGAGCGGAAGCGTCAACGCAGCGGTCGCAATCAGGGCAAGCGCGATTCTCATCTCCAGCTCCTGGCACTAGAGCATACGCCGCGCGGCCGGCTCGCCGTGCTGATCGGCGGCCGGCGGCGCGGTGGGAACCGCCTCCAGGGGTCACTCAGAATCGGGTATTCCGGCCTCGAACCGCCCGCACGTGCGCATCGCGGCGCCGTAGTAGGGGTTGTCGAGGGTCTCGCCCGTTTGCAGCCAGTATTTGCGCGCCATCGGGCAGTACGCCACCTTCACGCCCGCGTCGAGCGGGCGACCCGCCCGTTTCGCCGTGCTCAGCATGGCGTCGCTCAACGTGCCGAACGCGGCGCGCGCCGACGCCAGGTCGGTGACGCGTTCAAACGCCCGCGCGGCAGCCACCACCGTCTGCCCTGCGGGACCGCCCTTCTCCCCATCGACGAGGATGTCGCGGGCCCGGTCCTTGACGCCGGCCAGCGAATCGGCCGCCAGCGCGCGTTGCATCGCGAGGTACGCGGTCAGCACGGGCCCGACGTTGACCTCTCCCGCGCGCTGCGCCGCTGGCGCCGGCGCAGCTGTCGCGACGGGAGCCCGAGCGCGACTCTGTTCGGCGACGTAACCGATGACCGCCTGCACCTCTTCGTCGGTCAGCAACAGGTTTGGCATCTGGACCTGGTACTTCGCCCGGAGCGCCAGCGCCGCGGAGTCGCCGGCCGCGCGCATCTCGTTCGGCGCGGCGATGAACCGCGTCAGCCAGGCGCGGTCGCGCCGGTCGGTCACGCCGAGCAGGTCGGGCGTGTGTGTGCCACCGCCGCCGATGGTATGGCACGCGGCGCACCGCTTCATGTACGTGAACGCACCGAGGTCGAACGCCGCCATGGGCGGCGCGTCGGCGTAGGAGATGGCCGGCGTCGCGGCTGGGTTCCGCCAGTTATTCATCCAGGTGCCAATCATCCTCGCCAGCGCCGACGGCTGGCTGGTGGCGACGTTGTGCATCCATTGCCCCGTCGCTTCGTTGCCGACGAGCAGCGACGGCGTGTGGCCGTCCTTGTTCGACGGGTTCGGCGGCGAATACAGACCCAGCTTCTTGCTCACAAGATCGATATCCGCCTGCGATCCTGTCAGGAAGGACCAGCCCGGTCCGGCGCCGAACTGCTCGGCGTAGGCCTTGAGCACCGCCGGCGTGTCGTGCTTCGGATCGATCGTGATCGAATAGAAGAAAACGTCCTTCCCCATCCGATCGCCGAGCAGCTTCTGCACCTGGGCGAGGCGCGCCGTTTCGAGCGGACAGTTGTACTCGCACGAGGTGTAGATCAGGTTGATCGCGACGATCTTCCCCTTGATCAGATCGTCGTAGAAGCGGACGCTGCGGCCGTCCTGGGTCGTCAGCGTCACGTTCGGGAAGTAATTCGCGCCCCAGCGGGAGTTGTCGGTGGACACGCGAACGGAGGCCGCGACCCATATCGCGGCCACCAAGCAGCCGGCCATCGGCCAGCTGACCAGCCGTCGCCTGAGGGGATGCACAGGTGTCATGACGTGCCTCCCTAAAACGCCTTCAGGAGAATGTCGTCCGGTGGCTCGAACAAGACTCCTTGCGGCGTCGGGATCGGCGTCGGCAATGGCCCGAGGTACGGATCGCCCTTGTCATCTATTTCCCATCGCAGCAGCATCGCGTGGTCTTCGTGTGTGGTGTTGTGGCAGTGCTCCATGAACATCCCGCCCCAGTCGCGGAACTGCATCGCGAGCGTGACGGTGCCACCCGGACGCAGGCGATAGACGTCTTTGCGGCCTTTCTCCCACGGCGGGACCTGCGAGGGGCTGCCGTTGCGAGCCAGAATCTGACCCTCCTCGAAGTGGATGTGAATCGGGTGGTCCCAGCCGCCGCCGTCGTTGACGAGGTGCCAGACTTCGCAGGTGCCGTATCGGGGCGCCGCCGAGATCCGGCCCCAATCGGCGGACAGCCTGTCGCCGTCATCGGTCTTGATGCCCCACGCGGAGAGCAGCTCGGGATAGGTTGACGCCGAGCCGAACGTGGTGTTCATTCCCCCGCGTCCGAACACGAACGTTCGCTCGCGAACGGCGTTCGGCAGCGTGGGGTTGGGAATCAGGACATCGGGGACCAGGCTCTTGTCCTCGACTGACGGATCGCGCACCACGCGGAATTCGAGGAACCTGCCGACGCACGGGTCGTCGGACCTGCCGGCGAAGGCGTCGCCGAGCCTCAAGTCCTGCTTCGGCCCACGGCCGTCGTCGTGCTCCGCGAGGTTGACCAGGTACAGCTTGTCGTTGATCTTGTACTTCGAGAAGTCGATGACGATGTCGTACCGCTCGGCGATCCCCTGTTCGTCCAGCGCCGTGAGCTTGACGGTCCTCGGCAGCAGATTGCCGTCGTTGGCGATTTGGATCATCTGTTCCGCGCCGCCCGACGCGTTCGCCAGCGCGATCTTGAAGAAGCGCGCGACGGCCGCATTGAGAATCCGGAACCGGTACTTCCGCCGTTCCACCTCGAAGTACGGCCTGAAGGCAAGGTTGACGGTCATGCAGTCGCCGATGAAGCCGTCCTCGTTGAAGATGTCGAAGAGCAGCTGGCCCTCGCTGTCGAACGCCTTGTCCGCGAGCATGAGGTTCACGTCGTAATCGAGGTTGCCCCACGCCTTGCCGGTCTTCGACGCCTGCCCGCTCGGCAGCCGCAGGTTGATGCCATCGTCGATGTCCTCGGCTCCGCGATCGACGCCGCTGTAGATGTTCATCATGGCGGCGTTGCCCTTGTAGACGTTCTGAGCCGTGTAGCCGAACATGTGATCGTGGAACCAATGCGTGCTCATCGTTTCGCGCCAGTCGCCGGGGATCGGCTCGACGCCGCCGGCGTCGGTCGGAGTGCACGCCTTGAAGTCGTCAGGTCGTACCTGGTCGTACGAGTAGTGGCCTGCCAGCACGATAGGCCAGTGATAGTCGTAGTACTGGTTGGGAAAGAAGAACGCGCCGGTGAAGCCGTCGTTCTCGGCGCCGTGGTGGCCGTTGTGCTCGTGCGTGGAGATCGTATGAATACCAAAGCCGCCGTTCTGGCTGACGTCGCAGGGCAGCCTGTTGTGGTGGCGGAAGAGTATGGGCTCTCCGTAACGCGCCTGGACCAGCTTCGGTGGAATCGTGCCGTTGAAGGTCCACACGGAGTCCGGGTTCTGCACGGGCCACTGCGGATGAAACGTCAACGGCAGCGACGCGGCGGCGTCGATCCCGCAATTCAACGATGACGGCACCGCCGGGTTGTAGAGGGCGTTGGCGCTCGCTTGAGCCTGTGTCACTTCGATGGCTACGCGCGGCTGGTGCTCGGCGAAACGCTGGTGCGCCCAGACTTTTCCGGGAGGCCGTCCTTCGATGGGCCCCGTTGCTCCTGCCGGGGCACCGAGCCTCGGATCGAGAACCTGCTGCGTCTGGTTCGATTCGGCGGTCGGAAACGGATCGAGGCTGCTGACGGGATTGCGTGCGAACACGTCGAATCTCGGCATCGGTTGCGTGAACGGCTTCACGCCGAACTGCGGACTGCGGGGGATGCCGGTGTCCCCGAATGCATTACGCACGAATGGATTCAGTCCGCTGATCGGCGCCAGCAGACCGGCGCTGGTAAAGAGTCCCCACTTGAATAGATCGCGCCGTGTGATGCGGCCCCACGACTGTTCGCGTACGATTTCCCGCCGGTTGTCGCGTGCGCGTTCGGCGTGTCTGATACGAGCCCGGGATGCCTGTTGGGGGAGATAGATGGCAGACATGCGGAATTTCCTCCTTGCTCCGCAAGAGAGCTCGGCGCCCCGCGTGCGCACGCCTTCCCCAGCCAGGACTTTCCTGATCGTCGGCCAGGCAAGCGACGCAGAATGCCGTTGCCTTCTTCTACGAGTGAGAGTCGAAGGGCGCTTATTGTCTACAGCGCATTCCCTACCCGCAATCGGGAAAACCCCGGTCCGTAGCCCGAAAAGTACGGGTGGGACACTCGCTGAGTACAAACGTCAGCGGGCGCGCTTCATAACAGCGGACGATCGTGTTAATGCAAAAGAAGTGACGGGTGCTGCTTAATCCGCAGTTCGACTGTCGGTTGAGAGTGGAAACTATTTCCACACCTCGCGGATCAGGGGTACCACCTGGCGCAGCCCGTTGACGAACTTATACGTCTCGAAATGCTGAATGCCGTCAAGAACGAAAATCTGCGCGTTGATGCCGCGCATCTTCAGCTCCGCAATCCGTCGTTCGGTCGGGCCAATCGGCTGAACGCGGTCGTCGCGCGAGTGCACCGCGAACACGGGTACCCGCCACGTCGCCGCCGAGGGCGTCGGCGTGCCCGAGATCGGAATCGCCGCGCTGAACCGGTCGGGATACTTGTCCGCCCAGTACCACGTCCCCTGGCCGCCCATGCTGAAGCCGGTGACGATGACCTTCTTCTGATCGATGGCGTAGCTTTTCTCCACCGCTGCGAGCAACGCGTTGACACTCTGCTCGTTCGCGGCGGTACTCCACCCGCCTCCTGCCGAATCGGGCGCGACGATGATCGCGCCGAGCTCGCCGAGCGCGGGCTGGATGAGGATCTCGAGCATCGCGCGGCCGGCCCCCTGCGGATCGCCGCCGAAATGCAGCGCCAGGATGAGCGGCACCGGCTCGCCGTGGTACCCGCGCGGCACCGAGATGGCGTAATGGATCTTCGGCCCGTCTCTCAGCGGCAGCACTTCGTCGTGGATGCCCGGCGGGCGGACTGCGATGGCGGTCTGCGCGCAGACGGGCGCGGCGATTAGGGCAACTAGAAGTGCTAGTACGTAGGGGCCGGCTTTAGCCGGCCCAGGTCCATAGACGCCGGCTTCAGCCGGCCCATCCATCAATCTCATATCAATACTTCCTGAACGTCAGATTGAACCGTCCGTTGATGCCGACCTGTGGCGGGGCCGTCCCCGGAATAATCCTCGACACGCCGTGATAGCGCAGGCGGGCGGAGCCGCCGAACACGAACGCGTCGCCCGATTCGAGCAGCAGCGATTCGATGGGATCGCGCCGCCTCAACCCGCCGAACAGAAACCGCGCGGTGTCGCCCAGCGAAATCGACACGACCGGCAGCCCCGCCTCGATCGATGCGCGCCCTTCGTCCTTGTCCTGGTGGAGTCCCATCCGGCCGTCCGCGTCGTACCAGTTCATGATGCAGAGGTCGGGCACGAAGGCGAACCCGGCGTCGCCCGCGATGCGCGAGACGAGCGCGACCCACTCGTCCGGCACCGGCGCCACCGGCGCCTCGTCATAGTCGGTGCGCGTGGATTCGTATGTATAGGTGAGCGGGTTCCAGTGCCGGCCGAGGCACACCATGCGGACGTGCATCTTACCGCCGCCGCGCACGGTCGGCACGTAGCCGCCCGCTGGGCCGTCCATGATGGCGCGGCACCGGTCGACCAGCGCGCGCTGTTCGTCGAGCGGCAACCAACGCTTCAGCCACCAGGCCCCTTCGGCAACCGGCAGCTTCTCGCGCTCGCGCGTCTCGAACGGGATGTGTGCCTGCACGCCTGCTATATGATGAACGTACCCACCGGTTGTCCCCAATGCTCTCAGGTTTTCATCCAGTCGTCGCGCAATGGTTTCAGCAGACGCTTGGCAGCCCCACGCCCGCGCAGGAGCGCGGCTGGGCCGCCATCCGCGACGGACGCCACACGCTCATCGCCGCGCCGACCGGGTCCGGCAAGACGCTCGCCGCGTTCCTCAGCGCAATCGACGACCTCGTCCGTGAAGGGCTCGAGCGGCCGCTTCCGGACGAAGTTCGCGTCGTCTACGTCTCGCCGCTCAAGGCGCTGAGCGCCGACATCCACAAGAACCTCGCCGAGCCGCGGCGCGGCATCCGCGAGCTGGCGGAGGCGCTCGGTCTCGAGGCGCCGCGTATCACGGCCGCCGTGCGGACCGGCGACACGACGTCCTCCGAGCGTGCCGCAATGCTGCGGAAGCCGCCGCACATCCTGGTCACGACGCCGGAGTCGCTCTACCTGCTGCTGACGTCGGCGCGAAGCCGCGAGATGCTGCGGACGGTCCGGACGGTCATCGTCGACGAAATTCATGCGGTCATCGGCGGCCGCCGCGGCGCGCACCTCGCGCTGTCGCTGGAGCGATTGGAAGGGATCGTGCGGGCGGACCTGAAGGTCCGCCCGTACGTAGCGACCGCGGGGGCCGACCTAAAGGTCGGCCCCTACGTACCTGACGTAGGGGCCGGCTTCAGCCGGCCCATCCAGCGGATCGGTCTCTCAGCGACGCAGAAGCCGATCGAAGAGGTCGCGAAGTTTCTCGTCGGGAATCGCGACGCCGACTGCTCGATCGTTGACGAGGGCCACCGCCGCGCCATCGATCTCGCCGTCGAGATCCAGCGCTCACCGCTCGACACGGTCATGTCGCACGAGGTGTGGGAGGAGTACTACGACCGCCTGACGCAGCTCGTCTCCGAGCACCGGACGACGCTGATCTTCGTGAACACGCGAAAGATGGCGGAGCGGACGGCGCGCCACCTGAGCGAGCGGCTCGGCGAGGATGCGGTCACCGCGCATCACGGCAGCCTGTCCAAGGAGATTCGCCTCGCCGCCGAGCATCGGCTGAAGAACGGCACGCTGAAGGCGCTCGTCGCCACCGCGTCGCTCGAGCTCGGCATCGACATCGGCCACGTCGATCTCGTCTGCCAGGTCGGATCGCCCCATCGCATCGCGACGCTGCTGCAGCGCGTCGGCCGCTCGGGCCACACGATCAGCGGCACGCCGAAGGGCCGGCTGCTCCCGGCCTCGCGCCACGACCTGATCGAATGCGCGGCGCTGCTCCGCGCCGTCCGCCGCGGCGACCTCGATCGCATCGTCTCGCTCGACGCGCCGCTCGACGTGCTCGCGCAGCAGATCGCGGCGGAGGTGTCGTCGCGCCCGTTCGGCGAGGACGAGCTGTTTGCGTTCGTACGTCGGGCCTGGCCGTATCGGTCGGTCTCGCGGGCGGACTTCGACGCGGTGGTCGCGATGCTGGCGGACGGATTTTCGACACGTCGCGGCCGGCGCGCGGCGCTCGTGCACCGCGACGAGGTCCACTCGGTGCTCAGGGGGCGCCGCGGCACGCGCATGCTCGCGCTCACCTCGGGCGGCGCCATCCCGGAGGTCGCCGACTATCGCGTCGTCGTCGAGCCGGAAGACACCTTCGTCGGGACGCTCAACGAAGACTTCGCGATCGAAAGCAACGCGGGCGACATCTTCCAGCTTGGCAACGCGTCGTGGCAGATCACGCAGGTCGTGGCGGGCACTGTCCGCGTGCGCGACGCGCACGGCGCGCCGCCGACCATCCCGTTCTGGCTCGGCGAGGCGCCGGCGCGCAGCGACGAGCTGTCGCGCGCCGTCTCCGACCTCCGCGCGGATTTCGATCGGCTTCTCGACGTTGACAATCCGGCGGGGCGTGAAGACCCGCCCGGCGAATGTGAGGCCCCGCCCGGCGAACGCTGGTTGCAGGACGAAGCCGGCCTGTGCGCCGGCGGCGCCGAGCAGGCCGCGAGCTACCTGCTCGAAGGCCGTGCCGCGCTCGGCGTCATCCCGACGCAGGAGACGCTCGTGCTCGAGCGCTTCTTCGACGAGTCGGGCGGCATGCAGCTGGTGCTGCATGCGCCGTTCGGCAGCCGCATCAACAAGGCGTGGACGCTGGCGCTGCGCAAGCGCTTCTGCCGGCAGTTCAACTTCGAGCTGCAGGCGGCCGCCACCGAGGATGCGCTGCTGCTCTCGCTCGGCCCGCAGCATTCGTTCCCGCTGACCGATGTGTTCCGCTATCTCCATCCCGCCAGCACGCGCGACGTCCTCGTCCAGGCGCTGCTCGACGCGCCGGTCTTCAAGGCGCGCTGGCGCTGGAACACCACGATTTCGCTCGCCGTCCCGCGCAACCGTGGCGGCCGGAAGGTGCCGCCGCAACTGCAGCGGATGCAGGCTGACGACCTGATGGCCGCGGTCTTCCCCGACGCCGCCGCGTGCCTCGAGAACATTCCCGGCGATCGCGAGGTGCCCGATCACCCGCTCGTCAACCAGACCGTGCGCGACTGCCTCGAGGAGGCGATGGACTTCGACGGCCTGATCGCCGTCCTCACGCGCATCCACGCGGGCGAGCTTCGCCTGGTCGCGCGCGACACGCCGGAGCCGTCGGCCTTCGCGCACGAGATCCTCAACGCCAAGCCGTACGCCTTCATGGACGATGCGCCGCTCGAAGAGAGGCGTACGCAGGCCGTGCAGACGCGAACGCCGAGCGACCGCGCCGGCAGCGAGATGCGCGTGCTCGACGCCGACGCCATCGAGCGCGTCCGCGACGAGGAGCGGCCCGATCCGCGCGACGCCGACGAGCTGCACGACGCGCTGGTGACGGCGGGATTCCTGCTCGAGGAGGAGGTCCGGCTGAAGCCGGACTCTACCGATACAGGCGTGCCGGATGCAGGCTTCGCGGAGCGACTGTCAGCGAGCGGGCGTGCCACGCGCGCATCGAATCCCGGCCCGATCTGGATCGCGGCTGAGCGCCTGCCGGAACTGCTCGCGATTCACCTGGACGCTGCGCTGGATCCGCCAATCGTCGCGCCGCCGTCGCGCGCGGCACGCGCCTGGACACGCGAGGCGGCGATCGTCGAGCTGCTGCGCGGACGGCTCTCGATCGTCGGGCCGACGGACGCGGCGGCGCTGGCCGGATCGCTCGGCATCGAGGAGGCGGAGGCTGATGCGGCGCTGCTGGCGCTCGAAGCGGAAGGAGCGGTTCTTCGCGGGCACTTCTCGCCGGATCCCGGATCCCGGATCCCGGATCCCGGCCCGAAGCCACCGCTCGAGTGGTGCGATCGCAGGCTCCTCGCGCGCATTCATCGCTACACGCTGAACCGGCTGCGCGCGGAAATCGCGCCGGTGACCCCCGCGGACTTCATGCGCTTCCTGTTCGCGTGGCAGCACGTCGAGCCGCAGGCGCGGCTCGTCGGCCTCGACGGCCTGCGCGAGGTGATCGCGCAGCTCGACGGCGTGGAGGCGCCGGCGCGTGCGTGGGAGCGCGACGTGCTCGCCGGGCGCGTCGACAAGTACGACCCGGCGATGCTCGACATGCTCTGCCTCACCGGCGCGGTCGCGTGGGCGCGGCTCTCAACCGGACCGACACAAGTCGTCGGCGCCACGCCCATCGCGCTGTTCCTGCGCGAGCACGCGGAGGCCTGGCTCGCGCTCTCGACCGACGCGGGGCGATCCGCACCAGCCGATCACGCAGACGCCGTCCTGCAACATCTGCATGCGCACGGCGCCTCGTTCGCGAATGAAATTGCCACCGCCTGTGGCCTGAGCGACGAGCAGCTGCGCGCCGCCATCGCCGACCTTGTCGCCGCCGGCGCGATCAGCTCCGACGGCTTCGCCGGCCTGCGCGCCATCGTCGCGCCGTCATCGAACTATTCGCCGGCGCGGCTGGGCCGCGCGGAGGCCTCGGGCCGGTGGTTTGTCGTCCGGGATCCGGGATGCGGGATGCGGGATCCGAAGAACGCGCAGGCCAGCGGACCCCGGCTTCCGGATCCCGACCGGCCTGCATCCGTTGAAACGCTGGCGTGGACGCTGCTCCGCCGCTACGGCGTGATGTTCCGCCGGCTGCTCACGCGCGAGCCGATGGACGTGCCGTGGCGCGAGCTGGCGCGCGTCTATCGCCGCCTCGAAGCGCGTGGAGACATTCGCGGCGGCCGCTTCGTCACCGGCATGTCGGGCGAGCAGTTCGCGCTGCCCGATGCGGTCGAGCGCCTGCGGGAGGTGCGGCGATCGGCGCTCGACGGTCGGCTCATCACCGTCAGCGGCGCCGACCCGCTCAATCTCGCGGGCATCATCACCGGCGAGGAGCGCATCCGCGCCTCGGCGTCCACGCGTCTCGTCTATCGCAACGGCGTGCCCGTTGCGGCGATGGAAGGCGACATGCTGCGGACGTTCGGCAACCTCGATCGGGAGATCGCGAGCGAAGCGGCGGCGGCCGCCGCCGGGCGGCGCGTGCCCGTCATCAGCGGGTTCGTCGGCAGGATCTAGGCAAGGTCGTAGGGGCCGACCTTCAGGTCGGCCCACCCTAATGCCGCTTGAAGAACTGGACCGCGCGCTCGTGCTTTTCCGCCGCGGCGCGGCTGCTGAACGTGCCGAGATTCCTGCGGCGCCCGGTCTTCGGATCCTTCTTGCGCGAGTACAGGCGGTATTCGCCGGACTTCAATTTTCTGATCATTGTCTTCAGGCTAGGGCTACACAGCCTGAACGTCCGGCTCTACAAGGCCGGCGCCGACGGCGTTCGCGACTGGCTCGTGTCGAGCCGCGCGATGAGCCGCTCGCACAACTCCTCCCGCTGCACGAGCTCGTGCCGGAACCCGTGGTGCTCGGTCCGCGCAATCTCGCGCTTCAGGTCGGGAATGCAGTCCGTCAGCAGCCCCTTCAGCATGACCGCCTCTTCGGGCGTCAGGTCAACGTGCATACGACCTCCTGATAGTCCGATCATCGCACCTGTCGCACCGGCGCGTCACCGCAGCAGCTTGAACGCGTGCGACCACTCGTTGCGCAGGAAGCCCGGAATGCACCAGAGCAGGCACAGCGGTTCGATGGCACGCGCCGCTTCCGCGGGCCAACGCGCGTCGAGCGTTCACGCATGCGTGCCGGCCATCGTACGATGGCCGCCGCCGCCGTGGACGCCTTCGACGAACTCCTCGATCATCTTCCGGTTGAATGCCGGGATATCGTCCGGCTTCCTCGACGACACGATGCCGCGGTCGACGGCCACTTCCATGTCGACCCAGCGGGCGCCCGCGTTGGTCAAGTCCGTCTTCACCGAGGGCCACGACGTCATCGTCACGCCGTGCACGACGCCGGCCTCGATGAGGGTCCACGGTCCATGGCAGATCACCGCGATCGGCTTGCCGTCGTTGAAGAACCGCTTCACGAACTGCACGGCTCGCGGATCCATACGCAGCCGGTCCGGATTCATGACACCGCCGGGCAGCAGCAGCGCGTCGTACTCGTCCGCCTTCGCCTGATCGAGCGTGCGGTCGACGGCAACCTCGTCGCCCCATCCCTTGTGCTTCCAGCCGCGGATCCGCCCCGCTTCCAGCGAGACGACGTCCACTTTCGCGCCCTCGTCCTCGAGCGCCTTGCGCGGCCTGGTCAGCTCGTCCTGTTCGAAACCATGGGTGGCAAGTACGGCCACACGCTTCCCCTTCAGTTGATCAGCCATGAAACCTCCTGGGTGACCGAGGAGGGCGATCAAGGCGCGTGCCGATTGGCGGGACGTGAGCCGTTTACGGCTGGAGCGCGCCGGCGATCTCGCGGATCTGTTCCGTATGCCGCGATTCGTGTGCGGCGAGGAAGCCGCCCCACTGATAGATGTTCAGCGCGCCGAAGCGCGGGTGCTCGTGGATGATGCGTCCGAGCGCGAGGCCGTCCGCGCGCGTGACGAGCAGGCGGAATGCGGCGCGCGCGGTCTCGGCGCGCTCCCACGCGGCCTCGTGGCCGATGCCGCCGCGCGGCTGCAGCGGATCGGGCGCCTGGCGGCGCTCGCTGCGATCGACGATGCGTGCGCGCAGCTCCGGTGACAGCAGCGAGGGATCTCCTCCTTCGCTGCCGAGGCCCGCGGCGCGCGCCTCCTCGAGCTTCGCCCCGAGGGTCGCCGTGAGGCGCTCCTCGACGAGCGCGAGATGCTCGAGCACGCTCGCGACCGGCCACCGATCGGACGCCGGCGGTTGATCGCGCAGCGGCGCGGGCACGGCCTCGACGGCCGCGCGCAGTTGCTCGCGTGAACGATCGAGTCCCGCGAGCACCTCGGTAAGGGCGGGATGCATGTTCGCATTGTACCGCCGCGCAGAACGCCCGGGCCAAGGGCCGCCTGCGCTGGTGTAACATCCGCGGGATGGCAGGCATTGGCGACTATGAATTCCAGACGCGCGAAGGCCAGCCTCCCCCCGACGGCACCGGCCCCGGACCCGGTGGTCCGAACTTCACCCTCATCGCCCTGATCGGGCTGGCAGCCCTCATCCTTGTAGCCGGAGCGTACTGGTTCTTCGCGGGACGCACCGCGCCGTCGAAGGCGCCTGCGGCCGCGGCCGCGCAGTCGGCTCCGGCGCCGAAACAGGCCACGGAGGAGATCGAGCACATCGACCTGCCGCCGCTCGACGACAGCGACGCGCTCGTGCGGCAGCGGATCGGCGTTCTCTCGTCGAACCGGCTCGTCACCGCCTGGCTCAGGACGAAAGGCCTCATCCGCAACTTCGTCCTCGTCATCGACAACATCGCGCACGGGATGAACCCGTCGCGCCGCCTGACCGTGCTCAGGCCGGCCGGTCAGTTCCGCGTGCTCACGCGGGGCCGCCAGGTCGTCATCGATCCGCGCAGCTACGAGCGCTTCACGCCCATCGCGGATGCGGCCGCGTCGATCGACGCCCGTTCCGCGGGGCGGCTGTACCAGTCGTTCAAGCCGCTGCTGCAGACCGCGTACGACGAGCTCGGCAACCAGGAGCCGTTCGACCAGGCCGTCGACCGCGCGATCGCCGGGCTGCTGGCGGTGCCGGCCATCGATGGCGACGTCCGCGTCGAGCAGACCGGCGAAGGCATCGGCTACCAGTACGCGGACGACAAGCTGCAGGAGCTCAACGGCGCGCAGAAGCAGTTGCTGCGCATGGGGCCGCGGAACATCCGGACCATCCAGGGGCAGCTCCGGACGTTCGCGGCGGCCGTCGGGCTCCGGGCCAATTGAACAAGAGCCGGCTCGAGGCGTTCAGCGATGGCGTCATCGCCATCCTGATCACCATCATGGTCCTCGAGCTCCGTATCCCCGAAGGCGCCGACTGGGCCGCGGTCCAGCCGGTCGTTCCGGTCTTCATCACCTACGTCCTCAGCTTCGTCATCCTCGGCATCTACTGGAACAACCACCATCACCTGGTTCACTCGGCGGACCGCATCACGGGCGCCATTCTCTGGGCGAACCTGCACCTGCTCTTCTGGCTGTCGCTGATCCCGTTTGCGACCGGCTGGATGGGACGGAACGCCTTTGCTCCGTTGCCGACCGCGATCTACGGCGGGGTGCTGCTGCTGTCGGCGGTCGCTTACACGACCCTGGAGCGCACGCTCATTGCCGCGCAGGGGCCGCACTCGCGCCTGAAGGAAGCCATCGGCGGCGATATCAAGGGATACGTCTCGCTCGCGCTGTACACGGCGGCGATTCCGCTGGCGTTCGTCGATCGCTGGCTCGCGTATGCGCTCTACGTCGTGGTGGCGCTCATCTGGCTCATCCCGAATCGGAGGCTCGAGAAGCAGCTCTCTTCGGAAGGGAGATAAGGGTTCAGCGTCGCGCGCGGGCGGCAATCACGTGAGCGGTGTAGGGCACGACGTAGCCGGGCGGGCTGGCGAACTCGCGCATGCCGGCTTCGAGGTCCTGCTGAATCGCGCGCAGCACCTCCGGCGTCTGGCGCGCGAGCAGCGCGGCCGTCCGGACGCCGGCATCCCGTTCTGCCTCGAAGATGAACGACGCGGCCGGCACGCGCCATCCGTGCGTCACGGTGCGAAGCGTCACGGATGCCGGCTCGAAGCCCGCGTCGGCGAGCGCCGCGCGGCAGGCGTCCGGGTTGCCGAAGGCGAGCGAGTCGGGGCCCTGCGGCACCGCGACGTTCAGATCGGCATGGGCGCGGATCGCGCCGTCCACGAGGCGCGCGCCGGCGCTGTCTTCAGGCGCCGCCCACACCGTGAACGCGAACGTTCCACCGGGCCGCAGCACGCGACGCGCCTCCGCGAACGCGGCGGCCGGGTTCGAGAGGTGCAGCACGCCGAAGTTGATGACGACCGCGTCGAAGTGACGGGCGTCGAAGGCCAGCGCCTGCGCGTCGCCGACGCGGACGTCGATGTCCGGGTTCCGGGACTGCGCGACGCGAATCATCTCCTCGGAAAAGTCGATGCCTGTCGCCTCGGCCCCCCGGTCGCGTGCCGCCTCGGCGACGTACCCCGGTCCGCAGGCCACGTCGAGCACCCGCTGCCCGGCCGCGACGTGGGCGTCGTTGAGAAGGTCGTCGATGAAGGGACGGGTCAGGCCGCTCCACGCGGCGTCGTACTTCGTCGCGACCCGTTCCCACCCTTCTCGTTGAAAGCGGGCGTAGTCGCTGTCCATGTGCATGGCGTCAGGCCCGGCCGCGCATCTTCGCGACCCACCACCGCAGGCCCACGAACAGAAACCGCCAGTCGTGGAAGAACTCCGGGAGTTTCCCCTCGAACGCGTGGCCGATGAACTGCAGCGCCCAGCCGGCGACGAACAGGGTCGCCGGCATCCACAACGGCGCCGACACGAACCACGCCATCGCAAACCAGACGATGGATATGACGATGAGCGGGATGCCGAGCGTGTGGCAGAAGCGATTGACCGGGTGCTGATGGCTGGTCGCGTACTGCGCGATCCACTGCTCCGACGTCCGGCCGCCCATCATTTCCACGTCCCCAGCGCGCGGCGCACCGCGACGATCTGACCGAGGTGATAGGTGTTGTGCGACACGATCAGCAGGATGCAGCGAAGGTAGGTCTGATGTCCCTTGCCGGTCGGCACCAGCGCGTACAGATCCTTCGTGTCGCGCGCGACCTTCTTGAACCGTTCGCGCTCGCGTGTGAACGACGCGATCGATTCGTCCCAGGCGGCCGCGTTCGGCGGCGCGGGGTGCGTCGGCCAGTACTGATCAGGCCATTTCAGGTTGTGGACGTACGCCGGGTTCACGCAGAAGTCGAGCACGTCCTCCTGCGCGATGCGCATGTGCTCCAGCAGCTCCCAGACGCTGTGCTCGAACCCCTTCGCGCGCTCACCGCGCTTGTCGGCCGGGAGGCCCTTCAGCGCCGCGTCGAACCCGACGTGCGCTTCCTCCCAGTCGAGAACGCGAACCAGTTGCTCGCGCAGCTTTTCGTCACTCATAGGTGGATCTCGGTAGGGATCG
>Ga0070698_100001528_pt1 | contig 25683 bp, 13 predicted proteins | sample KBSK1502metaG_FD_65477 | JGI IMG/M metagenome (GOLD analysis project Ga0070698, IMG submission 65477) | Corn, switchgrass and miscanthus rhizosphere microbial communities from Kellogg Biological Station, Michigan, USA - KBS K1-50-2 metaG | ecosystem: Host-associated > Plants > Roots >... | reverse complement strand
ATTAATGAAATGGCTGTGGTCGATCGTTTCACGCGTCCAGTTGCTGCCAATGGATGGCTCGCCCGCGCTGTCGGCAACGCCCGAGGGCGAGAGGTAAGTGAAGAACCTGGGCATACCGGCGTTGGGGTTACAAGTCTGGTTACTCTGGACGGCGAAAGGGGTGCCACCGCGGTTGATCGTCGTGATCACCCCGTTGAAACTGGCATAGGACGGCATCGCATCGTAAATGGCCGTGACAAGTCCGCCAGCCGTCTGAGCGACCGCGCCATTCCAGTTGGTGAGACTGTGGCCGGACCCCGTCACTCCGACATCGCTTGTCTTGACTAAGATCGTGATCGTACCGTCCGGCGTGAACTTGCTTCCGGGGTCCGCGGGTTTGTTTGACCCAGCTACTACGAAGCGACCATCATAGCCAGGTGGAGTAGCGCCGTTGGGGCCCGCAACGTAGCTCTCGAAGGTCGCGTTGCCGGTGCTATCCACCAGCATTCTCACCGCGTGAACGGCGCCCGCTGCCTCGGCCGCTCCGTCAATGGTAAAGGACGTGTAGTAGAATGAACTCGGAGTCAGCGTGCTCAGTGAGGCCACCTTGATTGTGAAGACCAGTTCGTCAGGCGCGCTCGCACTAATGAACGGATAGGACACCGACGTGCTAATAATATGGTGATTAGCCTGGCCGTCCACGGCGGCGCTGTTGGTGTTCGTGACCACGGTGACGCCCGGCAAGGTGCACGCCGGATTTGTAGAAGCGGCAGCCGACACTCCCGGATTTGGCGAGACTGGCGAAGCCGTTGTCTTCGAGGTTTTGTGGCGGTTCGCCGCCTGTGCGCTGAACGCGACCACAGCGATAACGACGAGACTCAGACAAAGAAAGAGCGAACGGATAGATGATTTCATGGTGTGGGATTTATCTCGTGCGATTTGCGCGCTTTGGAGAGGAGGTTTGAGACCCGGTCTTCACAATGCCGTTATTCCAATCGGAAGACTAAGCTGGAGTGGATGCCCCCACGCGGTAGAAATCGTCAGAAAAGCGGCAACGCCCTACAACGCTATCGGAATATTACTGGGTGCCTAAATTAGCTTGGGCCTGCTAGGCTCAAGGCAACGCCGTTCCGGATTTGGATTGAACGAGTGCAATATCGGAGCTGTTGATCGCGCCGTTGACCGTGACGTCTTCACGAAAATTGTTCGAAGTGACGACTTGTCCGGATTGCGACTGGGTTTGGGCGATGTCGCTTGAGTTCACCGCTCCGTTCCCCGTCGTATCACCGATCAACACCGCCATCGGCACGGAAATGTCGCGCGTGGTTGTCGCGTCGTTGACACCGATCAAGTTGATCGTGAGCCTTTGCGCGTTGCTGACGTTGGTCAGATTTACGGTGACCTGATTGTTGTTAACGATCGGCGTTCCCACCACGGAGGCTGTTCCTCCCGTTCCGGGGACCGCGATCGCACCGGTTACTGTTACTGGAAGTGCAAATGTGACGACGACTTGATAATCGCCGTTCGCTCCACCGCTGCGAGGTTCAATGCCAGTACTGGGCGGCATAAGATCGACATCGAAGGTGCCGGCCACTCCATGCGTTTTACGCGAAACCGCGCCGATGAGAATCGGATCGAAGACGTAACCTTGCGCGACGTCGATCAGGTTGAAGAATACGCCACCAATTCCAACTAAGGGATCCGGTGGAACACTGTTTGCCTGCGCCTGCAATGTCATCGTGCTGGCGGTGACTTCATGAAGGCGATTGTCGATCGGGTCGGCAACGCTTACCGACGAAAGCGGAACATAAATCGTGATGTTGCCATTTGGCCCAAGCGTTGACTGGCAATTTGCCGCCGGCAGTTGGCTGGTGCCCGGATAGGTTAAAACGCCGCCGCCGCCCACGAGCTGGATCGCGTTCGGGCCGACAAAACACTGGAGCGCGCCTCCGTTGAACGATTCCGCGTAGACATGGAAATTCTTGCCGCCGTTCGGCTCACTGGTCGAAGGCACGAACCATTGCGTTGACCAGACAAGATCGACATCCGGATCCTGCGCGGTCGTCGGAGCCAAACTCAAATTATTGATTTGCGTAACGAATTTGTAACACGGCGCAGCGACCGAACACGGCGCGCTTGTCACTTCGCTCACGCTCGAACTGAGAATGTCGAGCTGTGGCATGTTCGCGCTGCTCGTGCCCGCGACTTCGTATTTCCCGTCACCGGCGGGATCCAGGACCCCATTAAATGGCGTAATTCCCGGAATGCTCACAGGCGAATTCGCCGCGTACAATCCGGTACCACCATTTTGGTGAACGTACATCGCATGTCCGGCTAGCGTCCCCACGACGTTGTCTGAGTCAGCGTAGCTAATATGCGCCTCGCCTTGCGGGCCAGTGCGCAGTTGCAAGTAATCGCCAAGCGCGCGACTAGCGTTGCTGCACTGGCCTCCAATCAAAGTTTGCACGCCGCCGCGATGGATGTGATGCGCGCTCGCGCGAATCGGCGGGCTGAACACCGGGCCAGCGGGATCATGGGCGTTGAGCGACTGAATCATCCAAACGCTCCAGAGGCCATTTACGGAATCCGGGCCATTGATGTTCTTGCCTTGGGTTGGGGGGGGCGTCGGATTTAAGCCGCAGTTCGGATCCAGTGGATTACTCATTCCAGTTGTGCCGTACCAAACAATGTTCACGCGTCCGTCGTCACCGGCGTTGATCCAGGCGAAAACGTTGTTGTGCAAGACACCATCAGGCGAACCGGACGTGTCAATCTGAATCGGTGTCACCCACGTGTTACCTTGGTCTAGCGAATACGAATACACGAGGACGGTGTCGCCAATAATGTTTCCGTTGGCGTCAATTGGCGCTTGTTCCCAGACCGCGTAAAGATTGCCAGCTTTATCAATTGCGAGCGTCGGAAAATCACCGCCTGTTTTCTGTCCGGCTCCTAGATCGGCGACCGGAAGATCAGTGCAATTCAAACCAGTTGGATCGCTCATGTTGGCAACGGGAGCTCCGAAGGCGACGGGGAAACAGCGGCCGAGCGAAATTTTGTTCAGAGCCGCGTTGTCATGGATGACAAAAATATGTTTCACCGGCGTCGGCAATGTTGCGTATCGGCCGTTGCCGTTAGGCTGACCTAATGTCGTTGCAATCGGACTGACTTCGTTATTGCCCATGATTGCTTCGTCGCATGAGCCAGCCGCTGTGATCTTATTGGCCGGGCCAAACTCGATTCCGGCAGTGCTTCCCGGCGCTAAAGGAGCGGGCGAGCGGTACATCACGAGCACGTTATTGCCGACGCTGCTGCCGCACATCACGCCGCCTGGCCCGATCTCGTCATTCACTAAATAGAGAGTCCCGCCGTTCGTGGGGTCGCCCTCGATCGCGTACCATTGTCGATCTACCGCTGTATCCGGTACTCCAGTGTTGCTGCACGTGAAGGTCGCGCCGAAGTCATCCGAACGCGAGGTGCTGAAATTCGCGAGCGTCAGATCGTTGAAATAAAGATGCCCAGCCGAATCGACGGCAATCTCTGTGTCGCCGCCGCCGTGACAGGTTGTGGCTTTTCCCTCGAGCGGTGCCGCGCCGACTACCCATTTGAATGTGCGCCCGCCGTCGACCGAATGCCAAATCCAGCTGGTGTCTGCTGAAGCCGTGCCGGGCGCGCTGGTGTAGATGCGATTCGGGTTCGTCGGGTCGATCCGAACCGATTCTTCAAAACCTAATCCGCCGATGCCACTGATAATCGGATGACCGAACGTCGGCGCATTTGCGGGCAGAGCGACGTTGGTTTTCAAATTTCCGCCTTGTTGCGTGACGGAGCCTTTGTTTTTGGCGAGTGAAGCGAATCCAAGATTCAATTTCTGCAATGCGAGCTTGAGTCCGCCTTGGTTTGGCGGTCGGGCAGGTTGGAAACTGTGCACCATTAACAGGATGCCGATTGCGCTAAGAATCGCGGCGGCCGTGCAGCGCAAATTGAGATTTCGTTTCATGTAGATTTTCAATTCTACGATAAAAACTTCGCGGTTGGGAATTTGTTTTGCGCCTAGGATTCGGATTTGGGCGGTCTTGCGATTGCCACTTCGCACAATTTTTACCGAGGCCGCCGCACATTGATTTGTCCGGTCGCGGATGTTGCCGAGTGCCGCCCGATTGCAAAAAAGAGACCCGACCTTGAACAGCTTACTGTCAAGCGTTCAGCCTTGCTTTTTTAGGAATCGCCGCGTCTTTACAGATTATCGCGTTCGATCTGGGGAACGATTTCTAATTCCTGTAGTTTGTGACGGAGAGGTAGTTGCGGGCGAAGTCGGCAGACCTGTTCCCGACTTGGACTGTACGAGCGCGATATCGGAGCTGTTGATCGACCCATTGACGGTGACATCTTCGCGGAAGTTGTTAGGGCCGACGGGTTGTCCCGACTGCGATTGAGTCTGGGCAATGTCGCTGGAGTTAACCAAACCATCTCCAGTCGTGTCGCCGACGAGCACTCCCATTGTTGCTATAGCGTTGTCCGTGGCGCCGGTCGCATTAACTACGCTGTTAAGGGTGATAGTTATATACTGGGCGTTGGGTACACCAGTTAGGTTGACCGTGCATTGGTTCTGATTCGGCCCCCTGACGGTTGTGCCAGTGCTGGGCGTACCGCAACTTGCCATCGGAGTCGCGAAGGTAAAAACCAATTTGTAGTCGACGCCAGCAGTGCCAGTCTGGCCGGCTGCGCGGCATTCCACCCCGCGCGTCCCGGTGAGCGGTAAATCAATGTCGAAGGTACCGGCACTCCCGTGGACTTTTCTCGATACGACGGTGCTCAGTTGCACTGCCGGACAGATTGCCCAGCTTTGGCCATTGCTAAGATCAGCATCAGGAGCGCGATCGATCGGCTGAATGAAGTGTACTCCAGAGCCGCGTGCTCCTTCGCCCGCAAATGTCAGGCCGAAAGGATTTCTCACTGCCGGAATGCCAGTCACATCGGTAATCGGGATCGTCGGATTGCCGATCATACTGAGCGGCACTGGGACTGTGATAGTGCCATTCGCGCCGGCAGTGAACGTGCCGGTCACGGTATTGGCCGTGCTAAGCACGCTATTGGCTGAATCCCACGGTCCCCATGCGTACGTGATAGTTCCGGTATCTACGTTCACCCGCGTTCCGTAGGTAGTTCCATTGCTCGAAGTCCAGACGACGTAATAGGTGGTAAACGTGCTGCCCGGCGATGGAGTCTGTGTAAGATTGGCTAAGGTCATCTTCGTGGTGAGCGTGGTAGCGTCGGCCGAGAACGAGATGGCCGTAATGTCAGCCTGACTGGTTGGGCCCTGGCCACCCGGGGCAGGATTAACCGCATCTCCGACAAAATCAGTGACTACGTTTATACCGCTGCAAGAATAAGGCGTAACTGGCGGCGGAATTGGGCCGACGGTTAAGTCAATCTCGTTGCTCTGAGATCCGGTGCCTTGTCCGTTGATCGCTTTAACCACGTAGAAATAGTCCACCACGTTAGGATCTGCTGTGGTGTCGTTGTAGATAGTCTTGCTATTGCCGGTATTGGCAACGATCACCGTTTCACCCCCTGCCGTCGTTCCGCGCAGAATTTGGTAACCAGTGATGTCCGAGCCGCCGTTGTCGGGTGCCTTCCACTTGAGATGAGAACCATTGACATCGCGTGCGCCAGAAAGGCAAGGCGGTTTCGGTACACTGGGCTCGACTGGATCCATTCCTGAAAGTAGCGGTTTGCCGCCGAACTGGCGTGCCACACGCATGAATGCGACAAAATCGTTCGGCGTCGTCCCACCAGTCCCGGCGATGCAACTCGGACTTACGCAACCGTCGCTATAGCCGTAAAGGACGCGGCCTTTATCGTCTATCGTGATTTCATTGAAATCGAGAAGGTTGCGATCTTGAGCGTTCCCGCCCTGCTGCCAGATGCCAGTCATGCTCTGAACAGGGTCATTCGGGGTGGCATTCACTGTGACCCAAGTGCGGCCCTGGTCATAGGTAGTGGCGATGAACGCATACCAGTTGCCCGGGAAGGCCACTGACTGATAGTCGCCCGCGACATTCGTGCCGAGGAAGCCAACGGCCGCGCGGCCCGAGCTGCCGCCTACGGCTTCGATTTCCGCAGCGTTGATGATGCCATGAGAAGCTCCAAGATCGACGTCACGAATCCAGGTGGCACCGTGATCGAGGCTGACCTTGACGTGGGCATGACCCTCTGGTGGGTTGCCCAACGGCACAGGCTCATTATTTACATAAGCATAGTAGACCGTGCTATCGCTATCGATTGCGACGGAAGGATCTGCGCCGTTGGCCTGCGGTTTACTACCAGTGACAGCGAACTCGGTCCAAGTGACGCCGCCGTTCGTACTGAGTGCGCCACCCTGTGTCGCACCGCAATGAGCGTCTGGCAGCCAAGCCGTGCCATCCGGTGCCACGTGCACGTGGCCATGGGTACCGCCGCAATTGCTGGTCACGCCGTTGAAGACTACTACCCCGGGGCCATAGTTGACACCCAGGTTATCACTGCGCTGGCAAAAGGCGGAGCCGACTGGGAATGTCTGCCCACAATAATAGACAGCTTCGCCGTGGTTTGCTGCCGTCGCGAGTGGATTCGGCATGCCAGCTACAAGCGGATACCGTCCGGAACCTATGGTTTCGTGATCGTCGCTCAGATTGGGCGGACTTGGAGAAAATGGTACCCACTGATCGCCGTCGTTCAGAGCGGGCGTCGTACTGTCGGTATATCCGTAAACAGCATTCGCCCCAGCCGTCGAGTTCGACGCAAAAGTGCGGCCAGACACTTGATCGGTCCACAAAATCGGATCAAGGCCGAAATCGAGGGTGGCGTTTGATTTGTCTTCCCAAAGAGCTTCGCAGCACTCCGGCTGTGCCGGGGTCAAAATCTCCGGCGGAGTCAGACGCCAGATTGGACCTCTATTCATCGTGAAAATGTGGTGGGTAAACGGATTGAACCCGATATTGAACTCACCGCTGACGGGCTTAGCGCTACCGGGGGGTGGGTAAAAATTCTGGTAGCGCGGATTTCCTGGTACTGTCGGATCGGGGCCACCAAAGGGGCCGCCCCCGCCCGAGCTATTCGAACCCGGAAACAATTCAATTTTCACAGTGATGATCTCTTGAGTCGATGTAAACGGCGTGCTAACCACGGAGAATTCCTGAGAGCCGTCCGCCAGGGAACCGACGATGGCAATCTCAGGGGTGGGGCCGCTGGCGGTCGATTGGGCATCGGCCTGCTGGGAACCGCTTAGGGTGGTGATGTGACCCCGGTAGACGAAAAGGTCATAATCTGATTGGCCAGTGCCGGCATCGGTCCAGGACTGCGTAACTTTGACAAAGGCGTTTGGATGCGCGGCGTGGTAACCAGCCGGCAGCGTCACAGTCAGGTAGAAAATATCGCAAGGGAAATTCGCGTCGCAGCGTGGTCCCGAGTCAACCTCGGGAATCGGGCTGGGATTGTCTGTGGGAAACGGCCCGGCCGTGTAAGTCACGGGGCCGGACGTGTCGGTCAGCGTTCCGCTTGGTGGCGTCGACGCAAAACTGAGCATCGCCATCCAGGTGCCAACCGAACAAAGACTGAAGGCGAATAAGATGCGGGGATTAAAAATGCCGGATTGGGAAATGAGATTTTTTTTCATTTTCGGTTTGTCGGAGGATGGCGTTAAAAGGCAATTTTGGCGCAGTGCTAGAAAAATCGCATGCCCCTGATTCGGGAATGGCGCGACGAATGGACGTATCGCGGATTCGATATCTCCGCTTGTGAACAAGGTGCGGTCGCTGCTCGGACGCACCGCGTTGATTTGTCGGGTCGCGGATGCTAGGTAGGCTCGCCCGCCTGCGATGACTGCGAAAAATTACAAAGACACCCTCAATCTGCCGCGCACGGATTTCCCGATGAAGGCGAATCTGGCGACGCGCGAACCCGAGCTGCTCAAGAAATGGAACGAAGCGCAGCTCTATCACCAGATCCAGCGGTCGCGCAAGGACCGGGAGCTGTTCGTGCTTCACGACGGCCCACCGTTTGCCAACGGCGATGTCCATATGGGCACCGCGCTGAACAAGATCTTGAAAGATTTTGTCGTGAAATCGCAAACTATGCTCGGCAAACGCGCGCCTTACGTTCCGGGCTGGGATTGCCACGGACTTCCGATCGAATACAAAGTCGTCAAAGAATCGCGCGATTTGTCGCCCCTGGAAGTGCGCAAACGCTGCGATGCGTTCGCGCGCAAGTATGTCGATCTTCAGCGTGAGCAATTCAAACGGCTCGGCGTGCTCGGCGATTGGGAGCATCCATACCTGACCCTCGATCCAAAATACGAGGCGGAAATCCTGCGCGCGTTCGCGGTCTTCGTTGAGAAAGGTCTCGTTTATCAATCGAAGAAGCCGGTTTTTTGGAGCACCGGCGCGCAGACCGCTCTCGCGGAAGCTGAAGTCGAATATCAGGAGCGCGACGACACCGCCGTTTACGTGAAATTTCCAATCGCGAGTGGTGAATGGAAAAACAAAGCGAGCATCGCAATCTGGACCACCACACCGTGGACGTTGCCGGCGAACCTGGCCATCGCGGTTGATCCCAAAGAACTGTACGTTGTCCAGGAGTTTTCGCGTGACGGAACTTCCGAAACTTTGCTCTTGGCTGACAGACTGGTCCCGCAATTCTGTGCCAACACAAAATTCGAACCGACCGGCGAACCACTCGAATCATTTCTCGGGGCGAAGATCGACAAGATTAAAGCGCGCCATCCATTTCTTGATCGCGAAGCAATTGTGCTCACGGCCGATTTCGTGACGATGGATACCGGCACCGGTGCAGTCCACATCGCGCCCGGTCACGGCGAGGACGATTATTGGTTAGGCAAACAAAACAATTTGCCAATTTTGTCTCCAGTCGATGATCACGGCCGTCTCACCGATGAAGCGGGTCTGCCAAATCTAACCGGCAAATATGTTTTCGATGCGAACATCGACATCGTCAATTTGCTCCGCGATCGCGGCATGTTGTTAGGCGCTCAAAACTTTCATCACTCGTATCCGTATTGCTGGCGTTCCAAAACGCCGATCATCTTTCGCAATGTCGAACAATTCTTTATTCGGATCGACGATCTCCGCGGCAAAGCGCTGAAAGCCATTCACAACGAAGTGAAATGGATCCCGGCGTGGGGCGAGAACCGTATCGCCGGCACCGTCGAATCGCGTCCCGACTGGGTCATCTCGCGTCAGCGCAGTTGGGGCGTTCCACTACCCGTCTTTTATTCCGCTGACGGAAAACCGATTCTCGACGCGAAGATCATCCGCAAGCTGGCCGATCTCGTCGCGGAGCGCGGTTCCAATGTCTGGTTCGAATTAAACGATGTCGATCTTGCCAAACAATTGGGACTGCCGGCAGGCACAACCAAACGCAATGACACAATCGACGTTTGGATCGACAGCGGCGTTTCGCATCGCGCGGTCTGCGCGCTCCATCCGGAACTGCGCGATCCGGCCGATATGTACTTGGAGGCGACCGACCAACATCGCGGTTGGTTTCAATCATCGCTCATGACCAGCATCGCGATGAACGATCGCGCGCCTTATAAAACCTGCGTCACCCACGGATTCGTTGTCGATCTTGACGGCAAGAAAATCTCAAAGTCCGGGACCTACGACAAACCGATGGACGCCGGACACTTTGTCGGGCGTCACGGCGCCGACTTGGTCCGGTTATGGGCGAGCAGCATCGATTACACCGATGATGTTCCGTTTTCGGAAGAGATGTTTACGCGCCTCGGCGACACGTATCGGCGAATTCGGAACACGCTCCGGATTTTGCTAGGCAATCTCTTCGACTTCACTCCTCACCCTGCCCTCTCCCCTTCGAGGGGAGAGGATAAAGGTGAGGGGTCATTCGCAGGCGCGACTTTAGTTGATCGCTGGGCTTTGGAACGGCTTGATCAGGTGATTAAAGACTGCCGATCGGCCTATGAGCTCTTGGAGTTTCACAAGGTCTATCACATTTTGAATCAATTTTGCGCGGTCGATCTGAGCAGCCTTTACATCGACATCACCAAGGACCGGATGTATTGCGACGCGCCCGATTCGTCTCGTCGCCGCGCCACCCAGACGGCGATGCAGGAAATTTTCAGCGCACTCTGTCAATTGCTTGCCCCGGTGACTGTATTTACGGCCGAGGAAGCGTGGCGTCATGCACAGGCTGGCTCGTCGGTTCATTTGGAAGAATTTCCGAAAACTCAGGCTCGCGGCAGTAAAGCAATCGCGCAGGTGACGGATCTTTTGCGATTGCGGGGCGTGATTGGTCAAGCGATCGAAAAAGCGCGCCAGGAAAAATTGATTGGCAATGCGCTCGAGGCGGCGCTTGTTTTGCGCTCGGACTCGAATGTGACCGGCGAACTCAGCAAAGAGGAGCTGGAGGAATTTTTCATCTTGAGTGATCTGACAATCGAGCAGGCCGGGGAGGCGAGCGCAACCGTGACTAAGACGCCTTACCAAAAATGCGCGCGGTGCTGGCGGCATCGGCCTGCGGTCGGCAAAAGCAAAACGCATCCGGATTTGTGCGATCGCTGCGAGAAGGTCGTTGATGCCAAGTGATCATTTTGTCATTCCGACCGAAGCGGAGGAATCTCTGACTATTTCTGTCGTTGCGAGCTCAGTAAGCACGGAAATATTTGGAGATGTCTCGACTTCGCTCGACATGACAGAATCGGAATAACGCGGACATGAAATATATTTTCTTCATCTCCTCCCCGCTCTACCTGCTGGACCGGATCACAAAGTATTGGGTGTTGCACTCGATCGATCCGGACCAGCCGGTCGTCGTGGTGCCGGGCTTCTTCCATTTGGTGAACATTACGAACACCGGCGCGGCGTTCGGTTCCTTCAAGAACAACAACGCCTTTTTTATCGCGATCTCGTGTGTCGCCTTGTTATTCGCGCTCGTGTTGCTCTTGGGGCGACACGAGCATGGTGAGTCAGATGGGCCGAAGTCCCTTTGGTGGACACGGAATTTCTGGCGCGATGTGTCGCTCGCCTTGCTGCTGGCCGGCGTGCTCGGGAATCTGACTGACCGCTTGCTTTACGCGCACGTGATCGATTTTCTCCTTTTCGATTTCGGCTCGCACGTGCCGTCATTTCTGCATCCGTGGCCGGCGTTCAACGTGGCCGATTCCTGTATCTGCGTTGCCGTTGTTTTCTTCATCGTTCATTCTTTTCGACAAGAGAAGAAAGCGCCCGTGCCTGTGTAGGTAGGGGCGATTGACCTCAATCGCCCGCGCCAGCAACGTATCGGCGGGCGGTTCGGTGAACCGCCCTACCTAATGAAAATGTCGCCGATGGAAAAAACTGCGCGCGAGGTCGCGCAGCGGTTGCGTGGCCAGGGGCACATCGCTTATTTCGCGGGCGGGTGCGTGCGCGACATGGTCCGCCGTTTACCCGCAAAAGATTTCGACGTCGCGACGGACGCGACGCCTGACATAGTGCAGAAGATTTTTCCGCACACCTACCCGGTCGGCGCGCATTTCGGCGTCGTCGTTGTGGTCGAGAATGGATTCAATTTCGAAGTTGCGACATTTCGATCGGATGGCGCGTATCTGGATCACCGTCATCCAGTCGATGTTCGATTTTCCTCGCCGGAAGAAGATGCGAAGCGTCGCGATTTTACGATCAACGGGATGTTCTTCGATCCGGAGAAGGACGAAGTGATCGATTTCGTCGGCGGCCGCGCCGATTTGGAAGAAAAACTTGTTCGAGCGATCGGCGATCCGGCCGCGCGCTTCGCCGAAGACCGCTTGCGAATGTTACGTGCGGTCCGTTTTGCGACCTTACTCGATTACAAGATCGACAATCGGACCTGGGATGCACTCGTTGCGAGCGCCGCGTCGATCAACGAGATCAGTGCTGAACGCATTCGCGAAGAGCTGGTAAAGATCTTTCTTTCATCGAATCGCGTCCGCGGTTGGGACCTGCTCGATCGGAGCGGATTGCTCCGCACGATTTTGCCCGAGCTCGATGCAATGAAAGGATGTTTGCAGCCGGAGCAATTTCATCCCGAAGGGGATGTGTTTGAACACACCAGACTGATGCTGGAGCTGCTCCCGGAAAAAGTTTCAGTGCCGTTGGTCCTGTCGGTTTTGTTCCACGACGTAGCGAAACCAGTCACGGCCACCGTTGATGAAACCGGCAGGATTCGTTTCAACGAACACGATCGAATTGGCGCCGCAATGACCGAATCGATCATGGAACGGCTGCGATTTTCGCGCGCCGAAATCGACGCGGTGGTCGAGATGGTTCGCCAGCACATGGTTTTTAAGGATGTGCCGAAGATGCGCGTGGCGAAATTGAAGCGATTCATGGCCCGACCGACGTTCGAGGAGGAGCTCGAGCTGCACCGGGTCGATTGCGCGAGCAGCCATAAGATGATGGGCAACTACGAATTCCTTTTGCAGAAGCGCGAGGAATTCGCCAACGAACCGATCATTCCGCCGCCATTGATTCGCGGCGACGACTTGATCGCGCTCGGAATGAAACCAGGGCCAAAGTTCGGCGAAATTCTAGAAGCGGTCGAAACGCGACAGTTGGAAGGCGCATTGAAAGATCGGGAAGAAGCCCTCGATTGGATAAAGCGCGAATACTCGTTAGGCCAAGAAGCTTAGTAGAACATTCTAGAACATTCGGCGCCCAGCGTTGAAAGTTGGACGCCGAATGAAACAGATCTGCCCCGACTAAATTGGATGCCACCTGATTTAGGACTCTTTTGTCCGCGAGAATCTCACGAAAGAGATTGCGTTCCGTGATTGCTTTGACATGGAAGATCGAGTGACGAACATCGAAGAGCCGATGAGAATGTTGATGATCAGCGCCGAAGGACCGCCGTTGCTGCGCGCCGGCGCGCTGGTCGATGTAATGGATGCATTAGCGCACGAGCTGCGGTCGCGCGGCCATGAGGTCGCGGTGGCGCTGCCCTATTATCGCGAGATCCGCGACAATCCCGCATTTAAGGAAGAGGACACCGGCGTGACCGTTGATGTTCGGGTAGGCGAAAAAACTTATATCGCCGAATATCTCCAAGGTCACAGCCCGAGTGGCGTGCAATTGTTTTTCGTCCGTTGCGATGAATTCTTCGACCGCGACGGAGTTTACGGTGAACACGGCACGGCCTACGAAGATAACCCGGCACGTTTTATTTTTTTCAGCAAAGCGGCGGTGGAATTGGCGCGTCGACTAACTCCGAGTCCGCAAATTCTGCACGTGCATGATTGGCCGGCCGCATTGGTGCCGGTTTATGTGCGAGCGCATCATTTGCCGTTCGCCACCGTGCTCACGATTCATCACATCGCCGAGCAGGGCAGTTTTTGGGGCCTCGATTTTCGCCTGACCAATCTGCACGAACGCTTCTTTACCCTGCGCGGCGTCGAGTTTTTTGGAAAACTCAATTTTCTCAAAGGCGGAATTCTTTTCGCCGACAAAGTCACTACCGTGAGCGAGCGACATCGACGCGAAATTCAAACGCCGGAGTTTGGTTGCGGCCTCGACGGCGTCTTGCGCGAAAATGCGCACAAACTAAGCGCCATTCTGCACGGCGCCGATTACACCCGATGGAATCCGGCAACCGACAAACTGCTTCCGGCTAACTACACTCCGGGCGAACTCCGGGGCAAACAATTGTGCCGCGTCGCGCTGCTCAATGGTCTGCGATTAGATCCGGAACCGCGCGGTCCGGTTTTTGGAATGGTCACTCGCGTCGTCGGTGAAAAAGGTTTCGATATTTTGGTGCCGTTGCTGGATCGACTTCTTACTGACGACGTTCGCCTCATTATTCTCGGCGAAGGCGATCCGGCCTACGAGACTGCACTTGCAGTCGCGATGCGAAAATTTCCAACAAAATTTGCTTATCGCCGGATTTACGATGAAAAAAGCGCACACGTGATCGAAGCGGGGATGGACATCAGTTTAATTCCGTCCCGGTTCGAGCCCGCCGGGCTGAGCGCGATGTACAGTTTGAAATACGGCGCGCTTCCGGTCGCCCGCGCCACCGGCGGAATCCAGGAAATCATCGAGGACTACGATCCAACGACGGACAACGGCTATGGATTCCTTTGTTATGAATATTCGACCGAGGCGTTTTGGGATGCGATCAAGCGCGCGCGAAAGATTTTTCGCGATCGCGAGTTGTGGGGAAACCTGGTGCAGCGCGCGATGGAGCGAAACTTCTCTTGGGCGGTGGCCGCGCAGCGCTACGAACAATTGTACCGCGAGCTTGCCGCCGAGGATGAAGAGGCGGCCGCGTAGATGCTTGCCGCGCCGTAGTGGCGAAGGCGGGTCGATCCTATAGAGGCAGCCGAGCCGGCTGCATTTCATGAAACTTGCAGGCGACACGCCTGCCTTTACAACGGCCCGCGAATAAATGTCGGAAGCTGCCGTCCAATGTCTGCCTGGTCACGCCGGAGCCTCTCGACCGGCCGTAGTCCCGCGATTGCGGGACGAAGGCTGGTTGGCGAAGGCGGACGCAAGGCGGCGAATCACTCTAATCTATGCTATCTCAGAACGCGCTTGCCCGGGAGGCGACTAGTTCTTGCAATCCCGAAACCTTTGGTTTCTCCTCAGCCCTCCCAGGTTCTGACGACGTGATCCGCACATTTTCGCTACTTCGGCCTTGGTCGGCGGGGCTCCTGTTGACCCTCATCCAATTGGTGGTGGCTGTTTTTTTGTTGGCGCCCGAAGGCCCGCTTTTTTATCGCTACCAAAGTTTGGTCCAGCACGACGGCTACTGGTTCGCGAATATCATCGATCGCGGATATCAGACGATCGTTCCGCCGATCAATCACAAGGTGATGGAAGTTTCCAACGTCGCGTTCTTTCCTGCTTATCCGGCGTTGGCCAGCTTCTTCCGCTCCATTTTTCGCGTCGAAACTGAAACCGCACTGTTGATTACCGCACAGCTCGCTGCCTGGGGTTTTTGGACTTACTTTTTTCTTTTCTGCGAGCGTTGGAAACTTTCCCCAACGCTCCGTTTTTTTGGCGCTTTGTCGATCGCTGCTCATCCAGCCGCGTTTTTCCTGATCGCAGGCTATTCCGAATCGCTCTTTTTAATGGCGCTCATCGGTTTTATCTACTGGAGCAGCTCAGAAGGTCGGACCGCGAAGATTTTAGCTGCACTTCACGGAATCGCGATGTCGGCGACGCGAATTGTTGGCATCCCGTGCGCCGCATTTCCAGTCGTGCGCGATTTGTTTAGCAAAGGTTGGAATGCGCTGCGCGATCCGCGGCGTTGGTTTCGAAGCTATGGAACCGCAGTTGCGGTGATGATTTCCGCCATCTTCGGCGCCGTTTTCTTTTTTATCTACTGTCAATGGCGCTGGGGTCGCTGGGACATGTACATGCTGACTCAATCAGCCGGCTGGAACATTGAGCCCGATTACTTGGCGGTTTTTCGTCCGTCCAATTATCGCTGGTTGCTGCCGCAGCTGAACGATCCGACGCAGATGAGCCAGATGTCGATGACCTTCGGCGCGTTGCTCTTGATTGCGATGGCGGTCGTCGAATTACTCCCGGCAATTCGACGCCGCACGGAAATGAGCACACGCATCGGCATCTATTTTTGTGCCGTGGTTATCTATTATATTTCGGTCAGCGGTGTGGCCTCGCTCGATATGGAAAGCATGCTTCGCTACGAGTTCTGCGTGCACGCATTGATCGTGCTCGCTTTTTTGCATTTCTTGCGTCAATTTCGCCTCCCACCGCCGCTGTTGCGTGTCTTCGGGATGGCTGCCGCGGTGTTGGTCAGCGCCCTCGGGCTGAGCGTGCAGGGTTGGTATGTTTGGAATTTTACCCGCGGGAACTGGGTGGCCTGACGAAGAATGAAATCAACTGTCGCAATTATCGGAGCTGGGCCGGCGGGATTAACTGCCGCGTATCTGCTTTCGAAAAACAAGGTCGATGTAACCGTGCTGGAAGCCGACCCGATTTACGTCGGAGGAATTTCGCGCACCAGCACTTATAAAGGTTTCCATTTCGACATTGGCGGCCATCGCTTTTTCTCGAAATCGAAAGCGGTCGAAGATCTCTGGACCGAGATTTTGCCTAACGACATGCTGCAGCGCCCACGCTCGTCCAAGATTTATTACGACGGCAAATTTTTCACCTATCCGCTCAAACCGTTCGAAGCGTTGATCAAGCTCGGCATCGTAAGATCGACAATCTGCGTTTTGTCGTGGCTGAAGGCGCGCCTCTTTCCGGTACGCCATCCGCGAAACTTTGAGGAATGGGTCAGCAATCAATTCGGCAAACGCCTCTTCAATATTTTCTTCAAGAGCTACACCGAAAAAGTGTGGGGGATGAGCTGCAAGGAAATCTCGGCTGATTGGGCCGCGCAGCGTATCCGCGGGCTCTCCCTCGGCAGCGCGATCAAAAACGCGCTCCTGCCACAACGTTCCTCGAACGGTGACCGCACCAAAGTTATTAAGACTTTGATCAACTCGTTCCGATATCCGCGCAAAGGTCCGGGGATGATGTGGGAAGCGTGCGCGGAAAAAGTGAAAGCTCTGGGCGGCAAAGTCGAAATGAGCGCGCGCGTGAACGGCTGCGCCTACGACGAAACAAGATCGACATGGACGGTCCAATTCAAAGATCGCGATGGAAATCAGCACTCGATCGAAGCGGAACACGTGATTTCCTCGGCGCCGATGCGCGAATTAGTTTGCGGGATTCGTCCGCCAGTTTCCGATCGCACCCGACGCGCCGCGGAAAGTCTCAAGTATCGCGACTTCCTTACGGTCATGCTTATTTTGAAGGAACGGAACAAATTCTCCGACAACTGGATCTACATTCACGATCCTCGCGTCAAAGTTGGGCGCGTCCAAAATTTCAAGTCCTGGTCGCCCGAAATGGTGCCCGATCCGGACAAAGCCTGTTACGGATTGGAATACTTTTGTTTTGAAGGCGACGGTCTTTGGGAATCCAAGGACGAAGATTTAATCGAGCTAGCGAAACGCGAATTAATCCAGATAGGTCTTTCCCAGGAAGGTGACGTTGTCGACGGAACGGTCGTTCGTCAGAAAAAGGCGTATCCGGTCTACGACGACGACTACGCACTCCACGTCGCCGCGATACGTCAGGAGTTGGACACGCGTTATCCGAATTTGCATCTCGTCGGCCGCAACGGGATGCACAAATACAACAATCAGGACCACGCCATGATGACGGCGATGTTGTGCGTAGAAAATATTTTGGCCGACGCCAAGCTTTACGATCTCTGGCAGGTTAACGCCGACGCCGAGTATCACGAACAAGGCGACGAAGTCTCTGACGCCAAAAACGGTTCAGGGCTACGCCTTGTTCCGACTCGCGTCGACCGCGAACCCGAGCTTGCGTCCGAAGCTTAGCGCCTGGTTTTATTTTCTTGCAGCGTCGTTGCGCGTAAGTCGTTTATTGGCACATGCCAATTCGGCGGAACCGACCAAACCCGGACAACTTTAATCGCAATGCTGAGTTGCCGTTTCAATTGCGACTCAAGGACTTTGAAATCGCGATGCAGGATGTTTACGATCTTTTCTTCGACGTGAACACGGGCTTGGTCGAAAAAGATCTCCAACGCCTCGATGATTTCGTGCGTCCCGCGATTATGTCGGGATTATTGTCCGATCTTCTGACAGCAAGCGTTGCGAAGCACTCGCGCACGCTCACTCAGAACACTTATTTCAACGGACATCCTGATCTTGTCGTGAAAGGCGTTTATTCCAATGATTCCGTGAAAGCGGGAATCGAAGGAGTCGAAATTAAGACGACGCGTAAGCCTGGCGGCGCAGTGGACACACACGGCGCGAGAAATCAATGGATGGCTGTGTTTGTTTACAGCATCGACAAAGTGACTGAGCCCGCGCGCGAGCGTGAACCGATGACTTTCACCGACGTTTATCTCGCGCAGGTTTTGATTGAAGATTTCCGCAAAAATCCGCGAGGAGAATTAGGAACACGTACTGCTACACTTCACCGTGAAGGAGTTCTCAAACTCCGCCGGAACTGGATCTACAAAGTTACGCTGTGATTAAATCTTAAGCGCTCTGAGTTTCGGAATGGCTGCGCGCGCAATGTCGAAGTAACGCCGGTCTTTTTCGATTCCGATGCTCTTGTAACCGACGGCTCCAGCTGCGGCCAGCGTTGAACCAGCACCGGCGAATGGATCGAGCACCGTTCCTTCTCCCAGCGGCAAAACTGCGCGAACAATTTTTCGGACGAACGCCTGCGGTTTTAAACTAGGATGCGGGGCGAGTTGGCGTTCGGTTTTTCGCGTTGGTGCAGAGCTAATCACATCGCCGAAAGGTTGTTCCCTTGAGGGGCGACGGAATCCGCCAGTTTTCCATTTTCTCAAGTTATCCTGTACACGACCTTCAATTGGCTTGCGGAAAATCAGCCACGGCTCCCACATGGAACGCGGCATTACGCTAATCTCGGCAAACTCGGTGTGTGCTGCCTTCGGTCGATCACCCCCGCGCATAGTCATCGTTAGGCGAATGATTTCCCCGCGGCGTTCAAATCCCGCGCGCGTGACCGCTCCAGCAACAACGAACGAGAGAAGGGGATTCGATGCGATCAAAACGTGTGCACCCGGAACAAGAACTGGAAACAACAAGCGCGCCCAAGCGAAAAAGAACCGCTCCAATTCGCCGAGATCGTTACGCGAGAGAACCGTGAAGCGCGGCAGCGGCGCGCGTTTGTTCCCGTCGAAAGATGGTGGAATCCGCCACACTCCGCCGCGGCCTTTCCGCAATTTTTCCTGTTCAGCTTCGCTGTACTCCACCAAGCCGTACGGCGGATCGGTCACGACGGCTTCGATGCTGTTTGTCGGCGCTTTGGCCAACCAATCGAAACAATCGCCGTGAATTAATGTCGCATTCTCGAAACGAAACGCCTCCTTCGAAATCGGAGGCATCAATCTTCGATAACCATTTGTTCCGCGAGAGCTAATGTCGCTTGTGCCTCCTCACGCACGATGTAATGCCCACGATCAATCTTTGTGAACAGTTTTGGCGTGTTGAGTCGCAAGTATGACCGAATCGACGACGCCGGCGTCGGTCCGATTCGGTCGCTTACTCCTTTTCCAATTTCCGAAACTGTCGCACCGCGCGTTCGATACGCGAGCGTTTCCATGATTGCGTCACGAACAGCGCCTGGTTTTCGCTTTGTTTTCTCTGTCGAGTATTTCACCTGGAACGAATAATAGACGTCTTGACGTCTTTCTTGCAATGGAGAACTCTTCGAAGGGGAGTTTGCTTTCGGTACTACGGTCGAATTTCGACCGGCGTCCCGTCGGGCGTGATACGCCAAAGCTCTTCGATTTCCTCATCGGTGAGCGCGATGCAACCGGCGGTCCAATCATGCAAGCGGTGCAACGTGCCGATCCAGCCGAGGCCATTTTGAATTCCATGAATCATGATGTCGAATCCGCCTGGCACGCCGCGCTCAGCCGCTCGGGCTTTGTCCTCATCGGACGGATAAGAAACGTGGAGCGCGAGGTGAAAGCTGCTTTGCGGATTGCGCCCATCGATCTTGTAACTGCCCTCCGGTGTTTTCATGTCTCCTTCCTCCTGCTTTGCACCGATAGGATTGCGACCGAGCGCAACTCGATACGTTTTCAAGTTCTTGCCATTGGCAAAGATCGACAATCTGCGCGCTGATTTTTCAACAACGATTCGATCGATCGTCGTTCCGGCCGGCAAAGGGTTCCAAACGTGATGCGCATAAAAATACAGGGAAAAAACCAATACGAGCGCTGCGACGAGTAAAGCGAGCGCTGTTCGAATCATACTAATCGGAATTTCCGTTTCTTTTGATTCGGAGCGAAGCCAACGGATCTTTCAGCGCTTTTCGGATTCGAATTCTTCGACCGGCGGGCAGGAGCAGAATAAATTCCGATCGCCGTAAACGTTGTCGATCCTTGCGACTGACGGCCAGAATTTGTGTTCGCGTGTCCAAGGCGCGGGAAACGCGGCCTGCTCTCGCGAGTAGTCTCGGTCCCATTTTTCAGAAGCAATCTGTTGCGCGGTGTGCGGCGCATTCTTGAGCAAATTGTTTTGACGGTCCGCTTTTCCGTTCGCGATCGCGTCGATCTCTGTGCGAATTGAAATCATCGCGTCGCAGAAACGGTCGAGTTCTTCTTTCGATTCGCTCTCGGTCGGCTCGATCATCATCGTGCCGGCCACTGGCCAGGAAACTGTCGGCGCGTGAAATCCGTAATCCATTAAACGCTTGGCGACGTCTTCGACTTCAATGCCCACACTTCTCCATTGGCGAAGATCGACAATGCACTCGTGCGCGACGAGTCCGCGTTTACCTTTGAACAAAACCGGAAAATGGGGATCGAGCTTTTTGGCGATGTAGTTTGCATTCAAAATTGCGATCTCACTCGCGCGCTTTAATCCGTCGGCGCCCATCATGCAGATGTACATCCATGAGATTGTCAGGATGCTGGCGCTGCCATACGGCGCTTGCGCGACGGGACCGAGCGGCGAATTGCTGATTGCTGATTGCTGATTGCTGATTGAAGGAATGCCGGGCAAAAACGAAATGAGATGTCTGGCAACACCGATCGGCCCAACGCCAGGTCCGCCGCCGCCATGCGGAATGCAAAACGTTTTGTGTAGATTCAAATGGCAAACATCGGCGCCATAATCGCCCGGCCGGCAGAGACCGCACTGCGCGTTCATGTTCGCGCCATCCATGTAAACCTGGCCGCCGTGTTTGTGCACGATTTCGCAGATCTCGCGGATGGTTGGCTCGAAAACGCCGTGCGTGCTCGGATAAGTCACCATCAGCGCGGCGAGATCTTGTGCGTGCGCGTCCACTTTGGCGCGCAGATCGGCAAGATCGATATCTCCATCTTTTAATGTCGCGACCGCAACAACTTTGAGTCCGGCCATGACCGCGCTGGCTGGATTGGTTCCGTGCGCGGAAGTCGGGATCAAACAAACGTTGCGATGCGCCTCATTTCGCGATGCATGATATTCCCGAATCGCGAGCAAACCTGCGTACTCGCCTTGTGAGCCAGCGTTCGGTTGTAGCGAAATCGCAGCGAAACCTGTGATTTCCGCCAACCATTCCTCCAGTTGCTGGCACATCTCGGTGTAGCCCGTTGTTTGATCCTGAGGCGCGAATGGGTGCAGCTTGGCAAACTCGGGCCACGAAATCGGAAACATCTCCGCGGTCGCGTTCAATTTCATCGTGCACGAGCCGAGCGGAATCATCGAGTGGCAGAGCGACAAGTCGCGCGACTCGAGTTTTTTCAAATACCGCAGCATTTCGGTTTCGGTGTCGTGCGTGTTGAAAACCGGATGAGTGAGGAATTGCGAATTGCGGACCGCGAATGTCGGAATGCGGACAGGCGACTCGCCAAGGTCGTCATCAACAAGATCGCGGACAGGCGTGCCGCGAAAGATCGACATCAACAGTTCGATGTCGCGATTCGTGGTCGTTTCATCCAATGAAACGCCGACCGCGCGCTGTCCAAGAACGCGAAGATTGCATCCCGCTTTCTCCGCATGTTCGATCAACGTGCCGCTTGATTCTACTTCCACGCGGATCGTATCGAAAAAGTCTTGGTGTGTGATTTTCAATCCAAGTGAGCGAAGACCGTCAGCCAGTTGACTCGTTAGGCGATGGACGCGCCCGGCGATTGCGCGCAAACCGCGCGGGCCATGATATACCGCGTACATCGATGCGATGACGGCGAGAAGAACCTGCGCGGTGCAAATGTTACTGGTCGCTTTGTCGCGGCGGATGTGTTGCTCGCGCGTTTGCAGCGCAAGGCGATAAGCGGGCCGGCCTTCGGCGTCGTGCGAAACGCCGACGAGTCTCCCGGGCATGTGGCGTTTGTATTGATCGCGCGTCGCAAAATAGGCTGCGTGCGGTCCACCGAAACCAAGCGGAACGCCGAATCGTTGAGTGTTGCCAACCGCGACGTCAGCGCCGAATTCACCCGGCGGTTTTAGCAACGTCAGCGCGAGAATGTCCGCGGCGACAACAACGAGTGCACCGGCTGCGTGTGCTTGTTTAACGAACTCCGTGTAATCGTAAATCCCGCCGTCGGTCGCGGGATATTGAATGAGCGCGCCGAAAACAGTGTTGTCGAATTTGAAGCGCGAGAAGTTGTCGATCTTGATTTCAATTCCGAGCGGTTTTGCGCGCGTTCGGACAACTTCGATCGTCTCCGGATGGCAATCATCAGCGACGGAAAAAGTTTTCCGATCCGGAACGGCGGCATGACAAAGTGTCATCGCTTCCGCGGCGGCGGTGGCCTCGTCCAACATCGATGCGTTGGCGATGTCGAGCTTGCTAAGATCGACAATCATCGTCTGAAAATTGAGCAGCGCTTCAAGACGGCCTTGAGCCAGCTCGGCCTGGTACGGCGTGTAAGCAGTGTACCAACCGGGGTTTTCAAGAATGTTTCGCTGAATCACCGGCGGCGTGATGCAATCTGAATAACCGGCGCCGATAAACGATTTCGCGATCTTGTTTTTCTTCGAGATCGCACGCAGCTCGGCAAGCGCTTCGTTTTCCGACTTCGCTTCCGGCAAATTTAATTCTCGACCCAGCCGAATGTTTTTTGGAACGGTCGCGTCAATGAGCGCGTCGAGATTTTCATAGCCGATGGCGCCAAGCATTTCTTCAGCCTCGGCTTCATTCGGACCGATGTGGCGTCGCGCGAAGTCCGAGCCGGACTGGCTGTTGTCGATGTCGATCTTTTGCTCGCGCGCGTGCATGCAACAGACTACGGAACGCGACTAATTTTTCAATTGAATCAGGGTCATGGACCGCCGCTACCGAAGATTATTTCGCGTCGTAAGTTTCGACGCCGTGCGCTTTCAATTGGGCGCGAACTTGCGCGAAATGCTCGTGGTTCCGCGTCTCTACGGTGCACAAAACGTTGACGGTTGAGACATCCGAGCTCGCGAATGCGCGGTCGTGCACCACTTGTTTAATGCTCGCGCCCGCAGCGGCAATTTGCTTGCTGAGAAGCGCGAGCCCGCCAGGACGATCGCTGATCACGGCGGTGAAACGGCACAAACGGCCGTCGCCGACGAGACCGCGCTCGATCACGCGACTGAGAATGTTTGGGTCAATGTTTCCGCCACATAATAGAAGAACGACACGTTTGCCTGCGAGGTCTGGCAATTTTCCGAAAAGCGCGGCCGCCAAAGGCGTGGCAGCGGCACCTTCCACGACGGTTTTCTCGAGCTCGACCAATCTCAGAATCGCGATTGCGATTTGTTCCTCGGTGACTGTGATCGCTTCATCGACATGTTCGCGCGCGATCGCAAATGCATTTGCGCCGACCTGCGGAATAGCGAGGCCGTCAGCGAGTGTTGGATGTAGCGCAATCTTGGTTGGCTCGCCCGCTTTAAGCGCCGCGGAAAAACTAGCGACGTTCTCCGCTTCAACCGCGATGACTTTCGTTTGCGGTCGCAAAGTTTTGAGCGCCAGCGAAACACCCGCGATTAGACCGGCGCCGCCAACGGGAACGATGACGGCATCGACATCTTTCACCTGATTGATGATCTCGATTCCCATTGTGCCCTGGCCGGCGATGATGGCGGGATCGTCGTAGCCGTCGATGTAAGCGAGACCTTTTTCAGCGGCGATCTCGTGCGCATGCGCTCTTGCTTCCGCGAAATCTTTGCCGTGCAAAACGACATTGGCGCCGAGTTTCTGACAATTGCTTACTTTGATGAGCGGCGCGTACTTCGGCATCACCACTGTTGCCGGAATGCCCAGCAACTGCCCTTGATAAGCAAGGGCCTGAGCGTGATTGCCGGCCGAAGCCGCGATCACGCCGCGCTTTTTTTGGTCGATTGCAAGTTGGGCGGGGGCATTGCGCGCGCCGCGTTCCTTGAAACTTCCGGTGCGCTGTACGTTGTCGAACTTGCAGAAAATTTGCATGCCGGTGATTTCGCTGAGCGAAATCGACGAAGGACAGGGCGAATAAAAAACAGCGCCGGCAATGCGATCGCGCGCGGCTTCGATGTCTTTGAACGTGATCACGCGATTTCCAGTCTTGCGCAAGATTCCGCCTTCGCCAACCAGCCTTCGTCCCGCAATCGCGGGACTACCGCGGGTCGAGAGGCCAGGACGGACAAGCGACATCGACCCGCCTTCGCCGAGGCTACGGCCTGGCAGGCAGGGCAGATGGATTACGACGAGTTACGTGTCGAGAGCTTCGCGTACTTTGGTCGCCAGTTGCTCTGAATCGAACGGCTTGGGCAGGAAAAACATTCCCGGTTCGCATCGATCGCCCGGTTGAAGCGATTCTTCGAGATATCCGGAGATAAAAAGAACCTTGATATTGGGATGAGCCGCGCGAAGCGAATCGGCAAAACTGCGTCCGCTCATTTGCGGCATCACCAGGTCAGTGAGAAGGAGATCGATCCTTCGTCCGCCGTTTTCGCTCAGCAAACGCCGCGCGTCATGGCCGTTGGCGGCTTCGATCACTTCATAACCGAGGTGGCGGAGCATGCGCACGGAAATATGGCGAACGCTGATGTCGTCTTCGAGAACGAGAACGGTTTCGGTGCCGCCGGGTGGTTTCTTATCACTTGATTTTTTATATGAGGGCCGCGGCGGTGCGGGCACGCGCGGGAGATAAATTTGCACAGTCGTGCCTTTTCCCTGCTCGCTTTCGACGCGCAGATGTCCGCCGCTTTGATGGACAATCCCGTAACAGGTTGCGAGGCCGAGTCCGCTTCTACCATCATCGCCTTTAGTGGTGAAGAACGGTTCGAAGAGATGAGCCTTGGCTTCTTCGCTCATTCCAATCCCGCTATCGGCGAGATTGATTAAAACATATTCACCGGGAACAAAGTCCCCGCAGTGGAATGGCGATTTTGTTTCCTTGGTAAGATCGACAATTGCTGTCCCGAGCGTGAGCTGGCCGCCTTTTGGCATCGCGTCGCGCGCATTGACAGCGAGATTGAGAATGATTTGGGTAATCTGACTCGGGTCCGCCTTGATATGCGCGCTTTCCGTCTCGGGATGAAGATTGCAAACAACGGAAATGTTTTCGCCGATGAGCCGGAGGAGTGAGCGTTCAAGATTTGTGATAATGGAATTGACTTCCACGATCACGGGTTCGAGAGGCTGGCGGCGACTGAAGGCGAGAAGTTGTTGAGTCAAAGCCGACGCGCGCCCAGCCGCGGCGCGAATTTCGGTGACGTGATCAGCCAGAGTTCCTTTGATCTGGCGTTCCTGCAAAAGCAAATCGCCGTAGCCGAGAATGGTGGTCAGAAAATTATTGAAGTCGTGAGCGACGCCGCCGGCCAATTGGCCGAATGCTTCCATCTTTTGAGAGCGGCAAAGCTGATCCTGTAATTGTTTGCGGGCGGTGACATCCATCAGCGAACCGATCAAGCGTTTGGGTGTCCCGTCGCTCGCACGCAAGATCAGCGCGCGTTCCAGAACATTGATGTAAGTTCCATCGGCTCGGCGGAAACGGTATTCGCCGCTCCAATGATCGGAAGTGCCGGCCAAGGCGTAGTGAATTGCCGGCGCGACGCGAGCGCGATCACCGGGGTGAACATTTTTTTGCCAGAAACCGATGTTGCACTCGGTCGACGAGCCGTCGTATCCGAGCAGAGAATCGAGACCTTGCGGCCAGGAGAGAGCGCCGTTTTTTACATCCCAATCCCGAACTGCATCGTTTGTAGCCCGG
>Ga0070698_100001527_pt1 | contig 25687 bp, 28 predicted proteins | sample KBSK1502metaG_FD_65477 | JGI IMG/M metagenome (GOLD analysis project Ga0070698, IMG submission 65477) | Corn, switchgrass and miscanthus rhizosphere microbial communities from Kellogg Biological Station, Michigan, USA - KBS K1-50-2 metaG | ecosystem: Host-associated > Plants > Roots >... | reverse complement strand
AAGATCCGCGAGAAGGCCAAGCTCATCGCGGCGCACCTCCTCGAGGCGAGCCCGGACGACATCGAGTGGAAGGACTACAAGTTCCAGGTCAAGGGCGTGCCCGCGAAGTCGAAGACCATGCAGGAGATCGCGTTCGCGGCGTACACCAACCACCCGCAGGGCATGGAAGCGGGGCTCGAGGCGGTCGACTACTACGACCCGCCGAACCTCACCTTCCCCTTCGGGAGCTACATCTGCGTCGTCGACATCGACCGCGGCACCGGCGAGGTGAAGGTCCGCCGCTTCGTCGCGGTGGACGATTGTGGTGTGATCATCAACCCGATGATCGTCGAGGGTCAGATCCACGGCGGGCTCACGATGGGCCTCGCGCCGGCGCTCTACGAGCAGATCACCTACGACGATGACGGGAACATCCAGGGCGGCAACTTCATGGACTACCTCCTGCCCACCGCGATGGAGGTACCGAGCTGGGAGACCGCCAAGACGACGACGCCGTCGCCGCACCACCCCATCGGCGCGAAGGGCGTCGGCGAGTCGGCCACCGTGGGCGCGCCGGCGGCGATCGCGAACGCGGTCGTCGACGCGCTCGCGCACCTCGGCGTCCGGCACATCGACATACCGATCACCCCGTGGAAGGTGCAGAAGATCCTCAAAGAAAAGGGAGTGGCCGAATAGGTCGCCTCTAATGCGATTCGAAGGCACGCTCGACATAGCCGCACCGCGCGATCGGGTGTGGTCCTTCTTGACCGATCCGAAGCAGGTGACGACCTGCGCGCCCGACGTGCAGAGCCTCGACGTCACCGACCCGCGCCACTTCAAAGTCGTGGTGCGGGCCGGTGTCGGTCCGATAAAGGGAACCTTCTCGATGAACGTGGAGTTCACGGAGCTGGTGGAGCCCGGTCACGCCATCGTGTTGGCGCGCGGCCAGGCGCCTGGCAGCGCGGTCGAGCTGCGGAGCACGATGGACCTCGCCGCGCTTGACGGGACGCGCACCACGATGAAGTGGGCGAGCGACGTCACCGTGTCCGGGATGATCCAGCAGGTCGGCGCGCGGCTGATGCAGGGCGCGGCCGACAAGATCACGCAGCAGGTCTTCTCGTGCATCAAGGCGAAGCTCGAAGCCCCGGTCACGGCGTGAGGGCCTCCACCGAGAGACGGACACGCGGATACACCAACATCGCGGGCCGCCGGACATGGTTCGCGGATTCCGGCGGAAACGGCGAACCGGTCCTCGTGCTCCACGGCGGACTGAGCGACAGCGAGCTGCTGCTCGATCCGCTCGAGCCGGCGCTCACCGACCGATTCCGTGTCCTCGCGTTCGACCGTCGCGGCCACGGGCGCACCGCCGACACGGACGCGCCGTTCCACTACGACGACATGGCCAGTGAAACCGTCGCGGCGATCGAGGCGCTCATCGGCGGATCTGCGCATCTCGTCGGCTGGAGCGACGGCGGCATCATCGCGCTGCTCGTCGCTCTCCGCAGGCCCGACCTGGTCCGCTCGCTCGTTCTTGTCGGGACCAACTACCACTACGACGGGACGATGCCGACGGGCACGGACGACGGCCCACCCAGGTTCATCCGGGCTCGTTACGCCGAGCGCTCTCCCGACGGCGACGACCACTTCCCGGTCGTCATGAAGAAATCCTTCGCGATGTTCGCGACCGAGCCGACCCTCACGACCGACGACCTCCGAAGGATCTCGGCACCGGCGCTGGTCATGGCTGGAGACGACGACCTGGCGACCCTGGCGCACACCGCGTCGCTGTACGAATCGCTCCCGCACGGCCAGCTTGCCGTAATTCCCGGCGCGTCCCACGCGGTCATCGTCGAGAAGCCCGAGCTCGCCAGTCGGATCATCGGAGATTTTCTGAGCGCACCCGGGTCGCCGGAGACTTATTTTCCGGTGCGGCGCCGACCCGCCGCGAAACCAGCGTGACTCTTGACCTGGGCGACCAGCGCACCGCGCGCAACCTGCTGATGCTGCCGCGGCTTCTTCGGCGAGCCGGCGTCCACGTCGACGCGGAGCGCGCCCGCGTCTACCTCCAGGCGATCGCCGCGATCGACTTGGAGCACCCCGACGACGTGCGCGCCGCGAGCCGCACGGCCCTCGTCTCACGTCAGGCGGACCTCGCGGCATTCGAGGTGACGTTCGACCTCTTCTGGTCGCTCCTCCGCGGTGGCCGACTCTCGGGGCCGGTCCCGAGCGCTCGCCGGCCGAAGGCCGAGGCCGGCCAGATCGAGGTGCCGCTCGGTCAGATTCCGAGCCGGATGACCTCGCTCGTCCCGCGCACGGTCCGCGTGATGGCGAGCCCGACCGAGCTCCTGCGCACGACCGACTTTTCGGCGATGACCGCGGCCGAGCGCGGCGCGGCGGCGCGTTTCCTCGAGCGGTTGCGATGGTCGCCGGGCCAGCGCCCGAGCCGGCGCTTCCGTTCGTCGCGGTACGGCGTGCGGCTCGATGCCCGCGCGACCCTGCGCAAGTCGCTCGCCTCGCACGGCGAGCCCGTCGTGCTCGTACGCCGCGCGCGTCGCGTGAAACGCCGGCCGCTCGTGATCCTGTGCGACGTCTCCGGATCGATGGAGGCGTACACCCGTCTGCTGCTGCACATGTCGCATGCGCTGGCGCGCGGCTGGGGCCGTGTCGAAACCTTCACCTTCGGCACACGGCTCACGCGCATCACGCGGCAGCTTCGCGAGCGCCGCCCGGACGCCGCGCTCGCGCACGTGTCGCGCGCGGTCTCGGATTGGTCCGGAGGCACGCGCATCGGAGATGCGCTGCACGAGTTCAATCTGCGGTGGTCGCGGCGGGTGCTCGGCCGCGGGGCGATCGTCCTCCTCGTCACCGACGGGTGGGAGCGCGGGGATCCGGCGCGGCTCGAGCTGGAGGCAGCCCGCTTGCAGCGCGCGGCCTACCGCCTCATCTGGCTCGATCCGCTCTCGGGGACGCGCGACTACTCGCCTGACGCGCGCGGCGCGCGCGCGCTCACCGGTCACGCCGACGACCACCTCGCGGCGAACACGCTCGACGGGCTCGCGCGCATCGCGGAGCTTCTCGGCCACGTCGGCCGTGGTCGGCCGGTGCGCCGGGCGGGTGCGACGTGAGCGCCTCGTTCTTTGAGATCGCCGCCGAGCTCCTCGCGCGCCGCGAGCCGTTCGCGACGGCGACCGTCGTCCGCGCGGACCGGCCGACGTCCGCCAAGCCCGGCGCGAAGGCGATCATCACACCCGACGGCAAGCTCACCGGCTGGATCGGCGGCAGCTGCGCCGCGCCGGTCGTCATCCGCGAGGCCGTCGCGGCCATCGCCGACGGAGAGGCCCGCCTCATCGAGATCTCCAAGACCAGCGGGACGCCACGACCGGGGGTGCGACACTTTCCAATGACGTGCCACTCCGGCGGCACGCTGGAGATCCACATCGAACCGCTTCTTCCGACCGAGCAGCTCGTCGTCCTGGGGAAAACGCCCGTTGCGCGCGCGCTGGCGGCGCTCGGTTCGGCGCTCGGACGCTACGTGGTCATCGCGGAGCCGAACGTGACCGCGGTCGACTTCCCCACCGCGGACCGGATCACGAGCGATCTCGCGGATGTGAATGTCGACGTGCGCACGTCGATCGTCATCGCGATGCGCGGGGACGCTGACGAAGACCCGGCCGAGGCGGCGCTTCGCACTCCGGCGAGCTACGTTGGCCTCGTCGCGAGTAAGACTCGCGGCGACGTTATCCGCGACACGCTCGCGCGTCGAGGCTTGAGCCAGGAGGAGCTGCGGCGGCTCGTCTATCCGGCAGGGCTCGACATGGGTCACGCAAGCGATGAGGAGATCGCGCTCTCGATCCTCGCGCAGATCCTGATGCACCGGCACGCGCGGGAGACCACGGCCGCTTCACTACCTGACACACACCGCAACTTCCAACCCATGGCCAGGCCCGCTGAGGCGGTGGATCCGATCTGCGACATGGTCGTCGCGATCACCCCCACGGCTCTGCGCGCGGACTTCGAAGGCACCACCTATTACTTCTGCGGCGAGGGCTGCCGCCGCCGCTTCCTGAAGGATCCCGCCGCGGCGCTCGCGGCGACGCGATGAAGGAGGTCGCGGCCGAGCTCGAGCAGTGGCTTGCCACGGGCGCGCCCGTGGCCATCGCGACGGTCGTGCGCATCATCGGCTCGGCGCCGCGCCCGCTAGGCGCGACGCTCATCGCGCGGGCTCAAGACAGGATCGCGGGCTCGGTCAGCAACGGCTGCGTCGAGTCCGCCGTCTACGAAGAGGCCATGGCCGTGCTGAGCGACGGCCGAGCCCGCGTCGTGAACTACGGGATCAGCGACGAGTTCGCGTTCACGGTGGGCCTTTCGTGCGGCGGATCGATCGACGTGCTCATCGAGCCGGTCGGCGCGCTCCATCGCGCCGCACTCGAAGCGGTGCGGTCCGAGCGCCCCGCGCTGCTCGTCCGAGTCGTGGCCCCGAAAAAAAGCGCCGGGACCGTGGCGGTCCTCACGGAAGATCGCGCCGAGGGCTGGTCGCAGGAGCTCGCCGAGCTGAAGATCGGTGCGCTCGCCGCGCTCGGCGAGGGACGCTCGCGAACGGTCGCGGCGCGCCTCGGCGAGCAGGACGCGACGGTCTTCTTCGAAGCGATCGCGATGCCGCCGTTGCTCGCGATCGTGGGCGCGACGCACGTGGGACAAGCCCTCGCGCATCTCGCGAAGGCGGTTGGGTATCGCGTCGTGGTCGCCGATCCGCGCGCGGCGCTCGCCAATCCCGAGCGCTTCCCCGGGATGGAGATCCTCGCGGCATGGCCCGACGAAGCGCTCGCGACTCTGCGTTTCGGGCAGACCTCGGCGATCGCGATCCTCGCGCACGACGACAAGTTCGATCACCCCGCCCTCCTTGCCGCGCTCCGAAGCCCGGCGGGCTACATCGGCGCGATCGGCAGCCGGACCACGAACGAAAAGCGTGTCGCGTGGCTGCGGGCGCAGGGCGTAGCGGACCGCGACATCGCGCGCATGCACGCGCCGATCGGACTGGACATCGGCGCGACCGGCGTTGAGGAGATCGCGCTCGCGATCCTCGCCGAGATCGTCGCCGTACGCCGGCACCGCAAAGGCGGAAGCCTCTCCGCGGAGTCTCTTGCGGTCGCGCGCTGAGGCCGATCCACCGCAGATCGGTGGCCTGATCCTCGCGGCCGGCGAAGCCCGCCGGTTCGGAGCTCAGAAGCTGCTGGCGCCGCTCGAAGGTCGCCCTCTGGTCCAGCATGTGATCGACGCGGCGAACAAATCGTCTCTCGAGGACATCGCGATGGTCATCGGCGCGAATGCGGCCGCTCTCCTCGCAGCCGTCGAGCTCGGGCGGACGCGCATCGTATCCAACCCGGATCCGGCGCGGGGCCTCGCGAGCTCGCTTCAGGTGGGGCTACGAGCCCTCGACCCGCGCCTCCACGCAGCGCTCGTCCTCCTTGGGGATGTGCCCGGCGTGACCACCGCGCTGATCGACGAACTCGTCTCGCTCGGCCGCGAAAGCCGAGCGGCGGCCGTCGTATCGGTCTGGCGCGGGCGCCGTTCCCCGCCGGTGGTCCTTCACAAGCGCGTTTGGCCGGATGCGTTCGCGCTCGAAGGGGACATCGGCATGCGCGAGGTGCTCGGCAACCGCGAGGACGTGATCGAGCTCGCCGTCACGAATGCGATGGGCTCGCTCGAAGACATCGACACGGTCGAGGATCACGCGCGCGTTTCTCGTAGTCGCTGAAAACGAACGGCAGCCGTGCTGAGGACGACATTTCGGACGAATGCCTCGCGGGACTAGCATCACGACCGAATCCAGATGAAGGCCTTGATCGTCGTCGCGATGTGTCTTGTGTCCTGCTCGCCAGTCGTCGCGCCTGGCGCGACGGCGACACGGACCGACGCACCTCTTCCAACTGTCTCGATCGCCTCGCCGACCGCGGCACCGACGCCGACTGCGATTACGACTCCAACCGCGACCCTGGCGGCCGGTCTCACTCGCTACGTCAACACCGAGCTTGGGTACAGTCTCGATCTCCCTGCCGGCTGGCGGCGCGCGGTCTGCAGCCAAGGACTGATCGCGACGTCTCCGCTGGCTTCATACGAGCTCTTCGTTGGCGTGTCGGAGGCGGACGAAGTCATCAGCATGGGCGCACGCCTGGTCAACGTAGTTGTGGCGGACTCCGAGGGCTTGACCCCCTTAGCCTGGCTCCAACGACGCCCCGCTCAACCTGACGTGCGTTTCGAGCCAACCGCGGTCGGCGGCCGTGCCGGAGCGCGCGGCTTTCAAGACGCGACGGGTGAGACCTTCTCGCTCGCATTCGCGGAGCGGGGCTGGATCTACTCGATCGACCGAACTTACTTCGGGTCCCCTGACCCCGAGCTCGAACGAATCCTCGCGACCATTCGAGTACTCGACAAAGCGACCCCGGGTCAGCTCCCGACAGCCTCTCCGACTCCCCGGACCGTCGAGTCGGTGGTGGATGCGGTCGCGAACGGATTCGCGAGGAAGGACCTTACCGCTATCGCCGAGACGATGACCCCGTGCATCACGGTCGGTGGGATCCCTGGCGACGCGTTCATGCGCAGCCGAAGCGGTTACGTTGCCCAGCTTCAAGCGGACTTCGGCGCCGGTACGTCGGTGTTTGTCCAGGCACGACCGATCGAGACCGACCAGTACCTCGGACGGTTCGTGCGATCGACCTGGTCGAAGGCAGGGCAGCCTGACCAGCGCGTCGACCTGATGCTCCGGCTTCAGGGCGATCGCTGGTCGGTGATCGCAGCTTTCAACCGCGCACCTGGTAACTAAGAAACCGCGAAGCCAGCTCCAGCTCACGCGTTATTTGAAGGCGGTACTCCAAGTAAAGGCGCGAGCGAACCGTGCGGGCTAGAAGATGGCGAAGTACGATGCCGATGTCGTAATCGCCAAGGGGAGGGCGTTCTGACCCACACCATCACGTTGATCCCGGGTGACGGCACGGGCCCGGAGATCGTCGAGGCGACCCGCCGTGCGATCGAAGCGACTGGCGTAAAGATCGACTGGGACGTGCACGAGATCGGCATGCCCGCGATGCAAAAACACGGCACGCCGTTCCCGAAGGAAGCGCTCGACTCGGTGCGACGGAACCGTGTCGCGCTTAAGGGCCCCCTCACCACCGAGCTCGGCACCGGGTTCCGCTCGGTGAACGTGGCGCTCCGGAAGGAGTTCGACCTCTACGCGAACCTCCGACCGGCGAAGACCTATCCAGGGGTTCCCGCGCCGCGCGGCGACGTCGACCTGGTGGTGGTCCGCGAGAACATCGAGGACCTTTATGCGGGCATCGAGTTCGACGTCGACTCGCCCGAGGAGCGCGAAGTGCAATCGGTGATCGAGCGGGTCGGCAAGGCGACGATCCGCGAGCATTCGGCGCTCGCGATCAAGGCGATCAGCGTCGAGGGATCACGCCGCATCGTGAAGTTCGCCTTCGACTACGCACGCACGAACAAGCGCAAGAAAGTCACTGCGATCCACAAGGCGAACATCATGAAATTCGCCGACGGCCTCTTCCTGCGCATCGCGGGTGAGGTCGCCCGTGACTATCCCGAGATCCAGTTCGAGGACCGCATCGTCGACAACATGTGCATGCAGCTCGTCGTGAAGCCCGACCTGTACGACGTCCTCGTCGCGCCCAACCTCTACGGCGACATCGTGAGCGACCTCGTCGCGGGTCTGGTCGGCGGTCTCGGCGTCGCGCCCGGAGCGAACATCGGCGCGAACGGCGTCGCCATGTTCGAGGCGATCCATGGGAGCGCGCCAAAGTACACCGGGCTAAACAAAGTGAACCCGATGGCGTTAATGCTCGCGGGGGTGCTCATGCTTCGACACATTGGAGAGCGCGAGTCCGGCGATCGGCTCGAGAAGGCGATCGCATCGGTCGTCGCGGAAGGCAAGGACGTCACGTACGACCTCAAGCCGAACCGCGACGACCCGTCGGCCGTCGGGACCAAGGAATTCGCGGACGCTGTGATCAAGCGGATGCGCAACTGATGCCGCAGACCGACCCGAACAACCCCAAGCGCTTCTGGCACACCACCGGAAGCCGTGGCGAATTCCAGTTCGGCTTCTCGCGCGCGATCCGGCACGGGACGGTGGTCCGCGTTTCGGGAACGGCGGGCATCGGGCCGGACGGCAAGGTCGTGTCCGACGACGTGGTCGAGCAGATGCGCGCGGCTTTGGAGACGATGAAGGAAGCGCTCGCCGAGCTCGGCTGCAACATGAACGACGTGATCATGACCCGCGTCTACGTCCAGCACGCTCGCGACATCCAGAGCGTGGCCGTCGTCCACGGCGAGACGTTCCGCGACATCCGTCCGGCGTCGACCATCGTGCAGGTCGACTTCATCGACCCCAAGATCCTGGTGGAGATCGAGGCGGAAGCTGTGTACGGCGGAGCTGACGACAAGACGTGAGCACGGTGAGAGTCGTCGTCACAGGCGCCACCGGCCAAGTCGCGTATGCGCTCCTGCCGCGGATCGCGTCCGGTGAGATGTTCGGCCCCGACACCGAGATCGACCTGCGCTTATCGGACATCCCGCAGATGATCGACAAGGCGAAGGGCGTCGTCATGGAGCTCGAGGACGGGGCCTATCCGCTCCTCGAGCACGTGAGCGCGTCGGCGGATCGCGCCGAGACCCACCATCGCGCTGACTGGGTGCTGCTCGTGGGGTCGGTGCCGCGCGGTCCGGGGATGGAGCGCGGCGATCTCATCCGGAAGAACGGACCGATCTTCGTCGATGAGGGCAAGGCGGTCCAGCGATACGCGTCGTCCGGCGTACGCGTCGTCGTCGTCGGGAACCCCTGCAACACCAACTGCCTCATCGCGCGCGCGAACGCGCACACGATCCCCGACAACGCGTGGAGCGCGATGACGCGCCTCGACCAGAACCGCGCACGCTCGCTCCTCGCGACGAAAGCCGGGGCGCGAGTGCGCGACGTGAAGAAGCTCGCGATCTGGGGGAACCACTCGACGACGCTCTACCCCGACTTCACCAACGCCGAGGTCGGCGGCAAGCGCGCGGACGAGGTCGTCGACCGGACGTGGCTCGAGATCGAGTTCATCCCGCAGGTCCAGCAGCGCGGCGGGGCGGTCATCGCGGCGCGGGGCGCATCCAGCGCTTTCTCCGCGGCGCAGGCGCTCGTCGACCACGTGCGCTCGCTCATCACGCCGACCCCGAAAGGCGACTGCTTCTCGGCGGCGATCGTGAGCGATGGGAGCTACGGCGTGCCGAAGGGTCTGGTCAGCTCGTTCCCGCTGCACTCCAGGGGCGACGGCTCGTTCGAGATCGTTCCGAATGTGCCGCTGGACGAGTTCGCGAAGGGGAAGATCGCCGCTACGGTGGCCGAGCTCGAGAAGGAACGAGACCTCGTGAAGGATCTGCTCGCCGAGCTCCGTTAGGGCAACAGCGCGAGGTCGACGAACAGCACCGAGCCCAGGGGGATTACGGCGATCTGAGCGTCCTGACCGGCGTCACCGACCGCGTCGCCGGTGGCGGGAGGACGGATCCGCGTGGCGAGCGCCATTCGCGTGATCGGCCCGTAGGCGCCTGTCGCTTCGATCCCGTTGTCCTGCTGGAAGGTGCTCACCGCGTCCAGCGTCATCGAACCGTAGTAGCCGGTGACCCGGTCGATGTAGCCGAGCTTCCCCAGGGCGGTCTGCAGCCTGGCGACGTCATCGGACTCGGCCTCAGCGTCGAGATCCTTGATCGGTACGTCCGACGGGTTGGCGACGAGCGACTGCACGAGCGCGGCAGCCGTGCGATCGCCGTACGAACCCGTGGGCGGAACGCCGTTCGACTCCTGAAAAGCGGTGACCGCCGCCTCCGTGATCGGGCCGAACCGTCCGCCACCTGAGGCCACGTCGTCGACGTTCATGAAGCCGAGGTACGCGAGGTCCCACTGCAGGAGCGCGACTTCGTCACTGACCGTCTCGGGCTCGAGGCCCGCGGCGGGCACGAAACCCTGGTTGTCGATCGTGCGCAGGGCGGCGCGTGCCACGGTTTGGGCGCGATCGGCCGAACACGCTCGCACGAGCGACATGTAATAGGTCCAGTTCCACGTCGGGCCCGGGTCGCTGTGATCAGTCCCCGGGACTTCGTTGTGGCCGATGATGTGCGCGCGATCCGCCGGGATGCCGTAGCGGCGCGCGATCGCGCACACCAGGAGCGCCGAGCTGCGGTACTGCGCGTCGGTGTGCCAGACGCCGTGCCGCGGGTCGAACTCATGCTCGATCCCGATGCTGTAGGGGTTGGCGACCCGGGCCTGGAAGGCCGTGTCGCCCTCGGCGACGAACTGCAGGATCCCACCGCCCCAGGCCTTGACGAGGTAGTGCGCGCTCACCCGCGACCGGGGGTTCTGGAACCAGTTGACCGCCGAGAACCACGTCCCGTCGGTCTCGTGGATGATGATTTGGCTGATGGCCATCGTCCGGCCGACGTCGTAGTTGGACCGCGCCGCGGGGATGTATTCGATGGGTGGGTAGTACTCGGGCGGCGCGGCAAGCGCGGTCGCCGGCGCGGCGAGCGCAAACGCGAGGACAAGAGTGATCAGGGCAACCCAACGCATTGGCAGGAGCGTGCAAGTTACTTAGCGGCCTGCGGTTGCGACAAGGTCCCAGGTACTCATCTCCTAATCGCGTTACGGCGCGGTCGCGAAATCTTGCAGAGGGAGGTTGCAGTGTGTTGTCAGAGTCTCGGCAGAATGGATCGCACCCGTGGAGGAATGTCATGAGCACTCAAGCGATTCGTGAATCCATTCAGAAAGCGATGACCTATCTGAGATAACGCGGCCCTCCGCGTGAACGTCGGGGGCCAAGCCGCGAACGGATCTCCACGGACATGCCCTCGTCAGTCGGTGGCGCTAGTCACGCAGCGAGATCCAGCGGTCGACAACCGCCGTCACGGCGGAACACGCTCCGCCGTGACGACCGCCTCGCTGTATTACCGGCGAGCCGTCGCCTGGCGCTGCATCTCCTCCATCGCCGCCTCGTCCATCGGGCTCCCGAGCTGGAAGTAATTGCCGTCCGGATCCGAGAACGTCCCGATGAGCATGCCGCTGTTCTCACCCGGGTCGTACGGCTCTTTCACGACCGTCGCGCCCGCGGCCTTGAGCTTCGCGAACTCGCTCTTCACGTCCGGGGTCTCGAAGTTCCAGATGATCCGGCCGGGCTCGCGGTTCTTGCCCTTCACCTGATCGTGCGGACCGAACATGACAGTCGCGTCTCCGAACCGCCATCCGAAGTACTTCTCGTCCTCCCAGGCCGGCGTCCCAAAGAGCTTCGTGTAGAACTGCTTGAGCCGCGCCGGGTCCTCCGAACCGATGAGCATCCCGCTGAACTTCATGGCGTGCCTCCTTTGCGGGGCCGAGCCTAGACCGAAAGCGGTGCTGGGTTGGCGGCCTCCTCTGCGTGCGGGCGCAGGCTTCGATCTCACGGACTCAATCCGGAAGATGCGCGATTCTCGTTGACTGACGCGGTCCTGGACGCGTCCGTCGTCGGGCGGTGGTTCTGGCAACCAGGTGAGGCGGCCAGCGCAGCCCTTCGCGCCGAATACGAGGCAGGACGGCTTTGGTGACGGTCCCTCCGCTCCTCTTCGTCGAGTTGCTGAATGTGGCCGGCCGCCAGCTGCGTTGGAACGTGGAAACGCTGGAGGAGTTCGCCGATCGGCTCGACCGGACCGGATTCGATGTGGTGGAGCCGGAGCTCAAGCCCGTCGCAGGCTGGATCGGAAGAGGACTGACGGCGTACGACGCAAGCTACGTCGCACTCGCCGAGCAATTGGGCATCCCACTCCTCACCCTCGATCGGGCGATCGTCGAGGCGGCGCCCCACGTGTCGCGCCGGCCCGGCTGGCCTATAGGGTCAGGGCCGGCTCGGCGCTCCGCTGGGCGGGCCGCCGCGGCCAGGGGTGGGCGCGGTCGGGGTTCCGCTCCGGCCCGGTGACACGTCCGACTTGCCGTGGACACGCTGCTGCACCTCGATGGCCTGCTGGATCCCGCGCTGCGCCGCCTCCGGCAAACGCGCCGCGAGCGCTTTCAGCCGCGCCAAGTGATCGGCGCTTGCCCCCGCGGCGCGAGCGAGTGCGGCGTCGCGCCGCGAGCTGGTCGGCAGTGCGGCGACTTGAGAAAGGGTCACGTCGAGGCGAGTGACGGCAGCGTTGTACTCGTCCGTCCCGATGCCGACCGCCGCGGAGCGACGCGCCTCAAGTGTTTCGAGGTCGACGAGCCGACGATCCGCTTGCGTCACGAGCGTATCCAGGCGCGCGATGTCGTCAGACGCGAGCGCGACCTGTGCTTCCTCGGCTGCGCGCTTCAGCGCGAAGACGGGATCGCCCGGAAGGCTCGCAGCTGCCGCCGCCCCGCCCGCGACCGCGGCGAGCAGCGCGAGCGCGAGAGCGGCAGTGAGAGCGGGACGGAGCCCGAGAATCCGCGACCATCCCCGTGGCGACCACAACGGCGCCTCGAACGGGACAGGCGCAGCGAGCAGCGACGACCGCAGCTGCGCGCGGAACTCCGCTCGCGGAGTGACCTTCGCGTAGCGGGAGAGTCGCTCCCCGAACTCGAGCAGCCCGCGCTCGTACGGCGTGCTCATGACGGCAGGTCTCCCAGAACCTCACGCAGCGCGGCGAGCGCGCGCATTTGGATCCCGCGGACGGTGCTCTCGCGCTTGCCGATGACGGCCGCCGTCTCCTGTGTCGAGCGGTCCTCCAGATAGCGCAACACGATCACTTCCTGCTGCAGGGGGGTCAGCCGCGCGATCGCCGACCGCACGCGGCGCGCGTCGTCTCCGGCGCTCGCGAGCTCGTCAGGACCAGGCGCGTCGGTCGGATGCGCGAGCGCGTCTTCGAAGCTGGCCAACGGATGCTCTCGCCGCATACGGTCGCTGACCACGTTGCGCGCGATCGTGTAGAGAAAGGCAAGGAACGGTCGGCGCGGCTCGAAACGCGGCATCGCGACGAGCGCACGGTGGAACACTTCGCTGGTCACGTCCTCGGCCTCGGCGTCGATGCGCAGCCGGAAGTAGGCGTAGCGGTAGACCGCGTCGACATTGCGGTCGTAGAGCTCCGCGAACGCGCGGCGGTCGCCGGCAGACGCTCGGCGTGCCAGATCCCGTTCATCTATCTGCTTATCGCTTGGCGGACGGGGATCGTTGAGGTCCTTCGTGCGTCCCTCGATTCAGGCGCCCTCGTTTCACTGCGAAACGGACGACGCGCACAGGTATTAGGCGCTCTGGGGGTACCAAGGTCCTACCCCATCCGCGTTCAACGCTTCTGCCCGATCGAGCGATAGGCAGGTAACAGGGACCACCAGAAAGGACGGGACCGCGCATGTTCAGCAACCTCCTCGCGATCCTCAGCACCGCCAAGGGCGCGGCTGCCGCCACCGTTGTCGTAGCGGCTGCGGTCGGCGCGGGTGTCGCCGCCTCGAATCAGGACGTTCAGAACGCGATCAGCACCACGGTCCAGAACGTCACGCGCGGGAGCGACAAGTCTTCGAACCAGCCGGCCGTCGTCGCCTCGCGCAACGACGCCGACAAGAAGCTCCGCGATGCGTTCCAGGACGACCAGCAGAAGCTCGCGAAGCTCCACTCGACGCACGTCGACAACACCGATCGCGCGAAGCTCGACGACACCATCAACACCGCGGACGCCGCGCTGCGCGCGCGTCTGACGCAGGCGCTGAACGACGTCGCCACTTTGACCCTCGGTCGCGAAGGCCTCGAGTCGCCGAAGCCGACCGGCTCACCCGACATCAAGATCCCGTTCACGAGCGACACGCAGGCGAAGATCGATCTCATCGTGAAGACGGCGACGGCCGACATGGACAAGATCGCCAAGGACGCCGAAGATGCCGTCGCGCTTCTTCCGACCGCGACCCCCGGCAAGCCCGCGGACGCAGGCAAGCCCGCGACCGCTCCGACCCCTCCAGCGCACCCGACTCCATAGGCAAAGTCCCCCTTTGAGAAAACACCCCGGCGCACCGCCGGGGTGTTTTTCTGTAGGCAAGCGCGCGCCACCATATGTGTAGGATATGCGTATGTTTTCCGAGCGGCTGCAGGTCCTTATGAGTAAAGAGCAAAGACGACGCTTGGAGGCTGAGGCAAAGCGACGCCATTCATCGGTCGGCGCGCTCATCCGCGAGGCGATCGACAGCCGCGGTGCCAGCGCGACTCCGGAAGAGCGCTCGCGCGCCGTGGCGGAGATCAAGGAAATGCGAGGAGGTCGATTCCTCTCCCCCGCCAAGCTTGAGCGAATCATCGAACAAGAACGGGAACGCTTGCCCGGTCGCGCCCGCCGTCGCCGATGACGTTCCTCGTCGATGCGAACGTCATCGTCTACGCAGCGGTCCCCTCCCGGTACAGGGAACCGTGCCTTGAAATCTTGGCCGCTGTCGCCGCTGGAAAAGCCGACGGCAAGGTCAGCACCGCCGTCTTCGAAGAAGTCTGGCACCTCGAGCTGAGCGGGCGGGTTGGTCCGATCAGCGGACTCGCCGAACGTGCCTATCGCGCGTTCACGCCGCTACTCGCGGTGACCGACGACATCGTGGCTCGAGCCTTACGGCTCGGCGCCGGACGGCTCGGGTCCAACGTCAGGATCCACGTGGCGACGGCACTCGCCAACGGCATCGACACCATCGTCTCCGCCGATAACGACTTTGACCGGGTTCGCGCGATTCGGCGCGTCGACCCTCTCGACGAGCAGGCGATAGCGCGCCTCCTGTGACCTTCTTGCTCGACTAGCGGGCGACTTCCTCGAGCGCGGGTGGCTGCTCCCCGGGCGCGAGCCGGAGTGCGCGCGTCTCGACCGAGCGGATCGGCTGCAGGTGAATCGCGCGGGCACGATCGAAGCTCGCGATCCAGTTCCAAAGCACGCGGCCGGGATACATGAGCGCGTCGATCAGCCGATGCAGGACGATCTCCACGGCGTCGGCGACCTTCGCGATGAGGCGGAAGGCATAGACGATCGCCTCGGCGACGAGCCACACCGCGGCCCAGAGCAGGAGTACCGCGAACGCACCGGCGAAGATGACGCCGACGGCGGCGACGCTCACCGCGAAGTAGAAGGCCGCGGCGATCGCGACCACTCCTATTAATAGGAGAAGGCCCGCTACACCCAGCACGCGCAGGATGCCGCCGAGCAGCACCGCGAGCGGCGGCAGCGCGCGGCTCACCGCACGCAGGATCAGCGCGACGACGAGCATCACGAGCGCGAGCGCGCCGACCACGAGGATCCACGCGAGCCAGGGCATCGCGATCGCGCCCCACGCGATGAGCGCGGTCGCGACGAGCATCAGCGGGATCGGGAACGTCAGCGCGATCCCTTCGAACTTGTTCGCGAGCTCCGGCGGGATGAAGTCCGTCACGATGATCGACGCGCGCCAGAACGCGAGGAAGAGGGAGAGCAGTAGGAAGCACACCGCGAGAACGAGCGCCGTCCGCGTGAGCCAACGCCGAGGCGTGGGCGCGAGGTCGTCCCACGGACCGAGGTGCGTCATACCGATCAGGTCGAAGAAGACCAGGCCGAGCATGAGCGCGCCGACGAACGACGCGATCGCGTACGCGACCGTGATCTCGCGGAACCACTCCGGCAGGAACGTGACAGACGCGCCAATGGCCTTCTCGTGGCTCGCGATCGATAGAGCGGCGTCAGCGAAGAGGAAGAGCAGCAGCCCGCCGAAGAAAAGGAACCCGCCGATCACGCGCCACCCCGCCCAGCGATCGGAATTCCCACGCAGCGCGCCCGCCGCCGAACGCGCCTGCGCGCCGAGACGCTCGCTGCCGTTCTCGGCGTGCGTCGCGGCCTGATCGACGAGCGGGCTGAAGAGGCCCACGATCGCGCCGGTGATCGCGGCGACCGGCCAGTTCGCCGCGTCGCGCGCGGTGAAAAAGAGCTCGCCCGCCGCACGGGACAGGCCGCGCCCCGGCCGATCGAGTACGGGCCGAAAGTAATCGCGGAGGTTACGAAGCAGCCGGTAGGGCGCGGTCGGCGTGGCACGGCGGAGCGGCGGATCGATCTCGGCACGCGTGAACACAGCGGGCACACGGAGCAGGGCGGCGAGCGCGCTCACGAGAATGCGCGCCGGAATGCCGAGGAGCGTGACGAGCACGATCGCGAAGAGCAGCAGGTACCACCGCTCGAGGATCGGACGAAGGCTCTCGAGCAGCGCGACGATCTCGTTCATCGGCCGCTCGCCTTCAGCTGCTCGACGATCTTGTCAGCGGTCGTCGCGGCCCACGGCAGGAATACCGGCGTCCGCGCATTGAGCGTCTTGAACGTGTTCTCCCAATCGCGCTGGCCCTTGCCCTGATCGCTCGGGTCGTCTCGGTGATAGAGCCCGACGACGACGTCGCTTTGGGCCAGGTCGGGACGGACCGGGTTGCCGACCGTGTCGGTCATGTCCGAGAAGAGCACGAGCTTGTGCTTGCCGGGATTCGCCCCGAACACCCCGCCCGCGACCGCGAGCCCGCCGAAGATGTCCGTCCCTACGGGGTCCTGCACCGGCGATGCGCGGCGGATGGCGGCCTGGGTGCGGTCGATGAACGTCGCGACTATCTGCGCGTCCTGCGCAGCCGCCGCCTGCGCGATGTCGTCCGCCTTGGTCTGCCACTCCTTCGCCGCGGCGTTGTACGCGCGCACCTTCGCGCTGTAGTCGTTGCACTCGAGCTGATTGATCGGCGCTTTGGGGGCGACCGGCGCGGCCGGGTACTCGGCCGCGGAAGACTTCGGCACCTGGCTCAGCGGGAGGAAGATCTCGCGCATGTCGTTCGAGTTGTGGCTGATCCACGTGCCAAAGACCGAATCGCCGGGGCGCAGGTCGAGCTTCGTGAGCGCACCGGCGACGGTGTTGAGCGCGGTCATCGGAAGCTGCGGCCAGGGATATGAGGGAGAGCGCTTGGCGTCGCCGGTGTACGCGCGGTCGATGAGGAAGCCGTAGGTGACCGACGCGCCCGACCCACCCGGCGTGGTCACCGGCTCGAGCGTCGGCGCGGGGCAGAGGCTTCCGTTCGCCGCGCCGAAGCCGCCGCAGCCCGTGACGACCACTGCCGCGATCAGCGCAAGCGCGAAACCGAGCCGGACCCGCATGCCCCTTGCCACGTTCTCCTCGCCGAAACTAGCGCGCGAACATAAGAAGACAGCCCGCTCGCCCGCCCAGAGGACGTGCAAACGGCTTGCCATCCGAGGTCTACTCGTCGGCGACCAGCTTTTTGGACCAGATGTCGTAGAGCTCCCGAAGGCGCTGGCCACGCTGCGGTTTCCTTGCGATCCCGTACGCGAGCGTGACCACGACCCGCACCGGATTCAGCGGAACGCGGCCCGATCCGCGCAAGACCGGCTGCCCGTAGTCGACAAACTTCGGGCTGCCGAGCGGATGCTCCCAGCGGAGCCCGGGTAGGTTCTTCATCAGCACCTGACTCAGGTACATGCCGATGTCCATCGCGAGGGAAAACGTCCGATTCGTGAGCTCATCCGGCTCGATGTCGATCGGAAAGGGGGACTCGCCCTTCATCTCGGCGAGCTCTTCTGGAGTCCGCGGTCGCGTCTCGACCTGGCCCACGAACCATTCGCTCAGAGGATCCAGAGACGAGCGTGTCCCTTCGGCGCGCCAGTGCTCGTATCCGGGCGTTTCGCTCACGGCCTTTTCGAGCTCGGGAATCCGCTCCGGGATCTCTACGAGGAACCAGCGGTAGTACGTGCGGAGCTCATCCTTCGGCATCGTCCAGAATTTGAGACTCGGGAACGGCGGCTGGATGGTGCGGTAGGTCACCAGTGGATGACTATGCCGATCCCGTTCTGGTCGAGCAATTGGTAGAGCGGCCCGCTCGGCCCGTTCGTGGGAGCCGGAGCACACCCGGCGCCGAGTTCCGGCGCCGGGTGTTTGGTCTTCTAGCCGCAGGTCAGGTTGTTAAAGCTCACGACGACCACCGGGCCGCTCGACGTGAGGTTCACGGTTATGTGGGCCACGGCGTGGAAGCTAAGACTCGTCCCGTCCGAGCCCGTCGCGTGGACGACGAGGATCCGTGTCGCCGCGAAGTTGTTCAGGTTCAGGTTCTCGCCGTCCCACATGGTGAAGTTGCCGGTGAAGACGACGCCGTTGGTCTGCGTCAGCGTGACCGAGCCGGTGGCGGTGAATGTCGCCCAACCGGTGCCGGCGCCAACGCCCGACGTGAGAAAGGTGACGTGGGCGACGCCGTTAAAGGTGAGGTCGACGGTTCCAGGGACGCCGGTGCACGGGTTCACCACACCGAAGCTCTGCGTCGCGTCGTGGAAGGTCTGGGTGAAGGTCATCGTGTCCGCGCCGTCCGCCGCAGCGGGAGCCGACGCGATCAGGGTCAAAAGCAGAACCGCAAAGGCCATCGTTCTCTTCATAGGTGTCACACCTCCGATGAAATAGGAACTCAATGCGCGCCCTCCCCGTCGCGTGCAGCGGCGAAAGCTACAGCCGAAGGGGCGCCGACGCCTGGGTCCCGGGGCCCGCCGAACTGAGCGCGGGTTAGGAAGCCCCGGCGCCGGGTTTCGGCGCCGGGGCTTTTGTCCTAGAAGTTGCCGGACGCGGTAACGACGTCCTGCTGGTGGATCTTCGTCGGTGTGAAGTGAAGGCCGAACCACCACTCGACCGTCTGCACGTTATTCGTGTCGGTCCAGAGCGCGTGGAAGGTGTTGTCGGAGCCGACGGCGATATCGGTGTAGTCACCGATGAACCCACCGCCGAAGCCGTACCGCGAGTTGATCGGATGCGTGCTGACCTTCTGACTGGTGCCCGCTCCGACGTTCGCGACGAAGTAGTCCAGGCGTGCGTTGTTGATGAAGTTACCGAGCGTCGTGCAGTTGATGCGACCCTCAGGCGGAGGCGGTGACTTGGCGCACGTCTGCCATGGCGAAACGACGTCCGCCGCATAAGCGGACATGTACACGCGACCCGACGGCGAGATGGCCACGCCCGGCCAGAACGTCTCCACCCGACCCAGGACCGTGGGCGCGTTAAGGGTGGTTCCGTCCGGATTTGTGGCGGGATAACCGGCAGCGGTCCGGTTCGAGGCGTTCAGCGTCGCGAAGATCGGAGCCGGTGCGCTCCAGCTCTGCCCGCCGTCCGTCGACTTGCTGAAGACCGCGGCGGCGTGGCAGTTCGCCCTCACCGTGGCGCGGCCGACGATGAAGAAGGCGCAGTTCGGATCGCCCCCGAAGCTCGTCGCGTCGTTCGCGACCTCGGCCGACCATGCGGCAAAGAGGTCGCCGTTCGGAGCCGCGGCGGCCGCGGGGAAGCTGTTGACGCGGAAGGCCGTGTTCGCGGGGCCGAGGATGTCGCTCACGGTCGACACGGCGACGGGCGTGCCGAACGTTGCGCCACCGTCCGTCGACTTCACGACGAAGGTGCTGTTCAGCTGCGCCAGGCGCGTCGAGCCTTCAAAGAACACCGAGACCGAGCCGTCGGGACCGACGACCGGTCGGGAGCCCTGGTCGAAGAGCACGTTGCCGCTGATGTTCATCGGCGCGGTGAACGTCGCGCCGCCGTCACTCGACGAGGCGAAGAAGATCGGCGACTGCACGTACATGCCGTTGGCCGGGTTGAAGATGAAGCGCGTCCAGCTCACGTACACGCGGTCACGGAACGGGCTCGTCGCGCGCGTATCCGACGCGATCCACTCCTTGTCGTTGAAGATGGCCGGCGACGTCGTCTGATTGATGAACGTCGGGGCGCCCCAGCTCAGCTTGCCGCTCGCGTCGAAGGTCCCTCTGTTCACCGCGACCGTGTTCGGCGCAGAGGCGCGGTTGAAGCCGAGCCCGGCGTAAAAGACGTGACCGCTGCTGTCGAACGCGAGCGCCGGGTCGCCGCCGGCGTCGTAGATCCCGCCAGTCAGGCGCTCGACGCCCGGGATGAGCGTGCCGAGGTGTGCCGGATCGCTCGACGAGCAGCACCACGTCTTGCCGCCGTCGTTCGAGAAGTAGGTGCCCGAGTACGCGTCGCCGAGCGCGCTGCACGGGGTGCCGCCCACGAAGCAGCTCCAGGTGCGCGTCACGTAATCATTGGCCGAGGCGACGACGCGGTTCGGGTTGTTTGGATCGACGGCGATCGCCGTCTCGTTCTGCGGCGCCCCATGCGTGTCCTGGTTCACGGTGACCGCGGGCGCCGCGACCGATGTCCCGTCAAGCGGGCTCGAGAGAACGTGCGCGGGCGTGATCGTCGACGCGGCGGTCGCCGCGTCCCCCTCGTCCGCCTCCTGCTCGATGAACGACGAGAAGCGGATCTGCAAACCGGCGGTCCCGTTCACCGACGCGACCTTGCCGGCGAGCGTGTTGAGGTCGTACGTCGGTTGGTCGGCATTGGCGCGTTGCGGTGTGCCAGGGAATGCGACTACGAGCGCGGAGACACCGAGCGCGACGATCAAATAGCGCAGCGATTGACGCAATTCAGCTCCCCCTTCCGGATGCGCGCGAGTCGAAATATGCGCGAGCGGATGGTAATGCGGCAGCATGAAGCGAGATGGCCACGAAACCCGTGCTGTCGCTCAAGGGAACCGGGATCGTCTTCGTCGGGAGCCGCGGCGCGGACATCACAGGTCCGTCGCGCCGTGGTGCCGGTGTCTATGCGTGGGACACGCGTCACCTTTCGAGCTACGAGGTGAAGCCAAGGGCCGGCTCGCTCCGCCTGCGGTCGGCCGAGATCCTCCCCGATGGTGCGCTGCTTCGCTACTCGCTCGGTCGCCTGCAGATACAGCGGCGCATCCGCGTCGAGAACACGATCGAGGACCAGTGGTCGATCGAGAACACGGGTCCCGTGGTCACCACGTTCGAGGCCGACATCACCGTCGACGCCGACTTCCGCGATCTCTTCGAGGTGCGGCAACGCAAACGCACCACGAAGGGACGCCGCGAGCCCGCGGCCGTTAACGGCCACCACCTCGTTTTCCGGTATGAAGCGGTCGACGGAGTCAAACAATCGACGGAGCTGCTGGCGCCGGTCGACGGGTGGCAGACCGGCGACGGTCCCGCCCGCGGGCGCGTCGCGGTAAGGGTCGCGCCCGGCGACCGGCGCTCGATCGAGATCGACATCCGTGTGCGCTCGACGCTTCCCTCTCCCCTTGTCGCAGACCGCGACTGGGACGCGTGGCAGAGAACGTCGACGAAGTTCGCGAGCGACTCGCCCGATCTCGATGCGTGGATCGAGCGCAGCTCGCTCGATCTGTTTCTGCTCTCGGACCAGACCCCGGATGGCTTCTTCCCCTCGGCGGGCATCCCGTGGTTCGTCGCGCCGTTCGGACGCGACTCGATCATGACCGCGCTCATGACGCTGCCGCTGCGGCGCGACCTCGCGCCCGCGGTGCTGCGAGTGCTCTCCGATAAACAGGGGACGCGCGACGTCCCCGAGCGCGACGAGGAACCGGGGCGGATCCCGCACGAGATCCGGCAGGGGGAGATCGTGCGGACCGGCGGTGCGTTCGGAACGCCGTACTACGGCACGGTCGACGCGCCGCCGCTTTTCGTGTGGCTCGCGGCCGAGGCCGCGCGCTGGATCCCGGAGCGCGATCTCATCGGCGAGTTCGAGCCGAACATCCGCGCGGCACTCGAGTGGATGGAGCGCCGCGGCGATCTCGACGGCGACCTCTTCATCGAGTTCGAGCGCAAGCGACCGACCGGCATCGCGAATCAGGTCTGGAAAGACTCCGGCGACAGCTACCTGAACGCGAAGGGCAAGCGCCCCGAAGGCCCGATCGCGGCGGTGGAAGTGCAGGCGTACGCGATCGTGGCGCTCCGCTCGCTCGCCGAGGTGGTCGCGAAACGCGATCCCGTGTGGTCGGCCGAGCTCGCTGCTCGCGCGGAGAAGGTCCGCGAGAAATTCGAGCACGCCTTCTGGATGCCGGCGCGCTCCTTCTACGCGCAGGCGCTCGACGGAAAGAAGCGCCTCGTGCCGGACATCGTCTCCAATCCGGGACACGTGCTCTGGGCAGGAGCGGCGACGCCCGCGCACGGCCGCGCGACGGCCCGCCGCTTGCGCGAGCCCGACCTCGCGAGCGGCTGGGGCATCCGCACGCGGAGCTCCCGGTCGAAGCATTACAACCCGGTGAGCTACCAGAACGGCTCGGTCTGGCCGCACGACACCGCATTCGCGGCGGCGGGCATGGCGCGATACGGCGACAAAGCGGGCGCCGCGAGGACGATCGCCGAGATGATCGCGGCGGCGAAGGCCTTCCCGGATTGGCGCATCCCCGAGCTCTTCGGCGGTCAGCCCCGACGCGCGGGCGTCGAGCCAACGACGTACCCGGTCGCGTGCGTCCCGCTGGCATGGTCCGCCGCCTCACCGTTCCTCTGCATCCGAACGATGCTCGGTCTCTCGGTCGCCCCCGATGGCGGAACGGTCGGGTTCGATCCCCTGCTTCCCGCGGGCGTCGATCGGTTCGAAGCGAGCGGTCTGCGTGTCGGCACCGGTGTGATCGACGTCCGGCTCGAGCGAACGCGTGGCCGGGTGAGAGTCACGAGCGTTCAGGCGAGCGGTATATCAGTCAACGCTGACTGAGTTACCCGCAGTACGATTGGCGAACACGCACGGGGAGGAGGAATCCCTATATGAATTCACGCAGGTCGTTGCTTGCGGTTATCGCGCTCGTCGCTTTAGTCGTCGCGGCATGTGGTGGCACTCCGGGCGCGACGACGCCGAGCGCCAGCACGGGCGCGCTCTCCGGCGAGATCCGGATATCCGGATGGTCGTCGTCACCGACCGAAGACGCGCTGCTCACTGATTCCATCAATTCGTTCATGGCCGCGAACCCCAACGTCAAGGTGAAGTGGGAGCCCATCGCGAAGGACTACGACACGGTCCTGAAGACGAACATCGCGGCCGGCACCGAGGCCGACGTCTTCTACGTCGACATCTTCTGGGCCGACAGCGTCATGAAGACGGGCAAGCTGCTCGCGCTCGACGACCTAATGAAGAAGACCAACACGCAGAAGAGCGACTTCGTCCCGTCGCTCTTGAACGCGTTCTCCTACAACGGCAAGGTCTACGGGATCCCGAAGGACTTCAACACGCTCGGCCTCGTCTACAACAAGGACCTCTTCAAGGCCTCGAACGTGAAGGAGCCCACGAACGATTGGACCTGGGATGACCTCAAGACCGCGGCGAAGGCCCTCACCAAGGGCGACGTCGTCGGCCTAAGCTTGCCCGCCGATGCGGCGCGCTTCATGCCATTCCTGTGGGCTGCCGGCGGCGACCTCGCGTCGGTCAACAACGACAAGGGCCAGGCCGCGACGGACTTCTACACGGGCTTCGAAGTCAAGGACAAGGTCTCGAAGCTCCCGTCCGAGATCGGCATGGGCTGGGCCGGCGAAGCGTTCGAGAAAGGGAAGGCCGCGATGGTCTTCGAGGGCGGCTGGCTCCCGGCCGACCTCAACAACAACTTCAAGAACGTCAACTACGGCGTCGTGCAGCTGCCGAAGGGTTCGGCCGGCAAGTCGAACCTGATCTTCACGGTCTCCTACTCGGTCTCCGCAAAGACGAAGAACCCCGACGCAGCGTGGGCGCTCACCAATTACCTCACCGGCAAGGACAACCAGAGCAAGGTCCTGAAGGCCGGCTTCGCGCTGCCCACGCGGCAGGCGCTCTCGACCGAGATCACGAACCCGAACTCGAAGGCGATCTTCGATGGCGCGCCGTACGGCAAGCCGTTCAACTACGCCGCGGCGAACACCGGCAAGGTGAACGACGAGATCAACAAGGCGCTCGAATCGATCATGCTCGGGAAATCGAGCGTGAAGGACGCTCTCGACAAGCTCGCGACAACGATCAAGCCGCTTCTGCAGTAACGCATGGCGGTACTAGCGGGAGGGGTGGTCCGCCGCCCCTCCCGTTTCCGCTACTGGCGCCAGTGGCTCACGGCCTACCTGTTCCTAGCGCCATGGCTCATCTTCCCGCTCGTCTTCATCGCCGGCGCGATCGTCCTCGCCTTCTACTTCTCGTTCACGGACTATGACCTGCTCTCCGATCCCGTCTTCGTCGGACTCAAGAATTACCAGAAGGCATTTGAGGACGAATCGTTCCTGCACGCGCTCCGTAACGTCGCGACCTACACCGCCGTCGTCGTTCCAAGCCAAACCTTCATCGCCCTGGTGATGGCGGCGGTCCTCGACCAGAAGCTGCCGTTCCGGCGCTTCTTCCGGGTCGCGTGGTACCTGCCGTGTGTCGCGTCGAGCGTCGTCACGACGCTCATCTTCATGTGGCTCTTCCTGCCGGACGGCTTCATCAACGCCGCGCTGAGCTTTGTCGGGATCAACCTGCGCATCAACTGGCTGGGGGACGAAGCGACCGCGCTTCCGTCGATCATGTTCATGAACATCTGGGCGACCGCCGCGACGTTCATGCTCATCTTCCTCGCGGCGATGCAGGACGTGCCCGGTCCGATCTACGAGGCCGCTCACCTCGACGGCGCGGGGCCGATCCGGCAGTTCTTTCAGATCACGATCCCGCTCATGCGCCCGGCGATCTTCCTGGTGGTCCTGCTCGGCACGATCGGCTGCTTCCAGCTCTTCGATCAGGTGAAGATCGCGACGAACGGCGGACCGAATGAGGCGACGCTCACCGTCACCTACCTCCTCTGGCGGGAGGGCTTCCGCGACCTGAACATGGGTTACGCCAGCGCGCTCGGCGTGATCCTCTTTGCCGTCATCTTCGTGATCTCGCTCGTCCAGCGGCGAATCCTCGACCAGAGGCCGGACTACTAAGTGGCGACGCTCGCGCGCACCCAGACCGCGGCCGTGCAGCGTCCGCGCTTCCGGTTCCGGATCTCGCGCGTGATTTTCCTGACGCTCGCGGTGATCGTGACGATCATCGCGCTCACACCGTTCGTGCTGACGGTGTCCGGCTCGTTCAAGACGAAGAGCGAGATCCTCGACTGGCCGCCGACGATCATTCCGCAGGTCTTCCAGTGGCAGAACTACGTCGAGGTCTGGAACAACTCGCGCTTCTTCCCGCAGTGGATCCTGAACAGCGTCCTCCTCGCGGGATTCCACCTGCTGGTCTATCTCGGGATCTGCTCCGCCGCGGGCTACGCCTTCGCGCGGCTTCGGTTCCCCGGTGCGACCGTGCTCTTCATCGCGATCCTCGGCAGCATCATGGTCCCGGGTCAAGTGCTCTGGGTGCCGAAGTTCCTGATCATCAACCAGCTCGGCCTGGTCGACAGCCTTCCCGGAATCGCGCTGCCAGATCTCGCCGAGGTGTTCGGCGTGTTCTTCATGACGCAGTTCTTCAAGTCGCTGCCCAAGGAGCTCGAAGAGGCGGCGTCGATCGACGGCGCGAGCACCTTCCGGACATTCCGGCAGATCATCCTGCCGAACGCCTACCCCGCCCTCGCCGCGCTCGCCATCTTGAGATTCCAGGGCGAGTGGAACGGGTTCCAGTGGCCGCTCATCGTGGTGCGCTCACCGGACCATCTGACGCTCCCGCTCGGGCTCGCGTCGTTCCAGGGACTCTTCGGCGTCAACTGGAACTGGGTGCTCGCCGGCGCGATGTTCAACGCCGTGCCGATCATCCTGCTCGTGATCTTCTTCCAGAAATACTTCATACGGAGTGCTGCGAGCAGCGCGGTCAAGGGCTAGGCGGATTTCCTACGAGTCGAGCCATCGACCGACGTGATTACACCGCGTGAGATTTGCCGCGTAGCGAGTCCATCAGCCG
>Ga0070698_100001526_pt1 | contig 25701 bp, 25 predicted proteins | sample KBSK1502metaG_FD_65477 | JGI IMG/M metagenome (GOLD analysis project Ga0070698, IMG submission 65477) | Corn, switchgrass and miscanthus rhizosphere microbial communities from Kellogg Biological Station, Michigan, USA - KBS K1-50-2 metaG | ecosystem: Host-associated > Plants > Roots >... | reverse complement strand
AAAACTACATTCTCGGGATGAGACTCATCGTCGCCGTGGTGCTGTCGGTGATCGCGTGCGGCAACGGCTCGTCGGATAAGCCGACCCCGGAGCGGCGCTCGGCGGCCGGGTCCGACGCAGCGGTCGTGACAACGATCGCCGACGCTGCGGTGCTCGTCGATCTGTTCCGCGCGGTGCCGCTGAGCGTCGAAGTCTCGTCGCGCGTCGCGAACGCGAAGATCAAGCTCGAGCACCTCGTCGATCGCGACCTCGGCACCGCATGGAACTCGCGGACCGGAGAGCTCGAGGGTAGCTGGCTCTCGATCCATATCCCGCAAGGCGTTGTCGTGCATCAGGTGCGAATGACGGTGGGGCATACCGGCAAGGGGCCAAAGGGCGAGGACTACTTCACGATGAACCACCGCATCACACGCGTCACCGTCAAGCTCGAAGGCAAGCCCCTCGTTACTCAGGAGCTCGATCCCAACGTGCGCGACCTGCAGACCATCGCGCTGCCGCTTCTCGCGCGTGGTGGCACGTTGATGATCGAGATCGACAAGACCGTGCCCGGCACGAAGCCGCGGTGGGTCGAGGCCTGCATCTCCGAGCTGGAGCTGTGGGGCACGGCGGAGAAGACGACGCCGAATGCGAAGCCGCGTGTCTTCGAAACGCCGTCCTCCATCGCCGACCGATTGTGCAAAGGCAAGATCAAGGACACCTACTACCCAGAGTGCCAAGTGTTCGTGGCGGTCACGGATCTACCAAAGCCGTGGGCCGGCGTCGGCGTGCAGGATCTTGTGACGTGGCGGTCGGAGCACCATGGCCACCTTTACGGTGAAACGATCGAGCGTTCGCTCGTGCTCATCGCTGACGAGAAGGTATGGACAAGCGACGTCGTGAACACGAGCAACCTCGACGATCCTGGTGATGGCACGACGAAGACCGATCACTCCGAGCTCGCGATCGACGAGGTGAAGGCGACCAAGAACAGCGTCCAGATCCGCTACGAGGTAACGAGCGGTGACCAGAGCACCTATCAGGTCGTGACCTGCTCGCTCGATCAGACATGCAGTGCGCCTGTCGATGTGAAGCCCGGAAGGTGGCGCTAGCCCGCCGCTTCCAGCGACGCACGAGCTCAAAAAGGACGGCGAGCCGCTTGTCCGGCATCTCCCTCGGGATCGACCGCTCTGACGTCAGACCCGTCATGCGCGGGGTCTTTTCGGAACACGTTATAACAATGTTCTTACATCCGTTATAACGAGACGTCCGGCTCCCGGACATCGAGGCCACTTGTGACCGCAACCGTAGTATGTCCGCGCCGCGTACGCGCCGTTATAACGCTCGTAAGAACATTGTTATAACGAGATCAAAAAAGAGCCCCTGCGTGGGGGCGTCGCCTTGAACAGTCGATGACGCCTGGATGCGCGACACCGGTCTTGGTGAAGCGCTGATGAAGAATTGATGAAGCGTTGATGTTCTCGCGACGTGTACAAGCTCGCGATGTTTCCAGAGGCTGCGTCTTTGATCTACTCGCGATCGCCGGCGACGTCCCACTTCACGCGACCGCTATGATCGCGGTCGACAAAGAGATGGTGGTTTTGGTTTTCGATCGCGTCGATTGCAGCTTTTGCGTCAGCGACTGTCCGTGTGTCGTGGTGACTGAGTAACCCGCGCAGCTCAGGCAGCGCGTCACGACGCAACGAGTACGCCAGCAACCCGCACGCCCTGTAGCGCACCAGAGTTGCTCGATCCTTCAGGGCCTCAAGGCCCAACGAGATCGCATCATCGCTCGTCTGAGCAAAGCGAATTGCATGAAAGACGAGTGCGACGCGGAGCTCGCTTCGTTTTGCCCGCCGGAATTCTTCCAGGAGATACGGAACGACCGCGTTCCCCAAGTGACGCAGCTCTCCCCACGCCTTGTCTGCCTCTCCGACATGACGCGTGTCGAGACGGGCGACGCAAGCGCGAATCTCGTCGGGACTCACAGAGCAATGCTACATCGCGATCCACCGCCGGGGCGATCTGCGCGACTCCGCGGTAGCGTCCTCGGAATGCAGCACCAGCCGACTGCAAGCCGCCGTCGGATTGGCGGAGCGTCACTTCACCGCAGCGCGATACGGCCCCAGCGGCGCGGTGAGCCGACGATAGTTCGCCTGCCAGAACAAGCGGTGCATCGCGCGAAGCGGCCATGGCACACGTTTGATCATCGCGTCCCGATCGGCACCGTGTGAGCTCTCGAGGATCCACGACACACTCCACGCGATGTCGTGCCGGTTGTAGCGTTTGAAGTTCTTGCGCTCGAATCCGGCGATGTCTTTGGTCGTGAGGTCGCGGCTCATGCGCTCGAGGATGGCCGCCTCCTCGCGCGCTAGATGAGCGTCGAGGGTCGCGTGCAGGTCGGCGGCGCGCGCGGCGAGGGTTCGTGTGCGGAGTGTGCGCTCGGGCTCGGCGCAGTCATCGCGCAGCGCGGCAAGCGCGGTGGCGACGGCGGTCATCGCGACGGTCAGCGCTCCATGATCCTCCTCGAGGGCTTTGCGACTGTCGACGAAACTCGTGTCGCGCTGCGCAAGAAGTGGAAAGACGTCGTCGTCCTCGGCCGTGTGGTGGTGATGGACCATCCTTGCAAAGCGCTCGAACCATTCCGCAACCAGCGTCGCGGACTCGTGGTCCATCGTCGGCGCGCTCGCGGCGGCGTTCGCCGACGTGCACGCGGCGAGCCGAGCGATCTCCGCGATCATCGACTTGTGACTGACCACCAGATCCGACGCGAACTGCCGTCCATCCACCTTCGCCATAACGATCATCTAACAACGTATTTCGTCGGCGGCGAAGCCCGACTGGAGCACAATGAGAAATCGCGATGTCGCTTCGGCTCACATGCCTGCTCGTGGCAATGGTCTCCACCGCAGCGGCGGAGCCGGGGACGTCACTGCTGTTCAAGAAGAAGCTCAACACGGGGCGCACCAACCTCAAGGGCTTCGTCGATCTGCACACGCACCCGATGTCGCATCTCTCCGTCGGCGGCAAACTCATGCACGGCGCACCCGACATCGGCATCCTGATGCCGGCCGGCGCGATCTTTTATCCGCGCGGCCAAGGACTGTCGGGCTCGACATGCAACGAGAAGGCGCGCGACGCGGCGAGCGTCGAAGAAGCGCTCGGCTCTTGTTACAGCTCGCACTCCGGTTACGACGCGTTCAAGAACAAATGCGGCAATCACGTTCGACGCATGGTCATCAACGCGTTCGAAGACGACAAGGGCACGAGCAAGCCGCACGACGAGGATCATCCCTCCGGGTATCCAACGTTCACGAAGTGGCCCCGGCACGACGACGTCCTCCACCAGCAAATGTGGATCGATTGGATCAAGCGCGCGCACGACGGCGGACTGCGCGTGATGGTCGCACTCGCGGTCAACAGCGTGACGTTGGCAAGAGGGCTCGAAGGCAACCCGCCCTACGACGACAAGTCGATCGGCGACGCGCAACACGCGCAGATGAAGCGCATGGTCGCGCGTCACAAGGACTGGATGGAGATCGCGTACTCGGCCAGCGATCTGCGGCGCATCGTGTCGCAGGACAAGCTCGCGGTCATCCTCGGCGCCGAGCTCGATGATCTGGGTGACTTCGCGTGGTCCAAACGCGAGCCATCGCGCGGCGAGGTGAGGGCCGAGATCGACCGGCTGTATCGCGAAGGCGTTCGCTACGTATTCCCGGTCCACCTCATCGACAATTACTTCGGCGGCACGGCGATGTACGAAGCCGAGTTTCCGCGCGCGTCGAAGTATCAGTTCGGTCACTGGCCGAACATCGTTTGCGCCGACAAGGCGGACGGCATCACGGCGCGATTCTCGAACGGATGGGACGTGTTCAAGTCATTCGCGCTCGGCGACGCCGGCGGCAGCTTCGAGCTACCGAGGTGCTCGAACGGCGTCGGCTTCAAGAACGCACGCGGGTTGACCGACCTCGGCAAGTTCGCGATCGAAGAGATGATGTCGCGCGGCATGCTGATCGATATCGATCACGGATCGCAGAAGACCGTCGAGGACATCATCGCGCTCGCGGCTGCGAAGCCAGGAAGCTATCCACTCGTCTCTGGCCACAACGGTCTACGCGACGCGAATGCAAGGCACCAGGACATCCACGAGAACACGCGCACCGTGGCGCAGTACAGAGCGATCGCGATGAGCAAGGGCGTCGCCGGCATCGGCTTTGGCAACGCGACGGCGCAGCAGTTCATCCGCGCGGTGCGCCACGCACTCGCCGTCGCACCGGGCCTCCGCATCAACCTCGGCTCCGATATCAACGGCTTTGTCATGATGCCCGGTCCCGAGAGATGCCGCGGCGCGACCTGCGTGCAGTACTCGGAGAAGTTTCCGAAGGCGAAGATGGGCATCAGGGAGTGGGACTACAACCAAGAGGGCGTCGCTCACATCGGGCTATTCCCGGACTTCTTGCGCAAGGTCGAGTTGCTCGGCGCGCAGGACATTGTCGACATGCTGTTCGACGGCGCCGAGTCCGTCGCCGTGATGTGGGAGCAAGCCGAGAAGGTCGGCAAGAGCGTGAAGCCGACCACGACGCTGGGCACACTCGCCGCGACGACACGCTAAGCTGTCGTGCGTCGCTTGCGCTTCTTTGTCGCAGCCGCAGGCTTCTTCGGTTTCGGCGGCGCCTTCGCCGGCGCCGCAGCAGCATCGGCCTTCGTGAACATCGGCGGATCGAATTGATTGAGCGTTTTCACCGATGCAGCAAAGCCGAGCTTCGACGCCATGAAGAACACGGACTGCAAGCACGTCTGCGATTTCGCCTCGACCGCCATCGCTGCGGCACGGCCGAGCAGCTCGCCGAGCTCAGGCGCACCGACGGTGTCGGCGAGCAGCGGCACGAGCGCGTGCGAGATCGTGAGCGCGGCCCACTCCGGTCGGCCATCTGACTCGTAACGATAGATCGCGTGCTCGAGATATCCGCGCATCAGCTCGGCCCGCTTCGCGGTCTTCGCTTCAAGGGAATGCGCGACGAGCGCGCACTGCGCGAGACCAAACGCATCGTCCTGCGCTTCAAACTGCGCGTGCGCGGCGTCGAGTCGTTCCGGTGAACCGCTCGCCGCGGCTCGAATCAGCGCGTGCACCGCGCGTTGCGCATCCGTGCCTTGCGCGAGCTCGGGCTCGAGCATATCGAGCAGCGTGATGACGCGGTCGGCGCCACGCGGCAACGCGGTGACCGCGAGCAACAAGCCTGCATCGATCGAAAGCTTGCTCGCGGGTAGCTTGAGCAGCTTGCGTGCGCGCTGTGCGAGCTCGAATCCCTCGCCATCGCCGAGGCCCGTCGCTTCGTATGCGTGGCCGAGCATCAATAGATCGACGGGCGATGCCTTCGGATTCGCGGCGGCGCGATCGATCGTCTGTTTCGCGGTGACGGCCGCGCCGGCAATCTGCTGCCAGACGAGCAATGCGTAAACGCCATCGCCGGTCGCCTGTTCCTCGAGCGCGCGCACCGACAGGATGCCAAGCGTCGGATGCGTAGGCACGCGGCCGCGCGCGGGTGGCAATGCGAGGCTGCGCTCGGCGATGTCGAATGAGCTCGGCACGCGCCACTTCGCATCGAGTGCGGTCATTCACGCAAGCATATCGTGGCGAACGGGTCGTTCGCGCTAGCCTGGCGTCAACGCGTGCCCGAGGCGCAGATCTGCAGGCCGGGGATACGTATGCCCGCCGACGACGTGTATGGCGCGAAGGCGTCGGCGAACGCGCGCTCGAGCCGTGCACGATCGTCGCCCGACAGCGTGGCGAGGAGTCGCTCGAGCGGCGCTGCCATTTCGCTCATCGATTGGAAATGGTGAGCGGCAGAGTCCCAGGCAAACGTGATCGCGACATGCTCGACGTGGACGTCGTCAAAACCAGCGGCGCGAATCAGGCGCTCGAGCGTGCCGGGCGCAGCGAGCCGAAACGGCCCTGGCGCATCGGGCGGTGGCGGGGGCCCGGGCATGAACGGCGCGAGCACGCCGAACATGCGCGCGAAGGCCTGGTTCGCATCGGGCTCGGCCCACACCGAGAACGCATAGCGGCCCCCCGGCTTGACGACCCGATGCAGCTCGCCGAGCGCGGCCGCGACGTCGGGACAAAACATCAGCCCATCCTTGCAGGTGACTGCGTCGAACGCTGCATCCGGCCCACCGAGGGCGGCCGCGTGCGCTTCGCGGGTCTCGACGTTCGCGAGTCCACTCGCCGCAGCCTTGCGACGCGTCGCGGCAAGCATCTTCAGCGAGACGTCGGTCGCTACGACCTTGCCGGTGGGACCGACGCGCTCGGCAAGTGCGAGGGCTGGAAGTCCACTGCCGCACGCCGCATCCAGGATCGATTGACCCGGCGTCGCGTGCGTCGCGCGCACGTACCAGTCTGTGACGGGCTTCATTACCGTCGCCTGCCAGTCGTGCCACCGCTCCCAACCACCGATCTCTTCACTCTTCTCCGCGGCGTAGAACTCCATGCATCGACGCTACCGGGTACGTGCATGCGCTGGAATCAGTCGCGTCGGAAGTGGATCATTTCCAATCTGGAAATAATATCCCGCAATGGACACAGTCGACGGAATGCGCGTGTTCGTGCGCGTCGCGCAGCGTTCGGGGTTCGCGGCTGCGGCGCGCGAATTGCGACGTTCGCCGGCGGCCGTGACGAAACAGATCGCCGCACTCGAGGCGCGCGTCGGTGCGCGATTGCTCGAGCGCACGACGCGTCGGGTTGCGTTGACGGAAGCGGGACGCCTCTATCTCGAGCGCTGCCTCGAATGTCTGCAGGCGTTCGACGACGCGGATGCGGCCGTCAGCGAGCTGTCGGTGGCGCCGAAGGGCTCGCTGCGAATCAGCGCCCCAATCGATCTGCTTTCGCATCTGCCGGCACTGATCGCGCGTTATGCGCGCGCGCATCCGCACGTCACGGTCGACCTCCGGCTATCGAATCGGCCTGTCGATCTGGTCCACGAGGGATTCGATCTCGCGTTGCGCGCGGCCGGCACCCTGGATGGCCGTTACGTGGCACGTCCGATCGCCGACATGCCGCTCGGCGTGTTCGCATCACCAGCCTATTTGCGCGAGCACGGTCGCCCACGACGACCCGCCGAGTTGGCGCGCCATCGCGCGCTCGTGTTTGTCGAACCCCGGCCATTGGAGACACTCGTTTTCGAGAGGCGCGGAAAGCAGACGCGCGTCAAGGTCACTCCATTTGTCCTCAGCAACAGCGGCGACGCACTGCGCGACCTCGCGCTTGCCGGCATCGGTGTGTTAACGGGCCCGAGCTTTCTCGCGCGCCGCGCCGTGGACGCCGGCCGCCTCGAGGTCCTGCTGACGGAGTGGACGATGCGACCGAGCGTGAAGCTATGGGCGTTGTATCCGCATCGCCGCTTCTTGCCCGCTAAGGTGCGGTTGTTTATCGAGCTCTTGCGCGAAACATTCGCGGGCGACCCATGGCAGGGATGAGTGTCCAATCGAAAGCGCCTCGCGCGTCATTGGGGTACATCCAAGCAAGGAGACTCGAGTGCCAACGCAAAAGTATTTGGTCGTTCTACGAAGCGCCCCCGGCAAACGGGAAATGCCATCGCCGGCGCAGATGCAGGAGATGTACGCGGCGTTCAACGCGTGGAAAGAGAAGTTCAAGACGAACATCGTGGACATGGGCGGCAAGCTCAAATCGGGTGGCAGGCTTGTCACCATGGCGGGTGTCACCGACGGGCCGTTCGTCGAGCTCAAAGAGGTGATCGGCGGCTTCATGATCGTTGCCGCGGAGAGCTACGACGCTGCGATCGAAGTTGCGAGGGAATGCCCGGGTGTTGTCGGTCCAGGATCGAGTGTCGAGATCCGGGAGATCGCGGGCCCCTGAAGACGCACGGCTCCGTCGAGTACGTGTTCCGGCACGAGTACGGCCGATTGGTGGCCATGCTCGTGCGCAAGGTCGGCGTGCAGCACGTCGAGCTCGTCGAAGATGCGGTGCAGTCCGCGCTGACGACTGCACTCACGGTGTGGACCGACGTTCCGCAGAACCCGAGCGCCTGGCTGTATCGCGTTGCGTGGAATCAGCTCGTTCAAGATCTTCGACGTGCCTCCGGGCGCGCGAAGATTCTCGCGACCGTCATCGGCAGCGACGATCACGATCCACCGCCAACATTCTTCGCCGACGAAATCCGCGACGACATGCTGCGGATGCTGTTCGTTTGTTGTGACGACGCAATTCCTCCCGAGTCGCGATTGGTCGTCGCGCTCAAGACGTTGTGCGGCTTCAGCACGGCGGAAATCGCGCTGCGGCTATTCACGTCGGAAGCGAACGTGCACAAGCGGCTCGGTCGAGCGCGCGAGCGGTTGCGCGAGGCCGCACCCGATACCGCGACGCCGTCGCACGAGCAGCTGCGCGCGCGACTGCCGAGCGTTCACGGCGTGCTCTATCTGTTATTCAACGAGGGCTATCTATCGGCGCACGCCGAGCACGCTATTCGACGCGAGCTATGCGATGAGGCAGTGCGTCTCGCGACGGCACTCGCCGAGCATCCAGTCGGTGCCGTGCCGGAGAGCTTCGCGCTCGTCGCGCTCATGCACCTGCATCTGGCGCGACTCGGATCGCGCGTCGATGCAACGGGTGGCCTGCTATTGCTCGAGGAGCAAGATCGTTCGCTGTGGGATCGCGAAGAAATGCGGATCGGCGCCGAGTGGCTGCAGCGGTCGGCGAGCGGCGACGCATTCACGCGCTATCACGCAGAAGCGGGAATCGCGGCCGAGCACTGCTTTGCGCCGACGTTCGAGCAGACGCGATGGTCAGAAATCGCCGAGCTCTACGCAATGCTCGAGCGCATCTCGCCATCACCGCTGCATACATTGAACCGCGCGATCGCGATCGCGCAATGCCGCGGGCCCGAGGCAGGTCTCGCGATTCTCGATGGACTCGCGCCGCCGGCGTGGCTAGCCGGTTCGTATCTTTGGGATGCGGTGCTGGGCGACCTGCATCGGCGCGTGGGCCACGCGGATCTCGCTCGGCAACATCGCGCGCGCGCGCTCGCTCATGCTCCGACCGAGGCTGTGCGCGAGCTGCTCGGTCGTCGACTGCGCGCGCCCTAACTACTTTGCGCGCAGCTTCGCGAGCTCGTCGTCCGCGTGCTTCTTGAACGTCTTCTTGTCGCCCGCCGGAATCCGCGGATCGGCGTCGACGACGGCGAGCACGCGCTCGTACTCGGCAATCGCCATGTCCTTCTTGCCCGACTTTGCGAGCGCCTCGCCGTAGCTATCGTGCGCGTTCGCGGACTCGGGAAACGCGACGGCGTTGATGCGCAACAGCTGCGCCGCCTTTGCTGCATCTCGCGGCAGCAGCTGATAGCCGAGCAGGTTGATGTGCGCTTCCTCGCCCGCCGGATCCTTCACTCGCTTGAGGGCAGCGGCCGCCTCGTCGAGATGGCCATCCTCGAGCAGGAATAATGGATGGTCGTTTGCCCTCGTCGCTGCGTGCGGCGGCGCGTTGCGCGTACCCGCTTCGACATCGGCGAGGCCGTACGCCTTGCTCCAGACCAGCGCGTAATTGTCGAACACCGCGATCGAGACCGCTGGGATCTTGTACTCGCGCATCCTCTCTTCGATCGTGTGACCAACGTCCTCGCCGCGAACCTGCACGGCCGGAAGAAGGTGCGTCTCGATCTGTGCGGCGCGCTTCGTTACGTTGACCGATGCCGCGTCCCGGCACGCGATCACTGCGAGGAGGACGAGCGCTTTCTTCATCTCAGCCCTTCGCCATGACGTTCATGGAAATCATCGCCGGAATGCCGAGCACGGCGACGCCAGCGAGCAGCATGCCGAGCAGCGCACACACCCAGATCGTCATGCGCTGGCGAGCCGTCACATGCTGCGAGAACCGTTCGTTGCCGCGCGCGAGCCCCTGCATCGCGAAGATCGCAGAGACGATCGCGGCGGCGGCGAAGAGATACGTGATGATGCCGAGCATCGCGAAGCCGCCGGCAAACGCGAGCGCGCCACTGCCGGCGGCGCCCCATCCGGCTTTCACGATGTTGCCGGCTGCGCGCTTATCCGTATCGAGAAGATCCGCGCGCGCGTTGCACGCCGCGCATACCGGTTTGGCGTCGGTCGTGTACAGCACGTCCCCCGCCGCAAGGCTCTTGCCACATCCACTGCACGTGCTTTCCATGCGGCGAGTATGCCCCTAAGTCCGCGTAACTTGCGTGTGGCACATGACAAGAGCGTTACACGAATTGTGCAACGCAATTGGTAACGAAAGTATTCGTAGTGGTTGGCGCACGCGTTTGGCAACCTCCGGCGCATGGCAACCCCGCGCGCATCACGGATCGCCAGCGAAGAGCTCGTCACCGGCTCGCATGATCTACTGGCGCAGACGGTGCCGTACTACCGGGCCGAGAGCGATGACGAATCGTTCGGTCCGTTCGTCATCCTCGAGCAGCTCGGCGAGGGTGGCATGGCGACGGTACATCGCGCCGAAATGATCGGCGCGGATGGCTTTCGCAAAGACGTCGCGCTCAAGCGCCTGCACACGGACCGCACCGTCTCGCGCGAGAGCATCGAAGCGTTCGTGCACGAGGCGCAGCTCGCAAGTCGCCTCCACCATCCCCACATCGCGCAGGTCTACGATCTGGGCAAAGTCGAGGGCACGTACTACATCGCGATGGAGCTCATCATCGGCCCGACGCTGACGAAGGTGATCGCGCAGGCGCGCGACGCGGCGGGGTCGGTGCCATTGCCCATCGCGCTCGAGATCTTGATCCAGCTCTGCGACGCGCTCGATCACGCCCACGATCTGCGCGACGAACACGGCGCGCCACTTCACCTCGTTCACCGCGACGTCTCGCCATCGAACGTGATCCTCTCGAGCGAAGGCAACGTGAAGCTGATCGACTTCGGCATCGCGAAGGCGAAAAGCTCGCGCGCGACGACGGCGGACGGCGTCATCAAAGGCAAGTTCGGCTACCTCGCGCCGGAGTACACCTACGGCCGCCTCGATCACCGCGCCGATCTTTGGGGTGTCGGCGTGATCGCGTACGAGCTGCTCACCGGCCATCGACTGTTCAGCGGCGACAGCGACTTCGAGGTCCTCGAGAAGGTCCGCACGATGCAAATCCCGAAGCCCTCGTACCTGCGCGCCGGCATCTCGCCCGCGCTCGACGAGATCGTGCTGAACGTGCTCGAGCGCAATCCCGACGAGCGGATTCAGAGCGCGGGCGCATTGCGCGCGGCGCTCGCGTCGGAAGCGCAACGCCTCGGCTGCGTCGCGAACAGCCGCAAGATTCGCGACTGGGTCATCTGGGCGTTCGCACAAGAGGCGCGCGCGACCGTCGACGACAGCGTTGCCGTTCCGATCGACCACACCGAGACGTTCCTGCTCGATTGGACCGAGACGTTCATGCTGCAACCGGCACCGGCACCGTCACCGCCCGCTCCGGCGCCGTCCGCGCCCGCGCAGAAAACGGAGCCGGGAACGAGCCGACGCGCAGTGCAGCCGGGAACGAGCCGACGCGCAGCGCAGCCGAGCAAGCCTGCGCGAAGCTCGTCGCCGCGCGAGCCCTCGACGCAGGCGCGGCCGCGCTGGACGCCGCCGACGCACTGGACGCACGAGCCGGCGAAGCGATCGAAGCTGCCGTTCGTGCTTGGTGGCGCGGTCGTCGCGACTCTCGTCACCGCACTGCAACTCGGCTGGTTCGGCTAGCTCTTTACGAGCGTCAACACCATCTCGATCGTCACATCGGTGCCGACTTGCTCTTCGGCGTTCTGCGCCGGATCGGTGCCGATTCCAAAATCGAGCCGCGTGAACGTGTGCTCTCCTTTGATCTTGATGCGGTCGTCCTTCGTGTCGAGGACCTCGAACGTCACCGGATAGGTCTTGGTCTTGCCGTGCGCGGCGATCGTGGCGTCTGCAGCGTACGTGCTGGCCGCTTTTTGCTTCACGTTGTCGATCGTGATCGTTGCTGTCGCGAGCTTACCGACGTCGAGGTACGCCGGCGACTTCAGGTGATCGTCCCGCTCGTCGGAGCCCGTGCGAAAGCTCGACAGATCGATCTCGATGACCGCTTTGCCTCCCTCGATCTTTTTCGGATCGAAGTCCGCCTTCACGACCTTGAACTTTTCGAAGTTGATGCGCACCGGATCGCTGGGCTTGGGATTTTTGTGATGCGCGAGCACGGTGATCCGATCCGCGCTGGCGTCGGGCACGGTGCTTGTCGCGCTGCCCGTCGGCGTCGCGGTTTTCTGCGGCGGCTTGTCTTCTTGCTTTTTGCAGCCGGGGACGACGACGAAAAGCGCGGCGAGGATGATCAACTTCGTCATTTGAGACTCCGGGTCAACACGAGTGAGACATGGATGGGAATGCGGTCGCCGTCAAAGTCATGCGCGTGGCGCGCGAGCATCGTTTCCTTGATGGCGAGAGAGAAATCGGCTTGAACGAGCAGCACGTCGCCAACGACTCCGAGTCGCGCGAGCGCGGCGTCATCGGGCTTGCGCAGCGTTCCGCGAACCTCGACGGCGTGGCTTTTGCCCATCAGCTGCACGGTCGCGGGCGCGCGAAACACGATCTCGCGCGGCGCGTTCATCCGCACCGCGACGACGCGGTCGATCGTGACCGTGATCTGCGGGAACTGATCGGCGAGCAGATATCGTTCTCGCGCATGCTTGGTGCGCTCGGCGACGCCGGTATCGACGGCCGCGGCAGCCACACCAATCTCGACGTGCATCGGGCGACGCAGATCGCGCGGATTGCCTCGCCACGTGCCACTGATATCGCGGGCGAAGCGCGCGTCGAAGGCCTCGCCACCCGCCGACAGCTGCGCCGTGATCGACGTGCCCGCATGGCTGACGACGACATAGGTGCCTTCCGGTGCATCGAGGGATCCTTCGATGCCTGTCTCAACCATCACCGCAGCGCTCGCCGGTAGCGAATCGCGCCCGTGCAGTGGGCCGGCGCCGCTCGCGAACGCTGCAGCGGGCAGAACGAGTGACAGCAGCGCGACGATCCACGACATCACTCGCAACACGGTCATGCGCACGCCGCGGCGACGTTCGAGCCATCGGATCGCGAACGCAACGCCCGCGAGTGCGAGTGCAGTCGCCGCAAACACCGCGCACGCGTCAAGGCCAAGCCAGATCGGATGCTGCGTACTGACGCGCCATCCGAGATCGGGATCCGGCACGTAGAACCGCTTCACGAATGCCGTGTAGATGTTGTGCGAGCCTTGCAGATACCAACGAAGTAGCGACGCGCCGAGTGCCGCCACCGCGAGAAAAACCGGAAGCCACGGCGACCGTGTGATGCGGTTGACCTTCACGCTTACGACACCGTTCGTAGAATTACTACATCTGTAGTTTCCCGCGCAATCGTCATCACGCGTGAACGAATACATTTACGATAACGAGGTGCGAACCGCGATCGCCGTGCTGCTGAGCGGAGCCTGCGGACGCGTACACTTTGAGGCCTTGGACACCAGTTCCGGCGGCGTGACCGACGACTCGGCAACAATCCCGGGTGCCGTGACAACCGAGATCTCTGCAACCGGTTATTGCCCGTCGCTCGCATGGAGCGGCAGCGTCCTCGGCGTGACATGGCTCGAAAATGTCGGGCCGTCGTATCCGACGATGTTCGCGTCGTTCGACGTAGCGGGTCAGCCCGTCCAGGCGCCGATGCTCGTCGGAAATTCGTTGACCCCAGCCTCTTGCTCCGCACTCGAGTGGGCAACGGATCATTTTCTAGCCGCCGTCGAGATCTACACGAATCAGACCGACATCAATGTCGCGAACATCAGCTCGAGCGTTGGACCGTTGACGAACATCACCAACGACATGGGCCTCTCGCAGGAAGCAGAATTAGCCGCGCGCGGCACGCAGCTCGTCCTCACCTGGTACGACAATCGCTCGAGCCAGAACGACCAGATTTACGCGCTCGCGCTCAGCGACACGGGTGTTCCCGGAGGGCTGCCGTTTCAAGTCAGTGGCGCCGCGGGGGTGAACTCATGGCCGATGGTCACCCCAACCGCGGCTGGTTTCATCATCGCCTGGACCGGTGATGCATCGCTGCACCTGCGCATGCTCGATCCAACGGGCGCACTGTCGAGCAGCGAGATCGCAATACCCAACACGTCGACCATCGGAAGAACCATGGCCGTTGCGACAGCGGGCGATACGATCGTCGCGTGGTCACACGGTGTCGCCCGCATCGACGGGGCTGGCAACGTAACCGCAGGACCCTTCGCGCTCACCGGCAGCGCCGGCGACATCGTGGGAATGGATTGGAGCGGAACGGACGCTCGGCTCGTGATGACACGCGACACCGGCTATTACGTCGCCACGCTCGCCGCGACAGGCGAACCGCTGTCTGAAACGCGTCTGGCAGACAATAATCTCTACACGCAAGCACCGATCCGTTGGATCGGCGATCGCTACGCCGTCGTCTATGGAAACGACGCGGGCGTGTCGCTGACGATCTTGCCACCATGATCGATCCTCGCGCGCAGCTGCTGCGCGCGTCGCGCCGGCTTCAAAGATGCAAGCGAGAGCGGTAGCGGAGGTGCGGCGATGCGCGATCAACAGCGATGGCAGCGAATCACGCTGCTGACGGTACTCGGCTATGAGGCGGCTGGTGCACTCGTTGGCGGCAGCTTGCTCGTTGCGGGACCTGACGGTCACTACATGGATATGCCCGTCGGCATCATGCACGGCACCTTCCGAGACTTCCTGATACCGGGAATCATTCTCTTTGCGCTTGGAGTGCTTAACGTCGCCGCGTTCGTCGCGGTGTGGCAGAAGCGTCGAGTCGACTGGATCGCCGCGACGCTGGCGCTCGGCGGATTCGCAGTCTGGTTCTTCGTCGAGATCGTGATTCTTCGCGAGCTTCATTGGCTCCACGTCATGTGGGGGTTCCCCGTCGTCGCGGGCCTACTCGTAGCGCCTCCACTCCTGCCATTCCGTCCGGCAATCATGCGCAGCGTCTGGCTCGCGTGCGGCATCGTCTCGTCGTTGCTCTACGTGGCAATGAACATCCTCGTGGCGATGCAGTGGCCGCAGTACAGCTCCACGTCACAAACCGTAAGCGAGCTGTCGGCGGTTGGCGCTCCGACGAGGCCGCTTTGGGTCGCGCTCGGCATCATCTACACGTTGCTCGTGATCGCCTTCGGCTGGGGCATTCGAATGGCCGCTACCAACGATCGACGCCTGCGTATCGTGGGAACGCTCGTCGTCGTCTACGGCGCGCTCGGTTTCCTCTGGACGTTCGCTCCGATGCACATGCGCGAGACACTAGCGGCAGGTGGCGGCACGTTCAGCGACACCATGCACCTCGCCCTCGGCGCGGTAACCGTCACGATCTATCTCGTCGCGCTCGCGCTCGCCGCGTCGGCGCAACGAGGCGCGTTTCGCATCTACTCGATTGCGAGCTTTCTCGCGCTCCTCATCCTCGGTGTGCTCACGTTCCAACAAGCGCCCGGCGTCAGCGCGAATCAGCCCACGCCGCTGATCGGTGTCTGGGAGCGCCTGAACATCGGTGTGTTTCTGCTCTGGGTGGTGGTGCTCGCACTATCGCTGCTCGCGCGCACGATGCCTCGCAAGCGCGCGCGGCTTGCGCGCCCATGGATCGACGCTGCATCCGCTGCGCGGCTTTCCTCAGCTGGTTAAACGGCGCACGAGATGTAGAGCCATGCCCGCGGCGACGAGTCCCCATGCCGCCAGCGCGACGTACACAAACACGCGCGGGATCTCGATCAGGAACGCCGCATCGACCGCGCTCGACAACCGGAACGTACAGACGGTGTACATGCCGAGCGGGAACACCGCGCCCCAGTACAGCGGGTCGTAGCGCAGCGGAAATTTGCGAATCACGTGTCGCCACGCGCCGAGGATCACGAGCATCGGGATCCACCACGTCGCGGTCGCCCACCACATGAGCGTCAGGCCGCGCGCGAATGGCAGGAGCTGCTCGATGACAGGCGAGTGCGGCGCGGCAGCGACGAGCATCGTCCCGGCGAGCGTGGAGATCGCCGCCGCGCCCATATTGATCCAGTACGGTGGCGCGAGGTCGGATGGGTTCATCGTGAAGAACGTGTAGCGATAGAAGATCAACGAGATGATCCAGAGGTAGAGCATCCCGCCGCCGAGCCACATCGCGAGCGAGAACAGCAGGACGCCCTCCGTGTGTGGCACGTGCTGCGCGAGCTGCGAGCCGAGCACGCTCACCGATTGCGCCGCGACGACACTGATCAGCCAGCCGCCGTTGATCCCGTCGGCGAGTGTCGGCTTCTCGGCCTTCACGGTGAGAATTGTGAATACGCCGTAGATGAGCACCGCCCAGAGTACGATGCCGGCGATCCACAACGCTGTCGCCGCCGTAACGGCATCGCCGATGATCAGGCACTGGGAGCCGAGCACGCAGGTCGCGGCAACCGTCGTGAAGAACCCGACGGCGCGACCGTGATGCTTGAGGTCTGCGATCACGCGATCGCGATAACGAATCACGCGGACGATCGTCAGGATCCACAGCAGCGGATAGAATGCGACGTTAAGCGCGAACAGCGCGACGGCGATCGCGTGCATGCCCGTCAGCTCGCACGCGAGCGACACGATGCCTGTCGCCATCACGAGCGCGAAGTACGCCGGGTGCATGCCGGCAAGTCCGCCCGGCTGCTGCGTCATTGCTTGTAGAGGTACCGCAGTAAGCCGAGGTTGAGCAGCAGGCACACGACGCTCGCGGCAAGCGCCGGCCACACGACCGCATCGTCGCCGCCGAGGTACGCGTTCATCGTAGCGGTCAGCAGCCAAAGCTGGAGCACGACGAGGATGAGGACGAAGCACAGAATGCCGATCACGACCGTCGTGCGCTGCGCGCGCGTGAGCTGGCGCTGCGGCTTGGTCGCCGTCATACCGTTCGCTCCTTCACGCCGACGGCGAAGATGTCATCGCCGACGACTTCGAGCTCGATCGCGGGCAGCGGACGCGGCGGCGGGCCGGCGATGTTGCGTCCCGTTGCCAGATCGAACACGCCCTCGTGACACGGGCAGTGCAGGATGCCTTCGTCGAGCTTGGGCACGACCGCGCAAGACAGGTGCGTGCACTTCTGGCCGTACGCGAGCAGCGTGTCGTCGCGCGTGCGGATCAAGAGACACGGATCGTGCGCCGTCGGATACGCGAACATCGTCGCGGAGCCGAGCGCTAGCGCCGACAGCGCGCCGATTCTCTGGCGCACCGCCGGAGGGCGACGCTTACGCAAGAGGCTCTGCGCCGCGATCCACGTCTGACCTGCGACGAACGCGCCGCTCGTCAGGACGAGGAACTTCGCAAAGTCGCGACGCGCAACATAGTGGTCCTCCGGCCAATCGATCGCGAAGTCGCGACGCCACCGCGGTTGCTCCTGCATCGGCCGCTGATCCGGCGGGATCGTGACGTCCTCGGGATCGCGCGTGGGTTCATAGATGTCGCCGCGCGCGGTGCCGGTGAGCCCTTCGCGTGCCGGCGAGTCGACGCGCGGATCCAGCGGCTGTTCGAAGCGCGACTGTGGCCCTCTCGATGGATCGTCGGGCATCGTCAGACCTCCACCTCAGCAAACGGATCGGCGGTATCGATCACGGGCAAGCGCAGGCCGCGGCTATGCGGCTTCTCTTCCATCGCGGCCGTCACGTCGACGTGCGACGGCGCGGCACGCTTCGGCGCCATCACATTGACGCGCGTCGTGATCGTTTGGTCGCCGAATCGAAACTTGTTTGTCGGTGTCGACTGCGGGCGCAGCGCCATCACCTGCTCGCGCGTCCCGAAGAACAGCGCCTGGCTTGGACAGACCGTCGCGCACATCGGCTTCTTGCCGATCGACGTGCGGTCGTAGCACATGTCGCACTTCATCATGATCGCTCGATCGACGTAGAGCTCGGGCACGCCGAAAGGGCATGCGACGACGCAGTTGCCGCACGCGATGCACCGCGGCTTGCGAGCACTCTGCACGACACCATCGCCGGTGCGTTTGATCGCGTCGGCCGGGCAAACCTCCGCGCACGTCGGTTGCTCGCAGTGCATGCACACGACGGGTACCGTCTGGATCGATGCCGCGCGGTTGACGTACTCGAGGTGAATCATTGCTTCACCACGATGCGTGTCGCACTCGGTGCACGCCTGCACGCAAGCCTGACAGCCGATACACCGGCTCGGATCGACGAAGAACTCGAGATGCTGGGGGACAGGCATTATTGCTGCGGCTCCCTTTCGGCGGCATACGCCGGCGCTGCGTCGGCGCGTCGCACGCGACAGCCGCACACCTTGTACTGCGGGATCTTGCTGATCGGATCTTGCGCGGCGACGGTGAGACGATTCGCGCTCTTGTCGCCAGGCCAGTGATACGGAATGAACACGGTGTCGGGTCGGATCGTGGTGACGACCATCGCGCGGATCGTGATCGCGCCGCGTCGGGTCTCGCACGTCGCCCAGTCGCCATCGGCAATGCCGAGCTTGTCGGCGAGCCGTGGGTGTAGCTCGAGGCGCGGCTCGGGATACTGCTTCACGAGCGGGCCGATGCGCCGCGTCTGCGTGCCGGAGAGAAACTGACTCACGACACGGCCCGTGGTGAGGAACAGCGGATACTCCTCGGAGGCATCGTCGACGGCGGGGCGATAATCCGCGACGTTGAACCGCGCCTTGCCATCGGGGAAGTAGAACGGCCCGGCGCCCTTCGCGACCGGGTTGTAGCTGCCGCGTTCGAAGAGCCGCGGCGTGCCGAGATGATCCGGTGTCGGTTCGCCCGTCTTCGGATCGCTGCTGTAGCAGGGCCAGAACACACCCATGTTCGCTTCGATCTTCTCGTAGGTGATGCCCGAATAATCTGCGACGCCACCCTTACTCGCGACGCGCAGCTCTTCGAAGATCTCGCGCGGACTGCCAAACGTCATGCCGTGCGGCCGATCGAGCGCGCGTGCGATGTCCTGGATGATGCGCCAATCCGCGCGCGCCTCGCCGGGACACTCGACCGCTTTGTTGATCTTGATGACCCGGCCCTCGACTTGCGTCACCGTGCCTTCATCTTCTTCCTGCAGGCTGCCGGGCAGCACGATGTCGGCGTGCCTGGCGGTGTCGCTCAAAAAGAAATCGATCGCGACGAAGAAGTCGAGCTTCTCGAGCGCGCGCGTGACGAACTGGTTATCGGGAAGCGACACCTTCGGGTTGAAGCAGATCGAGATGAGCCCCTTGATCTCGCCGGCATCGATCTTCCGGAACAGCTCGTACGCATCGACGCCGGCGCCGGGCAGATCTTTCTCGTCGATCTTCCAGACCCCCGCGATGTACTTGCGATGCTCGGGATTCGCGATCTCGCGCCAGCCGGGCAGCTGATCGCATTTCTGGCCGTGCTCGCGGCCGCCTTGGCCGTTAGCCTGGCCAACGATCGTGCCGTAGCCGCTCTTCGGCTTGCCGATGCGGCCGCTCGCAAGCACGAGGTTGATCGTGCCGAGGGAGTTCTGCACGCCGTTCGAGTGATGCTCGATGCCTCGCGCATGGAACAAGAAGCTGGTCTTTGCGGTGCCCCACAGCTCCGCCGCCTTACGCAGCGACCGCTCCGGTACGCCCGTCACCTGGGCCGTGCGCGCGATCGGCCACTCCTTGCAATACGCTTCGACCGCATCGAACCCGACCGTGTAGTGCGCGATGAAGTCGCGATCGATCCAGCCGTGTTCGATCATCAGACCGAGCACGCCGGCGAACAGTGCCGCATCGCGGCCGGGCCGCACCGGCAAATACAAATCGCACGTGCGCGCGACCGGCGTGATGCGCGGATCCTGGACGATCACCTTCGCGCCCATCTCGCGCGCCTGCCAGATGTAGTTCGTCGTGATCGGCGAGCACTCGGCGACGTTGGAGCCGGCAGCCCAAATCACGTCGGTGCCGACCATGTCGGACCACGGATTCGTCGTGCGATCGATACCGAATGCTTTCTTGTTCGCCGCGCCCGCACTCACCATGCAAAGGCGGCCGTTGTAATCGATGAACGGCGTCTTCAAGCACACGCGGGCGAACTTGCCGAGCAAGTACGTCTTCTCGGTCGTGAGGCTCGCGCCGCCGAGCAGCGCGATCGATGCGTTGCCGTGCTCCTTTTGCAGCCGGGCGATTTCGCGCGCGACGTGCGCGATCGCTGCGTCGTAATCCATCGGAGCAAAGCCGCCCGGTGCATTCGGATCGCGGCGCAGCGCCGTCAGTAGACGGTCGGGGTGGCTTCCTTGCAAGTAGCGTTTGACGCCTTTGGGACACAGCATGCCCCGGTTGAACGGGAAGTCCTCCCACGGCTCGAAACCGATCACTTCGTTGTCTTTCACCTTGAGCTGGATGCCGCACTGCTGACCGCAGAAGCAGCAGTGTGTCTTGACGAGCTTGTCGGGTGCTTGCTCGTTGCCACCGCGCGTGACCGCCGAGAGATGCGGCCCGAAGGCGCGCGTGATCGCGAGATCGTCGACGGGTAGCTTGGACATGATTACGTCGGTTCGGTCCAGAGTGCGCCTTGCGCGAGCCCGAACAGCGCACGCCGGCAGGCGGGACAGATTTCCTGGTAGTGGCTGCCGCCCATCTCGTAACGAAATCCGAGCTCGCGCTCGACGACGATGAGGTCGCGGATCATCTGCGCCGACGCGTACCGACGATCGCAACGCTTGCAACGCGCCTGCTCCCCTGCCGCGCCTTCATCCTTGTAGAACCCGACGCCGAGCTGCGCCGGTCGCTGGAAGATGTGAAAGAACTTGCCGAACGGGAGCCACAGCAGCGTGACGATCACCGTGACCGCGTGGAGGATGGCGAGGAAGTCGTACGCGTAGCCGCGCAGCCACGTGTAGCTGATCGTGATCATGAGGCCGGTCACGCTGATCGCGGCAAGCAGGACGAGCGGCAAGATGTCCTCGCCGAACTGCTGCACTGCTTCTGCGCCGCGGTCGCGCATCCGACGACGAAACGCGATCATGACGCCAGCGAGCACGAGAAACGATGCCCACACCAGGCCGTGAAACGCGATGAACGCCGGCAAGGAGTCGACGGGAAACTCGCCGGCGGCGAAGCCGAACAGGTACGCGCGATACGTGTCGAGGTGACCGGGCACGGTCTCGAAGTGGATCCATCCCCACACGAGTGGGAACGTGATCGCGGCCGCGAGCAGGCAGCCCCACATCAGCATGAGGTGCGCGAGGCCGCGCAGCTTGTTGCGTTTGAAGATGAAGCGGTTCGCACCGACCTCGAGGACGGCGCGTTTGACGAAGCGCCACAAGTTCCCCGGCAGCCGGGTCGGCGACACGAACGCGCGCCAGCCGCGACGCCAGTACATGCGCGTCGGAGGACGCTGCAGCCACATCGCATACCGGTAGCTGATGCCAAACGTCGCAAACATCGTCGCGAACGTGTAGCCGACGAGGGCGGCATCGAAGTGGGCCAGGTTGCGCGAGCCCAAGATGACGAGCACTGCCAACACAAGCGTGAGCACGAGCGCCCACAACCCTGCGCGCACTGCATCCCTGTTCATGCGGCGTGGAGTGTGCATCGATTTCGCCGATTCGTGGCGCCGGAGCCCTCTCTTCTCACTTACTGATCACGGGAGTGCGATTCGCCGTCACGCCGCAGTGCGGGCGACCGCGATGACATTGCCGTCGGGGTCGAGGAAGTAGGCGGCTTCGTCGCCCCAGGGCCGAATCTGCGCTGCGCTCACACAGCTTGCGCCGGCGGCGTCGAGACAATCGATCGCAGAGTGAAGATCGTCGACGCGAATGTACAACTCCGTGCGGGTGGAAGCGCCCGCAGTGCCCGCCGTGGACGCGACGCCGCCGATGTTGCGGCTGAAACCGGCGCGATCGTAAAGCCCGACCCGAACGGAGCCGGCGTCGAGCTCGACATACACGGGCGCCGACACCAAGGCGGGCCAGTCGAACGCGCGTCGGTAGAACTCCACAGCTCGCGCGAGGTCATCGACGGCCAAGATCACGATCTCGAGTCGCATCGCGCGCAGCCTACAACTTTCGGCAATTGAGAAGCGCGACGGCTCGCATCTTGCCTTCGTTGAGCGCCGAACATCTTTGCTGGAGGACGCCGGCCAGCGCTACGCGCCGACCACGCACGGTCTGCAGATCGATCCGCGCTGCCACCACTGCTCGCTTGACGCAGAGCGCGACCCGGTCGCGAGCCTCGATATCTGCGGCGGTGACTAACCGCTGCGTTTGCGTGCGCGCGTTTCGATCGCGCACCGCTTGCGCGATTTCCGCGTTCCCGAACCAATAGCGCTGGCGCGATGCTTGCGTGACTCACATGTATGAATGCCGAGAAGACGCGCCTGCTACTGCTCGCCCAGCACGACCGCCTTCGCGAGCACGTCCAAATGTGTACCCGCCTGGCCAAGCTGTACCGCGAGGGTCAGCGCCTGGGCCGAGAGCTCGATGTCGCGCTCGAAATCTTGCGCGACGAGTTTAACGACCACAACGAAACCGAGACCCGGGTGATCCGCAAGCTTCTGCATGGTCCCGCGGCGTGGGGCTCGCTCCTGGTCGATCGCATGCTCGAGGAGCACGTGGCCGAGCACGCGGCATTCTGGGAGCTGCTCTCGGGGACGCGTGTCGAGGTCGCCGCCCGACTCGACGATTTCGCCGACGAGCTCGACGCGCACATGGCGGCGGAAGAGCGGACGTTCCTCGCACCGGTGACACTTAGCGACGACACCATCCGCGCGCGGACGCGCGAAGAGTCCGCCGATTAGCGCCACTTCGTGATCTCAGTCGAAGGTGCGAATCTGCACGAGGTACGCGACGTGAAGATCGATGTTATCGGCGTACATGAGGAGGGCATCGGGGACGATGCCGGCCGGCCGTGCGCCGCCGATCTCGAGCATCTCGGCTTGCCAGCTCGTGGTGCATCGCACCGTCGTCGACGTAACCTCATACGTGAGAGTGCCGCTGCCGTTTGCAAACCGCATCGCGAACGGCGTCGGCAGGACGGTATAGTTCGTGTTGTCGTAGGTGTACGTGTACTGCAAGCTCGATGCAGCGCTCGTGTCGTACAGCTCGCAGTAGAACGAGCCGGGTGGATTGATCGGTTGCAGCGCGAGCGTAATTAGGTGCACGCCAACCCCGGGGCCGACCGAGGCGCCGATCGTGAATGTGTCGTGTGCGGGTATGAGCGGACGGTAGAGGTAACGCGCGTTGCCGTCGCCCGCCGCCAGCAGCAGCTCGTCCGCGACGGTGTGCTCGTCGACCGCGATAGTCCACATCGGATCTAGGCTCGTGAATGGATCAAACAGCATGAGCTTCTGGCGGGCGAGTGTCGGTTCGGGATCGCAAGCGTCGCCGACGCGATCACCATCGAGGTCGGCTTGCGATGGATCGGCAATGTGAGGACACACGTCGCAGCTGTCATCGATCGAGTCACCGTCCTCGTCGTGGATCCCCATAGTGCATGGCGGCACGCCGTCAGCGTTGACAGCATCGTCGATCGCGTCGATGCGCAAGCGTCCGCACGCGACGAGCACGAACGGCAAATACCCGACGCGCTTCATGCGTTGTTGGCCATAGTATTGAGACGACTCGGAGGCTAGCCCCACTCGCTATCATACGTTCAGCGCGTCGAGTTGCATCTCAATGATGTTCGAGCGAACGCTCCAACCGACGCAGCTCCGCCCGCACGAGAGTCAACGGGTGATCGGGGTACTTGGTATCGAGCTTCCCACGCGGCGGCGATCTTCGCGTCGACCGCTGCTGCTTCTTCAAACCCGTCGTCGTTCCGCGTACTCATCCCCGCGCTCCAGCGTGATGGTTTCGCCGATATCCGGCATGCGCGCGTCCCATTGACAGGCCTCGCGCAGGCGGCGCCGAAATGCATCCGCGGAGCTGGGCTCGCCGTGTGCAGACAGCCCGTCGAGTTGCACGATGTGCGCGCGTACGGGTACGTACTGCCCAGCTCGCGGACGCCATCGATTAACGAGCGACCGGCGTACCCGCCGCTTGATAGCCGACGAAGAGAATCGTCGAGCGCTCGTCCGGAAGAAAGCGCTACAGATGATGCAGCACGCGTCCGCCGGTGCACATGCCACTCGCCGAGATGATGATGGCTGGCTCGCGCGTCCGGTCGATGCCTTGGAGTCGTCTGCAGTCTGCGAGTACGTCGCGAGCTTGCACATTGCGGCACATTCAGCACCAGATAAAGCGTGGTCGCCAACGTGCGCGCAGAAGACCTCTGTTGCGTCGATCGCCATCGGGCTGTCGATATATGGGCAGTGCGGGATGCGATTCTCGGCGCGCAGCTTGCTCAGCAGGAACAACAAGTGTTGCGCGCGGCCGACGGCGAACGCCGGCACGACGACGACGCCACGGCGCTGGATCGTCTCCACGACAACGCGTACGAGCGCATCGAAATGTCTCGTGCCGCGCAGCTAGTTGTGCGCTGCTTCGTCCGCGCACGACGTGCACGCGCGCCACTCGATAACGCAGCGGATGCGTGGCGCTGCGCGGCACGCGAGTTGCTGCGTGCTAGGGCATGACGACCGAATATCCCGTCCAAGTCGAAGTCACATCTCCATCGCGCTTCGATCGTGTGCAGGTGCTGCTGCGGATCGCGCTGTCGATCATCCTGGGTTGGATCGGCATCACGGCCGGCTGGATCATCTGCATGATGTTCGGCGTGTTGCCTCTGATCGCGGCGATCGCGATCTCATCGGTCGGCGCGGTCCGTTACCACAGCGAGATCGCAACACGCGTGTGGCGCGTGCTCGGCTGGTTTCTCGAGCTTTGGGCGTACATGGCGTTGCTTGTGGATCGCTTTCCGATCGAACGCGGTGACGTTCGCATCGACATTCGATTCACGGGCGTACCGACGATCGGCAGCGCGCTGTCGCGCCTGATCACCTCGATTCCCAGCGGCATCGTGTTGAGCGTGCTGTGGTTCGTTTCGGGTGTCGTCTGGCTCGTCGCGGCGGTGATCGTCCTGCTGGGCGGAGCGATGCCAGCATCGATCCTCGCGTATCAACGCGGCGTGCTGCGTTGGCAGGCGCGCCTGGTCGCTTACCATGCGTCGCTCGTCGAGGAGTACCCGCCGTTCTCGATCGATACCGATGAGGCGTCGACGTCGCGACCGGCTTCGCAGGCGCAATAGGTCAATTCGCGAAGACCTTGCGTTCGCGGTTCCGATTCACGTCGAGTGTGCGCATACACGTTCGCGAGCGACGCATTGATACTGGCGCGCTAATGGTGGCCTCTTTGATGCAGCTCGTGATGCACGTGAAAGGAGCCGCCATGCCGCATGCACACGTTTTCGAATCGTATGTCGCCAGCGCGAGCAAATGGCTCGAGCAGCTCATGACCATCCTCGAATTCCCCGCCGGCAGCGAGGGTCGCGCCGTGCACGCGTTACGCGCAGGACTTCACGCGATCCGCGATCGACTACCGCCAAGCGAGGTGCTCGATCTCGGCGCGCAGCTGCCGATGATTATCCGCGGCATCTACTTCGAGGGTTGGACACTCACGAACGATCCGACGCGCATCCGCGATCGCGCCGCGATGATCGAACGCGTGCGTCGAGAGCTGCGCCCCGATCAGCTCGATCCACTGGACGTGCTAAGTGCTGTGATCGCGCTGTTGGTCGATCACGTCTCGCGGGGGGAGCTCGAAGACGTCGTCGCGACGCTGCCTCGCTCGATCGCTTCGCTGTGGCACGAGCTCGCGGCCCACTGGACCGACGTGCCGCAAGCCGACGCGATCCGAC
>Ga0070698_100001525_pt1 | contig 25703 bp, 24 predicted proteins | sample KBSK1502metaG_FD_65477 | JGI IMG/M metagenome (GOLD analysis project Ga0070698, IMG submission 65477) | Corn, switchgrass and miscanthus rhizosphere microbial communities from Kellogg Biological Station, Michigan, USA - KBS K1-50-2 metaG | ecosystem: Host-associated > Plants > Roots >... | reverse complement strand
CAACAACGATAATTTGAGTCTTGGCGGCTCCATGGGGTTGAGAACATGGCAGAGCTATTGGCGTTGCGCCACTAAGACTTGCGAAAAAGTCGTCCGCATCCTTCGTTGCAAATCGGCCAATTGCGTGCGTCCTTCGCGTTCTTCCAATGGAAATTCAACGCTTACCCGGATTCCGCGACTTTTATCCGTACGAGTATGCCTGGCGGAATTACATTTGCGAGGGTTGGCGCAATTGCGCGCGTTCTTTTGGATTGGTCGAATATGATGGACCGACCTTGGAGGCGACCGACCTGTATCGGAAAAAAAGCGGCGAGGAGCTGAAAACTCAGTTGTTCCGATTTTTCGATCCGGGCGAGCGCGATATTTGCCTTCGTCCGGAGATGACTCCCACGCTGGCGAGACTGGTCGCGGCTCGGGAGCGGGATTTCAAAAAACCGATCAAATGGTTCAGCATCGCTTCTTTCTTTCGATTTGAAAAACCGCAGAAGGGTAGACTGAGAGAATTCTTCCAAGTGAACTGCGATTTGATCGGCGATTCCTCGGCGGCTGCGGATGCCGAGCTGATCGCGCTGGCGGTGGCCATGTTTCGAGTGTTCGGACTCACCGAAAATGACTTCTACGTTCGGGTAAATAATCGAACGCTCTGGCTAGATTTCATCCAAAAGCGCGATATTCCGGCCGAACGATTGACCGAGTTTCTCGCGATCATTGATAAGATAGAGCGCGAAGAACAGAGTGCTACGGCGCGAAAACTCGCGGACTTCAACGTCACCTGGGATGAGGTGCAAGCCTTTCTGCAAACCCCGGCGGAGGCTATTCCGGGCTTCGAGGCTCTCGCTCAAGAGCTGCGATGGAGAGGAGTGGCGGAAATGGTAAAATTGGATCTTACGATCGTTCGCGGCCTTGACTATTATACCGGTCTGGTTTTCGAGGTTTTCGATCGCCAACGCCAAAACCGTGCGCTGGCCGGCGGAGGTCGATACGACAATCTCATCAATGTCATTAGTGATGGGGCCGTGGATCTCCCTGCTGCCGGCTTTGCCATTGGTGATGTAGTGTTGCAAAACCTTCTGCAGGAACTCCCGCATACGCGAACCAAGGCGGAAAAATCCTTGGCAATGAGCCGGTGTCGCGCCTTCGTGATCATCGCAGATGAGAGTCGACGACCCGAGGGGTTGCAATTGGTCGCGGCGCTCCGAGAGAACCAGATCGTGACTGATTTCTCTCTCCAGCCAATTAAAGTCGGCAAGCAATTTCAGATGGCTGAATCGGTCGAAGCGCAGTTCGCGGTCGTCGTGGGACAGGAGTGGCCCCAAGTGAAATTGAAAAACTTACAGCAACGTGAAGAGACCACGGTGTCGATCGAAGTATTGATCAACCTACTCAAATCGTAGGACTAAAGAAATGTATCGCACCCATCATTGTAACGAACTTCGCGCCGAACAGGTTGGACAGGAGGTCACCCTGGCCGGCTGGGTTGCTTCCCGACGGGATCACGGTGGTGTCATTTTCATCGATCTCCGAGATCGCGAAGGTCTTACCCAGGTTGTGTTTCGTCCAGATGAATTCCCCAACATCGCCAAAGAAGCGCACGCTCTGCACGACGAGGAGGTAATCCAAGTTTCTGGCCTGGTAGCAAGACGACTAGAGGGTACGGCCAATCCAAAATTAGCGACCGGTGAAATTGAAATAGTCGCTTCGAAACTGACTATCTTGAATCGATGCGCGCCGTTGCCTTTCCAGCTGGATGCAGTCTTGAGCAACGAAGACCTGCGGTTGAGGTATCGCTATCTGGATCTGCGGCGTCCGGCGATGACTCATCAACTAAAAACGAGGCACGTGCTTAATAAGGCCGCCCGCCAATACCTTGACCGCAACGGTTTTCTTGAGATCGAAACTCCCATTCTGTCCAAGAGCACTCCAGAGGGGGCGCGCGAATTCCTAGTCCCGAGCCGGTTGATCCCGAATCACTTTTACGCTCTGTCCCAATCACCGCAGCAATACAAACAGCTGCTGATGGTGGGAGGAGTCGAAAAGTATTTCCAACTCGCCAAATGTTTCCGGGATGAAGATCCTCGCGCCGACCGCATTACTGAGCTTTCCCAAATCGACATAGAGGCATCATTCATCGAAGTGGCTGACATCTTTAAACTCGTCGAAGGGCTGCTTCACGAGATCTTCTTGGCTACAAAGCACGTCGATATTCCGATTCCGTTCCTTCGCTTCACGTACCAGGAGGCGATGAACCGGTTCGGCAGCGATAAGCCGGATATGCGATTTGCTGCCGAACTGGAGGATTTGAGTGACCTGTTTCGGGAGACGCAGTTCAAGGTGTTTCGATCCGCACTCGATCAAGGAGGGGTCGTTAAGGCGATCAATGCGAAGCGATTTGCCGGCATCACCACCGGGCAAATCGAAGAACTTACTAACCTGGCGAAATTGTCGGGCGCCAAGGGACTCGCGTTCATCAAAGTCGAGAACGGAGAATGGAAGTCGCCGATCGTAAAGTTCTTCTCAGGCTCAGAAAAATCAGAGCTGGAGCACAGGCTGGAAATCGAGGAGGGAGACTTGATCCTGTTTGGCGCAGACAGTTGGGACATCGTCTGTACGGTTCTTGGACGGGTCCGGCTGAAGGTGGCTGAATTGACTGGCCTCATCACCAATCCGGACGCTCTTCGATTTCTGTGGGTGACCGATTTCCCCCTAATGGGGTTCGATGCGGCAGAAAACAAGTGGAACGCGATGCATCATCCTTTCACTCGGCCAAAAATGGAAGATCTTCCTTTGCTCGAACGAGGAGAGTTTGGCCAAATCCGAGCAGAAGCTTACGACGTCGTGCTTAATGGAGTAGAGATTGGTGGCGGCAGTCTGCGAATTCATGAGCGAGAGTTACAACAAAGGGTCTTTGCCGCGTTGGGTATTTCGGCCGAGCAGCAAGAGCGCCTTTTCCGGCATCTGATTGAAGCGTTTTCCTTCGGGACGCCGCCGCACGGCGGAATCGCGCTCGGTATTGACCGGCTACTCATGTTGATTACCAACACGCCGAACATCCGTGACGTCATTGCTTTTCCAAAAAACAGCCGAGGTCAGGATTTGATGATGGATGCACCAAGCACGGTATCCTCCAATCAGCTTCGCGACCTGCATCTGATCCTGAAAAAAGACTGATTGAGGTCGGGTTTGCGCTTTCAAAAGGTGACGCGGCCCGCGTATCGGCGTACTGGGTTGGCGTTCAGAAAGAGCGACCCGCCCCGGATGGGACGATTGATTGGCTGCTTGCGCCCGCGAAGCCGTATGTGAGAGACGAGGAGCCAAACGCTTCTATCGTCCCCGCCGGGACGGACATTTCTTTTTGCATCATTTCCCGGCACTTCGTACCGGGCTACTTTCACACTGTCCCTGTGGGACCGACCCGCCGCGCTAGCAGAGCATTCTCTGCCCGGGACAATTTGACTATTGGTCATCAACAAAAAAAGGCGGCCCTTAAGGCCGCCTTTCAAGTTCATCGGGAAACTTACAAGCTCTTCTACTTGGCCGGACTTACGCTCGGTTGAGCCGCCGTGCTCTCCTTCTTTATGTTCAAAAGCTCGACATCAAAAATCAAGGTTGAACCCGGGGCAATATCCTCTCCTTCGCCTTCGTCTCCGTAAGCAAGATCAGATGGGATGAAAAGTTGCCACTTAGAACCGACTGGCATCAGCTTAAGCGCCTCTGACCAGCCCTTAATCACTTCATTCACCGGAAAACTAACCGGACCGCCGTTCTTTTCCGAGCTATCAAATTCTTTTCCGTCGATGAAGGTGCCCTTATAATTCACTTCAACCGTGTCGGTGTCCTTCGGCTTGTCCCCAGCCCCATTTTTCACGACCTTGTATTGCAAGCCGTCTGGCAACGTGGTTATGTCTTGCTTCTTGCCATTGTCGTCGAGGAATTTCTTGCCTTCGGTTTTATTCTTCGCGGCCGATGTTTTCATTTCCTCTTGCTTCTTAGCCATCTCCTGCTCTTGCTTTTGCGCCAGGTTCTGCTGGAAGCCCTGCATCGTTTGAGTGAGTTCCTCTTCGGTCAAGGCAGTCGGCTTTTTGTTGAGGATGTCGAGAATCCCTTGCGTCAGTGCACCCTGGTTGAATTCAACCTGTAAGCGAAGAAGTGTACGACCGATATCTGTACCAATCGCATAGCTAAGCTTATCTTTATCGTCCTTTAACGCCGAACTAGCAGCTCCGGGGGAACCAGCAGGGGACGGGCTGGGCTTATCGTCCGCGGCATAAGCAGCCGTCGAAATCGCAAGGACCGCAAGAATAATTCGTGTGCGTTTCATAATAGGCATCCAGCGAGCCTCACCGCAAAGGTAATAACCTGCAACCGGATTTTACTTACACATCGCAAGCAAAAAAAGAGAGCAGCTCAAACCCGAAAAAAGCACGGGTGGGAAATGAAATCGAACGGGGGGGTTTGCACCCTTAATTGCTTTGGTCCATCTGCCGATCCTCGTCGTCCGGCTGCTCTTCGTCCTGATCGCTCTTTTTCTTTTCTTCGTTCTTCGCCTGATCTTTGAAGAGGACTCGAAGGAGATCGCCAATCATTGGCGCCGCCTTCGTACCGCCGTGCGCATATTCGCCCGGCGCTCCTTCGTAGAGTGCGGCATAAGCATATTGTGGGTTCTCAGCTGGAGCGAAGCCCGCAAACCAGGCCGCCGTCCGTTCTTTACTCTTCGGCCCCCATTGGGCAGTGCCAGTTTTGCCAGCCACCTTTACGCCGTTCACGGCGGCCGAACCAGCCGTTCCGTTGCTACTATTCACGACTCCGAGCATACCTTGGCGCAATTCTTCCCGAGTTACTGCGCCGAGATTGAGTACGTCTTTTGGGTGCGGGCTGTAGCTGTAGACCACCTCGTTGTTGAGTGTTTGGACCTGCCGGACAATATGGGTTTGATAGAAGGTTCCCCCATTGGCGATGGTTGCCATTGCTTGCGCCATTTGCAGCGGCGTGATCAAAATGTCCCCTTGCCCAATAGCAAAGTTAGCCAGATCGCCGGATGAGAAATGCCGCTGGTAAGTGGCTTGCATGTAATCGTCCGTTGGAATGCGCCCCTCGGCCTCCCCATTCAGCGGGATTCCGGTTCGTTTCCCAAGCCCTAACCGCTGTGCCCAAGTTACCATCTTCGAAGCACCTAACTTCAGACCGAGTTGGTAAAACCAGGTGTTACACGATTGAGTTAACGCATCACGAAAATTCAAATCACCAGCATCGTTTCGTTTCCAATTGTGAAATACCAAGTTGCCGATCGGCAGCGCCGACGGACAATCAAATTCATCATCCGGGCTGATCGTATGGCTTTCGAAGCCGGCCACACCCATGACCACCTTGAACGTAGAACCCGCCGGATAGGCAGAGCGGTAGGCCCGCGGCAGAAGTGGAATATTTGGATCGCTGTTTAGTTTTTGAAACTTTTGCTCAGAGATGCTCGGCACAAAATCGTTCGGATCGATCATCGGCCAAGAGGCTAACGCCAAAATTTCGCCCGTGTGAGGATCGACGACCACCATCGCTCCCTTCTTGCAACGCTTCTTGAGGATCTGTTCCGCTAATCGTTGAATATCGGCATCCAACGTCGTTATGACATTGTACCCAGGTTGCGGCGGAGACGCAATGCGCTGCCCGGTGAGTTTTCCCTCTTTATCGAATACCAGGTTCAGCTCGCCTGCCTTGCCCCGGAGTTGATCGTCGAAGGTTTGTTCGAGACCTTCGCGACCCTCGCTGTCCGGCCAAAGCAGATCATTATTCTGCAATGCTTTAGTTTGGCTACCGCTGGTCCGGCCGGTGTAACCGACTATGTGTCCGGCGAGCGATCCCTGCGGATACGTTCGAAGATATATCGAGCGGAGAGTAAGCCCTTCCGGTAGATGATCTTTAATCTTGTCTACTTCGCTCGGCGGTAGGTCCGATGCGATGTCGAACGGGATTAGTCCACGGTTGCGATAGTGTTGGATCACCGAGTCAGCCGTATAATTCAGCGGCCGATGGGTAAGATTCTTCGCCAGATTGGCTTCCCGGCCGGCAAAGTCGACGATCTGTTGATCGGTAAACTCCAAAGGAGTCGGGAAGACAATGCTGAGATTGTAACTGGCCCGAGTTTGCGCGAGAGGCAATCCATTCCGGTCGGTGATCAGCCCGCGCGGGGCTGGAATGGTCAACAAGAAAGCAGCTGCCTGCCGCTGTGTTTCCCAGCTTGGTTTTATGACCGATGAGGCGCTCGGGCTGGGGGTCGGTTCTTGGGCTGCGGATACGGAAGCAAGGCTTAGAAACAAAGCGCAGCGGGACAGTCGCGGCATCATGGAGCGACTAAGACAACACCAGTCAGGGTTCCGTGCAAATTTTTTCAGCATCCGTGATGAAATGCGGATTGTGGATTGCGGATTGCGGAATGATTTCGGATTTTACATTCCGCGTTCCGTATTCCGCATTCCGCATTTCATCACACTGTCGACGCTAACGATTCAAAAAACGCAAAATCGTTTCTGCTAATTTGTCGCTAATACCTGCGATACTCGATATTTCTTCGACCGATGCCTTCCGCAATCGCTCGACAGAACCAAATTTTTTCAGCAGAGCCTGTTTCCGATTTTCGCTAATTCCAGGACAGTCATCGAGAACGCTCTCGGCTATTCGCTTTTTCAGCAATAGTTGATGGTAGCTGTTCGCAAAACGGTGCGCTTCATCCCGGATTCGTTGAAGCAACCGGAGCGCGCCAGAATCTTCCGGTAGCGAAAGCGGGAGCGGTCGGCCCGGACGATAGATCTCTTCAAACTCTTTGGCTAGACCGATGATGGGAACGCTGGCTAATCCAAGCCTTTGCAGTTCTCGACAAGCTGAACTGAGTTGACCTTTTCCACCATCGACGATGATCAAATCCGGCAACCGGACCAGCCGTTCGGGACGAACCTGCTGTAGCCTTGCCATCGCCTCGTCTACCGGCTCCTGGTTGAATTCCGTCAATTCGGGAGCGATCTCTCTGCCCTCTAGCAACACTCTGGAGTACCGCCGTCTCACCACTTCCGCCATACTGGCAAAATCGTCCTGACCGGAAACGGTTCGGATTCGGTACCTGCGATAGTTTGCCTTATCCGGTACACCGTTGCGGAAACTGACCATGGAGGCGACGATATGCGTGGTTGAAATATTAGAAATATCGAAACATTCCATCACAGTTGGCGGACCAGGTAGGAGCAGGGCGTCGGCCAGCACGGCGAGATCTGCGGCGGGGTCAATCGTCGAAGGCAGTGATCCGCGAGTGAATCGCCGAGCAGGCCGAGTCGTTCTCCGGAGATCGTCGAGCATGTTGCGAATTTCCGCCGCTCGCTCAAAGTCGAGCTTCTCTGCCGCCTTTTTCATCTCGGCTTCGAGTTGTTTGAGCAAATCATGATTTTGCCCCTCCAGGAACTCACAGGCTTGCGCTACTCGCGCTCGGTATTCATCCAAGGAAACTTTTCGAATGCACGGTGCGGAGCAATTCTTGATGATATGATCGAGACAGCGTCGATAGTCAGTCTCGCCCGGTTCGAACACCCGGCAGGACCGAATTCCGAAACGTTTACGCATCCAGCTGAGAGTGGAACGAAGCGCACCGGCATGGGCAAACGGACCAAAGTAGCGACATCCATCCTCTTTCTTTAGTCGCGTCAGTTGGAACCGGGGAATCGGATCGTTGAGATTTACCTTTACCAAAAGAAATCGCTTATCGTCCCGAAAACTGATGTTGTACTTGGGCCGAAATTCTTTGATCAATTTGCCCTCCAGCAAAAGCGCTTCCGGTTCGCTGCGCACCTCGTGAAACTCGAAGTCCCAGACGCTGTCGAGCAAGGCTCGCGTCTTGAGATCTGCCGTCATTTTGCGTGACGGCATAAAATATTGGCTGAGGCGCTTACGTAAATCACGCGCTTTGCCGACATAGATCACCCGCTTCAGCCGATCCTTCATGAGATATACGCCCGGTTTGTGAGGCAGATCTCGGAGTTTGAGGTTTACGTCCGGCTTTTCCTGAAGGAAGACCGATTCCATCGTTCTCAAAATAACCTGTCCAAGCCCTAAAGTCTAAGCCGACCCAGAAGCGAGCCGGCATCGGTCGCGGACTGGGTTGAACCGATCCGGTTTGCACTTCGCCGGTTCGTGCGTTTAAATAATCGGGATCGAAATGAATTGCCTTCTCTTTCTGTCTCCACCTTTTCTCGCTCAGGAAGCGCAGGCGACTCCGAGCCCCGGTGCCACGCAGGAAACAGTCTTGAAGCTACTGCAAGCCGGCGGCTGGGTAATGATCCCCCTGGTTCTGGCCTCCGTCCTGACCCTTGCTCTGATTCTCGCCTGCATGATTAGTCTGCGCCGGAGCAGTGTCGTTACGCACCGGTTTATGGAGACCGCGGAGGCGCTCCTTAGAAAAAGGGATTTCCTCGGGCTGATTGCCGTCTCCAATCGCCACTCGAGCGCAATTGCTAGAATCACTTCACGCACCCTCGACTTTGCTACTAAACATCCTTCTGCACCTCCCTCCGCCATTCGCGATGTTGCCGAGACTGAAGGCGGGCGTGTCGCCAGCAGCCTCAATCAACGCATTATCTATCTTGCAGATATCGCTACCCTCTCTCCCATGTTGGGTCTGCTCGGGACGGTCGTCGGCATCATCAACTCATTTGGCGTTTTGGCCAGCAACACCACTCAGCCGCGACAAATGCTACTGGCTGGGGGCGTCGCCCAAGCGCTGGTGACAACTGCCGCCGGTCTGATCATCGGTATCGCCGCGATGGCGTTCTATTCTCTATTCCGAGGGAGAGTGTCTTCGATGATTTCCGATTTAGAAGCCGCCACTACTCACATCCTCAACATCATCGGCTCCCAACGCGCTCGCCGAAATGAACCGTCGGGCGTTTTGGAAAATGATGATCTTTGAGTCCGATGAAATTTCGTCGTCAGGCTGAACCACCTCAAGCTTTCGGTTTCATGATCGCCCCGATGGTCGACATTCTGCTGGTCGTCCTCGTGTTCTTTATCGTTACCTGGAATTTCGCGCTGGCCGAAAACGAACTAGACGTCCGGGTACCGAGCGCAGCGAAAGCGAACGAGCCACAGCCGTACGTCGGACAGGTTGTGATTAACGTGAAATCGGACGGTACTATCGTCGTGAATCGGCAAGCGAAGACCGGAACGGAGCTTTTGGATCAACTGAAGAAGCTTTCTCAGCTCTATCCCGATCAGGCCGTGATCGTCCGCGGAGACGAAGCCGTGGACTACAAACACATCGTCGAAGTGCTGGATATTTGTCGGCAAGCAGATATTTGGAATGTGGCCTTTGCGACGGGAAAGCCCGAGCAATGAAGATTCACTTTCCAGTAGCCGCTGCGTTTTTCATCGCCACCTCGGCGACTTTGTTCGCCCAGGAAGTCCGACGCGCAGTTCCGGCTACTCCGACTCCCAACCCGTTCAATGCGCCGCGGGCATTGCCGGTCAATCCGGCTACTCCTCAACCAACGCTGAGCCAGCAATCTATTCTAAATCAACGAATTCCAACTCAGCCATCGGCGGAAAGTAAACGCGATTCAGCCTCATCGGGAAGTGCGGCTGAGCCCGACGACAACACCAAGAGCCGGGTAGCCAACGATGAAATCCGTCTTGCTCCCAATGGCAATGCCGAGGGAGAGAATGCGGCGGATCCGGCTAAAGCACAGCTCGCCATCGCGGACGGTCTGTACGTGCGGAAATTGTACGACTTGGCCGCGCCCGAATACGAAAAGTATTTGGGTCAGTATCCGAGCGACTCTGCTCGGCCGTCTGCCATGTATCGGTTAGCCGATTGCTATTCAAAGCTGGGGCAAGACGCTCCCGCGATAAACACTTACCGGATGCTGATTTCGGAAATCGGAACTGGAGAATTTGTCGGGAGCGCCGCTTTTCGACTCGCTTCTCGTGCTTTCGACCAAAAGGAATTCCAAACCGCCGCCCCGCTTTACGCAAAAGCTTATGATAATGCGAAATCGGCGGAGATAAAGATTACGGCTCGTTATTACCAGGGGAAATGCCTGGAGCTGACGAATAAGAAAAGCGAGGCCAAAACAGCGTACGAAGAGGTAGCGCGCACCAAGGAAAATAATCCTTATCGTGATGCCGCGCGTCTCTCGGTTGCTTACTTCGCGCTCGAGAGTAACCAGAGGGAACAAGCTTTCGACCTCTTTGAAAGTCTTGGCACCGATGCGGTCAAGCCGGTCGTGAAAGCCGAGGCGATGACTCGAGCTGGAATTCTCGCGGAGGATCTGAAGAAACGGGATCGGGCGGAACAACTTTTCAAATCCACGATTGCTCTCAACGCGGAAGGCAAATGGAAGCAGATCGCACAACTCGAACTGATGAAGCTAGAGTATGACAGCGATAAGTTTTCGCAGATTCTTGATTCGTACGCAAAAAATCTCAATGCCTTGGGAGATGACACCAAGCCGGGCGTTTTGTTGATTGTGGCGAATTCTTATCGCCAAATGGGCAAACACCCGAAAGCGCTGGACATCTACAATCAACTTATCCGGCAGTATTCCGCCACTCCGGAAGCGGTCGATGCGCGATATCAGCGATTGCTATCGCTCGATCAATTGCGCGATCCGAGTCTCGCAAAAGAAGTCGACACTTACCTCGCTACCGGCCCCGCTCGAGACCGCGCGGACAAAGCCAAATTGCTGAAGGCCCAGGCCCTGGTCCAGCAGAACGATTTCGCGTTGGCAGCGAAGCTTTATCTGGAGCTGGTCAACTCTTCATTGCCGGATGCCTACAAAGCGGACTGTTACTACGCAGCCGGCTACGCCTTCAGCCAGATTCAGGACAAGGGACGATCGATCCAAGCTTTTTCCGGGCTGATCGACCATTTTCCAAACTACAAGAACGTCTCCAAGGCATTATTGAAACGAGCGCTCCTTTACCAGGAAACGAAAAATTATAGCGCGGCGCTGAAAGATTTTTCAACAATCATTCAGAGTAACGGTAATTCGGAAGAACGAGAAACAGCTTTGCTTCAGAAAGCTCTTACCCTGGGGCAGCAAGGCGAGTACGCGGCGATGAATGATACTTTCCAGCAGTTGCTGAAAGAGTTTCCCAACAGTCCGGGCGCCGCGCAAGCTAGCTACTGGATTGGATGGACTGCGTTTGACCAAAAGCGGTATGCCGACGCGGTCGCTCCGTTGATTGATGCGCGAAAACGCAATCCGACCGAATACGACGAGAAAGTCACTCTGCGGCTAATCTATTGTTATCAGACACTGAACCAGTCTTCCGATACCGCTAGAGAGGTCGATAATTTCGTCAAGAACGATCCCAAAAGAATCTCACTGGTGGCCGACGCGTGTCGCTGGCTGGGTGGCGTATTTTATGATGGCAAACAGTACGACGGTGCAGCCAAATATCTTGACCTCATTGCCAAGAATCTAGACAAGACCGCCTTTGATAAAATGGTCTGGCTGACGCTGGCCAATTCGCAGAACCAGCTGCAGAGTTTCCCCGCAGCGATTTCCGCCGCGCAAACCTATTTAGAACAGGCCACCGATCCGACCGATCGGGCGCGGGGTTTTATCGCCTTATCTTCGGCCCAGCTTGGAGCGAAGCAGTTCGACGATGCGACCAAGGCGGCGGAACAGGCATTGAATCTGCAACCAGAAGGTCGCCTCAACGCAGAGGCGCGCATGTGCGTCGGGGAGATCGAATTTGCTCGAGGCAACTACGAGAATGCCGCCAAATCGTATCTCAGTGTCGCCGTTTTGTACGAAGATCCGGAGGTGACTCCAAGAGCTCTGGAGAAGGCGTACCACGCTTTCCAGCAGGCCGGAAACCAAGATCAGGCGACCAAGACGTTGTCGGAGTTGAAGACACGTTTCCCCAATTATCTAGCGAAAACTCCGGCCGCCGGGTAGGCCCGGCTCATCGATCGACCAGCGCCGATCGCATGGGACCTATCGGTCCGGCGAGCCTGTCCGACGAAGCCACCGTCGCCATCACCCATTACGGACGGGTTAGCGGAGTCGGAAGCCGGTCCCTACCGGATTTTGCGAAGAACAAGACCAACGCACCAACTCTTGTCCCGAGGCTTAACCGATCTATCTTAATTGGTTACTGGAAGTAGCCAATATCTCTGGACCATGACTTTTGCCACGTTGCTGAAAAAACCTTCTCGCCGCGTAAGTCGAGCTCTGACCGAGTTTTCCCGCCGGCTGGAGCCTATCGACGACGCGGGCTTATCCGACATGGCTCAGCAATCACAGGGGATCAGCCGGCGATTTTTCGGTCGGACAATGCGCTTATTCGCGCCACTTTATTTTTCGAACGAATGCATCAACAACTGTGCGTACTGTGGATTTTCGCGAGACAATCGTATTCTCCGCGTCACCCTCACCCTCGATCAAGTGGAGCAAGAAGCCCGTTACTTAGCCGAACGCGGATTTCGCAGTCTGCTCCTGGTCTCCGGCGAACATCCCAAGTTTATCCCGAATCGCTACGTAGAGGAAGTTGTTCAACGAGTCAGCCAAGTCGTACCCTCGATCGGACTTGAGATCGCGCCGCTCGAGACAGAGGACTATCGACCACTCGTTCAAGCCGGTGCCGAAGCACTGGTCGTTTATCAGGAAACTTACGATCGCGATGCATATGCGGCCCTCCACACCGCTGGACCGAAACGTGATTTTGATTGGCGCGTCGAATGCCCCGAACGTGGGTACGACGCCGGTTTTCGGCGCCTGGGCATCGGCGCGTTATTTGGTTTGTCGGATTGGAAGCAGGAAGCGATCAGATTGGCCGAGCACGTTGAGTATTTGTTGCGCCGGTGCTGGCGCGCTCAGATCACGATCGCTCTTCCCCGGTTACGCCCCGCTGCGGGTGGATTCACTCCCAAAGTGAAATTGTCCGATCGGGATTTGATACAGCTTCTTTGCGCGTTCCGAATTAGCTTTCCTCAGATCGGCATCGTTTTGAGCACGAGGGAACCCGCCGCACTCCGCGATCTACTCATGAACCTTGGAGTGACCACGATGAGCGCCGGCAGCTGCACCGCTCCCGGTGGTTACACCGGACAAGGGCAGACCTCCCTCCATTACACCACACGCGGAAAATTCAGCGAAGCCGAGGTCTGTTCCAGTGGGGCGGAGCCTCAGTTCGCTATTGATGACCACCGTACCCCGACGCAAGTAGCGGAGGCAATCTCTCGCATGGGCCTCGAACCAGTTTGGAAGGACTGGGACACGGCAATCGTTAAAGAATGAAAGTTCGCATCAACGGCAATTTGCAAGAGATTGGTTCGGTCCGGACTATTGCCGACCTGCTCGACGTGCTACGCATACCTCCCAGTTCCGCGCTAATTGAACAAAACGGAAACGTCATCGCCCGAACTGATTTTCAGATCACTGCGGTGAATGAGGAAGACGCGATTGAAATTGTCCAAATGGTGGCTGGAGGCTAAGAGAGCGACGGTAGCGCGGTAACGCCGGTAGCGCCGGTAGCGCCGGTAGCGCCGGTAGCGCCGGTAGCGCCGGTAACGCCGGTAAAGCGGTAACGCCGGGAGCGCCGGGAGCGCTGGGAGCGTTATTCGTGGAGATTCGCTAACCAGCAAACAATCGGCGGACGCTAGCTAATGCAGAGCAAAGAGTCGCCAAGCCTTGATTCTGTTCCCGCGATCCCGGCGTTGTCGCCGTTAACGGCGTTCTTCTCATTGGACTCCGACACCGTTAGCGATCTATCCTTCTCGGTCGACGCACCACTTAAAGTATGCCGCGAATCTCGCCAGAGACGATTGAGCAGGTTACGGCCGCCCTGAATATTGTTGATGTAATCGGCAGTTATTTTCCGCTTCGACGCGCCGGCACTGAATTTCGCGCTCTTTGTCCTTTTCATCAGGAAAAGACACCCTCGTTTTATGTAAGCCCGGATAAGCAGACGTTCTACTGTTTTGGCTGCCAACGAGGAGGATCGGTCATCCAGTTTGTTCAAGAGTACGAACATATCGACTTTCCTGAGGCCGTTCGAAGATTGGCGACGCGAGCCGGTATTGCGATCCAGCAAGAGGAATTCAGCGCTGAGGAGGAAGAGAAGCAGACTCTACGAAAGCGCTTATTACGCTTACATTTCGAGGCGGCCGACTGGTTTCAACGTAACCTTCTGAGAACGCGAGCCGCTGAGCCGGCCCGCAGTTATCTCAGCCAGCGCGGACTGAATATCGAAACGGCGAAGCATTGGCAAATTGGCTATGCGCCCAATTCGTGGACAGCATTCACCGAGTGGGGACAAGGCAGCGGCTTTTCCCGGGAAGAGCTCATTCTCAGCGGACTGGTAAAACCCAAAGAGGAAAACAATCCGCGTTCGCGATGCTATGACCGGTTTCGTCATCGCTTGATGTTTCCGATCACAAATGATCTCGGCGAGGTTATTGCCTTTAGCGGCCGGCAGATCGACCCAAATGCAACTGGAGGCAAGTATGTCAATTCTCCCGAATCACCGCTCTTTTCGAAAGGGAATATTTTATTCGGCCTTTCCAAATCAAAGCGCGCCATTGCGCGGTCTCAGCAAGCTATCGTGTTAGAGGGACAAATAGATTTGATCACTAGCTTCGAGGCCGGAGTCGAGAACGTGGTTGCGCCACAAGGAACGGCGCTCACCGAACGCCACGCCGTCCTGCTAAAACGTTTTGCGGAAGAAGTTGTTCTCTTCTTCGATGCCGACGCAGCTGGTGAACGGGCGGCAGAGCGAGCACTCGAGATCCTTTATGGCGCCGGGCTACAAGTCAGAATCGGCGTGCTGCCGGCTGGTGAAGACCCTGATTCGCTGATTCGCAAAGGCGGCGTGGAAGCCTTTCGCGCTCTCACTACCGACGCGAAAGACTTTTTTGATTTTGAGATTGAACGAGGTCTTGGAGGCGCAGGAAGCCAATCAGTCGCGCGTCGCGTGGCTCTCGCTCGGCGCGTCGCGCAATTTGCAGGATTAGTTCCGGATCCAGTCGTCCGCGATACAATGATGAACCGGCTTGCTTCCCGTCTGGCTTTACCCCGTGAATCGCTGGATCAGGTTGCATCGCAACGCCGGAGATACCAATCTGCTCGCGACTCCAATTTTGATCTCGAAGCGAACAAGGTCACCGCTCCCATCGGGGCAATCGCGGTGCTCTGCTATGGGGTATTAACCAACCAAAAATTGCTTCAATGGATTCGCGAGCAGCCTTGGCTTGCCATTTTAGCACCGATCAGTGGAACTGAGTTGCTCCAAAAGATCCTTGGTTCGCAAGTTCAGCCGGAGGTTCCCAATTCCGTGGCCACGTTTCTGGCCGGCTTGGAAAAGGCAGAGGTTGCCGCCATTTCTCAAATCTTGAAGCGAAGACCCAGTGCCGAGTCCGTTTGTGCCGAATATTGGACAAAGCTCGCTCTAGGCGAGTTGCAATCTCGCAAACAGCGTCTGGTAAGCGCAATTTGGCTAAGCGAGGACTCAGAAAATAAAGATTCTGCGGGATCTGTCGAAATGAAGGAAATAGATGATCTCGAGAGTCTCATCAATCAGGCGGACAGGACCTGGAAATCCGCTCAGACTGAGCGAGCCGTCAGTCAATGAGGGTTCCGGGGGATTGGCTCAAACCAAAGAAGTCCTTGACCTCGAAAGGCTGATCACTCATATTTCGCGACCTTCGAGCCGGGCGTCTTGAGTTGTGTTAATCCTTCGTCTCATAGACAGTCACTTACCGACGGATAGGATCAAAGTCTGATCGAGCGTGGATATGGCAAAGGTGACTTCCTCAAAAGCAAAGAAAGCTCGGTCCGCAAAATCGAGGAAAGCAATCGGCGCTCAGCGGCGCAAGGCAGCTACCCCCAGATCACCCAAGGTGAACAAAACAAACGTCCCTTCGAGTAAGAACAAGGCGGAAAAACCTGCAATTCCGCCTTTGCCAGAACGAGCAATCGCAGAGACCAGTATGAACGGGGCCCACCCAGTCAACGGTCGATTGCTACAGTCGGATTCAGGTTTTGACTTGCAGGAGCGACTGCGCGAACTGGTCAAGCTGGCCAAAGAACAAGGCTATCTCACTTACGACGATATCAACGAAGCGCTTCCGGAAGGTATGGCCGATCCGGACGAGATGGAGCAGATCCTGGGACGACTCCGCTCGATGGAAGTTGAGATCATCGATGCGTCCGAGGTCGACCGTTTCAAAGACGGCAAGAAGGACCTCGACGATGAGGACGACGAAAAGGACCAGAAGCTCGATATCCTTGATGATCCAGTCCGGATGTACCTCAAACAGATGGGCCAAGTGCCCCTGTTGACCCGGGAACAAGAAGTCGAAATCTCCAAGCGCATCGAAGATGCAGAGCTGATGGTCCAGAAATTCATTACCCGATTTGGATTTATTGCGCGGGCCCATCTGGACCTCGCTCAGAAGTTAATTGAAGGGCGAGAACGATTCGATCGGGTGATCCTCGACAAAAAGATCGAGAGCCGGGAGCGCTACATGAAGGCTTTGCCTAAGCTCTGCGCCCAAGTGGAACGGGCGGGCGAGGACGCACAAGTGCGTTATCGGAATTGGGTCTCGATACGCGGAACCAATAAAGAGAGCGCGGCCCGCGCCGAGTTCCAGCGATCGCACACCGCGCTGATGAAGCTCTATCCCCGGTTTTATTTCAAACAGAAAGTTACCGAGGAATTTGTCCAGTTGGCTGACGACCAGCAGCGCCTTTTTTCTAATCTCCATACCGAAATTGCCCGGGCCGAAAATGCTGGAAGCACGGCGCGAGAGAGACTGGCACAGTACAAGAATCGGCTGCGCGAAATGGAATGCAACGCTTGGCAGCGCTCGGAAGAATTTCTTGAGCAGTATCGCGAGCTCAAAGGCTGGCTGCGAAAGGCACTAAAGGCAAAAACCGAAATGGTTGAAGCCAATCTCCGGTTGGTCATTTCCATTGCAAAAAAATACACCAACCGCGGGCTTTCCTTTCTCGATCTGATTCAAGAAGGCAATATGGGCCTCATGAAGGCGGTTGAAAAATTTGAATACCGCCGGGGCTATAAGTTTTCTACCTATGCGACCTGGTGGATTCGCCAGGCGATTACTCGCTCGATCGCTGACCAGGCGCGAACAATTCGGATCCCGGTCCATATGATCGAGACCATCAACAAGCTGATGCGAGTGCAAAAACAGCTTGTCCAGGAGTACGGACGGGAGCCAACCCCGGAAGAAGTATCGGAAGAGATCCAACTTCCGGTCGAGCGGGTAAGGGCTGTGCTAAAAATGGCCCAGCAACCGATCTCATTACAGTCACCCGTTGGCGATAGTGATGACACCAGCTTCGGGGACTTTATCGAAGATAAGGGGGCCGATAATCCGAGCGACATGACGGCGATCGTTTTGCTTCGCGAGAAGATACGTGATGTGCTCGATACGCTTACCGAACGAGAGCGACAGGTCCTAGAGCAGCGCTTTGGCTTGGTGGATGGCTATAGCCGCACGTTGGAAGAGGTGGGTCGCCAGTTTAAAGTGACGCGCGAGCGAATCCGCCAAATCGAGGCCAAAGCGCTCCGTAAGATGCGGCATCCAACTCGAATTCGGCAACTCGAGGGGTTTCTCGAAGCCGGCGAGTAGAGCTTTTTGTTTACTAAAAGCCGAAATAGCGTTCTCTTACCCAATTGTCTAGAAACTTGGCGCTTGGAACGGGCGGCGACGAAACTTTCTTCTCCAAGCTGGGTTCAATGTTGGAAGATGAAGGATCAAGAAAATGACGATCTGTGGGAATTGCTGGGGAAAGCAAAGAGATCAGTACCTTCTCCCTTCTTCGCAGCAAAGGTGGTAGCTGCAGCTCGACGGTCCGACGAGAAGCGAAGATCGCTCTGGCGTAATTGGCTGCGTTACGGGCTCCCCGGGGCACTGGCGGGTGCGATGGCTGTTTTCCTCGCTCATTTTTCGCTCTCTTCACATCATCCGGCTGATCTTCCGCCGGTGGTGGTCGCTCAAACTGAGCCGGGTGATCTCGAGGTTATCGCCGATCTCGACGTAGTAATGTCGTCAGAAGAATCCTCAGTATGGCTCGATTCTTCGGCCCACTGATCCTTCTCATCGCAGTAGCCGCAAGCGGATACGGACAAGCTCCTACTCCTACTGCTACTGCAACTGCAACCCCACCCGTGGCTTCGGTAAAGTCTCCTACCGCCACCGCGCAACCGTCTGCTTCCGTTAAGCTGGAAGATCTACGCCGGTCAATCGAACAATTGACGCCAGAACAACAGCAAAAAGTCCTGCAAAACCTTCATCGTTGGTTGGCCTTGAGCCCGGACGAACGGGATGTACTCCGGCAAAGACAACGAGTGCGTCAGCAGAAGGAAGAAGAATCGGTCACCGAAGCCTACCAAAAATCGGGGCTTCGCTTAAACGAAGAAGGACGTGAGATATTTCGTAAGTTCTATCTGCAGGAGCGCAGGAAGCTGGAGGAACAGCTCGCGAAAGAGACCCAGGAAAAGCGCCAAAAGGGAGACGCGACGATCGTTGAGAAATTGAAGAAAGAGCTCGCGAATTCGCCTAACGCCTCGGCTACCAGCACCCAGCGCTAGCCGGCAAGAATCGCGGAAATGCGTCTCGACCGATCCAGCGCCACATGCGTTCTGCCATCAATCGGTTCTAAACAATTTCAGCTAAACTTTTAAAGTTCCTCCAAAATCATCTCAGGTCCGGTATTTTGTCAAAATGCGGACATAGCGAAACGTATCTCGCATCGGTTTGATCTTGCTGCGCTCATTTCGATAAATCGTCCGAACCGGCACGAATTCGATGCGAAAGCCATTTCGGGCGGTCAGTAACAGGCTCTCGGTCTCAAAAGCAAAACCGTCGCTGGCTTCACGCAAGAGCGGAAGCAGTTCGTAACGGGCCATTCGATAACCGCATTGGCTATCCGGCAGTTCTCGGCGGCATAATCTGCTGATCTGCCACGACATGAACTTATTCGTCCACCGGCGAATCACCGGCATCGTCGCGACATTCCGCATTCGGTTGCCGACAATGAGGTGCGCCTGCGTCGCCGTGGCTTGCGCCAAGAATTTTGGAATTTCGGCCGGATCGTGCTGACCGTCGCCATCCATAAAGAGAAAAAATCCAAAACTCTCGGCCGCCTTGCACAGCCCCGTCTTAATCGCTGCTCCCTTGCCCAAATTCTGGCGGTGACGAATGACTTCAGCCCCAGCTTTGCGCGCGACCTGCGCGGTTTGATCAGGTGAGTTGTCATCAACAACGATGACGTTATCGACATGCTCGAGAACGCCGCGTACCACCGTTCCGATAAATCGCTCCTCACCGAAAGCAGGAATGATTGCGCAAACGGTTTCCCTGGACGCTTGAACCATGAAGCAATGCAGCTAGCTGGCACCCCTCCGGGCGATGGGATGGTAATCGGCCGCGTGGTAGGAGCTTCGGACCAGCGGACCGGAAGCCACATACTCGAAACCCTTTTTCAGCGCGATCTCGCGGTATAGTTCAAAAGTTTCCGGGGTCACATATTCGACCACCGGCAAATGCTTCGGACTGGGACGCAGATATTGTCCCATGGTCAAAACTTGCACGCCGGCCTCCCGCAGATCGTCCAAAGCCTGGAACAGCTCGTTCTCAGTCTCTCCCAATCCGAGCATAATGCCGCTTTTGGTCACAACTGCCGGATCGATTCGCTTCGCTCGTTTTAAAACCTGCAGCGAAAGACGATATTTTGCCCGGGATCGGACGGCCGGCGTCAACCGTTCCACGGTCTCGAGGTTATGATTAAAAATATCCGGCTCAGCCGAGAGCACGGTCTCAATTGAAGCCTCCTTACCGTTGAAGTCCGGGATTAAGACCTCGATGATAATTCCCTTTTGAACGTTCCGAACTGCCAGAATCGTGTTCGCAAAATGAGCAGCTCCGCCGTCCGCTAAATCGTCTCTGGCCACCGCGGTAACCACTACATGTTTCAATCCAAGCCGACGCACTGCTTCGGCCACCCGTTCCGGTTCGTCAGGCTCCAGCGCGAACGGTTTCGCGGTCGATACGGCGCAGAATCCGCACGCCCGAGTACAGCGCTCTCCGGCAATCATTACGGTGGCCGTTCCCTGGCTCCAGCATTCCCAACGATTTGGGCACTGCGCAGATTCGCAAACGGTGTGCAGCCTTAGATCCGAAATCAATGCCTTCGTTGAGAAAAAGACTGGATTTGAGGGCAACCGAACTTTAATCCAGTCCGGTTTCTTAGGTCGATCAAGCGTCGGATCAATCTTAGAAGACATCGTTAGCGTTAAGCTAGCGAGGGGGCTGCGCAAAAGCAACCAGCAGCCCGCCGGATTCGGAATTGGACTGCATGGTTAGCAAGAGAATCTCAGGGATAGATAAGACGGCCGTTCTGGCGGGCTGCTAAAATTTTCGCTACGCCAAAGAAAGCGAGAATCATTTTCTGATTTTACTATCAGATCGGCCAGATACCTTAAAGTAAGGCTTTAAGTGCTGACAGGCTGCTAGCGTTTTGAGAACTGGAAGCGTTTACGAGCACCCGGCTGACCCGCCTTCTTTCGTTCCTTCATTCGCGGATCACGAGTGAGCAAACCCTCTTCCTTCAATGCCGGCCGCATTGCCGCATCTGCTTCGAGCAGTGCACGCGCGATACCGAGACGAACTGCACCGGCCTGGCCGCTTGGACCACCGCCAGAAGCCCTTACCTGCACGTCAAATGCATTCGTCGTTTTGGTCACTTCAAATGGCTTGAGCACGGTCAATTGTAGAGGAGCCGTCGGGAAATATTCTTCAAATGGACGGCCGTTTACTTCGATTTTTCCTGAGCCACGGGAGATACGTACTTGGGCAACAGAGGTCTTGCGGCGGCCGGTAGCGGAAAATGTCTCTGCCATAAATGCTTGTTTCTGATGCTTTTGGACTAAAGGACGGGAATCGGTTGTTGGGCTTCGTGCGGATGCTGATCGCCGCGATAAACCTTGAGCTTGGTAAAAACCGATCGGCCCAGCCGGTTGTGGGGGATCATGCCCTTCACCGCACGCTCGATCAATAGCTCCGGACGACGGGCACGACGCTGTTGGACGTTTTCCGATTTGTGCCCTCCCACATAGCCGGAGAAGCTCGTGTACTCTTTCTGTAGCTCTTTCTTGCCGGTAAGAAGTACCCTTTCCGCGTTGATCACTACCACAAAATCTCCGGTATCAACATGCGGCGTGAAGATTACCTTCCCTTTGCCACGCAAAAGATTGGCTACTTTGACAGCGATACGCCCAAGAGGCTGGTTTTTCGCATCGACGATATACCATTTGCGATCCACATCGCTCGCTTTGGCTGAAAAGGTCTTCATTTCTGGTCCGTAAAAAAGAGCACGAAAACTATTGTCCTCTACTGCGCCTGTCAATTTCTTTGTTTTCAAGCCTTGCCGCCCATCTAACGGCTGTTGCTCCGTGCCGATCAGAGCCTAACCGCGGATGGGCCTTAGTGGGATACCGGGCGCTAGTGCACCGTCTCATATGTATCTGGCATATGGTTGCGTTCAAAATGGGCCGCCGGCAAGGCGGTCCGAACTGGCGGAAGGAGGGCGCATATCTGAATCGATACGTAACCGACGAGCAACGCAGCCGCCGCCCCATTTTCAACGCAACCCTCCGGGCCGCGGCCATATGCCAGCTACATATGAGACGACGCACTAGATTCCAACCGGGAACGGTGATATCCGGAACAAATGATGCGCCGTCGACTCTCAGCTGTGATCTACGGACTGGCATTGTTCCCTTTTGCCCAGCTTTCGTGGGGTGCCACCGATATCCGGGCGCCGCTGCAAAAAGCTGATCAACTGGAAGATTCCGATCGTCTGAGCGAAGCACTCGAAGTGTTGAAGACCGCGGAACAGAGCGATCCGGAGAATCCCGAGGTTCTCTACCGCATTTCTAATTGCAACGCGGAGTCGGTGGACTTTGCTTCAGGCGAAAAGGAAAAGAAGGCCTACGCGCAAACCGCCCTAAAATACGCAAAACAAGCGGTCGAACGGGGCCCCAGTTCGTCGGAGGCTCATCTATCGCTTGCCATTGCGTCCGGAAAGATCACCGACTTTGTCGATAATCGGACCAAAATGGAATACTCCACGGTGATCCATCGCGAGGCGGAAAAAGCGGTCCAGCTCAATCCCAAAAATGACCTGGCATACCTTGTTTTGGCAAAATGGAATTTTGAAATGTCCGATCTGAATCCGATTCTGCGAGGAATCGCCCAGATGCTCTACGGCCAAGTTCCCGAGTCATCCCAAGAAAAGGCGATCGAATACTTCAAAAAGGCGATTTCGATTGCTCCAAACCGCATCGTTCACCACTTCGGGTATGCTCAAGCGTTAGATCGAATGGGGAAAAAGGAAGAAGCGCGCGCGGAATATCAGAAAGTCCTTCAGTTGACGGCAACGGACCGAGAAGATCGGGAGGATCAAAGAGAAGCCGCCAAGGCGCTGAAACGTTGAAACCTGGGGATCAGGCTAGCTCCTCTTTGGACTTCAGGCAGAGAGCAAACCACCCCGCCAACATTGCAAGCCCACCGAGCGGCGTGATTGCGCCGAACCAACGGAAACCGGTTACAGCGAGTAAATAGAGTGATCCGCTGAAAATGGTTACGCCGGTTAACAGCAGCCAAAAACTCCACTTCGGGACAGGGCGCCAACCGCTGAGTATTAACAGAGCGACCGCATGAACGAGATGATAGAGAACGCCAGTCTGCCAAGTTTGGGATGTCCCGAGATTCTCCAGATGCGCCCGAAGCATATGGGCGCCGAACGCTCCCAAGGCGACGGCACAGAACCCGACGATAGCGGCCGTTTTTTTTGCGAACTGAGGATTGATCATAAATTGGAATGGCCAAGCGTAAGCTTCTGCGCAATAGGTAAGCTGCAGTCTTACGAATGGGAAGTTCTCAACGCCAAGGAAATTAGGCAGACTTCGCGTTCAGCAACATAGGGGGTACATGCATGAAGCACTTGATCGTTTTCTTGACTGTCGCTGTGCTATGTAAGCCGGCACTAACCCAAGAGGCGGAACCGCTCATTCAGCAGGCGGATCAATTCGAGAATCAAGGAGAAACCGAATCCGCCATTAGGGTATTAAAGCAAGCGGATAGCGCTTCTCCAGACGACCCCCAGATCGAGAAACGGCTGAGCAGACTGTACGCGCGGCAGATCCAGGAAATCTCGGACCAGGCGGTGAAACGAAGGGATGCCGAATTAGCGGTCGAGCTTGGCAAAAAAGCAGTCGCCAAGATTCCAAATGATGCGCAAGCACGCATCGCCCTCGCAGCGGCTTACGGCCAGATCTGTTGGTTCGTTGATGAAAAATCGCGCGTGGAGTATTCGAAACAGATCTATCAACAGGTAACCAAGGGGTTGGAACTTGACCCGTCTAACGATTACGGCCATTTGATCCTGGCCCGCTGGAATTTTGAACTGGCAACGCTCAATCCAGTTCTCAAAGGAATCGCTGAACTGGTCTACGGACAGATGCCGGCAGCCTCGACTCAGGCAGCCATTACCCATTTCAAAAAAGCGATCGAGCTCGCCCCCCAACGGATTATCCACCACGCGGAATTCGCCAAAGCTTTGGAAGCCCTGGGTGAAAAGGCCGAAGCCCGAGAAGAATGGACAAAGGTTACCCAACTTAAGGCGGTCGGCCCGCAAGATCGACTCTACCAAACGATCGCGAACCAGCATCTTCGCTCGGGATCGTTGGCGGGCTAAGGGAGGTTTAGCGGCCGTACCGAAATCGGTTGCCTTCTCACGCGGCGTATAGATCTCATAGGTCCTATGAGTCTCATGGGTGCAACAGCCGCCGATAGGCTGCTAGCACCCGCTGCCGAATCGGTCGGGCACGCTCGGTGATCTTTCGCTGCAACCGGACGTACTCAGCACGGCCATCCGCCGTTTCCACACGAATCGGATCGAATCCGATCTCTTCCAGCTTGTACGGACTGGCGCGCATATCGATCTCGCGAGCAAATCGAGCCAGCTCAAAGGCGTCCGCCAAAAGCTCCGACTCAATCCAGGGAGCGATTTTATAGCAGAATCGATAGAGATCCATGTTCACATGGATGCACCCCGATTGATCCATTTCGATGGTAGTTTCCCGGTGTAGTGCGGTTTGATTGCGTTTTCGCGCTGGTTCGGTAAAAAACCGAAAGGCATCAAAGTGTGTGCAGACCAAGGCTTGAGAGTCAACGAACGAGGCGATCTCTGATTGCTCCAATCGGAGAGACACTTCCGAATGGCGGATGGAATCTTGGCGATAGACCATCGCCCACTCGTGCAAACCGAAACAGCAAAAATTCGGCTCCCGAAGCGCGGTTCTCTCAAGGAAACGAACCGCCCAATCCAAGTACTCGCGGCGAGCGATGGGAAACGCAACTAGTCTCCAACCACCGTCGGCACGTTCCCACGACTTCGGCGATCCCGGCAAGTCCTCGATTCGTTCGGCCTCGATCGCCACATTCGGGCCGGGAGACCATCGGGCCAGTTGGGCCGGCCGAAACGAATAGTACTGAAAAAGAAAATCATAAACCGGGTGCTTGGCCTGGCGTGATTTCTGGTTGAGGTAGGGCGCAATCCAAGATTGGACCCGCCGCTCATGCAGCCAGGCTCGATGCTCCCAAAGAGCCCGCGGCAGAACAATGGGCATATCGGCAGCGGGGGTTCTCATCGAAGACGGATTATCATTAGCGTTCTAGGTGCGCGAGGCGGTTCTGCGAAGCAGGCGGTTTAGAAACTTGATACGCGACGTGTACTTTCACTCAGCTCGCCAGCGGGTCTTCGTCGACCGCCTCGGTGATGTTGGCAGCGGAAAGCCTCGTGCAGGCTGTACCCGGCTCATTCCAGACACCGATCGCGACACCAAAAGGGCCAAAGCAGATATGGTCCCTCGTCCGTACGCTAAACTCGCTGCCAGATGCGGTCTTAAGTTCGAATGGTCGAAAGTTCGGCCGACCCGCAATTCGCCTTATCTGATCAGTCAGCATAGCTTGTATATTATTGAAGAACCGGAAGAATGTTGCCACAGATTTTGCAAAGCAAAATACAGTTTTTTCACATGTTAGATAGCCTGGAGCAGGTCGGAGATTAACGGCAAAAGCGCCGTGCTATCCTATCGACTAGCTGCTATTCGCTGACCGAACGTGAAGCACGTTGCGCGTGTACCTCTGCCCAGTCGAGTTCTTCCTCGATCTGATGAAACGCATCGTCACCAATGTCACCTCGACTGCGCAATTCATCTAGAGTGCGACGCTCAGCGGCGATTGCCCGGCTTTGGATGGTGGCAAGTCCCGGCATCCCGCTCTCACCGGCTTGCTGGTCGTTGGCATCGTCGCTCAATCGAGCTTGATACTCTCGTCGGACAACGGCAGTTGCTTCTGACGGTTCCTGACCATCGAGAATATTCAAAGCAGCGCGCGTAGTTTCAGTTCGCGCTAGCCGCACTTCTTCCTCGACGATTCGGTCATCGGCAAAGCTCAGTGCCGTCATCAAAGGGCGCAAGGTCAGACCCTGTAGAATCAACGTTCCAAGCACGACACAAGAGGCCGTGAAGAGCAGAAGATCGCGGTACGGGAATGCGTCGGGGAGAGCAAGCGCCGCTGCCAGAGTAACAATCCCTCGCATTCCGCACCACGAAATCATAATTCCTCCCTGAAC
>Ga0070698_100001523_pt1 | contig 25707 bp, 16 predicted proteins | sample KBSK1502metaG_FD_65477 | JGI IMG/M metagenome (GOLD analysis project Ga0070698, IMG submission 65477) | Corn, switchgrass and miscanthus rhizosphere microbial communities from Kellogg Biological Station, Michigan, USA - KBS K1-50-2 metaG | ecosystem: Host-associated > Plants > Roots >... | reverse complement strand
GTCCGCCGCCAGTCCCGGGCGCGAATACAGCGCCTGATAGGGATCCTGCCCCGGCTGCGTGAACACGCGGACCTGAATCGCCCGGACCGCCTCTCGCAGATTCGCGTTCGCGTGCACGTAGACTTCTTCGAACAGGTTCAAGTTCATCCGGTAGAGGCGCTGCGCGATCACGACCGCGTTGTTCAGGCGCGCCCTGGCGAACCAGCGCCAGTCGTAGGTCTCGAGCGACTGCCCCACGGGCCCCGTGAGCTGGGTCCGCGCCCACCCGAACACGGTGGCGCGCGCGCGCTCGAGCGCCGGACCGACCGGCCCCGCCGCGTAGGTCGAGTCGAGGCGCCGGGCGAGCTCGGCGTACAGCACGTCGAGCGTTCGCTCGTCGCGCCACCGCGCCACGGCGCGTTTGGCATCGGTCGAGTCGTGACGCGAACGGAAGAACGCCTCCGCCCCGCGGTACCCCACGAAGCTCGCGAAGCTCTCGTTGAACGGAGTCTGGCTCTTCAGATAGAGCGTGTTGTGGGCCAGCTCGTGGATGACGGTGGCGACCAGCTCCATCGTGTCGCGCTCGATCACGGTGGAGAGCAGCGGATCCGCGAAGTACCCGAGCGTCGAGAACGCCCCCGCGGGACGGAGGTAGGTGTCGTATCCCTCGCGCTCCAGATCCGCCGCGGCGGCGCGCGCCTGCGCGAAGGCGAAAAATCCCTTGTACGGCACCGTCCCTACGATGGGGTATTGCCACGTGTAGGGGTGCAACCGGTCGCGGTGCGCGGCCGACAACACGAGCAGCAGGGTATCCCGGCCCACATCCACGTAGCTCGTGAAGGTCTCGCCCACCAGCAGCCCGAGCGAGTCGCCGGCGAAGGCGCGGGCGGCGAGCACGAGCGCCAGCCGCTGGCGCAGCATCGCAGGCGTCCGGGGATCGGCCACCAACTTGGCGATCGCGTGGCGCTTCAGCAGGATCCGCGCCTCCTCGACGCCGGCCCGCGCGAGGTAACGCGCATCGGCGCTCGTCGCGAACGCCGCCACCAGTGCCGTGGGAACGCCGATCCCCACCCACGCCAGGAGCCGCCGTGCCACCCGGCCCCAGTTGGGCGGCCGCCGCTCGATCGGCCCGGTCTGTCCGGTTATGGAGTCCATCGCAGTCCCATGCGCTGACGCGCGCCGAGGGTGTCGTCCGCCCGATAGGCGTAGTCGAGGTGGAGGCGGCCGACCTCCAGGCTCCCTCCCCACGTGAACGGCGAGGCGCCGGTCGCGACGGAGTGGCCCACGTAACCTACCCGCGCCACGAGGCCCAGACCGGGCGTCACCACGCCACCCTCGACGCCGAGCACGAGATACGGGGTTCCCCCCGTCCGCTGCGAGGGCCATTCGCCTTCGACGGTCGTGAGCAGGCGGTAGGTCCCCTGGGGATCCACGTAGTTCAGGGTGAAGCCGGCGCGCGTGCGCCGCGGCAGGTGGGACCCACCACCCAGGTCGCCGCCGATATTCTGCACGCTCGCGCCCAACGCTGCGAGGTCGAACACCGGGATCGCGAATCCGACGTCGCCCGCCCAGGCGTCCAGCCGGGTGCCCGCCACGGTCTCGCGCACGTACTTGACCGAGGTGCCGATCGCCGCGACTCCGGTGCGGAACACGAGCGAAGACACGCCCAGCAGATCCGCCGACGTGTAGGAGTGCCCCAGCGCCGCGGCGCCGGCGCCCCAGGTGAACCGCCCCGCGCGCAGCGCTAGTGCTCCGGTCGAGAGCGTCGAGCCCGAGGGATACGCCTCGTACGAGGCCTCCACAGCCAGGCGGTGAATCGTCGCGAGCGCAGCCGGGTTCGTGAACACCGCCCCCGCATCCCCGACGATGGCCGCGCCGGCGCCACCCATGCCCGCCGCGCGGGCGGAGCCGGGAACCACAGCAAGCACGCTTCCGGTTTGGGTGGCCAATGGCGGTGCGACGAAGGCGTTGCAGAGAAGCGTCACGAAAATACATCGCGTGGCACGGTGGCGGGCCATCGCGGCGCGCCGCTCTCGCATCATTGAATGCGGATCACGTTGAGGCGAGGAGCCAGCGAGGAGGGAAGGCCCGTCTTGTTGCTGGTCGAGAAAAGCAGACTCACGCCCTGCGCCCCGGCCGCCTGCTGAGCGACGTAGTAGCTGCCGGATCCACCGCGCATCGTCCCCGTCAGGTTCCAAGCACTCGCGTCCCCCGACGCGAGCGGGACGAGCGTGTACGAGCTTGGGACGCTCCCCGTTACGCCTCTCGCCAAGCAAGCCTGGTGCAGCGTCGGATAGTCCGTCCGGAAGTGCCACTTCACATAGCGCAGCGCTGGCGGCGCAGTGAACCCGGGCAGGTCCGAGACGTAGTTCGCGAGGGCCCAGTGCTCGACCACCGTTCCGAAGGGGTTGCCTGTCGCTGCGGCAATGTTCGCCGCTCCAGTGAGCGCGGTGTTCTCGAGCGACCGAGTGAGAGCGTTCGCCGACGCGGCACTGGTATCCAGCGCGAACTGGTCCACGACAAAGCGCACGAGCAGCCAATACGCGCCGCGGTTCGAGAGGCCCCCGAGTCCAGCCGTGTCCACCAGGAAAACGTTCTGCGGCGCACCAAAATATTGGCCGGCATTGTGGAGATCGCCGAACACGAAGTAGCAATACTGCGTCGTATCGGGGAGGAAGCTTCGCCCGCCCAGTTCTTCCGCATAGTGAGACATACCCTCGTTCAACCACAAGTCCTCGGGAGCGGTCCCGTGCCGCAAGAAGTGCTGGTTGAAGGAGATCATATGCTGGAATTCGTGGATGAACGTACCGGGGACCAGGTGCTTGACTTGACTCGCGCTATGCGTGCAACTCAGGGCGCCGCTCGGATCCGGAACGATCGAGTAGAAGATCTCGCCGTTGTTGCCGCCCGAAAACCCGGTGATCAAGTCCCCGCCGTAGAAGTAGCCGGCGATGAACCCCGTCGACGTGCACTGCGAGCTCGTCACCAGGGAGTTGACCCTCCCGGTCATCAGCACGATGACCACCCCGTTGCCGTCGATGTCCGACTCACGCCCGAACGCGGCTGTGTCGGTCGGGTACAGCAGCGTGTCGAACACGGCTGCCAGGGTGTCGAAGTCAGCCGTCCCCAGCGTATCTCCCGCGGTCGTGGCAGCGTTGTCGACGTACAGCGCGACATGGAGGCCGACTTTCTTTGCCGTTGCGGTGACGATCGGGTGACTGGTGCAGGTCGCGTCGCCGCACACCTTGAACGTGCGGCTCGTCCCTGGGACGGGCGCCGCCGGCAGCAGTGGCGCCGCGCGCGGGCTCGCCCGCGGCCCCGCCTCGAGCGCCAGCTCCCGCTCGGCCCGCCGCAACGTCAGATCGAACTGATGTTGCGCCAGGAGCGGCGCGGCCACGCCGGCGACCGCCGTCATGACGGGTGGCGCCGCGAACGGGCCGCCACCCAGCAGAAACGCCGACGAGTCGTCCGGGACGCCGTTGGTGATCTGCGGGACCACGAGATAGCTGACCGTCCCCCCCGTCGCGTTCGCCTGGAATAGCGCACACCCCGACGACTGCGTCGGATCGATCGCGCTGAAGGCGGCGAGCGCTTGGCTCACCTGCCCCCCGCTGGTCGAGGTGCACGGGGGGAGCGTGATGTTGAACGCCGCGCTCGTCGCCCCAGGGAGCCCCGTGGCCGACGCGGCGAGCGTGTAGCCCGCCCCCGACTTGTCGATGCTGAGCGTACCAAAAGTCGCCACGCCGCCCACAGCCGCGACCGCCGCCGTGCCAGCCAGAGTGCCGCCGCCCGCATTGGTCCCGATCCGCACCGTTATGCTGCCCGCGAACGCGCTGTCCAGCTGACCCTGGGCATTCTCCGCACTCACCTGCACCGCGGGCATGATGGTGGTCGCCGCCTGCGTCGCGCTCGGCTGCACGCTGAACACCAAGTGCCGTGCCCCGGAGGGTGCGGTCCCGCTACTACAGCCCGCCGCGAGAATCGACGACAGTCCCGCCAACCAGAGCCGCTTCGGCATCACGAGACCCTCCATAGAGTTCCCCGGCGCGCCGGAGCGCCCGGCGGAAGCAGATCGGCCCGACCACCTCGTGCACCCCAATCATCGCTACCACGAGGGTCTCGAGCGAGACCCCCCATTCGGGAAAGGCGCGCCGCGCCACTTGCGCCAGCCCGAGCGCGCTCCCGGCCTGCGGCACCAAGCCGAGCCAACCCTCGCGCGCGAGCGCGGGGGTCACGCTCGGATGCCGCCCCGCCCAGAGCAGGCCGTATCGCAGACTCGTGGCCCGGAGCCCGACCAGCAGCAGCACCCATGGCCACAGCTCGGCCAACACGCTCAGGCGCAGGCCGGCACCCGCCAGGACGAAGAATAAGATGTAGACGGGAGGCCCCCCGCGTTTCAGCTCGTGACGCACCCGCTCGCCGGCGCCGGGCGCGAAGGTCGCGAGGTAGAGCCCGGCGGCGAGCGCAACGAGGGTGATCTCGAGCTGCGCCAGTTGCGCGACCTCGGCCGTGACCAAGGCGACGGCCACCAGGAACAGCGCGGCATGGCGCTGCAACAGTCCGAGGTAGCGACTCACGCCGTAGCCAAGCAGGGCGCCGACCGCGAGGGAGGCAGCGAGCCCGAGCAGCGCGTTGCCGGCGACCGTCGCGTTCAGCGCGCCCGCGCTGGCGAATAGCTTGCCGGCGGCGAGCAGCAGCGTGAACAGGAGCGCCGCGGCTATGTCTTTGAACACCGTGACGGCCAGGAGCGTCCGAGCGAACGGGCCCCGGGCCCCGAGCTCGGTGAGCATACCCATCGCCACGGCCGGCGACGACACGGCCGAGAGCGCGCCCAGTGCCAACGCCACCGCCACGGCGTCGCCGGGTGACTGGTGCGCCGTGAGCGGGAACCACGGGCTCACGGACAGGAGTACCGTCGCAACCACGAGCAGCGGGAACGCGATCGCGCCACCCACGAGGCGCGCCAGTGCGACCAGCTGGTCGCGCAACGATGGCAGCGCCAGCTCCGCGCCGGCGGCGAGAGCGATCAGACCGAGCGCCACGTCGCCGATGAAGCGCAACGCGTCCACTTCGTCGCGCCGCACCAGGCCGAGCCACGGACCCACGGCGAACCCGACCAGGAGATAGCCGGTGATGCGCGGCAGGCGAGCGCAGGCGGCGAGGTCGCCGCCGACGAACGCGGCGAGCAGCAGGAAGCCGAGCGCGAGCGTGGCCCGCGCCTCGAGCGCGGCGCCCGCGGTCACGCGATGAAAAAGGGCCATCATCAGGCCCAGTGCAAACAGGCTCGCCAGCCCTCGCATCGGGCGCAAAATATCCGGCGCGGCGCGGTTTTGACAATGCATGTGAGCGCCGATATCTTCCGCTAGCCGTATGGCGTTCGTCCACCTCCACACGCATAGCGAGTACTCCCTCCTCGACGGCGCCAACCGGATTCCGGAGCTGCTCGACCGGATCCGCGCGCTGGGCATGGACTCGCTCGCCATCACCGATCACGGCAACCTGCACGGGGCGTGGCAGTTCCACGCCGAGGCCAGGGCGCGCAAGCTGCGGCCGATTCTCGGCTTCGAGGCCTATCTCGCGTTCGGAAGCCGGCACAAGCGAGAGCGGGCGCCCGATGCGCCCGCGGCCTATTCCCACCTGGTCCTGCTGGCGCGGAACCGCACCGGCTACCATCACCTCGTCAAGCTCTCGTCCATCGGCTTCCTCGAAGGCTATTACCGCCGGCCTCGCATCGATCGCGAGGTGCTCGAGCAGTATCGCGAGGGCGTGATCGGCCTCGCGGCGTGTCTCTCGGGCGAGATCGCCCTCTACCTGCGGCAGGGCAACTACGAGGCGGCCAAGGCGAGCGCCCAGTACTTCGCCCGGCTGTTCGGGCCGGACGGTTTCTGGCTGGAGGTGCAGAACCACGGGATCGCCGACGAGCGGACCGTCACCGCCGGCATGTTCCAGCTGGCCGCCGAGCTGGGTCTCCCGGTCGTCGCCACGAACGACGCGCATTACCTGAAGAAGGAAGACGCCGAGGCGCACGACGTGCTGCTCGCGATCGGCACGGGCAAGGACCTGGACGATCCCAACCGGTTTCGCTTTTTCGGCCAGGAGAGCTACGTCAAGTCGGAGTCGGAGATGGGGGCGCTCTTCCCCGACCGCCCCGATGTCCTGGCCGAAACCGCACGCGTCGCGGAACTGTGCGAATTCGACTTCGAGAAGCGCTACTTCCTGCCGCAGTACCCGCGCCCGGCGGAATTCGCCTCCGACAACGACCTGCTCGTCCACCTGGCGCGCGCGGGGGCCCGGGCCCGCTATGGCGATCCCCTCCCCGGCCCGGTGGCGGAGCGGCTCGATTACGAGCTGGGCGTCATCTCGCACACCGGGTACGCGGGCTATTTCCTGATCGTCTACGACATCGTGAAAGCCGCGAAGGACCGCGCGATCCCCGTGGGGCCGGGGCGCGGCTCGGCGGCGGGCTCGCTGGTGGCGTACGCGCTGGGGATCACGGACATCGACCCCCTCAAGTTCGACCTGCTGTTCGAGCGGTTCCTGAACCCCGAGCGCATCTCGATGCCGGACATCGACCTCGACTTCTGCTTCGAGCGACGGGGCGAGGTGATTCAGTACGTGCGCGAGCGCTACGGCCGGGATTCGGTCGGTCAGATCATCACCTTCGGGACGCTCAAGGCGCGCGCCGCGTTCCGCGACGTGGCGCGCACCCTGCGCGTCGAGCCGGGCGAGGTCGATCGCTTCACCAAGCTGATTCCCGCCGGGCCGGGCGTGACCACCTCGCTGGCGGACGCCCCGGAGCGATCCCCGGAGCTGAAGCAGCTCGTCCGCCAGGACGAGCGGCTGCGCAAGATCCTCGAGCTGGGGACGCGGATCGAGGGACTGGCCCGTCACGCGTCGGTTCACGCGGCGGGCGTAGTGATCGCGCCCGGCCCGCTCACCGACTACGTCCCCGTATGCCTCGCCCCCCAGGAGCCGGACGCCATCATCACCCAGTACGACATGGTGGCGCTCGAGCAGGTGGGGATGCTCAAGATCGACGTGCTCGGGCTCCGCACGCTCACCGTGATTCACGACGCGGTAGCGATGGTCGCCGCGCGGCACGGCACGACGCTCGACATGAACGCCCTGGATCTCGAGGACCCCGAAGTCTACCGGCTGCTGGGATCGGGCCGGACGGCCGGGGTCTTCCAGTTCGAGTCGCCGCTCGCCACCGACTGTCTCCGGAACATGAAATGCGACCGGTTCGACGACCTGGTCGCGACCAACGCGCTGCTCCGGCCCGGACCCCTCGATACCGGGATGCATCTCGTCTTCATCAATCGCAAGCTGGGCCGCGAGCCGGTCCGCTACCCCCATCCCGCGCTGGAGGAGATTCTCAAGCCGACGTACGGGGTCATCACCTACCAGGAGCAGGTGATGCGCATCGCGAACGTGCTCGCCGGCTTCTCGCTCGCCGAAGCCGACGTGCTGCGCAAGGCAGTCGGCAAGAAGGACAAGGAGCTGATCCAGCACGAGCTCGGCCGCTTCGTGCAGCGCGCGCTGGCGCTGGGGCACGACCGGCGCGCGATTGAGGACATCGCCGCGCAGATCGAGACGTTCGGGCGCTACGGGTTCAACAAGTCGCACGCGGTCGCCTACTCCGTGCTCTCCTACCAGACGGCGTGGCTCAAGGCGCATTACCCCGCGGAGTTCATGGCCGCGCTGCTCTCGTCGGAGATCGGCAACACCGACAACGTGGTCCGCTACATCAACGAGGCGCGCGAGCTGGGTCTCGACGTCCTCCCCCCCGATGTGAACGAGTCGGGCTTCAAGTTCACAGTGGTGGGCGATACGCGTATACGCTTCGGCCTGGGCGCGATCAAGAACGTGGGCGAGGGCGCGATCGAGTCCATCCTCGCGGGCCGACAGGCGGCCGGACCATACCGCTCGCTGGTGGAGCTGTGCGAGCGCATCGACCTGCGGCTCTGCAACAAGCGCGTGATCGAGGCGCTCGTCGACGCGGGCGCGTGCGACGCCCTGGGCGGCCACCGCGCCCAGCTGGTGGCGGCGCTCGAGCACACCTTCGCCGAGGCCCAGGCCCGCCAGGCGGAGCGGGACTCGGGCCAGCACGCCCTCTTCGGCGGCGACACCCCGAGCCCCGAGCCCCGAACCCCGCTGCCCGAGGTCCCCCCCCGGTCGGAGCACGAGCGGCTCGCGCGCGAGAAGGCCGTGCTCGGCTTCTTCATTTCCGGGCACCCCCTCGCGCGGTACCGCGCGGAAGTGGAGCTTTTCGGGACCCGCACCACCGCCACCCTGGGCGAGTGGAGCGACCAGAAGGTCCGGATCGGGGCGGTGGTGACGGTGGTGAAGCGACAGATCTCCAAGAAGTCGGGCGCCGAGTACGCGCGACTCACGCTCGAGGACTTTCACGGCACGGCGGAGGCGCTCGTGTTCCCCGAGGCGTGGGCCAAGCTGAACGAGGTGATCCGCCCGGATGCGGCGCTGCTGTTGTCGGGCGGCTACAGCGGGCGCGACCGCGACGAGGAGCAGGCGCCGTTCATCGTGGAGGTCGCGCAGCCGCTCGACGACCTGAAGACGGCCGGCGCGATCGGCGTGGCGCTGCGCTGGTCTCCGCTGGCGCCGCCGCCGCCCGGGGCCAGCCGCGCGGTGGCGGCGCTGTGCGCCGCGCATCCGGGACCCGCGCCGGTACTGGTCGAATGGAGCGACGGAGACGGACCTCACCCCCTCACGCCCTCTCTCCGCAATGCGGAGAGGGGGACGGGGGGAGAGGTTGCCCGGCTGCGCAGTCGCTCGCTGCGGGTCGCCGTGGACGACGAGCTCCTCGGCGCGCTGCGGGACCTGCTCGGCCCCGAGCACGTGCACCTGGTGCGGACAACCTGATGGCGACGCACACGCTGGACTTCGAGCGTCCCCTGCTCGAGCTGGAGCGTCAGATCGAGGAGATGAAGCGCGTCGCCGGCGAGACGGCCGTCGACGTCTCGAAGGAGCTCGCCCCGCTCGAGAAAAAGCTCGCCGAGCTGCGGACCGAGATCTACAGGAACCTGACGCCGATGCAGCGCGTCCAGGTGGCGCGCCATCCCAAGCGGCCCTACACGCTCGACTATCTCAGCACCGTGTTCACCGATTTCGTGGAGCTGCACGGCGACCGGCTGTTCCGCGACGATCCGGCGATGGTGGCCGGGTGGGCGCGGCTCGACGGCGTGAGCGTCATGGTCATCGGCCACCAGAAGGGTCGCGATACCAAGGAGAACCTGCGGCGCAATTTCGGGATGGCCCATCCGGAGGGCTACCGCAAGGCGCTGCGTCTCATGCACCTTGCCGAGCAGTTCCGCGCCCCCGTGATCACCCTGGTGGACACGCCGGGCGCGTACCCCGGGCTCGGCGCCGAGGAACGCGGCCAGGCCGAGGCGATCGCGCGCAACCTGGTCGAGATGGCGACGCTGCGGACTCCGATCCTCACCGCGGTGATCGGCGAGGGCGGCTCCGGCGGAGCCCTCGCCGTGGGGCTGGCGGACCGGGTGGTGATGCTCGAGAACTCGGTGTACTCCGTCATCTCCCCCGAGGGCTGCGCCGCCATCCTCTGGAAGGATGCGAGCCAGCGGGAGCGCGCCGCCGAGGCGCTCAAGATCACCGCCGAGGACCTGCAGGAGCTCGGTGTCATCGACGAAATCATTCCCGAGCCCCCGGGCGGGGCCCACGCCGATCCCGAAGCGGCGGCGGAGGCGTTGGGCGAGACGCTGCGACGCCACGTGCGCCAGCTGCGCAAGATCAAGATCGACAAGCTCCTCAAACGGCGCGAAGAGAAGTACCTTTCGATGGGTGCGCTGAGCGAGAAGTGAGTTGATCCGTTGATCGACGTCGTCGAAGTCCGGTTCAAAGGGAACCGCAAAGAATACTTCACCTGGCCCTCACCCGAGCCGCTCGCCCTGCACGAGGCCGTGATCGTGGAGGTCGAGCGGGGGGAAGACCTCGGCCGGGTGTCGGCGCTCGGGCCCGTGGCGGCGAAGAAATGCGGCACCGGGTGCAGCGGCTGCAGCCTGGCGGGTCCTCACCCCCTGTCCCCCTCTCCACAAAGTGGAGAGGGGGAACGCAGGAGCGACGCCTTGCGCAAAGTGCTGCGCCGCGCCACCGCCGGCGACGCCGCCGTCGCCGCCGGACTCGAGCGCGAAGAAACCGCCGTGCGCCGCAAGGCCATGGACCGCGTGCGACAGCACAGCCTGCCGATGAAGGTCTCCGATGCCGAGTGGCAGTGGGACAAGAAGAAGCTCACCGTCTACTTCACCGCCGAGCAGCGCGTGGACTTCCGCGCGCTGGTGCGGGACCTGGCGAGTCTGTTCCACGCGCGCATCGAGCTACGCCAGATCGGGGCGCGCGACGAAGCCAAACGCCTCGACGGCGTGGGCCGGTGTGGCCGCCAGTACTGCTGCTCGAGCTGGCTGCCGGAGCTCCGGCCCGTGAGCCTGTCGCTCGCCAAGGATCAGCACCTCTCGCTCAACCCGTCGCAAATCTCGGGCGGCTGCGGGCGCCTGCTCTGTTGCCTGCGCTACGAGCACGACTTCTACGTGCAGACCCGCAAGCGCTTCCCCAAGGAGGGCAGGGTGCTGCGGACCGCCGCGGGCGCCGAGCGCGTGCTCGCCGTGGACATCTTCCGCGAGACCGTGACGCTCCGCGTGGAAGGCGAAGGCGGGGGAGGCGACACGCGCGTGGTGGCGCTCGAGAAGCTCACGGCGGAACTGGCGCGGGTGGAGCCCCCCGTTGCCTAAGTTCTATCTCACGACGGCCATCGACTACTCGAACGGCGAGCCGCACCTGGGACACGCGCTCGAGAAGGTCGGCGCGGACTGCATCGCCCGCTACCATCGGTTGCGCGGCGACGCTGTCCACTTCCTCATGGGTATGGACGAGCACAGCCAGTCTGTCATCCAGGCCGCCGCCCGCTCGGGCATGACGCCGCAAGCCTGGGTCGATCGCATGGCCGACACGTTCGCCGGGTACTGGCGCCGCCTCGGCTGCACCCACGACGACTGGATTCGGACCACGGAGCCCCGGCACGTGCGCTCGGTCACCGCCCTGCTCGAGCGCATCCGGCAGCGCCGTCCCCAGGATCTGTTCGAAGCCGAGTACGAGGGACTGTACTGCACCGGTTGCGAGGAATTCAAGACCGGAGCGCAGATCGTGGACGGGCACTGCGTGGAGCACCCCACGCTCGAGCTGATCCCGACGCGCGAGCGCAATCACTTTTTTCGTTTGAGCGCGTACCGCGACACGGTGCTCGAGCGCATCCGCTCCGGCGCGCTCTCGGTCGAGCCCGAGATCCGCCGCAACGAGGTCGTGCGACTGCTCGAGGCCGGGCTGCAGGACATCTCGATCTCCCGACAGCGGCAGCCCTGGGGCATCCCCTTCCCCGGCGACCCGCAGCAGACCGTGTACGTGTGGTTCGACGCTTTGATCAACTATCTGTCCGCCACCGGTTTTCCCGAAGCTGACTTCGAGCGCCTGTGGCCCGCCGATCTTCACGTGATCGGCAAGGGCATCACCCGTTTCCACTGCGTGATCTGGCCCGCCATGCTGCTCGCGGCCGAGCTGCCACCGCCGCGCGCGGTGTGGGCGCACGGGTACGTGCAGTGGTCGGGCGCCAAGATAAGCAAGACCGCCGGCGCGGCGGTCAGCCTGAGCGAGGCGATCGATTATCACGGTGCCGACGCACTGCGCTACTTCCTGCTGCGCGAGGTCGGGTTCGAGAACGACGGCGACTTCACCTGGGAGCGGTTCGACGCGCGCTACACGTCCGAGCTCGCCGATACGCTCGGCAACCTCGTGTCGCGCTCGCTCACGATGATCGCGAACTACCGCGGCGGCGTGGTGCCGCGCGACGCCTGCAACTACGACACGCCGCTCGAGACCGCCGCGCGCGGTGCGCTCGCGACCTACGCGCGCGCCATGGACGCGAACCGCGTGCAGGAAGGCGCCGCCCAGCTCGTCGCCCTCGCCGGCGCGGCCAACCGCTACGTCGAAGAAACCGCGCCGTACAAGCTCGCCAAGCAGCCGGAGCGGTCCGCGGAGCTCGACTCCGTGCTCGCCAACCTCGCGCGCACGGTCGGGCGGCTCGCGGTGCTGGCGCAGCCGTTTCTCCCGACCACCGCAGAGACCGTCTGGGGCACACTCGGCCCTGCCCCGTCACAGCCGCTCACGAGCATACGACTGCGCGACCTCGACGCCCTGGACCTCGCAGGCAGACATATCGTCAAGCCTCCCATCCTGTTCCCCAAGGCCCCGCCTGCCCCAGCAGTGACGCCGCGAGCGGTGTGATGTAGCTCACGTCCGTCCATGTTGACGGGCTGGAAGGCGAGGCGTAGGTTAGGACTCCCACGGGCGACCGGGCCCACGCCCTGTCCGGATTCTCCCTTCGGTCGGTAGCTCGAGAACCGGCGCGCGCGCGCCGGTCACACGCGTTTGATGCGAGGTCGCGAACAGACTGATGCGGAAGAAGGCCGAGCGACGCTGGACCCTCATGGTGGTGCCTCACGGCTCGGGCTTGTCCCGCGCCGTCGAGGTGTCCCAGACGTTCCTGAAGACGCTGCTGGGCATCGGCAGTGTAGTCGCGCTGACGTTCCTGGTGCTGGGTGTCGCGGCTATCTCGCGCGGCGTGAACATCACGCGCAGCCGCGCACTCGAAAACGAGAACCGCATCCTCGCGAACGAGATCCAGCAGATGCGCGAGCGGATGGTGGGGCTGCGCGACACGCTGCACCGCTTCAGCGAGCGCGAGCAGGAAATGCGACTGCTCGCGGGACTCACCCCCACCGACACCACCGTCCAGCAGGCGGGGATCGGCGGCCCGGCGGGGGCCTGGTCGGAGCGGGATAGTCTCAAGGCGCTCGGTCGGGACGGCCAGCAGGCGCTGGCGGCGCGGCTAGACGTGGACGCGCTCGCGCGGCGCGCCAACATCCTGGTGCGGTCGCTCAACCAGGCGTACGACTCCCTCTCGCGGCAGCGCGAGCGTCTGGCCGCGATGCCGTCCATCATGCCGACCAAGGGGTGGTTGACGAGCGCGTTCATGGCGGAGCGGGTGCACCCGATCCTCCATCTCGCGCGTCCGCACGAGGGGATCGACGTATCGGCGCCGATGGGGGCGGAGATCGAGGCGCCGGCCGCCGGCATCGTGACGGACGTCAAGTGGGAAGAGGGCTACGGCAACATGATCACCGTGGACCACGGCTACGGGTTGGTGACGCGCTTCGCGCACTGCTCGAAGATTCTCGCGGTCCGCGGCCAGCGCGTCAAGCGAGGGCAGAAGATCGCGCTGGTGGGCTCGACGGGACTCTCCACAGGGCCGCACCTGCACTACGAGGTGTGGGTGAACCACAAGGCAGTGGACCCGCTGAAGTACGTGATGCCGGATGCGATCGTGGACTGACGGCGGCAACGCGGACGACACGCAGGGGCGGGGGGCGCGGCTACTGGCGGCGCCCCCCGCACTGTTATGGCTCGTGGGACTCGCCTTGGCGACGGCCGCTGGTTGTCGGGGCGCACGGCCCGGGATCGAGCACCCGGGACCGCAGCGTCCGGGTACCGTGATCACCGCCGACGCGATCGCCGCCTCCGGCGCCAAGACGGCGTGGGATGCGGTTCGCTTGACCGTCCCGAACGTGCAATTACGCGAGCGTGCTGGTCGCGCCTCCGGGATCCAGCGGCGCGGCCAGGCGAGTCTCTACCTCGACGATCAAGTGCGCGTGATTCTCGACAACGCCCGGATCTACGACTTGCAGGTACTGCAGCAAGTGGCCGCCGCCGACATCTACATGATCGAGGTCTTGAGCGGACTCGAGGCGACCACGTACTACGGCGCGAGCTCCACGTCCGGGGTCATCGTCATCACGACGACGAGCGGTCGCCCCTGAACGGGGCAGGCGGCGCCGCCCGTGCGCCCCCCGCATGATCCGCATCGCCGGTCCCGCTCGTCACGGATTGCGGTCCGTGCACCCGTGGAAATTCGGGTTGTTCTGCTCCTCCACTGGGATCGACATCTGGATCGCGTCACCGTAAACTCCGCCCTTGAACCAGGCGCCGATCGGGTAGACGGTGTTTACGGAGAAGAACGTGCCGTACTGACGAACCTCGCGGCGCATGTCACCCAGGCGGTGGCCAGTGCTGAACATCCAGAAGGCGCGCTCCGAGAACATCAGCTTCGCCCGCGCGTCAGGGATTGCCGGATCGGTGAGCGGCGCGAGCTTCGTGCCGGCAATGGGACGGTAGGTCGTATCAAGGGGAACGGGCAGCACCGTGCTGTCCGCCCGCGACACATTGAGCTTACTCAGCCAGGTCGCCGGATCGTTGGCCTGGAGGGCCGCCTCGGCTTCGATCAGGCGAGCCTCGATTCCGGTCGCGATCTTGACCGAGCCCGTCTGTCCCCAGATCCCCTGACGTAGCACCCTGAAGCCGTACTGGCTGTCAAAGATCAAATCGGTCGACTTCCCCAACTGGGTGGGGACCCGTGGATCGCGGGCGCTCACGAAGGGAAGTCCGTTCACGCCCTCGGTGTCCGCCACCGTGTAGCGTTTGGCCCCGTTGTTCAGGGCGTTGATCTGGTTGACGTTGGCGCTGACTGAGTGCGTCACGTCATAGTGGAACGTGGTTGGCACAGTGGCCACCGCGGCACTCGCGCCCACGAAGTCCGCCCGATCCAGCAGCGCACGTCCTTTAATCACTCTAGCGAAGTTCGCCACGCTGGCGCTGTCGGCCCCTCCCAGGTTCGCCAGCACCGAGTCGGCATTTGCGATAGCTAACCGAAACACCGAGTCGTCAGACAGGGGATTGCCATACGCGATCGACGTGCCGGCGACGCTGTCGAGCGGAATGCCGTTGCAATAGTGCTCGCCCAAGAGCACCTCGACGTACGCCGTGATCGCGAACATGCGGCCAACATTGGTCAGGGGCGTGGGCGAGTATGTGCGCAGTCCGTCGATCGCGGCGCGAGCCTGGGTTCGCACCCTGTTCAAATTCCGAAACGGTCCGGCGTTGAACGTATTGGTCGGGTCCCAAATCCGCTGGTCCTGGTTGTTGCGCTGAACGAACGTGTCACCGGAACGCCATTCATCGGCCAGCAGCCCACCGAACATGAACAACGCGTCGGGTCCTTGCGTGCCGGAGACGGCCTGCGCGAGCCTGAGCACGGCGCCATTGTGGAGGGACACGGCGCTCGCGGCCGAGTTCGCCTGCAGGATGATGTCCGGATCTGTGACGCTCAGGAAATCCTTGCACCCGAACAGGGGCAACGTCACTGCGAGGCCGATGAGGGCCAGCGTGCGCTGCCGCCACGGGGGATTGGATCGAATCATGGTGCCAGAGTTCCTCGCTCGAGTCGTTGTCCGGTGGCCACCTCAGAACCCGACATTCAGTCGGAATGTCCAATAGGTCGGCGGCGGTGCAGTCTGGAAGTTGCTGACGACGCCGGTGGCGCCCTCGAAATAATTCGCCTCGGGGTCGATGCCGCTGAACCCGCTGGCTTTCCAGAGGTTCCGACCCGCCACTGTGAAGCTGAGCCGCTCCGCCCGGAAGGCCCGCGCCCACTCGGCGGGAAACTCGTACGTCGCGGACGCTTCCCGCAGCCGGATGTAGGTCGCCTTCTCGATGAAGCCGTACTGAGTGCCCGACGGCGTTTCGCGCAGCGCGACGACGCGCGCTTGCTCCCAGAGCGGCGAGGTCGGATCGACCAGGCCACGGCAGTTGTTTCTCGACTGACAGCGGATGCGGTCGGTGCCGTTCAACTGGTAGTACCCGCTCTTGTGGTCGAACAGTCCGATGATCCGCAGCCGCCTATTGAACAGGTCGAACCCGGTGGTATAGGTGACTTCCCAGCGCGGATTCGCGTATCCGACGAATACGGCGCTATCGGCGACCGTGATCTCGTTGGCCGTGATGATGCCGTTACCGTCCAGGTCCTTGAAGGTGTAGGGCCGCTGCCACCAGCCGTTGATCGGGTAGCCCACCTGTTGCCGCGTGGTGGTCCCGATGATGGGCGGCACACCACCCATGTCCGCGATGAAGTTCGTATTGTACGCGGCGTTCACGCTCAAGTCCCACGCGAAGCCCGGCTTGTCGAGGACCTGAAGATCACCAAGCGCCTCGACGCCCCGATTCACGACTGCGCCGATGTTCTCGAACCGCGTGATTGGTCCGCCCCCTCCCGGCGGGAGCGTTCGCGCGATCAGGGCGTTCTTGGTCCGTTTGTTGTAATAGGTCAGCTCGACGTTGACCCGCCGGTCGAACAGGGTCGCATCCCCACCGAACTCGTACTCGCGGGCCCGCTCGGGCTTGAGATCGGTGTTCCCCAGGGCGCTGAAGATGATGGCGTTGTTGTCGCGGCCCTGGACGCTCGCGGTGGTCGGCAGGAAGAAGCGAATCGCGTCCGTCGCGCCCGGCTGCACACCCGAGGCGCCGACGGCGCCGCGTAGGCGCACGCTGTTGATCCAGCTCCACTTGGGGAAGAACGGCTCCTGGGAAATCACATACGAAACGCTCAGCTTCGGGTAATACACCGCCTTGAAGTCCGATCCGAAGGCACTGTTGCCATCGGCCCGCAGGCCCGCCGAAACGAACAGTCGCTCCCGATAGCCGAACTGCTGCTCCACGAACGCGCCGAGCGTCTTCGAAATGGTCGTACTCTCGGCCACTTGTGCGACGCCGCCGGCCGTGAGCGTCGTCGCCGTCGGGGCCAGATCATAGGCAAAGGCCACGTTGAGGTTCGCGTTGTTCTTGAAATACTGCACTCCGGCCGTCGTCCGTGACGTCAACGTGGGGTTGAGGGTGAATGAGGCGGTCGCGTGGACGTCGAACGTGTACTGGAAGAAGTTCGTGCGGTTGTCCTGCTTGAACCCGACCGTGTCGGCGAACGTCCCCGTGAAATTGACGCACTGGTTGCGGCGGCACAGGTCCGTGTCGAGCCGGCTGGTATAATCGACCCCCCCAATCGCCTGCAGGGCGAGCCAGCTCGTCGGCCGCCAGTTCGCCGTCCCGCTCCCGATGAACCGGTTGATGTCCTGGCCAATCCCCTCCGCGAACATCGAGTCGGGAGTGAACAGGCGATAGCCGTTGTGACCGTTGTTCTTGTTCCCGGGCCCGCCGAGTGCGTTCGAAAGCAGGCCGGTGGTGTTGTTGTCGGTGGGCGGCACCCGTAGCGTGCTGGAGATGAAGTTCGTGGACACCTGCACGTCCACGCGGGGGTTCAGGTTGGCTTGGACGTTCGCTCGCACACTGGTGCGCCGCAGAGCGTTGGGGCGCAGTTGCTCGTCCGGCACCGAGCTGATCTGCCGCACGTGTAGCAAGGTGTCGACGGCAAACGACGGCATCTTGAGTTGACCGATCTCGTCCTCCCAATCTCCCGAGAGGAAATAGCGGACCGCATCGGATCCGCCCGACACCTGAACGCCATATTGCTGCCGATGTCCGGTCGCATTCGGCGAGGTCTGCGGGTCCCTGAACACGTTGAACCTGCTGACGCTGTCCTGGACGCAGTACTGTGGATCCGTAGTCGCGCGGGCCGTCTGGGTGAGGATGCACTGCGTCCCGTTGGTCGGCCGAGAGTTGTGCGCCGCGGTCGTATCCGTGGAGCTGCTGCGCCAACCACGATAGGCATCGGGGTACGTGTTGTTGTCCGTGATTGCACCTTGCTCGGCGTAGACGTTCCAGCGTGTCTTGCCCGCCGTCCCGCGCTTGGTGCTGATCACGATCACGCCGTTGGCAGCGTCGGTCCCGTACAGGGCTGAAGCCGACGGACCCTTCACGACATCGACGGATTCGATCTCGTCCGGAGAGAGATCGTTGACCCGGCTGGGCGGCGCACAGCCGACGTCGCAGACCGAGGAGGAACGGTTCTGGCTGATGATCCGAATGCCGTCGACGACGTAGATCGGCTCGTTATTGAGGGAGAGGCTGTTGGTTCCGCGGATGCGCACGCGCGACGGCGACCCGGTTTGCGTGCCTGGCAGCACGTCCACGCCGGCGGCGTGCGCGCCGAGCAAATCCGTCAGCGTCTGGATTGTCCCCTTCTCGACCTCCTTGGGCGCATCGATCCGGGCGATAGTGTTCCCGACTTCCTTCTTCGCCTGGTCGCCCGTGGACGTGACGACCACCTCGTCCAGTGAGTACGGCGACAATCCCAGCGTGAGGTCCGCTACTGCACCCTCCCCCGGATTCACGGTCAGCGCGCGCGAGGCGGCCGCGTAGCCGACGGCGCTGGCTCGGACGGTTGCCTGACCCGCCGGAACCCGCGCGATGCTGTAACGTCCCTCGGCGTTCGTCTGCGCGATCAGTGACGTGCCGACGATGGTGACCCGCGCGCCGGCGAGCGGGTGTCCGGAGGCCTGGTCGGTGACCCGGCCCGTGACGTTGGCTTGCTGGGCCTGCGCGACCGCCGTAAGGCCGAGGACGCCACCCAGTGCCAACCAGAAGCGCACAGTATCCCGGTTGAAAAGGCCCATGCTGGACACTCTCCTTTCTCGAGAATGGAGGAACGCCCGCCACGCGAGCGGGCGGGACGTTCCACATGGAAATGAGTGTGCCGCGCTCCGCGCCCGCTCGCAAGAGCGATAACTGCAAGCGTTTTGTCGTGTTGTGTTGCGAGGACGCAACACCTATTTCGAGAAATCCACCTTCGGCGCCTGCGCCGCTCCGGGCGTCTGCAGCTCGAAGTACTCGCGCGGTCCCTTGCCGAGCAGCTTGGCCGTCAACACCTGCGGGAAGCGCCGGATGTAGGCGTTGTAGCGGTTCACTGCCTCGTTGTAATCCTGGCGCGCGACCGCGATGCGGTTCTCCGTCCCCTCGAGCTGGTCCTGGAGGGCCCGGAAATTCTCGTTGGACTTGAGCTGCGGATAATTCTCGGCGATGGCGAGCAGGCGGCCGAGCGGGGCGGTGAGCGCGGCGTTCGCATCGGCCATCTGCTGCAGGTTGCCGCCCTGCACCGCGCCCGCGAGCTTGGCGCGCGCCTCCGCGACCGCGGTGAATATGGTCTGCTCCTGCTTCGCGTACCCCTTGACGGTCTCGACCAGGTTCGGGACCAAGTCGGCGCGCCGCTGCAGCTGCACCTTGATCTGCGACGCCGCGGCGTTCACCTGCTCGTCATACGTCTGGATCGTGTTGTAACCGCAGCCGGCGGCCAACAGCAGCACGGCGACGATGCTGGAGCGATAAAGCGCGTTCACGGATCGGGTCCTCTCCCTAGCGAATCTGGTTCACGTATTGGGCGGCACGCGCCACTGCGGCGAGATACGCCGCTACCAGCGGGTCGCGGGCTCCCCCCTCGAGCCGCAGCGCCGGCCCTCCCTCGGCGTGCCGGATGAGCGGCGCCAGCTCCCCCGCTGCAAAGCCGATCAACGTCGCCGCGGCACCCACGAGCGTTTCGGGGCGGGTCGGCACCGGTCGGCCCGCGAGCCGCAGCACGGCGCGCAGCATCGTGAAGAAGCCCGGCGCGCTCCCTACGATCACGCCCGCCAGGCGTTTCGGCTCGGCCCACAGGGCGCCGTACGCCTGGCGCAACCGCACTAACTTGCCCATCAGCTCGTGCTCGAGCTGGCGGCGCAGATGATCGCGCTCGACCCGGACGCCGGGCCACGGGTCGCGCCCCGCGAGCAACCGGTGCGCCTCCCGCATGTCCTCATACTCGATCGGGAACGCGTCGGCCGACTCGCGCCACTCCCGCTCCGTGAGGATGAGCGGGGCCGGATGGCCGGCTTTGGTCCAGGCGCGTACCACCGGGGCGAGGGCGTCGAACAGCGCCCCGTCGACTGCGTCGCAGATGAGCAGCGTGTTCACATCGGACCGCTTGGGGACGTGGGTTCCGCGCGCCGCCGAACCATACAGCAACAGGGCCGCGAGCCGGGGTCCTAGCGCGCGAGTGACCGCGTCGCCGAGGGTGTCGATCGTGAGCTGTGAGGCCATGCTAGAGAATGCGCCCGCGAGAGAGGAGAAGCAACGGGAGCATGCCACCCATGAAGGGCCTGGCGCCCCGGCGTCCAGCGCGCCATTCTAGACGCAGGGACTTGGTCTCACGCGGAGGTGCGCCATGCTGCGTTCCCATTCCGTCCCCGCCCTGCTCGCGTTGTCCTGCCTCATGCTGGGTTGCGCGACCACGCGGCCGTTTGACCGGTCGACTGAGCCCGGTGGGAGGCCGCTCTCGCCCACCACGGCGGGCAGCGTGATCATCACCGGCGACGCGCTGTCGGCCGACCCCGGCCGCACCGTCCTCGACGCCGTCAAGAAAGCGATGCCGCAGCTGCACATCTCGAGTTGGTCGCAGTACAGCCGCTGTCCCAACCTGGAGCTGCGCGGCAAGGACAGCGTCACTGGCAGCTCCAACCCGGAGGTGTACGTGGATGGGACGCGGACCGTGGACACCTGTCCGCTGGTGACCATCCAGGCCATTGACGCGCGTCGCATCGAAGTCTATTCGCAAGGTGTCACGTCGCGGCCCGGCTATCCCAGCAGCGGCCACGGCCTGATCCTGATCTTCCTGCAGCGTGCGGATAGCACGACGAGAAACTGACCGGAAGAGGGCCGACTGAGGCGACAAAGTCCCCGGGGAGCGGCGTGCTCCCCGGGGACTTGCATGTCGGGAACCTGCGCGGCGACCTAGTGCCGTCCCGTGAACCAGAGTGGCGTCTGCAGGTCCGTGCTGCTCGTGAAGTGCTGCGCTGCCACGGCCGCGGCGACGTTCGCTTGGTTCAGCACCTGCTCGTTGTCCGCGTACGGCAGGCGCTCCGGGATCTTTGCGAGCACCGCGTTCGGGCCGGGCACTAGAGTCGGAACCTGGGTACGGCGCACCTCGGTCCACGCTTCCATGCCTTGCATGAACATGGAGACCCACTTCTGGTACGCGATCTGGGTGAGACCGGCGGCGGGATTGTACCGCACACGGACCGTGTCGGAGAGATAGGCGTTGCTGGCCGAATCGCTGATGCCGTACTGCTTCATCGACGCTCGGATCGCCGCGGTGTAGAGCGAGTCGGCACTGCCGCCAATCCAGCCGCGCTGCGCGGCCTCCGCCTCGAGGAACAGCACCTCCGAGTACGTCAGCAGGGCAATCGGCGCGTCTGGTGTCTCGCGCCAGTAGGCGCCGTAGCGCGAGATCAGGAAGAGTGGGTCGCCCGCGCCATCGTTCAGCCCGTTCGGCAGACCCCGGTAGGTCCGGTTGGCGACGATCGTGTCTTTGTTGAGCTGCGCGAAGACCGGCAGGCGCGGGTCGTTCCAGCTCTTGAGCGAGTCCACATAGGTCTTGCTCATGCCGTAATCATCGCGCCCGCGGGCGTCGTTGTAGATCGGATTCTGGTTCGGCGCGCTCGCGAGGTACCAGAGCTGGGCATTGTCCCCGCTGCTGTCAAACACGCCCGCCGTGACAGCCGCCTGGGCTTCGCTTTGCGCCGTGGCGGGATCGACATTCGCCAGATGCATCGCCAGGCGCAGCCGCAGCGAGTTGGCAAACTTGCGCCACTGGGTCATGTCGCCGCCATACATGATGTCGCCCGTGGCGAAGCCGATGCCCGCCGGGTCGATCTGCCCGCTGGCCTTCGCCAGGTCGGCGAACAGTGCCGTGTAGATTGCCTGCTGCGAGTCGTACTTGGGCGCTTGGAGCGTGTCGCCCTTGAACGCCTCCGAATACGGAATGTCGCCCATCGCGTCGGTCATGACGCTGAAGGCGTAGGACTTCATGATCCGTCCCACGGCCTCCCAGTTGGGTATACCCGCGGCCACGCCTTTGACGATCATCCGCTGCGCGTCCTCGAGTGGTCCACTGTAGAAGCCCCACTCACCGTCGGTGCCGGGGCGCACGATGTACTTGTCCTCGTCCCGATACTGGATCTCGGCATAGTACTGCACCCAGAGCCCACCGCCTCGGATGTTGAGGCTGGTGACGCCACCGACCCCGTTCACGGTGGACTGAATGATGCTCGACAAGAGCGACGGCGGCGGCACGTCGGTGGGGCCATTGGGGTTCTGGTTGATCGACGTCAGGTCGCTGCAGGAAACGCCGCCCATGGTCAGTGCAGCGCAGACGCTCAGGATTTTGTATCGCATAGTGGTTCCTTTCTCCCAAGCGGCGGCTATGGCCGCACGGACAGGGTGAAGCCGAAGCTGCGTGCCGTAGGCAGCTGGCCGTTCTCGACTCCCTGGCGGTTGCTGGTATCGAACGCGGTCTCCGGGTCGATGGTGGGCTGCTTGGCCCAGAGCAGCAGGTTGTGCCCAACCAGCGCGATGGTCGCTGCGGATAAGCCGAAGTGCTGGGCGATGGACGACGGCAACTCGTAGGCGAGGCGCAGCTCGCGCAGCTTCAAGTAGCTCGCGTCCAGGATGCCCATTTCATTGGCGTAGAAGGTGTTGTGCCAGTAGTCCTGCGCCAGCACATGGACGGTGTCGGGTATGAAAGCGCCACTACCGTTCTGGTAGACGGCATTGGGCACGACGAAGCCGTCGTTCCAATTGTGCTCGCGCCCCTGCAGGGTCGCTTGTAGCACGCCCGAGTACTGACCGAACCACTTGGTCACCGAGTAGACGCTGCCGCCCATCTGCCCGTCGAACGAGAATGACAGACTCAGGTTCTTGTAGGTAATGGTGTTCGTGATGCCCCCCACCCAGTCGGCGTTGTAGTTGCCGAGGGCGACCTGCTTCGAGTCGCGGATCGGAAGCCCGCTCGCCGAGTCGACGACGATGTGACCCTGGTCGTCGCGCAGCCACTTGGTGCCCACCAGAGTGCCGTACGGCTGGCCGGAGTCCGCCGTCACGCTGACGCCCCAATAATTCCCCACGACGATGCGCCGCACGCCGTTCGAGAGCGAGAGCACCTTGTTCGAGTTTTTCGACCAGTTCGCGACTACTTCCCAACGGAACGCGGGCCGGTCGATCGGCCTGAACGTCGTCGCAATCTCGATCCCGCGGTTCCGCACCTCGCCGGAGTTCACGATGTGCTGGGTATAGCCCGTCTCGGTCGGGATGGAAACAGGAAGAATCTGGTCCGTGGTGGATTTCTGATACACCGTCGCGTTCAGGGCGACCCGGTTGTCGAACAACCCCAGATCGGCGCCAAGCTCCTCGCCGGTCGTTCGCTCAGGCCTGAGGTTCGCGTTCGGCAGGCGGTCCGGCGCGGTGAAGGTGGGCTGTCCGGCCCACGCCGTCCCGGATCCGTACACGGCCGCGAGCTGGTAGGGATCGGTGTCGTTGCCCACGCGCGTCCAGCTGGCGCGCAGTTTGGCGTAGGACAGCAGGTGGCTCTGAACGCGCAGCGCGTCGGTGACGATGAAAGCCGCGCCGACCGAGGGGTAGAAGATTGAGTTCTGGTTGCGCGGCAGCGTCGACGACCAGTCATTGCGACCGGTTACGTCCACGTTGAACCAGTCTTTGAAATTGAAGCTGGCCAGGCCATAGAGCGAATTGACCTTTTTCTTCGATATGCCGAAACCGGCGGTCGCCACGCCGTCCGAGTTGCCCAAGGTGTAGACGCCGGGAATCACGAGCCGGGAGACAATGGCGGCGGTCCCGTTGAAGTCGTTCACGCGCGCGTTGCCGCCGGCGTTGACCGTGACGGTCAGGTCCTTGAACAACGGGCGGGTGCCGGTGACGAGAAAATCGCTGTTCGTTTCACTGTGCGTCTCGGCGACGTCCAGCAATCCGCCCCCGTTGTACGGCGAGATGTTGTTCACCGGGTAGTTCGCCCGATAGTGATCCTGGTACCAGTCGCGACCGGTACGGCCGGTGACACTCAACCAGTCGTTGAACTTGTACGTCACCGCGACGTGGCCGATGCCCCGGTCCCGCGCATAGTCGGTCGTCTTGGCCGTGGCCTCCCAGTACGGGCTGGGATGGTAGCTGTAGTTCCAGCTGTAGGGGATGGGCGCATCGGTGCGCAGCAGCCCATCGCCCTTGATGATCTGCTGGGTGAGCGGATCGTTCAGGTCACGGTACAGGTTGTCCTTCAGAATCCGGGTGTCCACTTGGCGGCCGAACCAGATGAACCCCTGCATCGGGTCCGTTTCCTCGTACGCCTGCTGGGGCTGGTTCTGGAAGACGTTGTTGACGTAGTCGATGGACGCCTCGGCGCTCCAGTGGTTCGACATCTGGGCCCCGCCGGAGAGGGTCAGGTCGGTGCGGGTGTTATCGTTGTTCGGGTACATCCCGGCCTCGCCGGTGCGCCCGACCGACAGCCGGACGTTGTTGCGCTCGCTGCTCTTGGTCACGGCCACGTTCATGTTCGTCATCACCCCGGTGTTCCAGAAGTCGCTCACGTTGTTGGGGTGCGCGGACCACGGCCCCACGCCGAAGAACTGGTGGCAGGGCTTACTCGTGTCGTAGCCGGCACTGACGATGGGATTGCCCTTGGCATCCCTTGGGTAGACGCACCCGGTGGTCCGGTTGTCGAGCTTGGGGCCCCAGCTCTCGTCCGCTCCGTCGTTGATCCCGCCGAAGTTGCCGTCCACGAAGTCGAACTCACCGTAGAAGCCCTGCCCGTATTGGTTCTGGTAGTTCGGCAGCCGCAGCGGCGACTCTGTCGTCGTGCCGAACACGGCCGTGACGCCGAAGCCCTGATTTGTGCCGCCCTTGCCGCTCTTCGTGACGATGACGATCGCGCCGTTCGCCGCGCGCGAGCCGTACAGCGCCGCGGCGTTCGGGCCTTTCAGCACGGTGATCGACTCGACGTTGTTCGCGTCGATGTCCGCCGCGGCGTTGCCGACGTCGTAGCCGCCCAGCGAGCCGCCCCCGTACCCGTCGTTCGTCGCCGCCGAGTTGTCGATCGGAATGCCGTCCACGACGACCAGCGGCTGGTTCTGACCCAGGATCGACCCCGCGCCGCGCGAGACGATGCGCGCCGAGCCGAACGGGTTGCTGGAATTGGTCACGTACAGGCCGGCCACGTTGCCCTGTAACGCTGACACCACGTTCGTCGTGGGCACGCCCGTCAGCCGCTCGCCGGAGACGCTCTGCGCCGAGTACGGCAGGGTGCGCTGCTCCCGCTCGATGCCGAGCGCCGTGGTTACGGACACCGCCTCGAGCTGCATCGCCTGGAACTGCATCGCGACGTCGACCGCGGGCGCGACCTTCCGGACCACGGGCCGATAGCCGATGCGCTTGAAGGTGAGACTGTCCCGGCCCGCCGGAACGTCCAGCGCATAGCGTCCGTTCGCGTCCGTGAAGGTTCCCGCGGCCGTGCCCTTGATGCTGACCCGCACGCCCGACATCGGCTTCTGCGTGCCGGAATCCTGCACCTGGCCCACCACGTGTGTGGGCTCTTGTGCGGGCGCCCTCCCTACGGCGACGACGAACAGCGCGAGCAGGACGAGGCCACTGGTGAGAATGGAACGAACCCAACAACGATCCTCGGTCATATGGATCCCCCTTTGATCCCGGGTCTAGAGCACCCAGCGCCTAGGGACAACGCCGCGCCGCCCCACCTGACCGTGGTGCGGATCCGCGCACAACTGCTCTTGTAGGGTGACCCAAGGGATGACGGCCATTGGGAATCCCCGAACGCTGACGGCGTTACCGCTGCTTATACTGGCCCCTTGCGGGCTCGTCAAGAGCCCCGGATCAAGGGGTGAGGGCTAGAACCGCCCTCCCGCCCCCCCACCTGAGAACCCCCCACCACCGCCGAATCCACCGAACCCGCCGCCGAACCCCCCCCCCCCCCCCCCCCCCCCCCCCCCCCCCCCCCCCCCCCCCCCCCCCCCCCCCCCCCCCCCCCCCCCC